>Ga0208490_100772_pt1 | contig 16028 bp, 13 predicted proteins | sample SubbioAug_CSWold_FD_184818 | JGI IMG/M metagenome (GOLD analysis project Ga0208490, IMG submission 184818) | Serpentinite rock and fluid subsurface biosphere microbial communities from McLaughlin Reserve, California, USA - CR11Aug_CSWold (SPAdes) | ecosystem: Environmental > Terrestrial > Deep...
CGTAAGCAACCGCCGATTCTTGGAGCCCCTGTGCCGCGCCCGGTGGACCCCTCCTACGCCGTCATCACCACCAGACCCCGCTCAGATCCGAAGCGCCGCGATACCACTCCTCCCGGGTCGAAGCTGATAGGGAGAAGGTCAGCGCGCCTTCTCTTGCGCCAAAGCAGCGCCGCTGCAGCTGTCACGGAGACGCTCCTCAACGTCCTGGAAGACGCTCGGCTCCCCGCCCTACAGCCGACATCAGACCGTGACCTGGCCAGGCCCGGAGACCTCTTTGACTCCGGCGCTTCTCCCGTTGCGGTCGCGTTGAGCCGTGGTCTCCGTCCCCCGATCGTCCAAGTGGGGGCAGCAACCCCTGTCCGCCGCCACTTCCCTCCACCAACATGCAACGCCGATCCAGCCGGCGCCCGCCATACCGATAACCGCTCCGTGAAGCTCGCCAACCACCGCTCCGACGACTCCGAATGCCGCCGTTAGTAGCGCCGTCCGCAATCGCGCGCGCACCATCCCTGTCGCCAGTTCAAGAGCTCTTGCGGCGATGATCCAGCCCGTCTGTGCCCCTGTTGCTGCAATCACGAACGTCATCGGAATCACGATTCCAGTGGCACTGAGCCACGATTCGCCAAAGAGCGAGCGCCCGACCTCGGCGGGAAGCAGCCAAACGGCAGCTCCGGCACAGATAGCAAGGGCCGCCAGTGCCGTGGACAAACGCGCAGCGACGAACTTCGCTCTCGCCACGGAATTCTCTTGGGTAATGCGTACCAATTCTGGCACCGCAACGAGCGATACCGCCGTGAATATGGTGGTGATGGGTCCCAAGACAACCTGAACAACGCGCATTGCTCCGAGACTCGCAACCCCGACAATTGCGCCTACCGCCCAAGTCGTCGCCTGGGAGCCCGCCAACATCGTTAACTGGTCAAGCATTAGCGGCGAGGAGAGGTCCCTGTGAGCTCGGAGCCATGGGCCCACGCTCCTCAATGTGGGGAACACACGCAGCCGGCGAAGTCCAGCGAAAGCCGAGGCTGCCGCCCCTAGTCCCCATGCCCCGACATAGGCGATCGAGCCCTCGCGGCCACTCAACGTCCAAAGAACGATCCCAACCCCTTGGACACTCAGCCAGATCAGGTCGATGGACAAGGTGGCTCGCGGCCGTCCCATCGCCACAAACGCCATTCGACAACCGTCTTGGAGTGCAACAAACGGAGCAGAGGCGCCGAATGCGACCAGTGCACCGCCGACAGCGCCACCCAATGCAACACCCGTTGCGGCCATGATGACACCCAGACCGACGCCGACCGCTGCGGATGAAGACAGGGAACCCTTGGCACCCAGGTGCAGCGCCTGCTGGTTGCGGGCGCTGAACCGGATGGTCAGCGGGTCTGAGGCCAACGTCCTAGTGAGGCTAAGAACAATGGTGCTGATCATCAAGGCGATGCTGAAGAACCCGAATTCCCTTGGATCGACCCCGCGGGCCACCGCAATCGTGAGGGCCAAGGTGATGAGACTCGAAACCCCTTGGTCGAGCGCCCCCCAAAGCGTTCGAGAGCGTCGACGGGATCGTCGAGGTGCGACTTTCACGCCCCCACCTCTCGGACCGGGTCTGCATTCTCGACGGAGCCCCTATCAACGCTCGGAGCCAGAGCGAGACCACACAGGACGAAGTAGACCAATCCTCCGTAGGCGAATGCGAAGAGCGGCTGGGACAGAGCAACTATCACGAACACGGGCTGCATCGAGAGGGCCCAGATAGCGATCCGGTCACCCGCACGTGCCACGCACAACAGCGCCCGCACGATCCGGCCCAAGAGCAGCAGCCAGACTGCAAGTCCAAGCCAACCCGTCCGAGCCCAGATCTCAAGAAAGTCGTTGTGAGGCTTTCGGATCTTGGACCCGTCCGGACCCTCATATCCCGCTAGGAGGTCGGGCCCAAAGCCCACCCCGATCACCTGGCCCGCCGGTTCTCGCTGAACGCGCTCGATCACGCGTGGCCACCATTCCTCCCGGGCCTCGAGGGAGCCGCTTCCGGCTCCCTTCTCGCCTCTGAGCGTGCTCAACTGCTCGACGACGAGTTCTGGGCCGGCGACTCCGAGTCGGCCGGGCAACGGCACGACGCTGAAGATCGCGAGCATGACTAATGCCGGAGCAATGGCCCTACCGAGGACTACGCCTGCCGACGTTCCGCGTTTCGCCCGTCCCAGCAGCCCGCGCACGACGAGTGCGATGGGGATCGCTAGATAGACCCCTCGCATCTGGGCAAGTAGAACCACGCCCACGGCCACTACGGTGAAGACACGGAACCGGGGGGAGCTCTCGTCCAAGAACCAGAGAAGCGCGAGCGCCGCCACGATGCCTGCAGATGTGAAGCTCAGCAGCGGCACGGCTTTTTGCACCCCAACTACAGGACTTGCCGCCTGAATTGCGTCTCGCACCGGATATAGGGCGAGCCATCCTGTCGCCAACATAAAGAGCGCTCGCACAATGCGCTCGCACGCCTCTCGCGATAACCGTTGCGCCATCGCTACACCGAGAAGTAGGCCGAACGCCTCAAGGACGAAGAGCGCATCACGCAGTGCAAGCGCGCCATGGCGTGGCACATCGATGGTCAAGCGGAACAGTCCAAGGGCAAGCAGCAGGCACAGCGCGCCGGTGATCTCTCGACCCGCATTCTGCGCAAATCCGGTCCAGTGCTTCCGACTCCCGAGGAGGAGCGCGACTAACAATACATCAACCAGCGGGACTGGAAGGCCGGGCACCGGCACCTGAACGTTGTTGAAACCGTACGACAGCGTCAACAGCCCGCCGAGGGCCAGCCACGCCACGCGTTCCCAGGAGCTTTGCAGCGTGGATTCTCCGGCAACTCCATAGCGCAATTCAGTCGATGGCTCGCTCGCGGGCCGCGGAAGAGATGCGGGCAACTGGGTAGAGGTAAGTCGTTCATTCGGTCTCCAGTTCAAGGAGCCACCGGCACAGACGACCGCAATCAACGCTGCCGCAGCCATTTCATCAGACGACGGCCGACTCAGACTGAAGCCCACCGCCATGGACATCAAACTGAAGCAGATTGTCTGACGCCGACGCGTGAGGCCCCTCATCTCGAGAACTCCTCGACGATCTGGGCAGTACCGTCGGTATCTGAAGCGTCGCGTAACCCGCAGGGTTTCGAAACGCATGCGCCACCAAGGAACGGGCACGACCCGTAAAGAAGCGCTCGAGTGGCGGTCACGAAAGCTCTCAAGTTGCCGTTACGGCAGCGTCACAAGGGAACATTAGATCAACGAGTGGCCCGGGTTCGTGTTCATCTACGTCGATCCCTGAGCAAGCAGGTTGATCGTTGACATACACCAACACAGTCGGCTCCGATGTCGATTGGACGCGATCCGGCCACAACCAGCCCATGTACTGACGAACGCGCCCCAACCGTCCCGATCTTCCGGTCTTGACAACGCTGTAGCGGATGAAAGGAATCGAGTCCAGTTCGTCAACGACCGAATCAGAGGAACCTTGGCGCGTACAGATCACCGTTGGACGACTGAGTCTGTGCCGAACATGAACATAAGCGGTCGCCCCTACCGCACGGAGAGACCTGAGCGGCTGTCGACGGACACGGTTCCTAACGTGGGAGCGCCGAGCGGCGATGCCCCAACCACGACCATCTTCTGGAGCCAGCCGGAACGCTTGGAGAAGTTGCTCCCGAGCTTGTGAGTGAAAGAGGTCGGCAAGCACGGCGAGCTCGTCTTCACCCAAGAGACTAGGCCATTCATTGCGCCGCTCAACGCTCAGGAAACGACGGGTATCACCACCGAGGACCGGCATAATCACTGCCTTGAGGAAGGTGGCACGAGGGGACGTAACGAACGGTCCGATATGATCGCGAGGCTGTCGAAGTATCCAGTCCACTGAGCCGGTATATGCAGCGCCCGAGGTCCAGACTCGATCAGCGTAGAGAAAGTCTAGGGCGACATATTCGAAGGGTGGACCAGAGACCGACACGATCACCAATTGATGCACGCCCCATGGTCGACGGCGTTCGCGATAGCGGAGGAAGCCACACGAGCGCGCGCAACGCTTAGCGATCTCGGCAGCACGTGCCACGTCGCGCTGATTCACCACTATGTCTAGGTCGCGTCCCAGGCGTCCCGGGTACCCGTGGAGCCCGTGCACCACTACATAACTGATGTCCTCTGCGGACCAAGCCTCCGCGATAGCTTCAGCCAGTCTTACGGACTGCCGCATGGGCATGGCGTCAATTTCACCGTCACTGTAGACACCCATCTCGTTCCCTTACAGACCTTCGTATAGGCAAGTTGACTGAGCCGCGACTGCTCTTGGAGCGAACGTCTCCTCGGCCCACCGCCGGGCTCGCGACGCGCGCCGTAGCAGCGCGCCGGAGTCACCTAGCGAAGTCGCGAGCAGGTCCGCCGCGCTGCGGGCGTCGCGCGGTGTAACGAGCGCCAAGTCTCTCATTCCAAGCTCCGGAGCCAAGTCGCAGGAAGCGCTGGCGAGTACCGGAGTGCCCGCCAACATCGCTTCGATCATCGAGATCCCAAACAATTCCCATCGACTGAGCTGTGCGTACACCGTTAGCCCGCTCAGGAAGCTCCACTTCTGCTCTCCATGAACGGGTCCCACCAGCCGGACGTTCAGATCACCTCTACGGTTCATGAACTCTTCGAACGAAGTGCGATCTCGCTCCGTCGCCTTACCTGCAAGAACAACCTCGACAGCCAGACCATTGGCGAGCAGCGACTCCTGCACTTCTGCTAGGAGGTCTAGTCCCTTGTGGTAGGGGTCCAGCCTCCCCAGGTAACCGATGCGAATTCCGTCTCCGGACTCGGGACGCTGCTGACTCGGCGGCCCAGGAACGCAGTTCGGGATGACCCGCGTGGCTACTGCGGGCAGCACGGCACTCACACGGGCTTTCTCACGCTCAGTCACGCAGCGGATCGCTGCTGCGCGGGACAACATGCGCCGGTCTACGAGCCGCAGGTACGCCCGCTTCTTTAGGCCCTTGACCCTGGCACGAGTGAACTCCATTGGGTCAAGCGCTCCGTGCGGCGAGACGACGTATGGGACGCGATACTGCTTCAGCGCCTCGCCGAACCGGAAGTGTCTTGGTTCGAAGAGGTAATGGATGTGTGCCACGTCGATGAGACGCTTCTCGATCAGCGTCACTACAGGACTGCCGCGCCCGTGCAGTCGAAAACCGCGCGCTCTCGCAATCGCTACGTCATTGGACGAAAAGTCACGCTGAGGCGAGTAGACGTGCACCTCGTGGCCAAGGGCAGCCTCGGCTTCGGCCAGGCCACCGATCGCATGCGCAACGCCATGCATGGGCGGATCTTTGTAGTTGCCGATGTGAAGAATGGTGAGCACGCCTATCTCTCAACCTCAGACAGTCGTCGATGGCCCGCAGCCGAGTCGTACAGTTCCCCGATCATCGGGGCTAAGCGATCGCTGCCGAACCGCGAATCTCCTTGGGACGCCGGACAAGCTGCAACTGCCTCCGCGAACCTCTGAGGGAGGTGCCCAGCCACCTCGACTAGTCGGCCATGAGATGCGCGGCGGACGATTGTGGAGGGACCTCCAATGTCGAGACACACGACTCCGCAGCCAGCGGCGAGTCCCTCGGCAACCACCCAGCCTGCTGCCTCGTGGAGGCTCGGGTGCATCAAGACGTGGGCATCCCGAAGTGCACTTTGAACTCGCTGGCGCGGTACGTGCCCGTGGAAGTTGACCCGATTCTTTACTCCGCACGAACGCGCGAAGCGCTCCAGCCGGGCCGCATCCGGGCCATCGCCATAAACGTCAAGAGTCCACCCGGTAAGAGCCGGCTCTGCCATCGCGGCTATGGCCAGCCGGATTCCCTTCCAATAGATGAGACGTCCGATCAGTACGGCTTTCTTCTCGGTAGTTGCGCGACGGTCGGTTGATCTCTCATCGATCTCGACCACCACGTTTGGTTCAACTCGGACCTCCCCGAGCCTGTCGAACCTCGCAGCAACATCGTCGTTCTGGGCCACGATGACCGCAGCCCGCCGGGCTGTCGGATTCCCGAACATCCGCCGACCGCTCCCGGTTGCACAAGACCGGACGAACTCCTTCACGATCCCGCTCATACCGAACCACTGCCAGGCACGCAGCGGTGTAGACGTCGCCCCACCGACGGGCCCCCAGACGAAGCTTGTGTGCGCGTGTGCGAAAGCAATACCTGCAGGCATCCAGTCCACGGCGAACGTCAGGTGATGCAGGACATCGAAGGAAGTCCGCCGCATCAGCTCGCGCGTTGTCCTCCATACCAGCGCTTGCCAGATGAGGTAGTACAGCTGCGTTCCACCGGGCCAGTACTTCCAGAAGCGGGCCGGAGCCGGTAGGTCGAGGTAGACGGGAGTTATGCGCAGTCCAGGCTCGGCTTGGATCGCAGCCTCGATCGCCGGACCGTTGTTCTTGCGAGTGAGAAGCCAAACGTCGTGCTGCAGCGCGGCGGCTCGGGACCACTCCCAGCCTGCCCCCGGCTCGGATCCGGCTCCCGGCTCACAGGCGTACGCGCTGATGAGCACATTCACCGCAGCACCGCCAGGACTCGGCTTCGGTAGTCGTCATCCGAGAGAACGTGCTGCCCGGTCGAACGGAGGTAGCGACGCACGAGGTCGGGACCGTTCGACGGGTCCTCTTCGGCGGCCTGCAGATGTCGCCAGCCCGGCGAGCCCTCGCCGCAGAGGAGGGCCACCGCCCGTTCAGGACTCCACCGCCGGAGCACCGCTCCGTCCTGCAGCACGAAGTGCGCTAGGTCGTGCAGCGGAGCGCGTCGACGCTCTGCAGCCTCCCAATCGATCACGACGGGGCGCGCCGCCGTGAGCACGTTCCACGACGCAAGATCTCCGTGCACCGTGTGCTGCTTGGTCAGCTCGTCGCTCACGGCTCGGGCAATTTCGACGTTGACCGGCGCGCCGCTGGCCGTCCCGGTGATAGCCGGCATGACCAAGGCGAAGCGGCTATCCCACTCCCCTGCCCACTCGAGAGCCGGAGTCTGGAACACGTTGGGACCGCCGTCGAGATGGCGGAGGAAGTCGACCTCGTTGCGGAGCGCGGCGTCCTCCGCTGGTCCGACCTTGATGACGTAGCGGAGCCGACCGTCTGCTGCTGCACCGACAACGTGGCGGCCCGGCGCCGGGGACCGGAAGCTGGCGAACGTGTCGGCCTGGAGTCCGAGGCCGGTGAGGAGGTCATCTAGCCCGGGCACGTCGCACGGGGTGAACGGCAGCCACCGCACCGCTCGGCGGCTCACGCCCAGCGCGGCGCGGGCGCTCGTGGTCGACGGGCGGTAGATGTCGAGCGCGGCTGCAGCCGACGGCCCGTCGGAGACCCGCAGGTCGAGTCGGGAGGGAGCGATCGGTCGGCGCCAGCGGTCAGCCGGCTTGGGACGAGCTGCGATCGTGGCTGCGCACTCGTCCTCGGTCTGCTCGACCGTGTCGACCTCGACGTGCCAGTCCGCCGGCGGAGCGAGCTCCCTCCAGCGGTCGATCTGACGCTGCACCTCGGCGGGCGAGAGCTCGTGCTTGCGCTCCGCGATCACGTCCGCGTCGCCCGACAGTAGGACGAAGGTGTTCGGCTCGGGGAGCAGCCGGCCGAGCGCTCGCACGAGCGGGATCACCCGGGGGTCGAGTCGGTACCGGCGGGGGTCGACCAACTGGTCGTGCCAACCGCGTTCCACGACAAGGAGACCGTCCCTGCGGGCACGGCGCCACGTCGTCGCCGAGCCAAGGACGAAGTCGGCGAAGACGAGGAGCGTCTTCAGCGCCGAGCCGATCAGTCCTCGGGGCTCGCGTGCGTGAGGGTCGGCGAACGGAGCGCCACCGCTTCCTCGGGCCACGAGCAGGCCCGGATTCCAGTGGCACACGGTCACCGGGGTGCGGTCCGCAACGGCGCGCTCGACGAGGCGCTCGACGATCGTCGACTTGCCCGTGCCGTCCGGACCGGCGATGACGACCAGCCCTCGGCGCATCGACTGCGGCTCCGTCGAGCGGACATCCCGGGACTCAGACAGCTGTGCCGGCAAGGGCCCCGCCTCGGATCGCGCTCTGCTCGAGGTACCACTCGTAGGTCTCTCGGATGCCGTCGGCCAACTCGGTCGATGCCTTCCAGCCGACCTGCTCGAGCTTCGACACGTCGAGCAGCTTGCGGGGCGTCCCGTCCGGCTTCGAGGTGTCGAAGACCAGCTCGGCCTCGAAGTAGACGACGTCGCGGACGGTCTCGGCCAGCTCGCGGATCGAGACGTCGACGCCCGTGCCGACGTTGATGTGCTCGTCGTCCTCGTAGTGACGCATGAGGTGCAGGCAGGCGTCGGCGAGGTCGTCGACGTGGAGGAACTCGCGCAGCGGGGAGCCGGTGCCCCAGATCTCGACGGTGCGGTCGCCGTTGCGCTTGGCGTCGTCGAACTTGCGGATCATCGCCGGCAGCACGTGGCTGCTCTCGAGGTCGAAGTTGTCGTTCGGCCCGTAGAGGTTGGTCGGCATGGCCGAGATGAAGTTGCACCCGTACTGCGTGCGGTACGTCTGGCACAGCTTGATGCCGGCGATCTTGGCGATGGCGTAGGCCTCGTTCGTCGGCTCGAGCGGGCCGGCGAGCAGCTGGGCCTCGTCGATCGGCTGCTGGGCCAGGCGGGGGTAGATGCACGAGCTGCCGAGGTACAGCAGCTTGCTCACGTCGTGCAGGTACGAGGCGTGCACCACCGTGGCGTGGATCATCATGTTGTCGTAGAGGAACTCGGCCGGCCGGGTGCTGTTGGCCATGATCCCGCCGACCGTGCCGGCCACGAGGAACACGTACTCGGGCCGGTTTGCGCGGAACCAGTAGTTCACGGCTGCCTGGTCGCGCAGGTCGAGCTGGTCGCGGCTGGCGGTGAGGATGTTGGTGAAGCCCTCGGCCTCGAGCCGGCGGACGATGGCCGAGCCGACGAGGCCGCGGTGGCCGGCCACGTAGATGCGGGCGTCCTTCGCGATGGTCGTGGTCATGGGACGTCGATGTCGGGCTCTCGATCCAGCACGTAGACCAACCCCGCCCGGATCAACCGGTCGCGGTGCTGCACCACCGTCTTGATTCCCACGCTCGTGTTCCCTCTCTCGCCCGCCAGGAAGGCCCTTCCAGGCCCCCGCTGACGCTCCGCCTTCGTCGCGCCGAGCGCGACCACACTGCGTGGCAACGTATCCATCGGGCTTGACGCTTGCAGTGGGCCATTCGGCCTGCTACGGCCCATCACCTCTCCCGATGGGGCGGCGAACATGCGGATTCGTCCGATTTCCCAGTCGGAACTACGCATCGTAGGCAGTCGAGCACGGGCTGCACCGGCCTCCGCCCGGAGCGCGTTCGGATCCACACGGCTCGTGTCCGACCCGTCGGGGATGATCGGCGCCGCGGACCCTCGCGCTACGCTCCCGACCCCGTTCGCCCCCGTAGCTCAGCGGATAGAGCATCGGCCTCCGGAGCCGTGTGCGCAGGTTCGAGTCCTGCCGGGGGCACTCGCTACGGCTGGTGGGCCCGCGGCGCCAGCGCCAGCACGGCGATGTCGTCTCGGGCCACGCCCGACTGGTAGCGCAGCACCGCGTCCTCCACGGTGCCGGCGACCTCGTCGGCCGGCCGCCCGGCCACCGACGCCAGCAGATCGTGCAGGCGGTCGTCGCCGAACTCCTCCCGCCCCCGGCGGGCCTCCGTGACGCCGTCGGTGTAGAGGACGACCACGTCACCGGGGGCGAGCGTGGTGGTGTCGCTCACGAAGGTGCCGGTGGGGAACACGCCGAGCAGCGGCCCCCGGCAGGCGAGCTCCTCGACCTGACCGCCGGCGCGGACCACCAGCGGGGGTGCGTGCCCGCCCGAGCCGGCGGTCACCGCGAGGGAGCCGTCGCCGTCCACCTGGAAGCGCAGTGCGGCGGCGGTGGCGAAGCGGTGCTCACCGCGGGGACGGTCCTGCTCGTACTGGCGTGACAGGGCATCGTTGAGGTCGGACAGGTTGCGCTCGATCGTCTTCGTGCGCACGGTGGTGGCCCGCAGCGTGTAGCGGGTGAGGGCGGTGAGCCGGGCGGCGCCGGCGCCCTTGCCGCAGATGTCCCCGACCACGGCGAACCACTCGGCGTCGCTGATCTGGAAGATGTCGAAGAAGTCACCGCCGATCTCGGACCCGTCGCCGGCCGGGTGGAACCGGGCGCCGACGGCGACGCCCTCGACCGAGGGCAGGTCCGGCGGGAGCAGGCTCTCCTGCAGGGTCCAGGCCAGCTCGGCGTAGCGCTCGGCCTCGGCCACCGCCGCGCTGCGGGCCACCTCGGCGGCGGCCAGGGCCTCGATGCGCTCGGTCTCGTCGCGCAGCAGCACGAAGACGCCGAGCGACCAGTGCTCGGGGTCGACCGGGGCGGCGCTCACGTCGAGGTGCTGCACGGTGCCGTGCGGGCCCGTGCGGGTGAGCGTGGCCTCGACGCGAGCTCCGGTGCCGACGCACCGCTCGACGAGATCGGCGGCGTCCTGGTCGGTGGCGAGCAGGGTGCCCACCCCGACCCCCACCATCTGCCGGGCGGGCCACCCGAGCAGGTCGGCGCTGGCCGGGTTGGCGGCCCGCACGGTGCCGGTGGGGTCGGCCAGCAGGATGCCGAGCGGGGCGTGGTCGAACAGCCGGCCCAGGTACACCGAGAGGGTCTCGGGCGAGCCGCCCTGGAAGTCGTCGACCAGGGAGCGCACCCGGCTCATCGCCCGGCGGTGCTCGAAGGCCAGCAGCGCCCCCTCCAGCTCCTGGTGCAGACCGGCGGCGTCGCCGACGGCCACGGCCGAGGTGTTCCGGCCGATGCCCGGGGTGAGGCCGAGGGCGGTGTTCAGCTCCGCAGCCCCAGCGGCGTCGTCCGTCAGGTAGAGCACCGCGGCGCCGGCGGCCGCCGAGTGCACGGACTGGGCGAGGACCACCCCGACGGACGCGGGCGCGACGACGGCGACGGTCTCGTCCTCGCGGGCGTGCTCGGCGGCGTGCACCGCGTCGACCCGCACGACCGACGTGCGACCCAGGGCGAGCTGCGCCACCACCTCGTCGGGCAGGTCGACCGCCAGGATCTCGGGCACGGCGCGATCAGTCGGCCAGCAGGTGCTCGCCCAGGACCGCCCGCCCGGTCCACAGGCGGAGCAGGTCGGTGGTGGGCGACATCACGTGGGCGGCGCGGGCGTCGCGCAGGCGCCGGCCGAGCGAACCGTGGTCGCGGTAGCCGATGCCCCCGACGAGGGTCATGGCCCCGTTGATCACCTCGGTGGCGCAGTCGGCGACCTCGGCCTTCGCCGACGCGAGGAACGGGAGGGCGTCGGCGTCGCCGCGCTCGCCCAGCTGGGCGGCGTGGCGGACGAGCTGGCGGGTGCGCTCGAGGGTGGCCCACAGCTCGCCGACGCGGTGCTGGATCACCGGCTGCTCGGCGAGGCGGGTGCCGTCGTGGGCGTAGCGGCGCTGGGTGACGTGCAGGCGCATGTCGTCGAACGCGCCGGCGGCGACCCCCAGGTAGCTGCCGGCCATCGCCATGAGGAAGTAGGGGGCGACGACGTTGAAGACGTACCAGATCTGGTCGCCGGGCTCGCCGAGGAGGGCATCCTCGGGGACGGGCACGTCGTGGAGCTCGACCGAGCAGCTGCTGTTGCCCCGCATGCCCAGGCCCTCCCACGCCGGGCCCCAGGTGAGGCCGGGGGCGTCGGCGTCGACCACGATGCAGGAGAACTCCCCGAGCGGCGCGCTCGCGTCGGCGGCCACCGTGGACACGACGTAGGAGTCGGCGTGCCCGCCGTTGGTCACGAACGTCTTCGAGCCCGAGAGGATGAAGCCGGCCCCGGTGCGGCGGGCCTCGGTGCGGGGCAGCCAGAAGTGGGCACCGGTGCCCGGCTCGCTCAACGTGAGCGTGGTGATGTGACGCCCGGCCACGATGGGCTCGAGGTAGCGCTCCTGCTGGGCCTCGGTGGCCTTGGCGGCGATCACGGCCGAGCCCACGGCGTGCATGCCGAAGCACATCGCCGTGGACGCGCAGCTGGCGGCGAGGACCTCGCACACCTCGGCGAGCGCACCGAGGCCGTGACCGAGCCCGCCGGCCGACTCGGGGACGACGAGGCCACCGAGGCCGGCGTCCTGGAGCGCGCCGAGGGCCTCGGCGGGCCAGCGGCCCTCCGCGTCGATCTCCTCGGCCAGGGGTCCCGCGACCTCTCGCGCCACCGTGGACGCCCTGTCCAGCACCTTGTCGACCGAGAACCTGGGCACCATGCTCCGCATCTGCTCCACCGCCGCCGCCCGACGAGCGTAGCCAGGGGCAGCCGGTTCGCCACATCACGGCGCCGGGTCAGGCGCGCCGGTACTGGCTCCCGCCGGCGCCCTTCACGGTGTACAGCGCGCCGTCGGCGCGAGCGATCACCCTCGGAGAGATGCCCGGCGGACATCGTCTCCTACGAGCACGACTTCGGCGACGGGGACGAGACCGGGCCGATCGGGGACGCCACGGCCCGCCACACCGAGACCGAGCACGGCGACTACACGGTCTTCGTGACCATCGAGGACGCGCTCGGCCAGCGCAGCACGGGCAGCGCCTTGGTCTCCGTCGGAAACCCGGCCTCGACTGGGGAGAGACGGTCAGCCGCGAGCTGCGCGCCGCGGCGGACGACGTCGACCGGCTGCTGCGTCGGGCCAAGGTGCCGAACGCGCTGGCCGAGTCGATCGAGGACCGCGTCGAGGACGCCGTCGACGGGGCCACCGACGCGTTCCGCGACTACGTCGCCGACCTCGCCGCCAACCTCGGCAGCTCGAGCGCCGACGCCGTCGCGGCGGAGCTGGTGGGGAAGCTGTTCGACCTGCTCGATCCTTCGGTGACCTTCGAGATGTGGTCGCCGCTCTACCGGTACGCGCTGACCGCGAACGGCTCGATCACGGTCCAGGACTTCGGGTGGGTCAACCCGTTCCTGACCGTCGAGGGGGTCGAGCGCCCGCAGCTGGACGATGATCGCCTCGTCGGGTGATCGGGCCGGGCAGCTGCTCCATGGTCCATCGTCTCGAGCGCATCCGCACGATGGTCGGTCCCGGGCCACCGACCTCCCGCCCTCGGTCTGCGCACTCGCTCAGCCGCCGTCGATCGACGAGATGCCCGCTGTCGTGAGCACGAGCAGCTCACCGTCGTCGAGCTCGGCGAAGGAGACGACCGGGCCGAGGTCGGCCGCGAGCTGCACGGGCTCGGTGTCGGGGCGGTCGGCCGGCACGGCACGGATCCAGCCGCCGCAGTAGTCGGCGAAGAGGTACCAGCCGTACAGGTCGGGGATCGCCGTGCCGCGGTACACGTAGCCGCCGGTCACCGAGCAGCCGTCGTCGTGGGTGTACTCGATCACCGGGTCGGTGAGGTCGGGACCGGGTTCGCCGTCGAAGGGGCGGGTGCCCTCGAGGCGGTCCCACCCGAAGTCGACGCGGTCGCTCGACGGGTCGACGACCGTCACCTCCTCGACCGCGTCCTGGCCCACGTCGGCCACCCACAGCTCGTTCGTCTCCCGGTCGAAGGAGTAGCGCCACGGGTTGCGCAGGCCGATGGCCCACACCTCGGGCCGCCCGCCCCAGTCGGGGTTGGTCGACGGGGCGAGGACGCCGCCGGCGGGATCGGGTACGACCCGGAGCATGGCGCCGAGCAGCAGACCGGGGTCGCGGGACACGCCGGCGGGGTCGTTGGCGCTGCCGCCGTCGCCGACCCCGATCCACAGCGCGCCGTCGGGTCCGAAGGCGAGGTGGCCGCCGTTGTGGTTCCGGTAGGGCTGGCCGATGCGCAGGTGCTCGACGGCATCGTCGGGCTCGCCCACGGGTCGGCCGGCGCGCAGCGGCAGCGAGATGATCCTCGTGTCGCCGTCGGGGTCGGTGAGGTCGAGGTACAGCCGCTCCCCCGCCGGGTCGGCGGCCATGCCGAGCAGGCCTCGCTCGCCGCCGGTGGAGACCCGGTCGGTGAGGTCGAGGACGACCTCGCTCGTGCCGCGGTCGAGGTCGACGAGGTGGACGCGGCCGGCGAGGGTCGACGCCAGCACGGGACCGGGGCCGGGGAGGTCGACGAGGGCGGAGGGGGCGTCGAGGTCGACCAGGGTGCGCAGCCGAAGCCGCTCGGGCGGCGCCGGCGAGGTCGGTCGGGGCGCGTCGACGACCTCGGGGAGCGGGGGGCCCTCGGTGGGGTCGGCGGGACCGGACGTGCGGTCGGTCGCCTCCTCGATGATCCCACCGGGGAACAGGTACCCGTACACGTCGCCGACCTGCTCGCGGAACGCCAGGCCGGCGACCAGCGCGACCGCCGCGAGGGCGACGACGATGCGGACCAGCCACCTGCGCACCGGGTGATGTTGCCAACCCCGAGCGGATCCGGCCCGTCGATGTGAGCGAACCGGTAGAAGCCGCACACCGTCGAGAGCCGCCGGTCGATCGTTGAAGCGGCGAGCCCCCGTTCCTCCATGGAGCCTCGCCACAGCTCGATGTGCGGGCGCGTCGACGCGAGCACCAAGACGTCATGGTCGGCGGCCCACTGAAAGAAGCCGCGCAGATCCTGGCGGTACGCCTCGAGCGTGCGCCCGCTGTAGCGCGCCAGGAGCGACGCGGCAGCAAGCTGGGCCTCGTCGAACCGGGCATCGTCCAACGGCGTCTGCACCGCCGTGTCGGTGGAAGTGATGGCGGTCATGGCTGAATCTCCTCATCGTGTTGGGAGATCCAGCAGACGCCCCATTGGGCTGGATGGCCAGCGCGACCTACCGGCCCATCAGGAGGCGTTTGAGGGCGGCCCCTACGCGGCTCCGGCTGAGTTCAGACCTACCAGCACCTCCTGCCCGGCATGGGCGCCGACGCCGCCGCCCGCTTCGAACGCCTCGCCGGCCCGGTTCCCACGGACGAATCCGACTCGGAGGAACGCCGTGGGAACGATCGGAGGAACACCGCCTGAACCCGGAGGAACGCTCCGTTCAACGACGAAGGCCCAGGTCGCTGACCTGGGCCTTCACTCATTCGTTGGTGGCGGGGTGTCATCTCTCGCTCACACGAACGGCACACAGCCATGTGTGTCTTCCCCTTCGGTCTGTGGCACCGGACCCAGCAGTCCGTCACCATCACGGGGCGGGAGCCCGAATCCTGGGGGAAGCAGCGAGCCGCTCTCGGCGAGTGGCAAGGAGCTTCAATCTGCGAGGTCGCCGAAGGATATCCCAGCTCCCGTGCCTCACGACGTGGGCACGAGCGGGCGCAGGTCTGCTACACCGAACATAAATGAAAGGAGCGTTCCATATTTGCTTGCTAGGCGAGTAGCATGTCCGTGTGGACTTCGTCCGACCGATCGAGGCCATCGTGCCAGGCGCCCAGGGCCGGATCCTGGCCGTCCTGGCCGAGACCACCGCCGACCTGAACCTTCGGACCGTCGCTCAGCTCGCCGGGATCAGCCAGGCACAGGCCTCCCGCCTGCTGCCCGAGCTCGTGACGCTCGGTGTCGTCGAGCGGCGTGAGGTACCGCCGGCGTCGCTGTTCCGGCTCGTCCCCGAGCACATCGCTTCGCGCGCTCTGCTCACCCTCGCCCGGTCGACCGACACCGTGCTCGACGAGATGGGCAGGTTGGCAGGCATGCTCCCCCACCCGCCGGTGAGCGCGATCGTCTTCGGATCGTTCGCCCGCCGGGAGGCGGGCGCCGACAGCGACATCGACATCGTGGTCGTCCGACCCGCAGGCATCGACGACGACGAGTGGTCTGCGTCGCTCGAAGCTTGGCGCCGCGACACGCAGCGGCTCACCGGCAACCCGGTCGAGGTGCTCGAGGTGGACGCCGATGAGGCAGCCACGAAGCTCAGAAGCCGCTCCCCCGTGTGGGCCGACATCTGCCGTGACGGTCGGGTCGTGCACGGGCTCGGCCTCGATGAGCTCCGGGGAGCGCCCAGTGCCTAGGCCCGTCTTCCGCACATGGCGGACGGGTCGGTCGGTGAAGAAACTGTTCTGATGGTGCAGGAACGTGCCCGGCTGGGCGCGAAAGGGCTCCTGT
>Ga0208490_100773_pt1 | contig 16013 bp, 12 predicted proteins | sample SubbioAug_CSWold_FD_184818 | JGI IMG/M metagenome (GOLD analysis project Ga0208490, IMG submission 184818) | Serpentinite rock and fluid subsurface biosphere microbial communities from McLaughlin Reserve, California, USA - CR11Aug_CSWold (SPAdes) | ecosystem: Environmental > Terrestrial > Deep...
AGCATATCGGCTCCGCCTGCCTGCTCACCCTGACGGCGCTCGCCGGGGGCGTCGTGGCGCGGGGGCGGGAACTGCCCGTCGGCCATCCCCTGGTCTTCACGGAACGCGCGATGTTCTCGCTCGCCGAGGATTACACGTTCGAGGCCTTCTTCGCCCCGGCGAAGACGCCGATCGCCGCGCCCGGTTCGATGCCCATCCTGCTCATCTGCGGCGCTGTGCTTCTCGCCGCTGCAGCCTGGAGCCTCGGCCAGACACCGCCGCGTCCCGCAGCGCCAGTTTCGCCCGCACCCGTCGTCGCCGAGGCGATCAGCGTGGACGCGGCGACGATCCGCCGCCCGGCGATCAACGATGTCGACAGCCCCAGCGCCCGCATCGCCCTTGCAGAAGCCGATCTGCGCGCCCGTCTCGTCTCCGGCAACCTCATCCCGCCCCTGCGGGTGGGCGCGCGCGGGACGACGCTTCTCGTGGCAGGCGCGGTGACTGCCGACGAGCGCGAGCGGCTGATCGCCGTGCTCGACGCCTTCCGCGAGAGGATCGACGTGCCGCTCGAGATGTCGCTCGAATCCGAACCCCGCGCCGCCCCCTTCTTCACCGCCGTGGTGCTGGAGCCGGAGGCCTTCGTCATCGGGGCGGATGGGCGCCGCTACAGGATCGACCAGCGCCTGCCCGACGGCGGCGTAATCGAGACCATTGACGAGAACAGCATTGTCGTTAACCGGAATGGACTACGTGAGCGTGTAGACTACGCTCGGTAGCGCAACCGGTGAAGGGCAATTGCGACGATGGCTGTGTTGAATCGCATTCTGATGGAAGCGGCGAAACGTCAGGATCTGGTGTTTGCCTTCTTCTTCGTGCTGATCGTGGCGATGCTCGTCTTCCCGCTGCCGACCTGGCTGATCGACGCGCTGCTCGCCATCAACCTCACCATCTCCCTCGTCGTCCTCATCTCGGCTACATATCTGAAGCACCCGCTCGACATGTCGTCGTTTCCCTCCATCATCCTGATGACGAGCATGATGCGGGTGGCGCTCTCGGTGGCCACGACGCGTCTCATCCTGGCGACGGGCGATCCGGGACAGCTGATCGTCGCCTTCGGCGACTTCGTCATCAGCGGCAACATCGTCGTCGGTCTCGTGATCTTCCTGATCATCGCCATCGTGCAGTTCATGGTCGTCACGAAGGGCGCGGAGCGCATCTCCGAGGTGAGCGCCCGCTTCACCCTCGATGCCCTCCCCGGAAAGCAGATGTCGATCGACAGCGACGTGCGCGCCGGCGACATCACGGCGGAGGATGCCCGCGAGAAACGCCGCGTCCTGCAGCTCGAGATGCAGTTCCACGGCGCGATGGACGGCGCGATGCGCTTCGTGAAGGGCGACGCCATCGCCGGCCTGATCATCGTCTTCATCAACCTCGTCGGCGGCATGACCATCGGGATGGTGCAGCGCGGGCTCTCGGCCGGGGAGGCGGGGCAGCTCTATGTGCTGCTCTCCGTCGGCGACGGGCTGATCGCCCAGATCCCGGCCATGTTCATCGCGCTCGCCGCCGGCACCATCGTCACCCGCGTGACCACGGTGGCGGATTCGAATCTCGGCAAGGACATCACGCGCCAGCTCGGTGCGGATCCGAAGGCGCTCGGCGTATCGGGCACTGTCTCCATCGCCATGGGTTTCATCCCCGGCTTCCCCACCGTGGTCTTCATCCTGCTGGGCAGCATCCTGTGCGGGCTTGCCTACATGATGGTGCGCGCCGAATCGGCGGATGGGGAGGGGCGAGCCGGGGGTAGCGCTGACATGCTGGAGAACGGTCCAGCGGCAGGTGCCCCCGACGCGGGCCGCGATCCCGATGCCGGCCCGGTGCAGCGACAGCCTCCGGGAGGCGAGGGCGAGGAGCCGCTGCCGCTGCGCCCTGCGCAGCCCGGCGACATCATGGTGATCAACGGCAATCCCGAGACCCTGGAGCTGCTGCGCCCGGACGCCGCCTATATATATGTAGAGCAGACGAAGGAGCTGTTCCTGCGCCGCATGGGATTTTCCGCGCCCCCCGTCGGCTTTCGCTACGATCCGAGCCTCGGGCTCGGCGAGTTCGTCGTGGAGATCGACGACGTGCCGGGCCACCGATTCGAGATACCCGACGTCGATCCCTCCATTCCGCTCACCGCGCAGCAGGCGCGCGACTATGCCGACAGGATCGCCGCGATCCGCGTCCGGCACGCGGCGGCGCTCTTCGGCGTGCCGGAGGCCGGGCAGTGGCTGACGGACATTCAGCCCACCTGCGGGCGACTTGCGGTGGATATCCAGCAGCTGCTTCCGTTCATGGTCCTCGTCGAATCGCTGCGGCGCCTGCTCGACGACGGCGTCGGGCTCGTGCCGCCGCGCCTTGTGCTGGAGGGATTGGTCAAGGCCTCGCAGCGCTCGCAGGATCCCGACATGGCCGCCGAGGTGGTGCGGGGCTTTCTGCGGCGCCAGATCTCCAATCATGCCGCCGACCGGGACAAGACGATCCACGCCCTCGTCCTGGGGCCGGACATCGAAGGTGCGCTACGCCAGGCCAGCTCCACGGAGCAGGGCGGTTCGGCGATCCGCGCCAACGACGAAGCGGTCCAGCGATTCGTCGCCAATGCAGCCGAAGCGATCCAGCGCAACCGCGATGGCGGCGATGAGGTCGTCATGATGGTGGCTGCCGATCTCCGTCGGCCGCTGCGCCAGCTGCTCGTGCAGGGTGATATCGATATCGGGGTGCTGAGCTTTGCCGACGTCGCGGCGGGCTTCCAGGTTCGCAAAATCGACGTCCTCACAGCGACCGCAAAGGCGGCCTGAATCGCGTCGAATCGCCCAGAGGCTTGATTCGACTGGCCTTTTGGGCCGATCTGTTAACTTCTGATTAACGTGTTTCAGCCGTAAAAAGCCACTTAAGGCTAGTCCTCGCTCCGTAGGCAGGCCCTTGCAGGGGCGGAAATCGGCTTTTGCAGGCCTTGTCGGGTCCCGGTTCGTTGCCTTTGTGCAACACGGCCATGAAAAGGCCCCTCAGGAGGCTGTTTGGAGGCAAGGTTAAGTTGATCCTGAGGGCGGCATGGATATGGTGATTTTGCGCCGGGACGTTCCCGGTGTGACTCGCCCCCAACGATCGGTGCATCCGGCATGTGGGCGAGTGGAAGGGGAAAAGGGAAGCTTTCGGGTTCGTTGAGTCCAAGGCAAAATGCCCGGCCCCCCAGGGTCTCGAAACTTTGGAGGTCAGTAATGAAGCTCGCCAAGAGCCTTCTTCTCGGGTCTGCCGCCGGTCTTATGGCGGTTGCCGGAGCTAACGCAGCCGATCTGCCCGTTCGCGCGGCTGCTCCTGCCGTCGACTACGTCCGCGTCTGCAACGCGTACGGCACCGGCTTCTTCTTCATCCCCGGCACGGAAACCTGCCTGCGTATCGGCGGTTCGGTTCGTGCTCAGATCACTTCGACTTCCCCTGCAGTGGGTACGGTTGCGCGTGACCGCAACTACTGGGGCACGGGCGGTTCGCGCGCTCAGATCTTCTTCGATACCCGCACCGCGACCGAAATGGGCCTCCTGCGCACCTTCACGCGCCTCGAGTATGGCATTGCACCTGGCGTTCCCGCCGGCCCTGCAAACCTGCGCGACGCCTACATTCAGTGGGGCGGCCTGACCGTCGGTCGTACGTCGTTCTCGTTCTTCCAGTTCTACGACACCTCGACCATGATGGGTCAGTCGGGCACGATCGACGCCTTCACGCAGGGCCCGAACGTTCTCGCCTACACCGCAACGTTCGGCGGCGGTTTCGAAGCGACGATCGCTCTCGAAGACAATCCCTTCACGCGCGGTGGTATTGGCGGACTGCCGCTTTCGGCAACAGTATTCGAGACCTTCATCCAGCCCGACGGTACACTTGGTACTCGTCCCGCAACTGTTGCTGCGTACGGCGGCACGCGCATGCCCGACGTTGTCGGTCGTCTGCGCTATTCGGGCGGTTGGGGCACGGCGCATCTTGCCGGTGTCGTCAAGGAAGTGCGCACGAGCGAAGCAGCTCGTATCGCAGGCGTCAGCGCTGATAAGCTCGGCTGGGCCATCACCGGTCAGGTCAACGTCAAGCTTCCGATGCTCGCTCCGGGCAGCGAAATGTGGCTGTCGGGTGCTTACGGACAGGGCGCCGTCGCTTACACCGGTTACACCGGTCAGGTCTACCGCGGCTTCACGATCGCTGCGAACGACGCCTACTCCGTCGGAACGGGCGTGTCGCTTGCCAAGTCTTGGTCGATCGACGGTGGCCTGCGTCACAACTGGACGCCTCAGTTCCAGTCGAACATCCACGCAGCTTATGGCCGCGTCGATGGCCCGGCCACTTTCCGTGATGTTACCTGGTGGAACGTTGGAACGAACGTCGCATGGCGTCCGATTGCCGGCCTCGCGTTCCTCGCCGAAGTCGATTACAAGTCGGCTCGTCGGGCCGCTGCGCCCGCCGGTGCAACTGCCGTCGTAGCACGCCGCAGCAGCGACGTGTGGGCTGCTCGCCTTCGCGTTCAGCGCGACTTCTGATCGGTTCATTCCGGTTTGAAACGGAAAGCCCCGGCATTGCGCCGGGGCTTTTTGTTTGTGGGCTAAAGAAATCAAGCGCGTTTTGGATTACTGGCGCAGGACGGCGTCCGGCTCGACTTCCCAACGGCGCTCGCCGGCCTGATCACCCTCGCGGCGATCCTGCCAGGTGGGAGCGCGCGGACCCGGTCCGACGCTGCCGGTCGTCGGAGCAAGCGACGCATCCGGTTCGACTTCCCAGCGGCGCTGGTCAGTGAAATCGCCCGTGCCTGCGCGCGGACCAGCTTGTACACCCGGATCAGCGAGCGTTGCGTCGGGCTCGACTTCATAACGACGCTCGCCGGCCTGATCACCCTGTCGACGATCCTGCCAGGTCTGAGTGTCCGCACGCATCTGTGCGCCGGCGGTTCCGCGTACGATGGGCAGGTCGATACGCGACCCGACATCGGAGACCGCGTGACGCCCGCCCCGCCAGTTGACTTCGAGGTAGTCGGCAAAGACCCAGCCCTGGTTGTTGTTCCAGGAGACAGCACACCAATCGAAGCCGCGTTCGCAGCCATGAAGCGTAACCGTACGATCGCTGGGAACAGTCGTTATGACTTGAAACCGCGTCCCCGGACCTTCACGCATGTTCACGTCGGTGGTTGCGATGGCGTTCTGTGCAACTGCATAGCTGGGTAGGGCCAAGGCGGCCGCGAAGGCTCCAGCTGCAATAATTTTCGAATGCTTCATCTTTAAGCTCCTTTCGTAGCTGTCATGACCCGTCAACAAATCTTCACGGTAGTGGTTCCGCAATTTTCCGAAACCTTCACGGTGATGTGAGGAATACTTGGCAGTTTCAAAGCGGCAGGAGGCGTAATCTGCCACGCTTTCGGCGCATCGGTGTGATCCCCTTGCGCCCGAACCACATATCGGTAGGTTTGGCGTCGAATGTGGAGGCAGGGTGAACATGCGAACAAGGCCGATAATCTGGACTGCTTCGATCGGATTTGCCGCCGTTGCCGCCCTTGCTGCTGCGCCGCTCCTGCTCGATCCGTCGGGCGGCCACAGCCCCGCCGCGCCGCCGCAGATTCTCGTCACCGGATCGACGCATTCCGCTCCGCTTCCTGTTCTCCCGCTCGTCGCCGAGGGGGAGGTGCAGCTGCCGGAAGAAGCTGCGCCCGAGGATCGTCTCGTGTCGGAAGAGGACAGCGCGGTCGATGCTCCCGTAGAGGGGGTGCCGGATGAATCGCCCGAAACCGCAGCCGATGGCGATGCCGCAGGTTCCGCATCCTCCGCAGCGATCGAGGAACCCGAAGCTCCCGAGTCCCCGCGAGATCTCATCACCATCCTGCGCAACGGCGACAGGATCGAGATCTCAGGCGCGATCGCGCGCGTCGAAGAACGCGACGTCTTCATCGCCGCCGCAGAGGAGGCCTTCCCCACGCTCGGCATCGACACGCGTCTCGTGCAGGAGGCAAATCTCCCCGCCGGGCGGGAAGAGGCCGTTCTTCTTGCTGTCTCGGCGCTTTCCCGTCTCGCCGAGGGGAGGGCTGAACTGGTTGGGAACGAGATCACGATCACGGGCCGCGCGCTCTTCGCGCAGACGCCCGATCTCCTGGCGGCCCGGCTAGAAGACGCTACGCCGGAAGGCTGGAGCGTGTCGCTCGACATAGATGCGCCGGAACGCGTTGCGGCCAATGGCGGTGCACAGTGCCAGCAGCAGATCGTCGAGCGCCTGGCCCAGGATCAGATAAGCTTCGCCGTCGCCGCAGCCACCCTCGCGCCAGAGGCCGCACCCCTGCTCGACGATCTCGCGGGGATCCTCGGCGAATGCCCCGACGTCGCAGTCGAGGTTGCAGGCCACACTGATTCCGACGGCTCCGAGGCGGCCAATCGACGGCTGTCGCAGGAGCGCGCCGCCGCCGTACGTCAGGCGCTCGCGGAGCGCGGGGTCGAGACCGATCGCCTATCCGCCGTGGGATACGGGCAGGCGCAGCCGATCGCGCCAAACGACACGCCGGAGAACAAGGCGCGCAACAGGCGGATCGAGCTCATCGTGATCGAATGAGCTTTCAGCTTTCGAGCTGCTCGGAGATTTCCAGCCATTCCTCCTCGGCGCGCGCAACCGCGTCCGCCGCCTCGCCCCTCATCCGCGAAAGCTCCGCCGCCTTCACCGGATCGCGCTGGAATGCCGTGCCGTCGCCGATGGCCTCGTCGATCTTCGCAATGATCCCCGTGAACTTCTCGATGCGCGCCTCGGCTGCGGTCAGTTTCTTGCGAAGCGGTGCGAGCTGCGCGCGCTTGTCGGCGGCAACCTTGCGATCGCCACCCTTCTCCGCCCGCTCCCCGCGCTTTTCCGCGCGTTCTGGCGAAAGATCGCCCGAAAGCACGAGCTTGCGGTAATCGTCCATGTCCCCATCGAACTGCTTCACCTGCCCGCCGCCGATGAGCCAGAGACGGTCGGCGCAGGATTCGACGAGAAAGCGATCGTGGCTCACGAGGATGACCGCGCCTTCGAATTCGTTGATCGCCTCGACCAGCGCCTGTCGGCTGTCGATGTCGAGATGGTTCGTCGGTTCGTCCAGAATCAGCAGGTGAGGGCCCTCGAAGGCCGCAAGCCCCATCAGCAGCCGCGCCTTCTCGCCGCCCGAAAGCTTGGAGACCGGCGTTTCCGCCTTCGCCCCGGGAAAGCCGAAGCGCGCCGTGCGGGCGCGGATCTTCGCCTCGGGCGCGCCGATCATGCGCTCTGCCACGTGATCGTAGGCGGTTGCCTCCATGCGCAGCTCGTCGAGCTGGTGCTGCGCGAAATAGGCGACGTTCATTTTTGACGACGCCTTCACCTCGCCCGTCATGGGAGCGAGCCGCCCGCCGATGAGCTTGCAGAAGGTCGATTTGCCGTTGCCGTTCGAGCCCAGCAGCGCAATGCGGTCATCGGGCAGGATCGAGAGGTTCATGCGCTCGAGTACCGCCTTGTCGCCATAGCCGGCCGACGCATTGTCGATGGCGATGAGCGGGGGTGCCAGCACGCGCTCGGGACTGGGGAGATCGAAGCCCAATGTCGGTTCGTCATTGATCGTGATGATGGGCTGGAGCTTTTCGAGGCGCTTCAACCGTGACTGCGCCTGCCGCGCCTTCGTCGCCTTGGCGCGGAAGCGATCGACGAAGGATTGCAGGTGCTTGCGCTCGCCCTCCTGCTTCACCTTCGCCTTTTCGAGCAGCATCTGCTTCTCTGCTCGCTGGCGCGCAAAGGAGGAGTAGCCGCCGCGATAGATCGTCAGCTTCGCCTTCTCCAGATGCAGGATGTGCTCGACGCAGGTGTCGAGCAGGTCGCGATCGTGGCTGATGACCAGCACCGTATGCGGGTAGCGCGCGAGATAATCGTAGAGCCAGATCGTGCCCTCGATATCGAGATAGTTCGTCGGCTCGTCCAGCAGCAGCAGATCAGGCTCGGTGAAGAGCACGGCGGCGAGCGCCACGCGCATCCGCCAGCCGCCGGAATAATCGGCGCAGGGCCGCGCCTGCGCCTGCTCGTCGAAGCCGAGACCGTGCAGGATGGTGGCGGCGCGAGACGGCGCGGAATGTGCGCCGATATCGGTGAGCCGCGTCTCGATCTCGGCGCGGCGCAACCCGTCCGCCGTCTCGGCCTCCGCCAGCAGATCCGCGCGCTCGGTATCGGCCGCGAGCACAACCTCGATCAGGCTTTCGGGTCCGCCCGGCGCTTCCTGCGCCACGGTGCCGATGCGCATGCCCTTGGGAAGGCTGATGGATCCGCTCTCGGAGGCGATCTCGCCCATGAGGATCCGGAACAGGGTCGTCTTGCCCGTGCCGTTGCGCCCGACGATCCCGACGCGCGCGCCCGTCGGGATCGCAAAGGAGGCGCTATCCAGGAGGACGCGGTCGCCCAGACGGTAGGTCAGATCGTTGACGTGCAGCATGATGTGCGTTGTGACCGCAGTGGCGCGGATTTGCAAGAGGACAATACCTGCAAGAGAATCCGGCAGGCATTGGAGCGACATGGGCTTTCTCAGGTGCATTGCCGCCGAAATGCCAGAATTGCGCCACCTGATCGCCAAGTCGGCCCCCCATGCAGAAGTGGTATTCGATCACTCTGATTCGCGTGATTCTGATGAAACTCGAACCGTCGCGCTTTTCCTCCCACTGCATGCTCATCGCAGTGCTCGCGCTCGTCGCGGGAATTGCCGTTACCGTCGAGGCCGCAGCTCAGCATGTCGGCATCCGCACGATCGTCACTGAACGCACGCAAAACACCATCGTGATGCTGCTTCCGCGCAAGGAATTGCCCGGCAAGCCGCCACTCCTGCACGCCCCTGACCTGCCGGACGTCACGCTGGGCGAAATCTGATCTCCTGAAAGCGGCTGCCAATTCGATCAAGGGAAAAGCCTGCGGGCTGCCCGTGTCGTCGTTGCGGTTGATCTCGCGGTCCGAACGGCGCATTAAGGCGCGGCTTTGGCGTGCGGTGCAATCTGGGCCGGAACGAGCGAGAAGAGGTGGTTATCGTGGCGAAAGGTAGTGTTGCGCGGGTTGCGGTCATCGGATGCGGGGCCTGGGGCAGGAATCTGGTGCGGTGCTTTGCCTCGCTCGAGGCGCTCGAAGCGGTCATCGACAACACGCCTGAGACGATGCAGCAGCTCGCCGCGCAGTACGGCTGCCGCGCGCTCACCGAAGATGAGGCGATCACCGATCCCATGATCGACGCCATCGTCGTCGCAACGCCTCCCTCGAAACACCTGGATGTCGCGCTGAAGGCGATCGCTGCCGGCAAGCATGTCTACGTGGAAAAGCCGCTGACGCTCGATGTCGCGAGCGCCACACAGATGGTGGATGCCGCGCGCGCGGCGGGCCTCGTTCTGATGACGGGCCACATCCTGCAATTCCATCCGGCTTTCCGCGCGCTGAAGGCGATCGTCCGCGAGGGGCGGTTGGGCGAGGTGCTGCGCATCAACGCGAACCGGCTCAATCTGGGCGCGGTGCGCCGCGAGGAGGATGCCCTGTGGTGCCTCGCTCCGCACGATATCTCGATGGTGCTGGCGCTGGTGGGAGAGCGTCCCGATGTTGTGGAAGGATACGGCGAAACATTGTTGCGCACCGAAATCGCGGATGCCGTCACCGTTCGCCTCGGCTTCCCCGACGGAGCGCAGGCGCTGATCAACGTCTCCTGGCTGCACCCCTACAAGGAGCATCGCCTGAGCGTGATCGGGAGTGCGGGCATGGCGGTTTTCGACGATACGCTCCCCTGGGACAAGAAGCTGCAGCTCTACCCGCATGAGGTCTCGGTCGATGGGGATACGCCGAGCGTCGTCCGTGCGGAGCCGGTTCCCGTCGCCATCGTGCAGAGCGAGCCCCTGCTGGACGAGTGCGCGCACTTCCTCGAGTGCATTCGCGACGGTGCCGAGCCGATCACGGGCGGGACGGAAGCGCTCGGTGTGATGGAGGTGCTCGAACGCGCCACGAAATCAATGGCGGCGAACGCCACGCGACGCGCCGCCGGCGCGTGATCGGGCATTTCCGGTTCAGTGATCGCCCTGCGAGACCCGCGCGTCGCGCGGCGCGTTGAGGATTTCAGCTAGGCTCTCGGCGATATGCCGCGCCTCTTCGTCGCGCAGGCGCAGGAGGAAGGGCGGCAAATCGCCCGCCTGCAGGCCGATCACCGCCTGCCCCTCCTCGTCGAGCCCGATATCGATGGTCGGCGAGGTGATGTCCACGAGTTCGCCCTCGATCGTATCCTCGCCGTCCTCCTCGGACAGCTGACGGACGAGCTCCTCGGTCAACTCGTCGGCATCGCCCTCCTCGAGGTCCTCCGCCAGTTCCTCGGCCAATTCGTCGTCGAGCACGTCGAGCAGTTGGGTCAGCGCCGAGGCGAGCGTCCGCGCGGCTCCCGCATCCATGAGGATCGCGGTCGCCTGATCGTCCTTTTGAAAGGACAGCTGAATCTTGTCGCCTTCGACGGAAAGTGAAATCCCGGCCATATTTGTCCATCGCATGAAACATTCCATATGGGAACGCCACCCATCGAATTTCCAGCCTGATCCGAGATTTCATAGCCGAGAACCGGTGGACGTTCGAAATTTCGCCGTCGATCTGCACCGATCCGAGAAGTGACGCTTTCCCTTCCGGGGTTTTGGACGCATCCTGTCCCGCATTCAAGGGGCCCATGGAAAATCGATCTCGATTTGTGATCTCAAACCGATCCGCAGACGTAGCAAGTCTGCCGTGCCAGATGAACGCGCAGACGGCAAGGCGCGGCGATTGAGGGACGATAGACAAATATGAAAAATCCGGATGGCGAATTCCCCTTGTCCACGCCACGCGAGCCCGCTGCTTCGCGGACGGGTTCACCCATCAAGCTCGAAGACGCCTCCGGCGAACGCGTTGCCGTCATAGGGGCGGGGCCAGGCGGTCTCGCATCCGCGATGATGCTGGCGCGGGCGGGGGCGAAGGTCACGATCTTCGAGCGGGACGGCGCGGTCGGTGGGCGCACGAAGACGGTGACGGCGCCGGGCGGCTACAAGTTCGATCTGGGGCCCACGTTCTTCCTCTATCCGCGTATCCTGCGCGAGATCTTCGAGGCTTGCGGCGAGGATCTCGACGAACACGTCGTCATGAAGAAGCTCGACCCGCAATATCATGTGGTGTTCGAGGGCGGCGGCGATGTTCGCGCCACGCCCGACATCAAGCGACTCGCGGAGGAGATCGCGAAGATCGCGCCGGCGGATGCGGCCAACGTGGAGCGTTTCTTCTCCGACAACCGCAAGAAGCTCAACCTGTTTCGCCCGATCCTCGAGCAATCCTTCGGCAAGCCCACCGACGTGATGAGCCCGGCAATGCTCCAGGCACTGCCCATGATGCGCCCGCTCTCGACGGTGGACAGCGATCTGCGGAAATATTTCGCCGACCCACGGGTCCGCCTGACCTTCTCCTTCCAGACCAAGTATCTGGGCATGTCGCCCTTCCAGTGCCCGAGCCTTTTCACCATCCTGAGCTTCCTCGAATACGAGCACGGGGTATTCCACCCCATGGGCGGCTGCGGCGAAGTGTCGAACGCCATGGCGCGGGTCGCGGAAAAGCTCGGCGTCGATATTCGTCTGAACCAGCAGGTGGATCAGGTCCTCTACGAGAACGACAAGGCGGCGGGGATCGAGGTGGGGGGCAAGCGCGAGGCCTTTGACGCCGTCGTCATCAACGGCGATTTCGCCCATGCTGCGCGCCGGCTCATCCCGGAGAAGTATCGCCCACGCTGGAAGAACGCCAAGCTCGACAAGGCGCGCATCTCCTGCTCGACCTTCATGATCTATCTCGGGATCGAGGGCGGCGTGGGTGATCTGGAGCATCACACGATCCTGTTGTCCAAGGATTACGAGCGTAACATCCGCGACATCAGCGAGTGCCGCATTCCGGAAGACCCCTCGCTCTACGTCCAGCATGCGGGGCACACGGATCCTTCGATGGCGCCGGAGGGGCACACCAGCCTCTACGTGCTCGTCCCCGTGCCGAATCTGCGCTCGAAGACGGATTGGAAGACGTTTGGTCCGAAGTTCCGCGACATGATCATGAAGCGGCTGGAGAAGCTCGGGCTCACCGATATCGAGAGCCGCATCCGCTACGAGCGCGTCATCACGCCGGCGGATTGGGAGGGCGAGTTCGCCATCAACGAGGCGGCGACGTTCAATCTCTCGCACGATCTGGGGCAGATGCTCTATTTCCGCCCGCATAACCGCTTCGGGCGCGGCGTCTACCTCGTCGGCGGCGGCACGCATCCAGGCTCGGGCCTGCCCGTGATCTACGAGGGCGCGCGAATTACAGCCAAGCTCCTGCTCGAGGATCTCGCGGCAAAGCGCAAGGCACCGAGGCGCTTCTTCTCGCGCAAGCCCGCGATCGCAATCCCCCAGCCGCAAACGTGAAGCGAGTGATCATGAGTTTCAGAGCCATCACCCTCGGCGCAGCGCTTTTGATGTCGAGCGTCGCCATCGCCCAGGGCGCGACCGTCACCGTGCAGGTAAACGACATCGAATCGAGCGAGGGACAGATCTATGTCGGCCTCTGCGATCGGGGTTTCGAGGAGTCCTTGTGTCTCGACGGGAAGTTCCAGCCGGCACGACCGGGGACGATGACGTTCGTGTTCGAGAATGTCCCGCCCGGCACCTATGCGATTGCGGCCTATCACGATGTGAACGGCAACGGGCGCATGGATACCGGCACGTTCAGCCTGCCGCGGGAGCCCTACGGCTTCTCCAACGATGTCGGGCGCATTGCGCCACCGAATTTCCTCGCCGCGACATTTCCGGTTTCGTCTCCGGGGGTTACAGTGAACGTGCGTATGGCGCGCATGATCTTCGGCGGTTAACGTAGGCCCCGGGCCACCCAACTGATCTATTTGAGGAGCGCGTCGTGAGTGGTTCTGGAAACAAGGTTGCCGTGATTGGCGGTGGATTGGGCGGCCTTGCTGCGGCCTGCGTCCTCGGCGGTCGCGGTCACAGCGTGACGCTGTACGACAAGAACGAGTGGGTCGGCGGCAAGGCTGCGGTGTTCACCGAGGGCGGTTTCCGCTTCGACATGGGCCCGACGATCCTCACCGTCCCCCGCGTGCTGGAGCGCATCTTCAGCGAGGCGGGGCGCAAGCTCTCGGATTATCTCGACCTGCGCCGCCTCGACCCGCAATGGAGCTGCTTCTTCGAGGGCGGCGACCGCTTCGATCTGTGCGAGAACATCGACCAGATGGCGATCGAGATGGACAAGTTCGCCCCCGGTACCGGGGCGGGCGAGGGTTACAAGAAGTTCCAGCAGCTCTCCGAGCACCTCCACGGCGTCTCCGAGCGTTTCTTCTTCTGGAAGGCCGTCGAGGATCTGTTCGACACGATCAACGTCCGCGCCAACCTCAACCCCTCGACTTTGCGCGACGTCATGAGCCTGCGCATGGGCTCGACGGTTGCCGGCACCATCCGCTCGCGGGTCAAGGACGAGCGCCTGGCTCAGATGCTCGATCACTTCACGCAGTATGTCGGCTCCAACCCCTACGGCTCCCCCGCCGTGCTCTGCGCCATCGCTCATATGCAGACGGCGGAGGGTATCTGGTATCCGATGGGCGGCACGCGGGCCGTGGCGGAGGCGCTGGCGAAGCTCGCGACCGAACTCGGCGCGACGCTGCGCCCCTCCACCGAAGTCACCGGGCTCGACATCCAGAACGCGAAGATCAAGGGCGTGAAGACGGCGGATGGCGCGGTCGAGCCGTTCGATTCCGTCGTCTCCAACATGGATTCGATCCGCACCTACCGCGAGCTCGTCGGCGGCGAGACCGGCGCGCGCTACGATCGCAAGGGCTACGAGCCCGCTTGTTCCGGCGTCGTGCTCTATCTCGGGCTCAACAAGCGCTACGAGCATCTCGGCCACCACGATTTCGTCTTCTCGCGCGATCCGGAGGAGGAATTCGAGTACATCTACCGCAAGGGCGAGCCCGCTCCCGATCCGACGGCCTATCTCTGCGCTCCCTCGATGACGGACCCCTCGGTCGCGCCCGAGGGCGGCGAGGCGCTTTACGTGCTCGTCCACACGCCGTATCTGCGCCCGCATCACGACTGGAAGACGATGTTCCCGGCCTATCGCCAGACCATCATCGACAAGCTCAAGCGGACGGGCGGCATGCCCGATCTCGAAGAGCGCATCGTCGTCGAGCGCCACCTCACGCCGCAGCATATCCACGAGCGCTACAAGGTGCTCAACGGCGCAATCTACGGGCTCGCGAGCCATGGCCGCTTCCTCGGCGCGTTCAAGCCGGGCAACCGCTCGCGCGACGTGCAGGGGCTCTATCTCGCAGGCGGCGCGGCGCATCCGGGCCCGGGCATGCCGATGGTGATGATGTCTGGCTGGATCGCCGCCGATGCGCTCGATCAGGATGCACGCGGGCCGGGCATTCAGAAGGCGTCCTGAGGGGCGCGGGGAGGTAGCGTGGGAGTTCATCAAGGGCGCGCCGGAATGGCGGAGCGCATAGCCGCCCGTCTCCCTGCGAGCGAGCGTCCGACGCTCCGGCGTGATCCGCGCGTCTACGCCTTCTTCTCCCGATACTTCGCCTACTATTTCCGCCGCCACATGAACGCGCTACGGATTGCGCGCTGGGGCGAGCCGCAGGTGGAACCGGGGGCGGGGCCGATCGTGCTCTATGCCACGCACCCCTCCTGGTGGGATGCGGCGGTGTTCATCCTGCTCTCGTCGCGGCACTTCCCAAATCATGCGGGGTTCGCCCCGATCGACGCGGAAATGCTGCAGAAATACGGCTTCTTCGGGCGAATCGGCGGCTATGGCGTCGATCTCGACAGCGTGCGCGGCGCATCGAACTTCCTCGCCTCCAGCGCCGACATCCTGACGCGCAACGACAGCGCGATCTGGGTCGCGGCCCAGGGTCGCTTCACGGATGTGCGGCAGCGGCCCCTGGGATTGCGGCCCGGCATCGCCCGTCTTGCCGAAATCGCGCCGAATGCGCTTTTCATCCCCGTCGCCATCGAATACGGATTCTGGGTGGAGCGCGGTGCGGAGGCATTCGCAGCCTACGGCCCTGCGATACGCGGCGAGGATTTGCTCGCCCTCTCGCGCGACGAGCGGCGCGATCTTCTGGAGGAACGCTTGAGCGTCATCGCCGATCGCCTGAGCGAGGATGTGATGTCCCGGGAGCCGGAACGTTTCATCTCCCTGCTTGAAGGCAAGGCGGGGGTCGGCGGGGTTTTCGACGGGTGGAAGCGGCTGAAGGCGATGCTGCGCGGCGAGCGCTATGATCCAGCCCACGGGAGGCGTGCACCATGACCGTTCTTGCAATCGTCGCACTCGCCCTCGCGGCCTTGTCCGCAGGTATCGGCGGCCTCAATCTCTGGCTCGTGCGGACGCCTGGCAAGCGCCCCGTGGCCGCGGGAACGCTCGTCTCGATCCTGATCCCCGCGCGCAACGAAGAGGCCAATATCGGCGACGCGATCGCGGCCGCTCTCGCAAGCACGAATGTCGATGTCGAGGTCGTCGTCATGGATGACGGCTCCACCGATCGCACGCCGGAGATCGTCGCGGGCTTTGCCGCTCGCGATCCGCGCGTCCGCCTCGCGCACGCCCCGCCGCTGCCTGCGGGCTGGACGGGGAAGGTGCATGCCTGCCAGCGTCTCGCCGACGCCGGAAACGGCACGCATCTTCTGTTCGTCGATGCGGATGTGCGGCTCGAGCCGCAGAGCGCTGCGCGCCTCGTCGGGCATCTGCAGGGCTCGGGCTTCTCCATGGTCAGCGGCGTTCCGCGCCAGATCACGCGTGGGATCGGCGAGCTACTCACCGTGCCGATGATCAACCTGATGATGCTGGGTTATCTCCCCGTCGCCGGAATGCGCGCCAAGCCCGATCCGGGCTTTGGAGCGGCCTGCGGTCAGCTGATCATGGTGGACAGGGCGGCGTATTACTCTGTGGGTGGGCACGGCGCGATCCATGACTGCCTGCATGACGGCCTCAAGCTC
>Ga0208490_100774_pt1 | contig 15931 bp, 12 predicted proteins | sample SubbioAug_CSWold_FD_184818 | JGI IMG/M metagenome (GOLD analysis project Ga0208490, IMG submission 184818) | Serpentinite rock and fluid subsurface biosphere microbial communities from McLaughlin Reserve, California, USA - CR11Aug_CSWold (SPAdes) | ecosystem: Environmental > Terrestrial > Deep...
CGGCGCCACCGGCCCGATCCTGCGCTCCACCGGCGTGCCCCGCGACCTGCGCAAGGACGACCCGTACCTGCGCTACGACCAGGTCGACTTCGACGTGCTCGTCGGCTCCTACGGCGACAGCTTCGACCGCTACGCCATCCGCCTGGCCGAGATCCGCGAGTCCATCCGCATCGTCCGCCAGATCCTCGACCGCATGCCCCGCGGCGACTACCGCATCCAGGACAAGAAGGTGACCCCGCCGCCGCGGGCCCGCATCGACGAGTCGATGGAAGCGCTCATCCACCACTTCAAGATCTTCACCGAGGGCTTCAAGGTCCCGCCGGGCGAGGTGTACGTCGCCGTCGAGAGCCCCCGCGGCGAGCTCGGCTGCTACCTCGTGTCCGACGGCACGTCGAAGCCGTACCGGATCCACATCTCGGGTCCGAGCTTCCGCAACCTGCAGACGCTGCCGCACATGATGCGCGACGGCCTCATCGCCGATGCCGTCGTGAACATCTCCTCGGTCGATCCGATCATGGGCGAGGTCGACCGCTAGATATTCGGGCGGTTGCGGGCGGTGCGCCCGCTTAGGGTCCTCGCCCGGTCCACGGAGTCTGGGAGGAGGACCATGTCGGGAGCCCACGCGCGCGTCCGCCACCCGGCGAGCGCCAACCTCCGCCGGGTCGCCCCCTACTTCGCGCCCCACCGGGGCCGGATGTGGTTCGTCGGGCTCTCGGCCGTCGTGTCGATCACCGCCGGGCTGTCCACGCCGCTCATCGCCAAGGCCGTCATCGACGGGCCCATCGCGCGGGGCGACAAGGCGGGCATCGTCCCCTGGGCGGTCCTGGCCGTCGCGCTCGGGCTCGTCGAGACCGGGCTGGCCCACCGCCGTCGCGTCCACCTCGCCGTCGCGGCCATGGACGTCGAGACCGAGCTGCGCAACGACCTGTACCGGCACCTGCAGCGCCTCGACATCGGCTTCCACGACCGATGGCAGTCGGGCCAGCTGCTGTCGCGCGCCACGAGCGACATCGCCACCATCCGGCGCTTCACCGCCTTCGGCGCCGTGTTCCTCCTCATCATCAGCCTCGAGGTGGTGGCGATCTTCGTCCTCCTCGTCACCCTCTACTGGCCCCTCGCGATCGTGGCCGGGGCCTTCGCCGTCCCGGTCCTGGTGCTCTGCGCCCGCTTCGAGGTCCAGTACACGACCGCCGTCCGGCGCATCCAGGACGAGACCGGCGACATGACCACCGAGATCGAGGAGGCCGCCAGGGGCATCGGCGTGATCAAGGCCTTCGGTCGGTCCCGGTACGCGTTCGACCGCTACGACGTCCACGTGCGGCGGCTGTTCGCGTCGCAGATGGAGCGCATCGCGCTGCACACGAAGTTCGTCTGGCTGCTCGGCATCGTGCCGAACCTGATCCTGGTGGCCACCCTGCTCGCCGGCGTCCTCGCCGTGGGCTCGGGCGACCTGACGCTCGGTGGCCTGTTCGCCTTCGTGTCCTACGTGCTCATCCTCGTGTTCCCGCTGGAGGCGCTGGGGTGGATCCTGGCCATGGCCCAGGAGGCCATGACCGCGGCCGATCGGGTCTATGAGGTGATGGACACGCCGCCCGTCGTCGACGACCGCGACGGCGCCGTCGACCTGCCCGAGGGGCGGGGCCACATCCGGTTCGAGGGCGTCCGCTTCGCCTACGGCGACGAAGGAGCCGAACCGACAGGCGAGGTCCTCCGCGGGGTCGACCTCGAGATCTTGCCCGGAGAGACCCTCGCCCTGGTCGGCCCCACCGGCTCGGGCAAGAGCACGCTGGCCATGCTGCTGGCCCGCCTGCACGACCCCACCGCCGGGCGGGTCACCGTCGACGGCCACGACCTGCGCGACGTCACCCTCAGCAGCCTCCGCGGCCAGGTCAGCGTGGCCTTCGAGGAGGCGACGCTGTTCTCGGCCAGCGTGCGCGAGAACCTGCGGATCGGCCTGCCGGGCGCGACCGAGGACGACATCGAGGAGGCCCTCGACATCGCCCGGGCCGGGTTCGCCCACGACCTGCCCTGGGGGCTCGACACGCGCATCGGCGAGCAGGGCATGACGCTCTCGGGCGGGCAGCGCCAGCGCCTCGCGCTGGCCCGGGCGGTCATCGCCAAGCCCCGGATCCTGGTGCTCGACGACCCGCTCTCGGCCCTCGACGTCCACACCGAGGCCGAGGTCGAGGCCCGCCTGCGACCCCTCCTCGCCGACCGGACCGCTCTCGTCGTGGTCCACCGACCCTCCACCATCGCCCTCGCCGATCGCTCGGCCCTGCTCGTCGACGGGCGCATCGCCGCCACCGGCACCCACACCGAGCTGCTCGAGTCCGAGCCCCGCTACCGCGAGATCCTCGCCCAGGCCGCCGACGAGGAGGAGGAGGCACTGGCATGAGCACCACGCACCCCGTCGAGGACGAGGGCCACGAGCACGACCCCATCGGCTTGGACCTGGTCGGGACCGATGCGGAGCATCGGTCGGTCTCTTCCCCGCACGGGCGAGAGAACGGTGAGGAGTCCATCGACTCCTGGCGCGGCGTCGCGGCCGAGGACGTCGACGACGTCAAGGGCAGCTTGGCGACGCTGCTGCGGTCGCGCAGCCGGCGGCTGCTGGGCTCCCTCGTCGCGCCCCACCGCCGGGCCATGGGCTGGGCCACGGTGCTCATCGGGGTGAACATGGTCGCCCACCTGTCCGGGCCCTGGTTCGTGGGCCAGGCCATCGACGAGGGCATCCCGCCGCTGCTCGAAGGTGGCAGCGGCACGGTCCGCCCGCTGCTGACCGTGGTCGGCGCCTACCTCGTCGCCACGGTGGTCGCCGCCGCCACCTTCAACGCCTTCCTGCTGGTCTCGGGCCGCATCGGCCAGGAGGTCGTCGTCGACATCCGCCGCCGGCTGGCGCGCCACTTCGCCACCCTCAGCTTGAGCTTCCACCAGCGCTACACGTCGGGGCGGGTGATCTCGCGCCAGACCAGCGACGTCGATGCCATCGCCGAGCTCCTGGGCCACGGCCTCCTGCAGCTGACCACGTCGTCGCTGACGCTCGTCGGCATCACCATCATCCTCTTCGTCCTCGATCCGCTGCTGGCGCTGGCAGCGCTGTCCGTGGTGCCGCTCCTGTGGCTGCTGACCCGCTGGTTCCGCCACCACTCCGAGCGGGCCTACCGGGCGACCCGTGAAGCCATCGCGCTCGTCATCGTCCACTTCGTCGAGTCCCTCGGCGGCATCCAGGCGGTGCAGTCGTTCCGTCGGGAGCGGCGCAACCAGGAGATCTTCGACGACCTCGACGGCCGCTACCGCGACGCCAACGTGTGGTCGGCCCGCCTCGCCGCGATCTACGGGCCCGGCGTGCAGTTCGCCGGCCGGGCCACGGTCGCCGTCGTGCTGCTCTACGGTGGCACCCGGGTCATCGACGGCGCCATCGAGATCGGCGTGCTGGCTGCGTTCGTGCTCTACCTGCGCCGGTTCTTCGAGCCGATGACCGAGCTGAGCCAGTTCTACAACCTGTTCCAGGCCGCGGCCGCCGCGACCGAGAAGCTCTCGGGGGTGCTCGAGGAGGAGCCCACCGTGGCGCCACCGGCCGACCCGGTGCGGCTGCCCGACGCCGCCGGCACGGTGGCCTTCGAGGCGGTCACCTTCGCCTACGGCGACGACGTGGTCCTGCACGGCGTCGACCTCGTCGTCCCCGCCGGCCAGACCGTGGCGGTGGTGGGGGAGACGGGTGCAGGCAAGTCCACCATCGCCCGCCTCACCGCCCGGTTCTGGGACCCGACCGAGGGCACGGTCCGCCTCGACGGCATCCCGCTGACCCGGCTCGACGAGGACGATCTGCGCCGAGCCGTCGTCGTGGTGACCCAGGAGAGCTTCCTGTTCAGCGGGACCGTCGCCGACAACATCGAGTTCGGGCGGCCGGGCGCCAGCCGGGCCGAGATCGAGCGCGCCGCCGCAGCCATCGGCGCCGACGCCTTCATCCGGCGCCTGCCCCAGGGCTACGACACCGACATCCAGGCCAAGGGTGCCCGGCTGTCGGCCGGCCAGCGCCAGCTGCTCGCCTTCGCCCGGGCCTTCCTGGCCGACCCGGCGGTGCTGATCCTCGACGAGGCCACGAGCTCGCTCGACATCCCCAGCGAGCGTGCCGTGCAGCGCGCCCTGCGCACGCTGCTCGCCGACCGGACCGCGATCATCATCGCCCACCGCCTCACGACGGTCGAGATCGCCGACCGCATCCTGGTCGTCGACGACGGGCGCATCGTCGAGGACGGCACGCCGGAGGTGCTCCGGGTCGGCGCCGGCGCGTACGGCGACCTGCACCGCGCCTGGATCGACTCGCTGATCTGAGCCGGCGTCAGGCCTGCAGCGCCCCCAGCCAGTCCCAACCGGCCGCGTCGGTGGGGGAGTGCCAGGTGGCCACCTGATCGGTCGCCCACCTCGCCCAATCGATGAGGTGGCGCTCGTGGTCGAGGTGGAAGCGCAGAGCGAGCGCGTTGATGGCGAGGCGCCCGGCGAACTCGAAGTGCTCGTCCTGGTCCTCGACCACCATCTGCTCGAGCGCGGCGAGGCGCTCCTCGGCGCTGGTGCGGACGCGGTCGAGGGTCGTCCGGAGCTGGTCGATCGTGCCGCCGTCGGCGAAGAACACCTTCACCATCGCCTCGAACTCGAGCGACGGCGGTGCGGCCGGCTCGTCGAGCCAGTCCCGGAGGGCGCCGCGTCCGGCCGGGGTGATGGCGTACACGGTGCGGGGCCGCTTGCCCGTGTGCTGCTCGGTGGCGGTGGCGAGCCCGGCGGCGACGAGCTTCTTCGGCTCGTCGTAGAGCTTGCGCTCGGCCCGGGGCCAGAACCACCCCAGGCCGCGCTGGACCTGCTTGGCCAGCTCGTAGGTGGTCCACGGGCGCAGCGCCAGCAACCCGAGCAGGGCGTGGGACGTGGGCGTCAAGGTCGTCGCACGGGTGGGCACGTCGACAGGTTGACATACTGCCTTTGGCAGTATCTACTTGGCGCATGAGCCGGCTGCTCGTGACCGTCGCCCACCCCGATGACGAAGCCTTCGGCTGCGGGTCGGTGCTGGCCCACGCCGCCGCCCGCGGCATGGACTCGGTCGTGGCCTGTGCCACGCGTGGTGAGCGGGGCGAGATGGCTCCCGGGCTCATGCACGGTCACCCCGGCCAACGCGAGATGGGGCGCCTGCGAGAGGTCGAGCTCCGCACCGCCGCGGCGATCCTCGGGGTCGACCGCGTCGAGCTGCTCGGCTGGGTCGACTCCGGCATGGAAGGCGAGCCGGCCGAGGACAGCCTGGCGGCCGCCGATCCGGCCGAGGTCGAGGACGCCCTGGCCGCCGTCATCGAGGACGTGCGACCCGACGTCGTCGTCACCCTCGACGCCTCCGACGGCCACCGGGACCACGCCGCCGTGCGCGACGCCACCCTCGCCGCTGTCGAGCGGACGTCGTGGCGCCCTGCACGGGTGTACCTCTGGTGCCTTCCCCGGTCGCTGCTCGCCGAGTTCAGCGGCGTTCCCACCCTGGGCACACCCGACGACGAGCTGACCACGGTGGTCGACGTGTCCGCGCACCTCGAGCAGCGGTGGCGGGCCATGCGGGCCCACTGCTCCCAGGTGCCGCCGTACGACTCCATGAGCCCCGACCTGGCGCGGGCGTTCCTGGCCACCGACCACCTGCGGCGCGTCTCGCCGCCGTGGAGCGGCAGCGACGTCGAGCGGGACTGGGTCCCGGTCCCGGCGGTCCGCAGCGGATCGACTCGCTGATCTGAGCCGCGGGTACCGTCCCCGGGTGCCTGGGCCGCCGGCGTCGTCCGTCTCGATCGACCGCCTCGTGGCCGCCGTCCGTCGCCGCTACCGGCAGGTCGAGCCAGAAGCCCTGGCCCACGAGGTCGCGTCCGGCGCGCTGGTCGTCGACATCCGCCCGGTCGCGCAGCGGTCGCAGGACGGCATGCTGCGCGGGTCGGTGGTGATCGATCGCAACGTCCTCGAGTGGCGCCTCGACCCGACCAGCCCCCACCGCATCGACCTCGCGGCGCCGGATCGCCGCGTCGTGGTCGTGTGCAACGAGGGCTTCAGCTCGACCCTCGCCGTGGGCACGCTGCTCGACCTCGGGCTGGCCGACGTGACCGACCTGCGCGGGGGCTTCCAGGCGCTGCTGGCCGCTCGATGCGTCCCGGGATCCGGCGCCGAACCCCCCGATCTCAGCGCGCCGCCCGAGCCGCCCGCAGCGGATCTGACCCGCGCCGCGACCCACGGGTAGCGTGCCCGATTCGCGGCCCATCCCTGACGTTCGGGCACCTCCGGGCGCTTGTGCAAGGATTCACGACGATGCCCCGGTTCACTGCCGAGAACACGATCCTCGCCAAGGAGATCATCGGTCGGTACCCGCTTCCCAAGTCGGCGTTGATCCCCCTGTTGCACCTCGCGCAGGAGCAGGACGGCCACGTCACCGACGACGCGATGGTCCACATCGCCGAGCTGGTCGGCATCACCCCGGCCGAGGTCATCGGCACCTGCAGCTTCTATGAGATGTTCAAGCGCGAGCCGGTGGGCGACTACCTGGTCAACGTGTGCACCAACATCGCCTGCATGCTGATGGGCGGCGAGGAGCTGCTGGCCCACCTCGAGGACCGCCTGGGCATCCGGCCCGGCTCCACCACGCCCGACGGCACGTTCACCCTCGAGGACGTGGAGTGCATCGCGGCCTGCACCGAGGCCCCGTGCCTCACGGTGAACTACCGGTACTTCCACAAGATCAGCACCGACCAGGCCGACGCCCTGCTCGACGACCTGCGTGCCGGCCGCCGGGCGCACGAGATCCCCAAGCACGGCACGCTGGCCCGCGTCCGCCAGACCATCCCGGCCGACGCGCGCGCCGGCGCCGCGGTGCCGGGCGAGAGCGGCCAGCCCGTCTGGATGAAGCCCAAGGACGAGCCGGAGGGCGCGTCGGCATGAGCGACCAGGCCGGCGGGGCGCGCACCGTGCCGAAGATGATCACGGGGCGCTTCCAGTACGACGACGCGCACACGATCGACCGCTACCGCGCCACCGACGGCTACGCCGCCCTGCGCAAGGCGCTCGACATGCACCCCGAGGACGTGCACGCCGAGATCAAGAACGCGTCGCTGCTCGGGCGTGGGGGCGCCGGCTTCCCCGCCGGCGTCAAGTGGGGCTTCTGCCCGCCCGGCGTGTGGCCGCGGTACTTCGTCGTCAACGGCGACGAGTCCGAGCCCGGCACCTACAAGGACCGCCTCCTCATGGAGCGCGACCCGCACCAGCTCATCGAGGGCGTGCTCATCGGCGCCTACGCCACCGGTTGCGCCCAGGCGTTCCTGTACGTCCGCGGCGAGATGGCCCTGGCCCAGGAGCGCATCGCCACCGCGCTGAACGAGGCCTACGCCGCCGGCCTGGTCGGCAAGAACGTGCTCGGCTCCGACTTCTCCTGCGACATCGTCCTGCACTGGGGTGCCGGCGCCTACATCGTCGGCGAGGAGACCGCGCTCATCGAGTCCCTCGAGGGCAACCGGGGCATGCCCCGCCTGAAGCCGCCGTACTTCCCCGCGGCCAAGGGCCTCTACATGCAGCCCACCATCGTCAACAACGTCGAGACGATGGCCAACGTCCCCTGGATCATCCGCAACGGCGCCGAGGCCTACACCGCCTTCGGTGCCGAGAGCAGCCGCGGCACGCGCATGTTCGCCGTGTCCGGTCACGTGAAGAAGCCCGGCGTGCACGAGGTCGAGTTCGGCACCACCACCTTCCGCGAGCTCATCTACGGTGCCTGCGGCGGCATCCGCGGCAACCACACCTTGAAGGCGTTCATCCCCGGCGGCGCGTCGGCCCCGTGGTTCTACGACGAGCACCTCGACCTGCCCCTCGAGGCCGGCGCCGTCGGCGCGGCCGGCTCCATGCTCGGCTCCGGAGCCATCGTGGTCATGGACGAGACGACCGACGCGGTGAAGGCCACGTGGCGGGTCGTGCGGTTCTTCGCCCGCGAGTCCTGCGGCAAGTGCACGCCGTGCCGCGAGGGGACCAGCTGGCTCGAGAAGATCCTGCGCCGGATGCTCGACGGCCAGGGCCGCCCGGAGGACATCGGCCTGCTCCTCGACCTCTGCGACAACATCTCGCCGGCCATCACCTGGCCCCCGAAGCAGACCACCATCTGCCCGCTCGGACCCTCGGCCGTCAGCCCGATCGCCAGCGCCATCATGCGGTTCAAGTCCGAGTTCCAGGCGTACTGCGGCGGCGGCGACATCCCCACCTCGGTGACGATCAACGGCGCGGCCTACCTGCCGCCCGAAGGAGCGCCGGCCGGTGTCTGAGGAGACGACGACCTCCGTGAAGATCACCGTCGACGGCCGTGAGATCGAGGCCGCCGAGGGCGAGCTGGTCATCGCCGCGGCCGAGCGCACCGGCACCTACATCCCCCGCTTCTGCTGGCACCCCCGGATGAGCCCGGTGGGCATGTGCCGCATGTGCCTGGTCGAGATCGACACCGGCCGGGGCCCGGCCCTGCAGCCCTCCTGCATGATCCCAGTGTCCGACGGCATGACCGTCATCACCGACTCGGACCTGACCAAGAAGGCCCAGGAGGGCGTGCTCGAGTTCCTCCTCGCCAACCACCCCCTCGACTGCCCGGTCTGCGACAAGGGTGGCGAGTGCCCCCTGCAGGACCAGGCGTACTCCCACGGCCCGGGCGAGTCCCGGTTCATCGAGGAGAAGGTCCACTTCGAGAAGCCGATCCCCATCTCGGACCTGGTCGACCTCGACCGCGAGCGCTGCATCCTCTGCGACCGCTGCACCCGCTTCGCCGACGAGGTCGCCGGCGACGCCCTCATCCACTTCATCGACCGTGGCGCCCAGACCCAGGTCAACACCTTCCCCGACGAGCCCTTCGCCTCCTACTTCTCGGGCAACACCGTCCAGATCTGCCCGGTGGGGGCCCTGACCTCCCGGGCCTACCGCTTCAAGGCCCGTCCGTGGGACCTCGACCAGGTCGAGTCCACCTGCACGTCGTGCTCGGTGGGCTGCCGGGTGGCCGTGCAGTCGAGCCGCAACGAGGTCCTGCGCTACCAGGGCGTCGACGTCGACCCGGTCAACTGGGGCTGGCTGTGCGACAAGGGTCGCTTCGACTTCGAGTCGATCCACGCCGAGACCCGCCTGGGCGACCCGCTCGTCCGCGACGACGACGCCCACGTCACCACCACCTGGTCCGACGCGCTCGGTCGGGCCGCCGGTGCCATCCAGGCCGCCCTGGACTCGTCCGGCCCCGTCGGCGTCGGCGTCATCGGCGGCGCCCAGCTCACGAACGAGTCGGCCTACGCCTGGGCGAAGCTGGCCAAGGGCGTCATCGGCACCGACAACGTCGACGCCCAGCTGGGCGACGGCCTCCCCGCCGCCGCGGTGCTCGGGCTGCCCCGTGCCACCATCGACCAGGCGTGCGCCCCGGGCGGCACGGTCCTCGTCGTCGGCGTCGACCCGAAGGAGGAGCTGCCGGTCCTGTACCTGCGCCTCCGCCACGCCGTGCTCGAGGACGGCGTCACGCTGGTCGAGCTCGTGCCCCACGCCACCGGCCTCTCCGGGCTCGCGGCCCACTCGCTCGTGCACGGCCCCGGCGCCGTCGCCGACGTCGCCGCCCAGCTCCTGGCCGAGTCGCCCGCCGCCGCCGGCGGCATCGCGGCCCCTGCCCTCGCGGCGGCCGGCGCCGCCATCCGCCAGGGTCCCGTCACCGTGGTGCTCGGTCGCGGCAACGTCGCCGACCGGGCCGAGCTCGTCGCCTACGCCGCCAGCCAGCTCGCCGACGGCCTCGACGACGTGCGCTTCCTGTCGGGCCTGCGTCGCGGCAACGTCCACGGCGCACTCGACGCCGGCCTCGCTCCCGGCGTCCTGCCCGGGCGGGTGTCGCTCGACGACGGCCGCAGCCGGCTCCACGACCACTGGTCCACGGTGCCCAGCACCCCGGGCCTCGACGCCGAGGGCATCCTGCGCGCCGCGGCCGACGGCAAGCTCGACGTGCTGGTCCTGCTCGGAGCAGATCCCCTCTCGGACTTCCCCGACCACGACCTGGCCCGGCGCGCCCTCGCCGGCGCCCGCACGGTGGTCGCGGTCGACACCCACGTCAACCCGTCGGTGAAGCAGGCCGACGTGGTGCTCCCGGCCGCCGGCTACACCGAGACCGCGGGCACCACCACGAACCTCGAGGGTCGCATCAGCCGGCTCTCGCAGAAGGTCACGCCTCCCGGCACGGCGCGAGCCGACTGGGTCATCGCCGCCGAGCTGGCCTACCGCCTGGGCGACGATCTCGGCCTCGAGTCGCTCGACGACATCTTCACCGAGCTGGCCGAGGTCGCCCCGTCGCACCACGGCCTCACCTTCGACGACGTCGGCATCGACGGCGTCGTCGTCCCGCTCCAGCGGGACCAGGGCGTCGACGAAGACGCCCGGACCGCCGCGGAGCCGGAGGGCATCCAGACCACCGGTGGCGACCAGGCGCCCGACGCCGACGTCGATCCCGACGCGGCTGTGGCTGCGGCCGAGGCCGAGGCCGCCGACACCGAGGCCGGCGCCGTCGAGGCCGAGACCCGGGCCACCGAGGCGCAGGCCGAGGCCGAGGCCGAGGACGCCGCCACCCCCGACGACGAGGGCGACGGGGCCGAACCCGTCGAGCCCGAGGAGACCGAGCCCGCCAGCCCCGAGCTGCCGTCGCCGATCCGCTTCCACGCCGACGCGGTCCGTCCGCCCGAGCCGGGTGGCTACACGCTGCGGCTGCTCACCACCCGCAAGCTCTACGACCTGGGGACCACCACGCAGGCGTCGCGGTCGCTGTCGAACCTCGCGCCGGGTGCCGTCCTGCACCTGCACCCCCACGACTTCGACCGCCTCGGCGTGACCGCGGGCGACGAGGTCACCGTCTCCAACCGCGAAGCCGGACGGGGCGCCATCACCGTTCCGGTCCGGTCGTCGCCCGGCGTGCCGAAGGGCGCCGCCCTCGTGGCCTTCCTCCAGCCCGGGGGCCACGCCGCCGAGCTCGTCGACGCCGCCGCCCTCGTCACCGACGTCCGGGTCGAGGTGATCCGGTGACCGGGCTCATCGCGGGCTTCGTCTACGCGGTCGACCCGCTCTACCTCGACGGCGTCGGCCTCGCCGAGGTGCTCATCACCATCGGCAAGGTCCTGGTCACCTTCCTCATCCTGTTGCTCTCGGTCCTGTTCATGGTCTGGTTCGAGCGCAAGGTCATCGCCGACATGCAGAACCGGATCGGACCCAACCGGGCCGGCCCGTTCGGCCTGCTCCAGACGTTGGCCGACGGGCTGAAGCTGATCGTCAAGGAGGACCTGGTCCCGAACCGGTCCCGCCGCTTCGTGTTCGCGCTCGCCCCGTTCCTGTCGGTGGTCCCCGCGTTCCTGGTGTTCGCCGTGGTGCCGCTCGCCGGCACGTTCGGCGAGGGCGACACCGGCATCGTCACCATCGCCGGCCACGAGACCTACGCCCAGCTCGCCGACCCGCCCATCGGGGTCCTGTGGATCCTGCTCGTCTCCTCCATCGGCGTCTACGGCGTGATGCTGGCCGGCTGGGCGTCGGGCTCGAAGTACCCGCTGCTCGGCTCGGTGCGCGCCACCGCGCAGATGGTGTCCTACGAGGCGGCCATGGGCCTCTCGATCGCCACGCTGATCATGACCACGGGCAGCCTCTCCACCCGGACGATGGTCGCGGTGCAGGCCGGCGAGGGCTTCGCCGGCGTCGTGCCGAACTGGAACGTCATCCTCACCGGCATCGTGCCCTTCGCGATCTTCTTCGTCGCCGCCCTGGCCGAGACGAACCGCCCGCCGTTCGATCTGGTCGAGGCCGAGCAGGAGCTCGTCGGTGGCTTCCACACCGAGTACTCCTCGATCCGCTTCGGCATGTTCTTCGTCGCCGAGTTCATGCACCCGGTCACCATGTCGGCCGTGATCGTGACGCTGTGGTTCGGCGGTCCGGCCGGCCCGCTGCTGCCGGGCCTCCTGGAGCCGATCTCGGGCATCGTCTGGCTGGTCGCCAAGATGTTCGTGTTCATGTACATCTTCGTGCTGATCCGCGGCACGCTCCCGCGCTTCCGGTACGACCAGCTCATGAACCTGGGTTGGAAGGTGCTGATCCCGCTGCAGCTGGGCTGGCTCCTGCTGCTCGCCGCCCTCAACGTCGGCCGCGACGAGGGCTGGAACTACGGCGTGGTCATCGCCGTCGGCTTCTTCGTCGTCGGCGGGGCCAGCTTCGCGCTCCTCAGCCGTGCGTCCGACGTGTCCCGCCAGCGCCGCGAGCTCGGGGAGGTGGAAGCCTGATGGGTTACCTCGACGGATTCCTCATCACGATCAAGAAGACCTTCGCCAAGGGCAGCCAGACCGGCCGCGTCGTCACGTCGGAGTACGCGAAGGACCAGGGCGGCAAGTACGAGCGCCCCAGCCGCCGCCACGGCCGCCACGTCCTCAACCGCTACGAGGACGGCATGGAGAAGTGCATCGGCTGCGAGCTCTGCGCCGGCGTGTGCCCGGCCCGTTGCATCTACGTGCGCGGCGCCGACAACGACCCGTCCGATCCGGTGAGCCCGGGCGAGCGCTACGGCTTCATCTACGAGATCAACTACCTGCGCTGCATCCACTGCGACCTCTGCGTCGAGGCCTGCCCCACCGAGGCCATCACCGAGACCAAGCTGTTCGAGTTCTCCTTCACGAACCGCCAGGACAGCATCTACACCAAGGCCGAGCTGGTCGTCGACGACGACGGGCTGGCGCAGAAGCTGCCGTGGGAGGACTGGTCCGACGCCGAGGCGATCGAGCCGCACACCTCGGCGTGGATGCGCGCCACGGCGCCCTCCGGCGACGCCGACTTCCAGGGCATCGTCGCCTGGGCCGGTGAGCTCGGCTGGGGTGAGCGGGCCCCCGAGCGCGGCCAGACCGACGTGTCGGACGCCGATGCAGGAGGCGGGCACTGATGGAGACCTTCGTCTTCCTCGTCGCCGCCGCCATCTGCCTGGCCGGTGCGCTCGGCGTCGTGCTGTCGAAGAACCCGGTGCACTCGGCGCTGTCGCTGGTCGGCACGCTCTTCGGCGTGGCCGTCCTGTTCGTCGCCCAGAACGCCGACTTCCTCGCGGCCGTGCAGGTGATCGTCTACGCCGGCGCCATCGTCGTGCTGTTCCTGTTCGTGATCATGCTCCTCGGCGTCGACCGGGCCGAGGACCTCTCGGTCGATCCGCTCGTGGGCCAGCGCGCCGCCGCCGTCGTCGCCGGGGTGGCCATCTTCGCCCTGCCGGTCGCCGCCTTCGCCACCACCGGGTGGGAGGCCACCGGCGCCGTGGCCAACCTGGGCTCGGTCACTGGGTCCGGCGTCCCCGACGTCGAGGGCATCGGCCGGGTGCTGTTCACCCGGTACATCTTCGCCCTCGAGATCACCTCGATCCTGTTGGCCATCGCCGTCGTCGGCGCCGTGATGCTGGCCAAGAAGGGCCCGCAGCCGGCCGACATGATCGTCGACCTCCCGGAGCAGCCCACCCCGACCGACGACCTCGGCGATGCCGACGTCGCCGCCCCGTCCGAGGAGGGCACCGCCTGATGCTGCTCGCTGCGGGCGTGGAGCCCTCCTGGTACCTGGTCCTGGGCTCGGCGCTGTTCGCCATCGGCGCCACCGGCCTGCTCGTCCGGCGCAACCCGCTCGTGATGTTCATGTGCGTCGAGCTCATGCTCAACGCCGTCACCCTCACCTTCGTCACGTTCTCCCGCATGCTCGACGACATCGGCGGCCAGGCCGTCGTGGTGTTCGTGCTCGTGGTGGCCGCTGCCGAGGTCGTGGTCGGCCTCGGGATCATCGTGGCCATCATGCGACGGCGCCCCGATGCGACCGCCGACGACCTGGCACTCCTCAAGGGATAGACGGAACCATGGAGCTCCTCGACCTCGTCTGGCTCATCCCTGCCCTGCCACTGGCCGGGTTCCTGCTGCTCGTCCTCGGCGGCCGCCTCCTCGGTGAGCCCGGCGCCGGCTGGCTGGCCACGCTCATGATGGCCGGCTCCTTCGGCGCCACCGTCGCCGTCTTCGTCGGCCTCGTCGGCCGCCCCGAGGAGGAGCGGGTCTTCGGCCAGACGCTGTTCGAGTGGATGCCGATCGGCGGCTGGGACATCAACGTGGGGTTCTACGTCGACCCGCTGTCGGTCGCCATGTGCCTGTTCATCACGGGCGTGGGCACCCTCATCCACCTGTACTCGATCGGCTACATGCACGGGGACGTGAACTTCTCGAAGTTCTTCCTCTACCTCAACCTGTTCGCCTTCTCGATGCTGATGCTCGTGCTCGGCGACAACCTGCTCCTCACCTTCCTCGGGTGGGAGGGCGTCGGCGCCTGCTCGTACTTCCTCATCAGCTTCTGGTTCACCGACCCGGAGAAGGCATCGGCCGGCAAGAAGGCCTTCGTCACCAACCGCATCGGTGACTGGGGCTTCATGGTGGCGATCTTCGCCTGCCTCGCCGCCCTCGGGTCCATCAACTACGACGAGATCCTCTCCGGCGCCGGCGGCCTGTCGAGCACCACCGCCACGCTGATCGCCGGCTGCCTCTTCGTCGGTGCCATCGGCAAGTCGGCGCAGTTCCCGCTCTACGTCTGGCTGCCCGACGCCATGGCCGGCCCCACCCCGGTGTCCGCCCTGATCCACGCCGCCACCATGGTCACCTCCGGCGTGTACCTGCTGACCCGGGTGAACCCGATCATCGCTGAGGCCGACGCCTGGATCCAGCCCACCATCGCCTGGGTCGGCGCCGGCACCGCGCTCTTCGCCGCCACCATCGCCGTGTCCCAGCGCGACATCAAGAAGGTGCTGGCGTACTCGACGGTCTCCCAGCTCGGCTACATGTTCCTGGCCATCGGCGTCGGCGCCTACGTGCCGGCCGTGTTCCACATGATCACGCACGCCTTCTTCAAGGCGCTGCTGTTCCTCGGCTCCGGCTCGGTCATCCACGGGATGCACGAGGAGCAGGACATGACCCGCATGGGCGGCCTGCGCAAGTACATGCCGATCACGGCCGCCACCTTCATCGTCGGCTGGCTGGCCATCGCCGGCGTGCCGCCGTTCTCGGGCTTCTTCTCCAAGGACGAGATCCTGCTGTACGCCTGGGCCGAGAACCCGGCGCTGTGGGCCGTCGGCCTGGTCACCGCCCTGCTCACCGCGTTCTACATGAGCCGCCAGGTCTTCATGGTCTTCTTCGGCGAGGAGCGCTTCACCCTCGAGGCCGGCACGCCGGGCCACGCCGATGCGGTGCAGGCCGACGCCGAGCACGCCGACGGCGAGGACACCGCACTGGACACCGACGACGCCGAGGCCGAGGCGCTGGAGCGTCCGGACACGGCGAGCGCACCCCAGCACGCCGACGTCCATGCCCTGCACGCCGAGCCGCACGAGTCGCCCTGGACCATGACCCTGCCGCTCATCGCCCTGTCGGTCCTCGCCGTGGTGGGCGGTGGCATGCAGCTGCCCTTCACCAAGGACCTGCACTTCCTCGGCGACTGGCTCCACCCGGTGCTCGGCGACAACGAGGCCCACATCGACGTCGCAACCGGCACCAAGGTCGGCCTCGCCGTCGTGGCCGTGCTCGCCGGCCTCACCGGCATCGTCATCGCCTGGGCCATCTACCTGCGCCGCCTGCGCGAACCGGTCGAGCCCACGATCTTCGCCGAGGGCTACCGCTACGACCGCGGCATCTCGGCGTTCATGGGCGGACCCGGCCGGGCCGGCTTCGAGGCCACCTCCACCTTCGACCGCACCGTCGTCGACGGCGCCGTCAACGGCGTGGCGTCGCTCGTCCGACGCTCCGGCGGTGGCCTGCGCGGCCTGCAGTCCGGCTTCGTCCGCAACTACGCGCTCGGCATCGCCGGCGGCGCGGTCCTCCTGCTCGCCTACTTCCTCGCGCAGGTCACG
>Ga0208490_100775_pt1 | contig 15918 bp, 16 predicted proteins | sample SubbioAug_CSWold_FD_184818 | JGI IMG/M metagenome (GOLD analysis project Ga0208490, IMG submission 184818) | Serpentinite rock and fluid subsurface biosphere microbial communities from McLaughlin Reserve, California, USA - CR11Aug_CSWold (SPAdes) | ecosystem: Environmental > Terrestrial > Deep...
CGGGAGGACCCGCCGAGGGAGCACCTCCTCGTGATCCCCATCGACTCGCCCGGCGGCCGGGCCCTCGCCGGGATGCTCGGATCGGGCAACGACTCGGTCATCCACGACGACCAGCTCGATCACCTGCCGAGCGAGACCCTCGAGTCGGCGTACTGACCTGCCCCTTGCCCGGTACGCGCGCTTGTGACTAGAAGTTAGGGAGACCTAACGAACTTCGAGCGCACGCTCGACCGAGCGCGGGCGAGGACCGTGGCCCTCACCACCGAGCCGACCATCGAGGAGAGCGCTGGGCTGCCGTCGGCGTCGCGGCGCAGAGCGGTCCCGTCGCGGCGTCGCGGTCTGCTGTCCAGTGGCTGGACCAAGGGCGCCGGACTCGTGGGGGCTGCGGGCGTGCTGGTGCTGCTGGTCTTCGCGTCGGTGGCCTACGGCTCGAAGTCGATCCCGCTCGGGGTCGTGCTCGAGGCCCTCCTGGACCACGACCCGACCGACAACGACCACCTGATCGTGCGCAGCCTGCGCATCCCCCGCACCCTGATCGGCGTCGGCGTCGGCGTGGCGTTGGGCCTGGCCGGTGCGGTCATGCAGGGCGTCACCCGCAACCCCCTCGCCGACCCCGGCATCTTCGGCGTCGAGGCCGGCGCCGCCCTCGCCGTCGTCGTCGGCATCTACGTGTTCGGCATCGGCACCCTCACCGGCTACGTGTGGTTCGCCTTCTTCGGAGCGGGCGTCGCCAGCGTGGTCGTCTACGGGCTCGGTTCGGTGGGACGGGGCGGTGCCACACCGGTGAAGCTCGCCCTCGCCGGCGCGGCCATGGCGGCGCTGCTGTCGTCGGTGACCTCGGCGATCCTCATCGTCGACGTCACCAGCCTGGACCAGTTCCGCTTCTGGGCCGTCGGCTCGCTGGCCGGGCGCGACGCCGCCATCGCCGGGCAGGTGGCGCCGTTCATCGTCGTCGGCGTGCTGCTCGCCCTCGCCTCCGGTCGCGGGCTCAACGCCCTCGCGCTGGGCGACGACGTGGCCGTCTCACTCGGGGAGCGGGTGCAGCGGACCCGGCTGCTGTCGGCGCTCGCCGTCATCGTCTGCTCGGGCGCTGCGGTCGCCGCCGCCGGCCCGATCGGGTTCATCGGGCTCACCGTTCCCCACGTGGCTCGGGCCATCTGCGGACCCGACTACCGCTGGATCATGCCGTGGTCGCTGGTGCTGGCGCCCTCGCTGCTCCTGGCTGCCGACGTCGTGGGACGCATCGTGGCCCGGCCCGGCGAGCTGCAGGTCGGCATCGTCACGGCCTTCATCGGCGCGCCGTTCTTCGTGTTCCTGGTCCGGCGCCGCAAGCTGGCGGAGCTGTAGCCGTGCGCACGGTCCTGCCCACGGACGGCACCGTCGTGCTGCGCTCCGATCGCCTCGGCATCTCGACGAGGGTCCACACCCGGTCCGTGGCCGTCTCGATCGCCGTGGCCACCGTGGCTGCCGGCGTGTTCGCCTGGTCGATCACCGTCGGCGACTTCCCCATCCCCCTCGTCGACGTGCTCTCGTACCTGGTCGGCCGGGGGACCGAGGACGCCGACTTCATCATCGGCACCCTGCGGTTGCCACGCGGGCTCACCGCGCTGCTCGTCGGGGCGGCCTTCGGGCTGTCAGGGGCGATCTTCCAGCGCATCGCCCACAACCCCCTCGCCAGCCCCGACATCATCGGCATCAACGCCGGCGCCGCCGCGGCTGCGGTCTTCGTGATCGTCGTGATCGGCGGCACCTCGCTGCAGGTGACCTCCGGTGCGCTGGTCGGTGCCACGGTCACGGCGCTGGCCATCTACCTCCTCGCCTACCGCAAGGGCGTCACCGGGTACCGGCTGGTGCTGGTCGGCATCGGCATCACGGCGATGCTCGGCTCGGTCACCTCCTACCTGCTGACACGGGCCGAGATCTTCGACGCGCAGCGGGCCGTGGTCTGGCTCACCGGCAGCCTCAACGCCCGCAGCTGGGACCACGTCCGCCCCATCGGCGTCGCCCTCCTCGTGCTGGTGCCCTGCGCCGTCGGCCTGGCCCGCCACCTGCGGTTGCTCGAGATGGGCGACGACGCCGCCCGGGGGCTCGGCACCCGGGTCGAGGTGGCCCGCGGCAGCCTCCTGCTCACCGGCGTCGCACTCGCCGCGGTCGCCACGGCGTCGGCCGGTCCGATCGCCTTCGTCGCGCTCGTCGCCCCCCAGATCGCTCGGCGTCTCACCGGGGGTCGCACCCTCGCCCTGGTGCCCGCCGCGCTGTGCGGCTCGCTGCTGCTGGTCGGCTCCGACCTGCTGGCACGGCGGCTCTTCGCTCCCACCGAGCTGCCGGTCGGCGTGTTCACCGCCATCCTCGGCGCGCCCTACCTGCTCTACCTGCTCGCCCGAGCCAACAAGATCGGATCCGGAGGATGACCATGGACGCAGCCGCACACGTGCCGCCCGACGCTCCACCCGGCACCGGCCGGACCCTGCAGGCCGAGGGGCTCTCGCTCGGCTACGACGACCGCCGCATCTGCGAGGACCTCACCGTCGAGATCCCCCACGGGCAGGTCACGGTGATCGTCGGTGCCAATGCGTGCGGCAAGTCCACGCTGCTGCGCGGCCTGGCCCGCCTGCTCAAGCCCGAGGCGGGCACGGTGCTGCTCGACGGCAGCGACATCCACCGCCTCCCGACCAAGGAGGTGGCCACCCGGCTCGGGATCCTTCCCCAGCAGCCGGTGGCGCCCGAGGGAATCACCGTGTCGGACCTCGTGGCTCGCGGGCGGTCGCCCCATCAGCGGTTCTTCCGCCAGTGGTCCCGGACCGACGAGGCCGCGGTGGAGGCCGCGCTCGAGGCCACCCGCACCGCGGACCTCGCCGACCGCTCCGTCGACGAGCTCTCCGGTGGGCAGCGCCAGCGGGTCTGGATCGCCCTCGCCCTCGCCCAGGGCACGCCGCTGATGCTGCTCGACGAGCCGACCACGTTCCTCGACCTCGCCCACCAGGTCGAGGTGCTCGACCTGCTGGCCGAGCTCAACGAGGCCGAGGACCGCACCGTCGTGGTCGTCCTCCACGACCTCAACCTGGCCTGCCGCTACGCCCACCACCTGATCGCCATGAAGGACGGCGCCATCGTCGCCGAGGGGGCACCGGGCGACGTGATCACTGCCGAGATCGTGGCCGACGTCTTCGACCTCGAGGCCCACATCATCGACGACCCCCTCACCGGCACACCGCTGGTGCTGCCGGTGCCGGCGCGACGACCCCGCGAAGCACAGGGCGTCCTGGCCGGGGTGTCGCCCAACGGAGCCGGCGCCGGTCGATGAACGACCCCACCGTCGCAGAGGCCCTCACCGAGCCGGCGCTCGTCGCCGACACACCCGCGGCGTGGCTGGCCCTGCACCTCTCGCGCCGGTACGGCCACAGCGACGAGCCGGGCGAGCCGGGTTGCGCCCAACGGGGGTGGACGGGCCTGGTCGAGCTGGTCGACGCCGGCGCCATCCGTGACGTGCACGGGGGCCTGGTCGCCGACGGCACGCCGCCCAAGGTGGCCTCCACCTACCTGGCCAGCTGGTTCGGCGGAGCCATCGCACGAGCGGTGGGCTTCGGTCTCGCCGCCGGCGGCGCCGGGTTCGTCACGAGCCCGAACCTGCGGGTCCACGTGCACGCGACCGGCTGGGTCGACGCCGTGGAGCTGGAGGAGCCCCACGTGGTCGTCGCCGCGGGTCACCCGTGGGCCGGCCAGCACGGCGTCGACGTCGTCGCGTCCGAGGAGGTGCTCGCCGGTTCGGTGCACGCCCTGGTCGAGACCTGCGCGCCGATCGTGGACGCGTGCCGCTCGCTGGCGACCGTCGGTCGCGCCGGGCTGTGGAACGAGATCGGGGACGCGCTCGGCTCGTGCCTCGCGTACCAGGACGACATCGCTCCCACCCCGGCCATGCTGGCGGTGCTCGACGCTGCCGTGCGGGTGCCGGGGGTGCCGTGGCTGGCCGCCCCGTCCCTGCGCTTCGTGCACTCGGAGGTGCTCGGTCCCGTGCACATCGCCCAGAAGGGCGGCTGCTGCCTCGCCTACACGGTCGATCGCCCCGCCGGGGACGACGGGGGCAGCTCCCGGTACTGCGACACGTGCTCGTTCCGGACGCCCGAGGACTGCGACGCACGCCGGCTGTCCTGGCTCGAGCGCACCGTGCCGCCACGTCGGATGACCTCTTGCGCTGAAGGGTCACCGACCAATAGATAGTAGGTATGCCTAACATCATGCACGGAGCGACGGTCCGGTGACGGCGCTCGACGGACCGCTGTCCGACCAGGCCCTCGACCGGCTCCGGATGAGCGCCGCCATGGCGGTGGCCTTCCCGCAGATGGCGGTCACGATCCGATCCGGCGACGCCACGCACCTCGAGGTCCGGTGGACCCCGGCTCCCGAGGCGACGCACCGGGTCCTGCCCCCGTGCGCGTTCCACCGGGCCGTCGCCAGCGCGGTGCAGATGCGCCAGGCCGGTGAGCGGATCGCCATGCGCGGCGTCCCGGCCAGCCACGAGCCGGCCATCGACTGGGGCGTGGCGGCGGATGCCCGGCTCCTGCCCGGCGGCGTCCTCCGCGTCGACGACGGCGAGGTCTGGCTCCACGCCGGACCGGTGCTCGCCGACGAGCACCTGGTGGCTGCTGCCCTCGCCGACGCACCCGGCCTCGACGCCCGGCGCAACGCCGCGCTCGGCGTGACCATCGTCCACGGGACCACCGCCACGGGCGACCGGACCGGGTCCCACGCCGTGGTCGACGCCGTGCTCGACGTCGTCGCCCGAGCCGGCGTCGCCGACCTGGAGCAGCGCCTCAGCGGTCGAGCCCCGGCCGCACCCGAACCGCGGTCCCGGCGCTGAGCCGGACCCGCACCCCTCCCCCGAACCCCTGACAGAGACAAGGACACCCCGTGAAGACCCTCCGCCGCACCCTCCTGATCCCCCTGCTCGTCCTCGGCCTGCTCGCTGCGGCCTGCGGTGACGACGACAGCGACGAGGCCACGTCGCCCGATCCCGCCGAGGCCGAGGCCGCCGCGTCGAGCTCTGCTGCCTTCCCCGTCACCATCGACCACGCCCTCGGCAGCACCGAGATCCCCGAGGCCCCCGAGCGGGTCGTGACCTGGGGCTGGGGCAGCACCGATGCCGCCATCGCGCTCGACGTCGTGCCGGTCGCCATGCCGCACCAGGCCTACGGCGGCGACGAGGAGGGGGTGCTGCCGTGGCTGCGCGAGCGCATCGAGGCCGACGGCGCCGAGATGCCCGAGGTGCTGCCCGAGTCCCAGGAGGCACCGATCGAGGCGATCGCCGCCGCCCGGCCCGACCTGATCATCGCCGTCTACTCCGGCATCACCGAGGAGGAGTACGCGCTGCTGTCCGAGATCGCGCCGACGGTCGCCTTCCCGGACCAGCCCTGGGCGACGCCCTGGCGCGACACCATCGAGATCGTGGGCGAGGCCCTGGGCAAGGCCGACGAGGCCGACGCGCTGCTCGCCGACATCGACGCCCAGATCGCCGAGGAGGCCGAGGCCCACCCGGAGCTGGCGGGCAAGTCCGTGGCGGTGGTCTGGCACACCCCGGACGACTTCTACGTCTACAAGCCAGCCGATGCCCGGGTGGAGTTCACCCTCGACCTCGGCCTCGAGAGCGCGCCGAGCGTCGACGAGCTCGCCGAGGGCGGCGAGACCTTCTACTACACGCTCAGCCAGGAGCGCCTCGGCGAGCTGACCAGCGACGTGCTCGTCAGCTACGCCGACACCGAAGAAGCATCGCAGGCGTTCCTGTCGTCGCCGGCGGCCCAGGCCATGCCCCAGGTCCAGGCCGGCACGGTGGCCGAGGTGGTCGGCACCGAGTTCATCGCCGCCGTCTCGCCGCCCACGGCGCTGTCGCTCACCTGGGGTCTGAGCGAGTATGTGGACATCCTCGCCGACGCCGCCCAGGCTGCCGACGAGACCTGATCCGCCCGCTCGACCCGCACCCCGGAGACCCAGGATGCCCTTCGACCATGCCGTGACCGACGTGGAGGCGCTCCGGGAGCGCTACCGCCAGCCCCACCCGCTGGTGCTCGACAAGCAGATCGACCACATCGACGACGCCGCCCGCGCGTTCGTGGAGGCGTCCCCGTTCGTGGTCGTCGCCACCACCGGACCCGGGGGGACCGACGCCTCCCCGAGGGGCGGCGCCCCCGGGTTCGTGGCCGTGCTGGACCAGGGTCGGTTGGCCATGGGCGATCTGGCCGGCAACAACCGGCTGGACACCCACACCAACGTCCTGGGCGACCCGAGGATCGGTCTCATCTTCCTGGTGCCCGGCGTCGAGGAGACGCTCCGGGTGAACGGACGGGCGACGCTCACCACCGACCCCGACGTCCTCGAGGCCGTGACCGTCGACGGGCGTCGCCCGCCCGTCGCCATCGGCATCGACGTCGAGGAGTGCTTCATCCACTGCGCCAAGGCGTTCCGCCGCTCGGGCCTGTGGGACCCCTCGACGTGGCCGGCAGCCGAGGACCGCCCGTCGGCGGCGCGCGCGCTGCGCGACCACATCGGCCTCGACGCCAGCCCCGAGGTCATCGCCGCCGATCTCGAGGCCGGCTACCAGGTGACGCTGTGGGAACCGGGCGGATGAGCGACCCCGACGAGCCGAAGCTTCTGTCGGGCGGCAACCCCCAGATCCCCAAAGGCGAGGGCGACGGCCCCGTGCAGGACTACATCGCCGCCATGCCCGGCTGGAAGCGGGGCCTCGGCGAGCGGCTCGACGCCCTCATCGCGCGCACCGTCCCCGACGTCCACAAGGCCGTCAAGTGGAACCAGCCGTTCTACGGGAACGAGGGCGAGGGCTGGTTCCTGGCGTTCCGCTGCTACACGAAGTACGTCCAGCTCCAGTTCTTCCGCGGCACGTCGCTCGACCCCGAGCCGCCGAAGGCGTCCAAGCACCCCGAGGTGCGGTACCTCGACATCCACGAGGACGACGAGCTCGACGAGGACCTGCTCGCGTCCTGGATCGAGCAGGCGAGCGCGCTGCCCGGCGAGCACGTCTGAGGACCAGGTGCAGATCGGCGACAGGCGTGGTAGTGCACCAGGCATGGCCCTCGCTCCCACCCAGACGCTCTCGGTCGGTGATCGCACGTACCGGTACCGGCCGATCGCCGACATCGACCACGGCGACGTGGCGGGACTCCCGTACTCGCTGAAGGTGCTGCTGGAGAACCTGGCGCGCCACGCCGGCGCGGCCGCGGTGTCCGACGACGACGTCGCCGCCCTCGCCGCGTGGGACCCGCAGGCCACGCAACCACGGGAGCTGGCGTTCACCCCCTCCCGCATCCTCCTCCAGGACTTCACCGGCGTCCCCGCCGTGGTGGACCTGGCGGCGATGCGCGACGCGATCGAGACCCTCGGCGGCGACGCCTCCGCGGTGAACCCGCTGGTGCCGGTGGAGCTGGTGATCGACCACTCCGTGGTCGCCGACGTGTGGGCCAGGGCGGATGCCTTCGCCCGCAACGTGGAGATCGAGTACGAGCGCAACCGCGAGCGGTACCAGTTCCTCCGCTGGGGCCAGCAGGCCTTCGACGGCCTCACCGTGGTCCCGCCCGGCACCGGCATCTGCCACCAGGTCAACCTCGAGCACCTGGCCCGGGTCGTCTTCGTCGACGACGACGGCACGGCCTACCCCGACACGCTCGTCGGCACGGACTCGCACACACCGATGGTGAACGGCCTCGGGGTCCTCGGCTGGGGCGTCGGTGGCATCGAGGCCGAGGCGGCCATGCTCGGCCAGCCGATCTCGATGCTCACCCCGCGCGTCGTCGGCTTCGAGCTCACCGGTGAGCTGCCGGAGGGCTCCACCGCCACCGACCTGGTGCTGACCGTGACCGAGCTGCTGCGCGCCCACGGCGTGGTGGGCAAGTTCGTCGAGTTCCACGGGCCCGGCGTCGCGTCGGTGACCCTCGAGAACCGGGCGACGATCGGCAACATGACGCCGGAGTACGGCGCCACGTGCGCGATCTTCCCGATCGACGCCGAGACGCTGCGCTACCTCCGCTTCACGGGCCGGCCCGACGAGCAGGTGGCCTTGGTCGAGGCCTACGCCAAGGCGCAGGGGCTGTGGCACGACCCGAGCACCACCGCCCGGTACTCCGAGCACCTGTCCCTCGACCTGTCGACCGTGGTGCCGAGCCTCGCCGGCCCGGCTCGGCCCCAGGACCGTGTGCCCCTCGACCGGTCGAAGGCGATGTTCGCCGACGCGCTCGCCGACATCGCCGACCGGCGGGGCACCGGCGGTGGCCCGAAGCCGGGCGTGCCGTCCCAGCAGCAACCCGTCGAGGTGCGCACCGGTGTCGACGAGGCCTCGGCCGAGTCGTTCCCGGCCAGCGACCCGCCGGCGCTCGACGGCAGCCAGCACGAACCGGAGCCGGAGCCGGAGCGGGTGGACCACGACGGCCACGAGCACGCGCCGTCGCCGCGCGTCACGGTCGAGCGTGAGGACGGGACCTTCGAGCTCAGCGACGGCTCCGTGGTCATCGCCGCCATCACCAGCTGCACGAACACGTCCAACCCGTCGGTCATGGTCACCGCCGGCCTCCTGGCGAAGAACGCGGTCGAGCGCGGCCTGCAGACCAAGCCGTGGGTGAAGACCACGCTCGCACCCGGGTCCCAGGTGGTCACCGACTACTTCGAGCGGGCCGGGCTCACCCCCTACCTCGACCAGCTCGGCTACCAGCTCGTCGGCTACGGCTGCACCACCTGCATCGGCAACTCCGGCCCGCTGGCCCCGGACATCTCCGCTGCGATCGGTGAAGGCGACCTGGCGGTGGTGTCGGTGCTGTCGGGCAACCGCAACTTCGAGGGACGCATCCACCCCGAGGTGCGGATGAACTACCTGGCCTCACCACCGCTGGTCGTGGCCTACGGCCTCGCCGGCCGGATGGACGTCGACCTCTTCGACGAGCCCCTCGGCACCGGCCACGACGGCGGGCCGGTCCACCTGCGCGACATCTGGCCGACGCCGGCGGAGGTCCAGGAGGTAGTCGACGCCGCCCTGGAGACCGAGATGTTCACCCGGCGCTACGCCGAGGTCTACGAGGGCGACGAGCAGTGGCGGGCCCTGCCCCTGTCCAGCGGCGACCGCTACGAGTGGACCGAGGACTCCACCTACATCCGCCAGCCCACCTTCTTCGACGGGATGGGCCCGGAGCCGGCGCCGATCACCGACATCGAAGGCGCCCGCGTGCTGGCGCTGCTCGGCGACAGCGTGACCACCGACCACATCTCGCCGGCCGGCGCGATCAAGGCCGACGGCCCCGCCGGTCGCTGGCTGCAGGACCAGGGCGTGCCCGTCGAGCAGTTCAACTCCTACGGCTCCCGGCGGGGCAACCACGAGGTGATGGTGCGCGGCACGTTCGCCAACATCCGCCTCCGCAACCAGCTGGCGCCGGGCACGGAGGGCGGCGTCACCGTGCACCAGCCGAGCGGCGAGCAGACGACCATCTACGACGCGGCCGAGCGCTACCGCCGCGAGGGCGTGCCGCTCGTCGTCCTCGCCGGCGCCGAGTACGGGTCGGGGTCGTCGCGCGACTGGGCGGCCAAGGGCACGCTGCTGCTCGGCGTCCGGGCCGTGATCGCCACGTCCTTCGAGCGGATCCACCGGTCGAACCTGATCGGCATGGGGGTGCTGCCCCTCGAGCTCGCGGGTGGCCAGGACGTCTCGTCGCTCGGGCTCACCGGCCGGGAGGTCATCGACGTCCGCGGCCTCACCGGGCGCTCGGAGCAGGACCTGATCGGGGCGACGCTGTCGGTCGACGCCGACGGCACGACGTTCGAGGTGCGCACCCGCATCGACACCCCGATGGAGGCCGCCTACTACCGCCACGGGGGCATCCTGCAGTACGTGCTGCGGCAGCTCGCCGGGACCTGACGGCGACAACGAACTGGGCCGCTGCACGCGCCTCCCATGCGTGTGGAGCGGCCCAGAACGAGCGGGTCACGCGACCGCGCTCAGAACAGGCCGAGCTCCAGTCGGGCGGCCTCGGAGATCCGGGAGCGGTTCCAGGGCGGGTCCCACACGATCGTCACGGCGACCTCGTCGACGCCGGCGACGCGCTGGACAGCGGATTCGGCGTCGCGGGCGATGACGTCGCCCATGCCGCAGCCGGGCGCGGTCATCGTCATGTCGATCTCGATCCGACGCCAGCCATCGTCCAGGGGCACCTCGTCGCACCGGTACACCAGGCCGAGGTCGACGATGTTGATCGGGATCTCGGGGTCGTAGACGCCCCGCAGCGCGGCGGTGACGTCGGCGAAGTCGAACGTCCCGGTCTGGCGGGTCACGTGCACCGACGTCTCGGGCGCAGCGTCGAGGCCGAGGGCGTCGGCATCGGCGCCGTCGATGCGCAGGAGCGTCCCCATCTGGGTGCGGACGGTGACGCTGGACCCGAGCCGCTGGGTGATCTCGACCTCGCCGCCGGCGGTGAGGGCGACGCGCTCGCCGTGGGGCACGGTGAGCGCCTCGCAGTCGCGCTGCAGGATCGTGGGGTTCCACGTCTGGGTCATGTCGTGCCCTCCGGCCCGAACCACCTTGCGACCCGGTCGCGCAGCGTTGGTGGGTCGATGCGCTCGACGAGGGTGCGGGCGAAGGCGCCCACCAGCACGTCCCGGGCCTCGGCACGGGGGATGCCCCGGCTGCGGAGGTAGAAGAGCGCGTCGTCGTCGAGTCGCCCGGTGGCCGAGCCGTGGTTCGCACGCACGTCGTCGGCGAAGATCTCCAACCACGGCCGGCTGTCCGCCTGCCCCGTCGGGTGGAGCACCAGGCTGTCGGTGCGCTGGCGGGCGACGGTGGCGACCGTCTGGGGGCGCACGATGACGTGCCCGCTCGAGGTCGCCCGGGCCCGCTCCGGGACGATGCTGCGGACGGTGATGTCGCTCGTGCAGCGGGAGGCGAGATGGTCGACGGTGACCGCGTCGTCGTGCCGCGCCCCGATCCGGGGAGCGAGCAGCCCCGTGACCGTGCACGATGCCTCCGGCTCCCGCAGCTGCGCCACGGTCGTCAGGCGCGAGATGGCGCCGCCGCGCGACATCGCCATCACCGACGAGTGCGCGCCCGCGTCGTGGTGCAGCTCGAGGCGGCCGATGTGCACGGCGTCGTCGGCCTCGTCCTGGACCCGGTGCACGTCGGCCCGCGACCGTGCTGACAACCGGATGGTGGTCGAGGCGTTCGTGAAGCCGGCCCCGTCCAGGCTCACGTGGCTCTCGACCAGGTGGAAGCGGCCGCCGACGCCGACGTCGACGACCAGTCGGGGATGGGATGCGGTGGCGCCCGTGCTGACGTGCACGACGTGCACCCGCTCGCGCCGGTCGGCCTCGTCAGCGACCAGCAGGTACAGCACGTCCTTCGACGCCGCGCGGTTCAGCGCCTCGAAGCCGTCGGGCGGGTCGCCGGTCGGGGTCGTCAGCTGGAGGCGGACGCGGGCGGACAGGTTGCGCGTGGTGCCGAACCACAACCCGGCCGGCAGGGCATCGGTCGAGAGCGCCGGGACGTGGACGCCGTCCACGTGCACGATGCGCACGGTTCCGTGCCGTCCGGCGAGGCGGTCGACGTCGGCCGGGCTGACCTTCCGCTGTTGCGCTGGCGCCTCGGGCAGCGCATCGAGGTGACGACGGACCTCGGCGACCGGCGTGTCGCGCCAGGCCTCCTCCCGCCCGGTGGGGAGCCCGTGCTCGGACAGCCAGGTCCGGGCGTGGACGGCTTCCTCGGTCATGGCGTCGTCGACCGCGACCGTCATGCCGGGACCGGGTCGGTCATGCCGGCGTACCCGTCCGCCTCGAGCTCGTGGGCCAGCTCGTGGCCGCCGGCGCGGACGATACGCCCGCCGTCGAGGACGTGGATGCGGTCGGGTCGGACGAGCTCGAGCAGCCGTGGGTAGTGGGTGATCACGAGCATCGAGCGGTCTGGTCCCCGCAGGCGTTCGATGCCCCGGGCGACGATGCGCAGCGCGTCGATGTCGAGGCCGGAGTCGGTCTCGTCGAGGATGGCGAGCCGGGGCTCGAGCATCGACATCTGCAGGATCTCGTTCCGCTTCTTCTCCCCGCCGGAGAAGCCCTCGTTGACGGATCGGCTGAGGAAGGCCGGATCCATGTCGAGCGCCGTCAGGTGCTCGCGAGCGACCGAGAGGAAGTCGGTGGCGCTGACCTCGTCCTGGCCGTGGGCTCGCCGGATGGCGTTGAGCGACGTGCGCAGGAAGTAGGCGTTGCCGACGCCGGGCAGCTCCATCGGGTACTGGAACGCGAGGAAGAGGCCGACGGCTGCACGAGCCTCGGGTTCGAGGTCCAGCAGATCGGCGCCGTCGAGGGTCGCCGTCCCCCGGACCTCGTACCCGTCGCGGCCGGCGAGCACGTTGGAGAGCGTGCTCTTGCCGGCGCCGTTCGGTCCCATGACGGCGTGGACCTCGCCGGCGGGCAGGTCGAGGTCGAGGCCGGTGAGGATCGCCTTCCCGTCGATCGAGGCGTGCAGGTCGCGGATGCGCAGCATCAGCCCACCGCTCCTTCCAGGCTCAGGCGCATCAAGGCGTGGGCCTCGACCGCGTACTCCATGGGCAGCTCGTCGAACACCTCGCGGCAGAAGCCGTTGACGATCATGGAGGTGGCGTCCTCCTCGTCGAGGCCCCGCTGGCGGCAGTAGAAGAGCTGGTCGTCGCTGATCTTGGAGGTCGACGCCTCGTGCTCGACCTGGGCCGAGTCGTTCTTGACCTCGATGTAGGGGAACGTGTGGGCGCCGCACTCGGAGCCGATGAGCAGCGAGTCGCACTGCGTGTGGTTGCGAGCCCCCGTGGCGGAGCGCAGCACCTTCACCAGGCCCCGGTAGGTCTGCTGGGCCTGGCCGGCCGAGATGCCCTTGGACACGATGGTGCTGCGGCTGTTCTTGCCGATGTGGATCATCTTCGTGCCGGTGTCCGCCTGCTGGCGCCCGGTCGTGACGGCCACGGAGTAGAACTCGCCGACCGAGTCGTCACCCTGGAGGATCACGCTGGGGTACTTCCAGGTGATCGCCGACCCGGTCTCGACCTGGGTCCAGGAGATCTTGGCCCGATGCCCGCAGCGGCCCCGCTTGGTGACGAAGTTGTAGATGCCGCCGACCCCGTCCGCGTCGCCCGGGTACCAGTTCTGCACGGTCGAGTACTTCACGTCGGAGTCGTCCAGCGCCACGATCTCGACCACGGCGGCATGGAGCTGGTTCTCGTCCCGCATCGGTGCGGTGCAGCCCTCGAGGTAGCTCACGGTCGCGCCTTGCTCGGCCACGATCAGCGTGCGCTCGAACTGGCCGGTCTCGGCCGCGTTCATGCGGAAGTAGGTCGACAGCTCCATCGGGCAGCGCACGCCGGCCGGCACGAAGCAGAACGAGCCGTCGGAGAAGACCGCCGAGTTCAGCGCGGCGTAGAAGTTGTCCCTCGGCGGCACCACGGAACCGAGGTACCGGCGCACGAGCTCCGGGTGCTCCCGCACGGCCTCGGAGAACGAGCAGAAGATGACGCCGGCCTCGGCGAGCGTCGCCTTGAACGTCGTGGCCACCGAGACGGAGTCGATGATCGCGTCGACCGCCACCCCCGAGAGCCGTTCCTGCTCGGCCAGCGAGATGCCGAGCTTGTCGAACGTCGCGCGAATCTCCGGATCGACCTCGTCGAGGCTCTTCGGTGCCGGGCCCTTCGGCTTCGGCGCCGCCCAGTAGTGCATGTCCTGGAAGTCGATCGGTGGGTGGTGCACGTTCTGCCACGCCGGTGGCTCCATCGTCGTCCAGTGCCGGTAGGCCGCCAGTCGCCACTCGAGCAGCCACTCCGGCTCGTCCTTCTTGGCCGAGATCAGCCGGACCACGTCCTCGTCCAGGCCACGGGGCGCCAGCTCGGTGTCGATGTCGGAGTGGAAGCCGAACTGGTACGTGCGCTCGACGAGCTCCTGGACGAGGTCGGTCATGTCGCCGCGGCGTCGCGCTCGCGCTCCTCGTTGCGGGTCACGGCCAGCGTGGCGCCGAGCATCCCGCCGAAGCCGGGCCCGCCCCAGAACCCTGCGAAGGCCCCGAGGCCGACGGCGGCGACGAGCGAGGTACCGGCGTTGAGGGCGATGGCGATCGTGAACCCCGCGACGACGAAGAACCCGATCACGGTCCCGATCACGGCACCGCGGAGGGCCGCGCTCTCCGAGGTGATCCGCTCGATGGCCTGCACGATCTCGGTCATGATGCTCCTGTATTTATCTAGTAGATGCTAGAACTATACACACCGCGATGGAAGGGCAGGAGCGAACGTGCGAGACACCCCGAGACCACGGCCCACTCACGACCTCGATTCCGTCGAGGAGATTGCCGAGATGGTGCGGCGCTTCTACGCCGACGTGGCCATGGACGACCTGCTCGGGCCGGTCTTCGAGGACGTGGCCCGGGTGGACTGGTCCGAGCACCTCCCGAAGCTGACCGCCTTCTGGTCACGCGCGCTGCTGGGTGAGTCCGGGTACGCCGGGAACCCGTTTCGGTCCCACGCCGAGGTCCACGCTCGCTCGCCCTTCACGCCGGCGCACTTCCGGCGCTGGCTCACCCTGTTCCACGAGACGATCGAGCTCGGGTGGGTCGGTCCCCGTGCGGATCGAGCGCACGAGCTCGCCGATGCCGTGGCGCGCGTGCACAGCGAGCACCTGGTGGGCGAGGCCGTGGAGCTGGACGAGCCGACGACGGCGAGCGATCACTCCCGCCGGACGGTCAACCTCCGTCCGGCGTGACCGCCGGGAAGAGCACGTTGTTCTCCAGGTGCACGTGGCGGTGCGTGTCCAGCTCCAGGTGCGCCAGGCGCTCGTACAGCGAGACGTAGCTGGCGCAGCCATCGGCCGGCGCCTGGTAGCCGCCGGTCTCGGCCCGCAGTGCCTCCAGCAGCTCGCCGGCCCGATCGTGCTCGAGCATCAGCATCCGCACCGGGTTCGACAGCGTCCCGAACGGGAACGACCGCTGGCCGTCGGCCCACTCCTGGATCGCCGGGAACAGGACCTGCTCCTCCTTGGCCAGGTGCGGCTCGAGGTCGTCGCGGATCTCGGTGACGAGCTCGGCAACGCGGGCCAGCTCGGGGTGGCGAGACCCGTGGACGTCGCGGACCTTCTCCGCCAGCGCGACCAGGAGCGGCAGCTCCTCGTGGAGGTAGCGGTGGTGGGTGTCGAGGATGTGGGCGACCAGGGCGACCGGCTCCAGGCGGTCGACGTCGGCGCCGGACGCGTCCACGACCTCGTCCAGCTCGGTGACCACCGCGGCGGGATCGAGGCCCGCCTCGACGGCGGCCTCCCCCAGCGATCGGTGGCCGTGGCAGCAGTAGTCGATGCCGAGGCGCTCGAGGACCCGGGCCCGGGCCGGGCGCTCAGCGACCAGCTCGCCGAGGGTGCGATCGAGCGAACCCCGGGGGGCGATGGCGGTCATGGCTCTCCTTCCGAACGGTCCACCCGTTCTTCTAGCCTGCAGTAGAGATACTACGGCCGGGGTGGGGTCGGCCCGAAGGGCCCAAGGTCCCAATCTGCTCAGCGCTCGTAGATGGCGATGTCGACCGCCTTGGTGCTGGCCCACACCGCCCGGCCGGGACCCAGGTCGAGGGTGTGCGCGGCGGACGCGGTGATCTCGGCGGTGACTGGGACCGGGCCGGCGAGGGTGACGCGGATGCGGTCCCGGTCGGCTTCGAGGTCGGTGATCGTCGCGGGCCACACGTTGCGGGGGCTGCCGGCCGGCGGCTCGGTGTGGAGCGCGATGGCCTGCGGTCGGATGGCGATGGCCACGTCCCCGCTCGTGGGCTCGCCGGTGGGTGCGACGGTGAGCTCGCCGCCGCCGTCGAGGTGCACGGTGGTGCCGTCGAGGCGGCCGTGGAGCAGGTTGATGCCCACGAGGTCGGCGACGTAGCGGGTCGCCGGCCGGCT
>Ga0208490_100779_pt1 | contig 15829 bp, 19 predicted proteins | sample SubbioAug_CSWold_FD_184818 | JGI IMG/M metagenome (GOLD analysis project Ga0208490, IMG submission 184818) | Serpentinite rock and fluid subsurface biosphere microbial communities from McLaughlin Reserve, California, USA - CR11Aug_CSWold (SPAdes) | ecosystem: Environmental > Terrestrial > Deep...
TCGGCCCCGCCTTCCGCGAGTACCTGAAGGGCTTCGTCGCCACGCTCGACTGAGCGGCTGCGTTTCGCCGTCCGGGACGCGGGCCTGCTTGCCTTGTGGGTCGTGAGCACGGTCGTCGTCCCCGAGCACCTCGTCGGCCCGCCGGGCATGGGCCACGGCGGCTACGTCGCCGGCCTCCTCGCTCGCCACGTCGACGGAGCCGTGCAGGTGACGCTGCGCCGGGCCACCCCGGTGGGCACCGAGCTCGACGTCCAGGTGTCCGACGGGGGCCTGGTCACGCTCAGCCACGACGGCGAGCTGATCGCCGAAGCGGAGCCGGCCACGCTCGACCTCGACGTGCCGCCGGTGCCGGGCGTCGATGCGGCGCGGGAGGCCGAGAAGGGCTCGCCGTCGCACTGGAACGAGCTCGGCGTGCACCCGATCTGCTTCGGCTGCGGGTTGGCCCGCGACGACGACGAGGGCCTCGCCATCCCGGTCGGCCCCCTCGAGGTCGACGGGTCCGAGCAGGTCGCCGCCGTGTGGCGGCCGACCGAGGCGATGGCCGGTGCCGACGGGTGCGTCGACCCGATCTTCGTGCTGGCCGCGCTCGACTGCCCGGGTGCCATGGCCTTCATCGCCCGCGGCACCTTCGCCGGTCTCCTCGGCCGCATCGTGTTCGAGCAGACCGGCTCCGCCGAGGTGGGCGTCGACCACGTGGTCACCGGCTGGCAGATCGACCGCGACGGCCGGAAGCTCTTCGCCGGCACCGCGCTGGCCACCGCCGACGGCACCGTCCTCGCCCGGGCTCGGGCCACCTGGTTCGAGCGCACCTGACCCGGCGGACCACGCCGGGACCGTCGCTACGCTCCGATCCATGTCGCTGAGCCTGCGAGCACGACTCGTCGAACGGATCATCCCCCGGATCATGCCGAGCGCGGACCTGTCGCCGGACCAGCAGCGGGCCAAGCTGTCCCGTCCGCTCGGCCTGCCGAACCGGCGGGTGCAGGTCGTCGACACCGAGGTCGGGGGCGTGCCGGTCACCCGGGTCACGCCGAAGGGATCGCCCCGTCGCCGCCACCTCCTGCACATCCACGGCGGCGGCTTCGTCGTGGGCACGGCACGTGGCTTCGTCGGCTACCTGTCCGAGCTCGCCCTGCGCGCCGACGCCACCATCACCTCGGTCGAGTACCGCCTGGCACCCGAGCACCCGTACCCGGCGGCCATCGACGACTGCCTCGCCGCCTACCGGGCCCTCTGCGACGAGGTGGCGCCCGAGAGCCTCGCTCTCATCGGTGAGTCCGCCGGCGGCAACGCGGTGCTCGCCACCCTGCTGCGCGCCCGGGACGAGGGCTGGACGCCGCCCAACGCCGCCGTGCTCCTCTCGCCCTGGGTCGACCTGACCTTCTCGGGTGGGTCCATCGAGCGCAACCGGACCCGCGAGGTCATGCTCGAGCCGGTGCTGTTCCGGTCCTGGCGCGATGCCTACGTCGGTGACGGCGACCCGGCCGACCCGGGCATCTCGCCGCTGTTCGCCGACCTGTCGGATCTGCCCCCGCTGCACATCCAGGCCACCTCGGCCGAGGTGCTCGAGGACGACGCCCGGCGACTCGCCGACAGGGCACGGCAGGCCGGGGTCGAGGTGGAGCTGGTCGTGCACGACGAGCTCTGGCACATCTTCCAGACCCAGGTGCCCCTGGTCCCGGAGGCGTCCGCCGCCCTCGACCAGGCCGTCACCTTCCTCCGCACCCACACGCTGGGCTGACGTGCTCCCCCTCGGCGCCGCCCGACGCCACGTGCTCGACCGGGTGCCACGGCGGGCCCCGGTCCCCGTGCCCGTGGGCGATGCCCTCGGGCTCGTGCTGGCCGAGGACGTGGTGGCGGCCGAGCAGGTGCCGCCGTTCGCCAACACGGCGATGGACGGGTTCGCCCTGCGCGCGGCCGACACCGTGGGCGCACCGGTGGAGCTGGAGATCCTCGAGACCATCGCTGCCGGGCACGCGCCGATCCGCGAGGTCGGCCCCGGCCAGGCCAGCCGGATCTTCACCGGCGCGCCCGTCCCCGCCGGAGCCGATGCCATCGTGATGGTCGAGCGCACCGAGCTGGTCGACGACGGCCACGTCCGCGTCCACATCGAGGTACCAGTGGGGAACCACGTCCGTCCGGCCGGCGACGACCTCGACGTGGGTGCGGTGGTCCTGGCCGCCGGCGAGGTGCTGTCGGCCGCGCACCTCGGTGTGCTCTGCAGCCTGGGCGTCGAGTCCGTGCTCGCCCACCCGAGGCTCACCGTCGGCGTGGTGTCCACGGGCGACGAGCTGGTCGAGGGCGCCCAGCCGCTGGCACCGGGGCAGATCCGAGACTCCAACCGGCGCACGCTGCTGGCGCTGGCCGCCGGCGCCGGCTGCGACGTGGTCGACCTCGGGATCGCCCCCGACACCGAGGAGGCCATCACCGCGGCCATCCGCCGGGGCGTCGCCGAGTGCGACGCCGTGCTGACCAGCGGCGGGGTGTCCATGGGCGACATCGACCTGGTGAAGGTCGTCCTCGACCGGATCGGCGACATGGCCTGGATGCAGATCGCCATCAAGCCGGCCAAGCCCTTCGCCTTCGGGCTCGTCGACGGCGTCCCGGTGTTCGGGTTCCCCGGCAACCCCGTCTCGTCGATGGTGTCCTTCGAGCTGCTCGGGCGTCCTGCCCTGCGCCAGGCGATGGGGCACACCGACCTCGACCGTCCCCTCGTCCGGGCGGTCGCCGACGCGGCGTTCGAGCGGCGACCCGACGGCAAGACGCACTTCGCCCGCGTCGTGGCCCGGCACGGGTCGGACGGTCGGGTGCACGTCGCCTCCGCCGGCGGGCAGGGCAGCCACCAGCTCGGGGCGATGGCGGCGGCGAACGCGCTGGCCGTGGTGCCCGACGGCGACGGCGTCCCGGAGGGCGGGGACGTCGACGTGCTGCTGCTGGACGACGTGCCGTCCGAGTCCGCCCTGCCGATCGACCCCGCCTGACGGGGCGCGACACCCGCACTGCCAGTTCGGGGAGGGGCTACAGCATCGACAGGGTGTCGAGGTCGAGGGCCATGCGCCCGGATCGGTTGGCCATGGCCATGAACATCTCGTCGCCCCGGTCGGTCTGGCCCACGATCATCGAGGAGATCATCGCCATCACGAACCCGGCGAACGCGTACCGGCGGTACTGGTCCCAGCACCCCTCGAACGTGAGGTCGCGCACGCCGCCGGCCCGCAGGGTGGCGAGGTACTCCTTGACCAGGTCCCGCTCCACGTCCGCTCGCAGCCCCGGCTCGAGGCCGGTGCCGAGGAAGTACGCGACGTCCTGCACGCCGGCGCCGTGGCTCACCGTCTGCCAGTCGACCGTGGTCATCGCCACGCCGCCGGGGGAGGGGTCGAACAGCATGTTGTCGAGGCGGAAGTCGCCGTGGACGGCCGTGAGCTGCTCCGGACGCCAGGACAGGTAGGCCTCGAGCCGCTCGACGAGCGTGGAGCCGGCCGCCACCACGTCGGGCTCGAGCCGGCCGTCGTAGCGCTCGAGGAAGCCGGGCCACACCATGTCGACCAGGCCGCGCAGCCCCTCGGGCGAGTTGCGGTTCATCCAGTCGAGCCCGGCGAGGGTGCTGTCGCCCCACAGCGGTGCGTGGAGCTTGGCGACCTCCTCCACGGCGATGGCGGCCTCGTCCGGCGTGCAGCCGGCGATCTGGTCGCCCTGCTCGGCCGGGGCCAGGTCGTTCATCACGATGGCGAAGTCGTGCGTCGCCAGGTCGATCTGGGCGTAGTACGGGACGGGGGCGGCGATGTCCACCCGGCTGCGGAGCTGCTGGTAGAAGCGGGTCTCCACCTCGTAGGTGCGCACCGCCGTGGCCGTGGCCCGGCTCGTCTCGTCCTCGGTGGGGAACTTGCCGACCACCGTGGCCGGGCCGGCGTCGGCCTCGTCCCAGGTGAGGGCGAAGCGCACGCTGTCGCCGACCTGGCCGGTGCCGACCGGCGTGGCCTGCACGTCGACCACGGTTCCCTCGTCGGTGGCGCCGGCTGCCTGCAGCACCGTCGTGAGCCACTCGGGGGTGACCTGGTCGGGTCGGGCGATGAAGGAGATGTCGTCCACGGTCGGCTCAGACGTGGTGCTGCAGGGCGCTGCGACCGGCGATGACGGGCACCATGAGCTCGGTGATGACGGCGTGGTGCGCGGGGTGGTCCCGGTACACCTCGTAGGCCTCGATCGAGTCGAAGTCGGCGACGATGCCCAGGTGGGCGTTGCCCTCGGCCAGCTCGGCGTCGGTGCCCACGACGTAGCCCTCGATCTCGTCGATCTGCGACGGGAGCCGGCGCAGGGCCTCGACGAGCTCGTGGACCTGGTCGTCGGTGGTGCCGTCGCGGAAGGTGAGCGTGACGATGTGTCGCAGTCCCATGGTTCCCCCTCGTGGTGCGGTCGTCGGACCGTAGCCTGCGCTCGTGACCCCGTCCGCACCATCGCCGGCCTCCGTCCGCGACGCCCGGGATGTCGCCGCGGCGCTCGAAGCCCACGACTACCTGCCCGACACGGGGCTGGCGACGGCGGTGTTCCTCGCCCTCCGCCTCCGCCGCCCGCTGCTGCTCGAGGGCGACGCCGGCGTCGGCAAGACCGAGGTGGCCAAGGTCCTGTCGCGCTGGACCGGCGGCGAGCTGCTCCGGCTCCAGTGCTACGAGGGCCTCGACGTGGGCCAGGCCGTCTACGAGTGGGACTACTCCCGCCAGCTGCTCCACCTGCGGGCCGCCGAGGCGGCGGGGGTCGCCGGTGCGGCGAGCGTCGACCAGCTCGAGGACGAGCTCTACGACGAGCGCTTCCTCGTCCGCCGGCCGCTGCTCGAGGCGGTCACCCCCCGCTCGGGGCCGCCGCCGGTCCTGCTGATCGACGAGGTCGACCGCGCCGACGACGAGTTCGAGGCGTTCCTGCTCGAGGTGCTGTCGGACTACACGGTCACGGTTCCCGAGCTGGGCACGTTCCACGCCGAGGTCCCGCCGGTCGTGGTCATCACGTCCAACCGCACCCGCGACGTCCACGACGCGCTGAAGCGCCGCTGCCTCTACCACTGGGTCGAGCACCCCGACTTCGAGCGCGAGGTCGCCATCGTCGGCGTGCGGGTCCCCGAGGTGGGCGAGCGGTTGGCCCGCCAGGTCGCCGCCGCGACCGAGGCCCTGCGCGACGCCGGCCTGTACAAGCCGCCGGGCGTCGCCGAGGCCATCGACTGGGCCGCGGCGCTCCACGTGCTCGGCGCCAGCGAGCTCGACGTGGACACCGTCGACGCCTCCCTCGGGACCGTGCTCAAGTACCGCGAGGACCAGGCGCGGGTGCGGGCATCGGGCCTCGACGGCCTGGTCGCCCGGTCGATCGAGCGCAGCGCCTGACCCGCCGGATGGCCGTCGTCCCCCGCCATCCGGTCGCCGGCGCGGTGGCCTTCGTCCGGGCGCTGCGCCAGGCCGGCCTGGTGGTGCCCGTCGACGCGTCGGTGACCTTCGCCGCCGCGCTCGAACAGGTCGACGTGGGGGTCGGCGACGACGTGTACTGGGCCGGCCGGGCCACGCTGGTCCAGCGGGCCGAGGACGTCGCCGCCTACGACCAGCTCTTCGCCGCCTTCTTCGGCGGCGTGCCCCTGCCCCGCCCGGCGACGTCGACGACCCAGCGCGTCACCCTCGCCGTGGACGACCCGGACGCGGAGATGGAGGGCGGTGACGACGTGGCCGACGCCGGCCCGACCGTGCAGGTCCGCTTCTCCCGGATCGAGACGCTGCGGCACAAGGACTTCGCCGCCTACGACGACGACGAGCTGGCCGAGGCCTGGAAGCTGATGGAGCGCATCGCGCTGGTCGGCGCGCCGAGGCCCTCGCGGCGTGCCGTGCCGACGCGGGGTGCCGGCGGGCGACCGGACCTGCGCCGCACGGTGCGCCACGCCCTGCGCACCGGGGGCGAGCCCATCCGGCGGGCCCGCACCGAGCCGGGGGAGCGGTTCCGGCGGGTGGTGCTGCTGGTCGACGTCTCCGGCTCCATGGAGGCCTACGCCCGACCCCTCCTCCGCTTCGTCCACGCCGCCGTCGCCGCCCGGGGCCGCATCGAGGCGTTCGCGCTGGGCACCCGCCTCACCCGGCTGACCCGCGAGCTGCGGCGCCGCGATCCCGACGAGGCGCTCCGGCTCGCCGCCGCGGCGGTCACCGACTTCGCCGGCGGCACCCGGCTGGGCGAGGGGCTCGGCCGGTTCAACGACGAGTGGGGCGTGCGGGGCATGGCGCGGGGCGCGGTCGTGGTGGTCCTCTCCGACGGCTGGGACCGCGGCGACCCCGAGGTGCTGGCCGAGCAGATGCAGCGCCTGCACCGGGTCGCCCACCGCGTCGTGTGGGTGAACCCCCTCAAGGCCACGCCGGGCTACGCGCCGCTCGCCCGGGGGATGGCGGCGGCGCTGCCCCACGTGGACGCCTTCGTGGAGGGCCACAGCATCGACGCGCTGGAGCGGCTGGCCGCGGTGATCGCCGGTGAGGCCGCCCCGGTCCCGGTCGCGGCTCCCTAGGCTGCGGTGGTGCGCGAGATCCTCGGCGACCTGGACCGCTGGCGGAAGGCCGGCAAGCAGGTGGCCGTGGCGCGGGTGGTCGACGTGGAGGGCTCCGGGCCCCGCCTCCCCGGCGCCGCCATGGCGGTGAACGAGGACGGCGAGGTGGCCGGCTCCGTGTCCGGCGGCTGCGTCGAGGGGGCGGTGGTCACCGAGGCGCTCCAGATCATCGAGTCCGGCGAGCGGCGCATCGTCACCTTCGGGTACTCCGACGACGAGGCCTTCGCCGTCGGGCTCACCTGCGGCGGCACCATCCACCTCTACCTCGAGCCGCTCGACTGGTGACCGGCCTCTTCGAGGTGCTGCGCGACGCCATCGCCGCCGAGGAGCCGGTGGCGCTGGCCACGGTGGTCGAGGGCCCGGGCACGGGCGGGAAGCTGCTCGTCCGACCGGACCGCGAGCCCATGGGCTCGCTCGGCGATCCCGACCTCGACCGCGTCGTGGCCAGGGACACCCTCGGCGAGCTGGCCGCCGGTACCACCGGCGTGCGCCACTACGGCACCCAGGGCCAGGCCAACGAGCACGACGTCGCCGTCTTCGTGGAGTCCTTCGCCCCACCACCGCAGCTGCTGGTGTTCGGTGCCGTCGACTTCACCGGGGCCCTCGCCCGCGTCGGCAAGGTGCTCGGCTACCGGGTCACGGTCTGCGACGCCCGCGAGGTCTTCGCCACGAAGGCCCGGTTCCCGTTCGCCGACGAGGTCGTCGTCGACTGGCCCCACCGCCTCCTCGAGCGGGTCGGCGAGCAGCTCGGTCCGCGCGACGCGGTGTGCGTGCTCACCCACGACCCCAAGTTCGACGTCCCGGCCGTGATCGCCGCCCTGCGCACCGACGTGGGCTACCTCGGGGCGATGGGGTCCCGGCGCACCACCGACGACCGCAACCGCCGGCTCCGGGAGGAGGGCGTCACCGACGAGGAGCTGGCCCGGGTCATGGGCCCCATCGGCCTCGACCTCGGCGCCCGCACGCCGGAGGAGACGGCGGTGTCGATCATGGCCGAGGTCATCGCCACCCGCACCGGCCGGGCCGCCCCGTCGCTCCGCGACGCCGACGGCCCCATCCACTGAAGCGTTCCCTTCGCGCACATCGACCGTCAGCGGTCGATCTGCGCGATCAGAACCGGCTGTCGGTCAGGCCGGGCGGATGAGCTTCTCGTTCTGGGCGGCCTGGGTGCCGAGCCACGTGGCGACCGCGGCGGTGGCCGCGGCCGGGACCGCGGCTCGCCACGGCAGGTAGCCGCGGAGGCCGGCGACGACGGCGGCCGCGGTGTCGGCGGCGTCCACCGGGACGGCGCGCGAGGCGAGCTCGGCCTCGTCGAGGCCGGGAGCCGGCATCAGGAACGGGGCGGCCATGTAGATCTCCCGGGCGCCGAAGAGGCGGGCCAGGTACGGGGCCGCCGGGTTCTGGGCGACGTCGATGCCGAAGAGCCTCCCGGTGACCCGGGGGGCGACGAGGGCGCCGATGCCGAGGGCGAGGCGGACCTGGGCGAGCGTGCGTCGGGCGGAGAGGGGGTCCATCCGCCGATGCTGCCACGGCCGCCCGGCTGCCGCGGCCGGCGCTCGGCCACACTGGCCGGCATGGTCCTGGCCGTGCTGCTCGCTGCCGGCGGCGGCAGCCGCTTCGCGGGCGACACCCACAAGCTGCTCGCCCCCCTCGACGGACGTCCCGTTCTGGCCCACGCCGTCGACGCCCTCGTCGCCAGCGGGCTGGAGGCGGTCGTGGTGACCGGCGCAGTCGACGTCGCCCACCTCGTGCCCGAGGGCATCGCGACCGTGCACAATCCGGGGTGGGCGGCAGGTCAAGCCACCTCGGTCCGGGTGGGGGTCGACGAGGCCCTCCGGCGCGGCCACGACGCGATCGTGGTCGGCCTCGGGGACCAGCCCTTCGTCGCCGGGGCGGCGTGGCGGGCGGTCGCCGACGCCGACGCCGCGCTCGCCGTGGCCACCTACGACGGCCGGCGCGGCCACCCCGTCCGGCTCGGCGAGGACGTCTGGGAGCTGCTGCCCCAGGACGGCGACGAGGTGGGGCGCGCCGTGATGCGGGGTCGTCCCGAGCTCGTCATGGAGATACCGTGCGACGCCGGGCACACCCGCGCCGAGCGCACCGCCGACATCGACACCCTGGAGGATCTCCGCAGATGGAGCTGACCAACGAGTTCACCGTCCCGGTACCCGTCGAGCGGGCCTGGGAGGTCCTGACCGACGTCGAGCTGATCGCCCCGTGCCTGCCCGGGGCCCAGCTCCAGGAGATCGAGGGCGACGAGTACCGCGGCGTGGTGAAGGTCAAGGTCGGCCCGATCACCGCCCAGTACAAGGGTGCCGCCACCTTCCAGGAGCAGGACGAGGCCGCCCGCCGGCTGGTGCTCAAGGCCGAGGGCCGCGACACCCGTGGCCAGGGCAGCGCCAGCGCGCTCATCACGGTGAACATGTCCGAGGAGTCCGGGCAGACCCACGTCACCGTCGACACGGACCTCACGATCAAGGGCAAGGTCGCCCAGTTCGGCCGGGGCATGATCGCCGATGTCAGCGCCAAGCTCATGGGCGAGTTCGTCGACTGCCTCGAGGGCAAGCTCGACGCGCCGGCGGCCGCCAGCAGCGACGGCGGCACGGGTGCCGACACCGCAGCCGCCTCCGCCCCTGCCGCCGCCACGACCGGCTCCGCCGAGTCGGCCACCGGCACCGAGCCGGCGGTCGGCACCCCCGACGGCCCGACCCCGACCCCGGTCGACGGCACCGCACCCGTCGCCGCCGATGCCGACTCCGGCGCCACCGCCAGCCCGGTCGCCGGCGAGACGGGCGGGGCCAGGGCCGAGCCCATCTCGGGTGTCCGCAAGATCGACTCGCCCGACCGCGAGCCCGTCGACCTCGTCGACGCCGCCGGCGCGTCGGTCGCCAAGCGGATCGGGCCCGTGGTGCTGGTCCTGTTCGTCCTCTGGCTCCTCGGTCGCCGCCGCTCCAGCCACGGGGCGTAGCGCGCAGTGGCCGACGAGGCCGACATCGCTGCGGTCGCCGAGCTGCTCGGGCGCGCGCCGCAGGCGCACTTCGACGTGGTCGTGCGCGACGACGCCGGCGGGCCGGTGGTGATCCGCAACGCCCCGCTGCTGTTCGACGGCACGCCGATGCCGACCCGCTACTGGCTGGTCGGGGACGAGGAGCGCGCCCGCATCGGACGGCTCGAGTCCACCGGCGCCATCGACCGGGCCGAGGCCGAGATCGGCGAGGACGTGATCGCCGAGGCCCACGACCGCTACGCCGCCGAGCGCGACGCCGCCATCCCCGCCGACCACACCGGACCGCGACCGTCCGGCGGGGTGGGCGGCACCCGGCGGGGCATCAAGTGCTTCCACGCGCACTGGGCTTGGCACCTCGCCGGCGGCGACGACCCGGTCGGGCGTTGGATCGAGGCCGAGCTGGCAGGGCAGGGTGGCCGGGTGGACGCGCCCGTGCTCGCCGCCATCGACTGCGGCACCAACTCGACCCGGCTGCTCGTCGCACGCGGGGCCGGTGCCACCAAGGAGGCCCTGGCCCGGGTGAACACCATCACCCGGCTCGGGCGCGGCGTCGATGCCACCGGGAAGCTCGACCCCGACGCCATCGCCCGCACCACCGACGCGCTGCGCGACTACAAGCGCATCCTCGACGAGCACGGCGCGAAGCGCATCCGGGTCACGGCGACCTCGGCCGCCCGCGACGCCGAGAACCGCGACGAGTTCTTCGACGCGGCCGAGGCGATCCTCGGCGTGCGCCCGGAGCTGCTCAGCGGCGAGACCGAGGCCGAGCTGTCGTTCCGGGGCGCCACCGCCGAGCTCGACCCGGCCGACGGGCCGTTCCTCGTCGTCGACATCGGCGGCGGCTCCACCGAGTTCATCGTCGGCACCGACGAGGTGGAGGGCTCGATGTCCATCGACATCGGGTGCGTGCGCTTCTTCGAGCAGTACGTCGAGAGCGACCCCCCGGCACCCGAGGAGCTGCACGCCTGCATCTCGGTCACCGACGCGTGGATGGACGACGTCGCTCGCGAGCTGCCGGCGCTGCGCTCGGCCAAGACGTTCGTGGGCCTCGCCGGCACCGTGACCACCATGGCCGCGGTCGAGATCGGCCTGCCGGAGTGGGACCGCGACGCCATCCACCACTTCCGCTTCGAGCGCGACGCCATCGAGGACGTCTTCCGGACCCTGGTCACCGAATCCCTGGCCGACCGGGTCCACAACCCCGGACTCGAACCGGAGCGGGCCGACGTCATCGTCGCCGGCGCGTGCATCTTCGTGGCCATCGTGCGCTGGCTGGGGATCGAGGAGTGCCTGGTGTCCGAGAGCGACATCCTCGACGGCCTGGTCGCGTCCCTCGCCTGAGCCGGCCGGCCGTTCTCCCTCCGCCGGGCGAGCGATCTAGCCTCCGCGCCGTGCCCCGCCCCGACCGCATCCTCATGGGCCCCGGGCCCGGCAACCCCTACCCCGAGGCGATCGAGGCCTTCCTGCGCCCCATGCTCGGGCACCTCGATCCGGCGTTCCTCGCCCTGCTCGACGAGGTCTGCGACCAGCTGCGCACCGTGTTCGCCACGAGCAACGCCCTCACGATCCCGATCAGCGGCACCGGCTCTGCCGGCATGGAGACCTGCCTCGTCAACGTGCTCGGGCCCGGCGACGTCGCCGTCATCGGCGTCAACGGCGTGTTCGGCGCCCGCATGTGCGACGTGGCCTCCCGCACGGGCGCCGAGGTCGTCCGGGTGGACTTCGACTGGGGCACCCCCGTCACCGCCGACCGCCTGCTCGACGCCCACCCCTCGCCGACGCTCATCGGCATGGTGCACGCCGAGACCTCCACCGGGGCCCGGTCCGACGTCGAGCCCGTCGCCGCCGGCAAGGGCGATGCGCTCCTGCTCGTCGACTGCGTCACCTCCCTCGGCGGCATCCCGTTCGAGGCCGACGCCTGGGGCATCGACCTGGCCTACTCGGGCACCCAGAAGTGCCTCGGCGTGCCGCCGGGCCTGTCACCGATCACGGTGTCGGACCGCGCACGCGACCGCTTCGTCGAGCGCAGCCAGTCCTGGTACCTCGACCTGCGGATGATCGGCAGCTACGTCGGCACCGCCGGCGCCACGCGCACCTACCACCACACCGCACCGATCTCGATGATCTACGCCCTCCACGGCGGGCTCACCGCGCTGCTCGACGAGGGCCTCGAGGCCGTGCACGCCCGCCACGCCGAGTGCGGGCAGCTGCTCCAGGACGGCCTGGTCGACCTCGGCTTCGAGCTGTTCGCGTCCGAGGGGCACCGGCTCCCCGAGCTCACCACGGTCGTCGTGCCCGACGGCGTCGACGAGGCCGCGGTGCGCGCCACGCTGCTCGAGCGGTACGACATCGAGATCGGCGGCGGCCTCGGCGACTACGCCGGGAAGGTGTGGCGCGTCGGGTGCATGGGCCACACCGCGCGACCCCGCAACGTCACGCTCCTGCTCGGGGCGCTGCGCGAAGTCCTGGGCCGGTGAGCTGGTCGCCGGCCCAGACGCGGCTGCAGGGCCGCCGCATCGCCCTGCGCCCGCTCGACGTCCGCGACTTCCCGGCCTGGCGCGACGTGCGCCGGCGCAACACGGCGTGGCTGACGCACTGGGAGCCGCGCCGCATCGCGGGCCAGCCCGACGTCGTCGAGAGCAAGGAGGCCTTCGCCGCACGATGCTCGGCACGGTCGCGCGAGTGGCAGCTCGGCACCGGCTACGGGTTCGGCGTGTTCAGCGAGGACGGCGCCCTCGTCGGGGAGATCAACCTGTCGTCGGTGCAGCGCGGCCCCTTCCAGAACGCGTACGTGGGCTACTGGATCGACGAAGCCCACGCCGGACGCGGCTACACGCCGGAAGCCGTCGTCGTCGCCTGCCGCTACGCCTTCGAGGAGCTGGGCCTGCACCGCCTGCAGATCGCCATCATCCCCCGCAACCGGGCGAGCAGACGGGTGGTCGAGAAGCTCGCCATCCGGGAGGAGGGCATCGCCCTGCGCTACCTGGAGATCAACGGCGTGTGGGAGGACCACGTGCGCTACGGCATCACGTCGGAGGAGTGGGACACCCGTCGCGACGAGCTGCTCGAGGCGTGGATCGCATGAGGGTCCGTGCCGCACTGGTGGCGGCGTCGCTGCTCGCGGTGGCCCTCGCCGGCTGCAGCGACGACGACGACGCCACCGCGCCGCCGGCGGACCCGCTGCCCGAGCTCCCGGCCCACACCTCGCCCGAAGCCGACCCCGGCGACCTCGAGGTCCCCGACGTCCCCGGCACCACGTTCGCCCCCTTCCCCTCGCTCGGCTTCGGCATCGCCATCCCCGAGGGGTGGAACGCCACCCGCCTCGACGAGGAGGCCTTCGAGCGGCTGGAGGAGGCCACCCTGGCCGAGCCGTTCTTCCTGGACGCCGCGCGCAACGTCGCCGCGACCGGGGCGCTGTTCTACGCCGCCGGCGTCGACGACCAGGGTCGGGTCGCCGAGATCAAGGTCGACGTCGACGACGGAGCCGACGCCACGGTCGAGTCGGTGCGCGCCGCCGCGGAGGCCGAGGTGCTCGCCGCCGGCGGCACCGACGTGAACGTGGTGGAGGCCGAGGACGGCCGGGTCCGGATCGACTTCCGCCTCGAGCAGGAGGCGGCCGACGGCGACGAGGTGATCGACAGCCTCGTCAGCCGGCTGCTGGTCCCCGACGACGAGCAGGTCTGGTCGATCGTGGTCACCAGCGAGGACCCCGCCACCCAGTCGGCGGTGCTCACCGTCGTCGACGCCGGCTTCGTCCTCGCCGGCTGACCCCTACTTCTTGGAGATCTTCGCCTGGAGCGCGGCCAGGCGCTCCTTGAAGGCGGGCTGGTTCAGCGACCACACCTGCGGGTCCAGCTCGCGCTCGACGGCGGCGTCGTGGTCGCTGATGTCGGCCATGTCCCGGATCGACGACTTGATCGCCATCACCAGGTCGCGTGGCGCCTCCGCCGAGGCCCGGGCCATGCCGATGCAGTGGTCGAGCAGCTCGGCGTCGGGCACGCAGCGGTGGACCAGACCGACCCGCTCGGCCTCCTTGCCGTCCATCACCTGGCCGAGCAGCACGGCCGCGGTGACGGTCTGGGGGCCGGCGATGCGCCGGTACATCCAGGTGTGGCCGCCGCCGGGGTGGAGGCCGAGCTGGAGGAAGCGGGTGTCGAACTTCGCCCGCTCGGCCGCGATGCGCACGTCGCAGACGAGGGCGAGGTTCATGCCGGCACCGACGGCGGCGCCGTTGACGGCGGCGATGGTGGGCAGCGGGCAGCGGCCGAAGCGCAGGAAGCCCTGGTAGATGTCCATCAGGCCCTCGCGCTGGGAGGAGCCGAGGTGCGAGAGGTCCGCGCCGGCGCAGAAGGCGGGGGGCTCGCCGGTGACCACCACGGCGCCGACGGACTCGTCGGCCTCGATGGCGTCGAGGGCGGCGGACACCTCCTCGACCATGCCGAGGTTCAGCGCGTTGCGCTTGTCCGGGTCGTTCAGGGTGACGACGGCGACGCCGTCGGTGATCTCGGTCTTGACCTGGCTCATCGGGTCGAGTCTGGCAGACCCCCCCTCAGCCCGGCGGTGGTCCGACCTCGCGCACGTGGTCCCGCACCTTGCGCAGCAGGCCGGTGAGCTGGTCCAGCTCGACGGGGTCGAGCGCACCACCGAGCAGCAGGTCCAGGTCGGCCACGTGGCACGGGGCGCTCGCCGCCAGGAGCTCGCGACCCTGTTCGGTCAGCACGGCCAGCATCCCGCGCCGGTCCTCGGGGCAGGCCTGGCGCTGGACGACGCCGTCGGCCTCCATGCGGTCGATGAGGCGGGTGAGCCCGCTGGTGCTCATCGTCATGTCCCGGGCCAGCACGGTCATGCGCAGGCGGCTGTCGGGGGAGCGCGCCAGGCGGATCAGCACGCTGAGCCAGCCGAGGGGCACGCCCGCTCCGGCGTCGAGGTTCCGCTGCAGGGCGTTGTGCAGCTCGTTGTGGGCCTCGATGAGCATCCCGTAGGCCTCGATCCGCGGGTCGTCGAGGTGCTCGGCGGGATCTGTCGTGCGGGGCATGGGTCCAGCGTACGGAAGACTTGTTGCACGCGCAACGATCTGCTGCTATGTTGTTGTTCAGGCAACAATCCCCCTGACAACAGACCCCCAGGAGCACCGAACATGTCCGAGACCCTGACCCGCACCGCCGCCGACACCACCGTCCCCGTGGCCGGCACCTACCAGCTCGACCCGAGCCACAGCAGCGCCGACTTCCAGGTCCGCCACATGGGCCTGTCCAAGGTCCGCGGTGGCTTCGCCATCGAGTCCGGCACCGTCGTCATCGCCGAGGACCCCACGCAGAGCAGCGTCGAGGTGTCCCTCGACGCCGCCAGCTTCAGCACCGGCGCCAAGGACCGCGACGACCACGTGAAGTCGGCCGACTTCCTCGACGTCGAGCAGTACCCGAAGGTCGCCTTCCGCTCGACCGGCGTGCGCCGGTCCGGCGACGACTGGAAGGTCGACGGCGAGCTGACCATCAAGGACGTCACCCGCCCCGTGACCCTCGACGTCGAGTTCGAGGGCGCGAACAAGGACCCGTGGGGCAACAACAAGGTCGCCTTCGCCGCGGAGACCGAGATCAACCGCGAGGACTTCGGCATCACCTGGAACCAGGCGCTGGAGACCGGTGGCGTCCTCGTGGGCAAGAACGTCAAGATCGTGATCGACGTCCAGGCCGCCGCCGAGGGCTGAGATCACCGTCCGGGCCGTCCCACCCAGGCGGTCCACCACCAGCGTGACGGCGGGGCCCCGGCCCACCGGGACCCCGCCGTCCCTGCCAGAGGAGGAAACATGGAACCGGTCCACGTCACCGAGCTGAACCACGCCGTGCTCTACGTGCGCGACGTGCCCACCGCCGTCGACTTCTACCGCGACGTCCTCGGCTTCCAGGTCGTGGACGAGATGCCCGGCCGGGCTGCGTTCCTGCGAGCCGGTGGCTCGACCAACCACCACGACCTCGGGCTCATCGGCGTCGGCGCCGGCGCCCCCCGCCCGCCGCAGGGCGCCACCGGCCTCTACCACCTGGCGTGGCGGGTCGGGAGCATCCACGAGCTGGCCCGGGCGCGCGACGTGCTCGCCGCAGCCGGCGCCCTCCGCGGCCAGTCCGACCACGGCGTGTCGAAGTCGCTCTACGCCGCCGACCCCGACGGCAACGAGTTCGAGCTGATGTACCTGCTGGCCGAGGACGAGTGGGGCGAGTACGCCACCCGGGCCGTGGTCCAGCCGCTGGACCTGGAGTCCGAGG
>Ga0208490_100780_pt1 | contig 15791 bp, 17 predicted proteins | sample SubbioAug_CSWold_FD_184818 | JGI IMG/M metagenome (GOLD analysis project Ga0208490, IMG submission 184818) | Serpentinite rock and fluid subsurface biosphere microbial communities from McLaughlin Reserve, California, USA - CR11Aug_CSWold (SPAdes) | ecosystem: Environmental > Terrestrial > Deep...
GCCAGCACGAGCCGCTCGCCGTCGCGCTCGACGACACCACCGACGGCTGCCCGGAGCCGGGCGAGGACGTTGCGGAGCCGACCCCGTGCCCGGTCTGCCCCGACGTCGGGCCACAGCACGTCGAGCACCCGCTCGACCGGCGCCGCACCGCCCTCCGTCGCCAGGAGCGCCAGGAGCGCGGCGGGGCGACCCGCCGGCGGCACCAGCTGCTGCTCGCCGCGCTGGACCACGGTGGGCCCCAGGATCCGGACCAGCGCCGCCGAGCGGGTCGGCGTCGATCGCTCCAGGTGGAGGAACCCGGCCAGGTGCTCGGCATCGTCGAGGCCGAGCAGGTCGAGCACGCGAGCGCGCACCTCCTCGACGCGACGGGGCGTCAGCCGCAGCTGCGCCGCGACCTCTTCGGGATCGGCACCCTCGGCGAGGGCGAGCGCGACACGCAGGTCGTCGACCGACAGTGCCGCGACCGACGGCGCCGCGGCGACCTCGACGCCGTGGTGGCGCTGGAGGTTGCGGACGTGCTCGGCCCCCGCGACCAGCCCTGCGGTGCCGGCGTCGACGACGAGCCGGTCGGCGAGGGAGGCGCCTTCGGGCCGGGCATCGGCCAACAGCCGGCGGAGGTGGTGCAGGCCGGCCCGCCACCGCAGCGTCGGGTAGGCCGCCAGCTGGTCCCTGGCCTCGGCGAAGGGGAGGTCGTAGGCCCCGGCAGGCGCGAGCATGCCGCGGCACCAGGACACCAGGCCGCGCTCGCGCAGCGATCCCGTCCGGTCGGCCCAGCGGACCAGGTCGCACAGCACGGCCTCGGCGTCGGAGGTCCGGCCGGTCCGGACGTAGGCCTCCACCAGGTTGTGCCGCCACGCGGTGTGCGACGGCGAGACAGAGTCCGCGAACCGCTCCTGCACCGGCTCGAGGAGCTCGACGACGCGCCCGGGCTCATCCGCGAGCAGCTCCGCGACCGCCAGGGCGGAGACGGCCCCGAGCTGCGCTGCACCGTGAGGGAGCTCGCCGGGCGGGACGAGCGCCGCGACGTGATCCCGGCAGTCGTCGAGCCGCCCCTGCAGCGCCTCGACGTGTGCGACCTCGACGGTGGCCCGCCGCTCGTCGCTCGTCCAGCCACAGGCGCGAGCGAGGTCGATCGCTCGGGAGCCGTGGGTGAGCGCCAGCTCCAGCCGCCCACGGCGCCGGGCCAGCCACGCCGAGGTGGCGAGGGGATGGGCGAGCATCACGAAGTGCCGGCGGGCGTCGAGCACGCTGATCACGCGGTCGAGCAGCGATCGCGCCTCGTCCAGGTGGTGGTACCAGCCGAGGGGCACCGCTGCGGTCGCCAGGACCTGCACGGCGTCGCCGTCGATCCCGCCGGCGCCCAGTCGGGCGAGCGGTCGCTCGACGCTGCGGAGGACGCCGGACGCGTCGCCGCCGGTCACCAGCGACAACATGCCCGCCACCACGTCGTGCAGCTCCTCGGCGACGCGGCCGGCCGGACTCGCTCCTGTCGCAGCGAGGGCGCGCGCGGCGCGGTCCAACGCTGCAGCTGCACCTTCGGGGTCTCCCTGGACGACGCGCACGCTCGCATCGAGGACGCGCACGCGCGCCGCGCCCACCGGGTCGCAGCCGTCGAGCAGGGACAGCGCCCGGTCGCTGATCTCGCGACGGCGCCGGTCGCTGGTGGTCCGCATCGCCAGTCGCGCGGCGACCGCCGCGGCCGCGGGGACCGGACCAGCCGAGGCCAGGGCTCGCTCGCAGCGCTTGGACCGACCACCCTCGAGCCACCACGCTGCGGCGGCCGGCCAGTCCCCCACTGCCTCCGCCGCGGCTGCCGCGTCCAGCACGGCGCCGACGTGGGCTGCCTCCTTGGCGCGGCGAGCGGTCGCCTCCACCGCACCTGGCTCCGACACCGACGTCGCCACCTGCTCGCTGGTCGAACCGCCCCCGACGACGTGGACGGCCAACCCGCTCACGCCGCGCGCCGTGCGGTCCTGGGTGACGACCGCACGGATCCCACCGGGACCGTCGGCCAGGGCGAGGCCGAGCACCGCGGCGCTGCTCAGGTCGAACCGATGGGCGTCGTGGACGAGCAGGGTCCACGTGCGTTCCTCGGCGACCCGGGCGAGGTGGTTGCACAGGTCGGCGGCCAGGCCGAGGTGGTCGCCCACCGCACGACCGGTGGAGGCGGCCTCCAGCGCCGCGGGCGGTGCGACGTGGGGCGCGTGCGCCCGGCATGCCGCCAGCACCGTGGCGAGTCCCGCCCACGGCTCGCCGGCGTCATCGGGGGGACGGACCTCGAGGACGTCACTGGCGTCGGCTCGCGCCACCTCGATGGCCGCGGCACGATGCGCTCCCTCCCCTGCCACGACCAGCGTCCTGGCCTGCGCCCGGACGGCCGCCGCGATCGCGTCCCTGGTGGCCCCGTCCACCGCACCTCTTCCCCTCGACCCCAACTCCGGGCACAACGTAGACGCGGGGGTGTCGCTCGGAACGGGCGGAGCCCGGATTCAGATGCCGTAGCCGGTGAGGGTGTGGACCGCGCTGCGGATGACCGCTGCCACCGTGGGGTGGTCGGACTCGAACCGCACCGCCGACTCCTCGAGCTGCTCGGCGAGGCCGTCGTGCTCGTCGTCGCCCTTGCCCAGGTCGGCGCGGACCTTCTCCAGCAGCACGCGCAGCTCCTCGCGCTCGGTCTCGTCCAGGTGACCGTCGGCGCGGGCCTCGGCGATCTTGGCCTCGAGCTCGTCGAGGTGGGCGTGGAGCTTGTCTTCCATCGGCGTCGACACTACCGCCACGCCACGGCCTCAGGTGGGGGCGGACCGGTCGGCGCCGAGCTCGGCCCGAGCCGCAGCCGTGGGGCCGGCGCGCGAGAGCAGCACGACGCCCACCGCACACGCGCCCGCGGCGACGAGGTACGACAGCTCGTAGCTCGCCACGTCGTGGAGCGCGCCGAGCAGGAAGGGGCCGAGCGCCACGCCGGCGACGACGACCAGCTGGTTGAGGGCGAAGATGCGGGCGTAGTCGCGAGCCCCCATGGCGTCGGCGAACAGGAGCGGCTGCAGCATGAGGATGTTGCCGATGGTCGCACCGAAGAGGACCGCGCAGAGCACCAGCAGCAGGGAGCTGTCGACCTGGGACAGCAGCGCGAGCGCGACGGCCTGGGTGGTGGCGAAGCCGACGGCGAGCCGCACGAGGGGACGCCGGTCGGCGACGACGCCGCCGATGAGGCGGGCCACCACGCTGGCGATGGTGAGCCCGGCGATGAGCCGTCCCCCGGTGCCGTCACCAGCGCGCTCGTTGCCCAGCTTGACCAGGTGCGTGATGCCACCGACCTGCATCCCGAGCACGAGCACGTAGCCGGCGGTGACCATCTTGAAGAAGCGGGACCGGACGGCCACGTCGTAGGGCACGCCGAGCGCGACCGAACCGGCGACCGCGCCAGAGGCGAGCACGCCGCGGTGGTCGGGCGTGGGCCACAGGAACGGGACGACCGGCAGCGTGCACGCCGCCCACACGACGACCAACCAGGGGGTGGCCAGCTCGATGCCGTCGCGCCGGATCCACCACGCCACCAGCTGGGTGAACGTCAGCCCGCCCACCGACAGCCCCGTCGACGCCACGGCGAGGGCCACCGAGCGCCGGGTCTCGAACCAGCGCGTGACCACCGTGGTCGCCGGCACGAGGCCGGCGGCGCTGAACCCGACCCCCAGGAGCACGTTGACGGCGTAGAGCTGCCACAGCTCCACCACCCGGCCGAGCAGGAGCACGGCGACCCACGACGTGACGAGGCCGCCGAGCACGACGATGCGCACGTCTCGCTCGGTGATGAGCTTGCCGATCCTCGGGCCGGCGAGCCCACCCACCACGAAGACCAGCGACTGGCCGAGCGACGCCGCACCGGTCGAGAACCCACGCTCGCCGGTGAGGGCGTCGAGGTACACGGCCTGGCCGTAGAAGATGAACCCCGAGTTCGCCATCAGCAGCACGAAGGCGGCGCCGACCACGATCCACCCGGGGAAGAAGCGAACCTCCCGTTCCTCGGACTGCTCGGCCCTGCTGCTCATGGGGCGAGCCAGCTGCGGATCCGGTCGCGCAGGACCTCGATGTTCACGCCGTTGTGCGCCGACACCCAGAGCACGTCGCCCTTGTCGACGCCGCATCCCTCGGCCAGATCGCGCTTGCGCCGGTCGCGCGCCTTGGACTTGACCTTGTCGTGCTTGGTGGCGATGACGGCATGGGGAACGTCGTGGTGGCGGAGCCACTCGAGCAGCTGGACGTCGAGCTTGGTGGGGCCGATCTCGCCGTCGACGAGGACGGCGACCATGCGCAGCTCGTCCCGCCCGAGCAGGTAGCCCTCGATCATCGGCTGGAAGCCGTCGCGCACGGACCTCGGCGTCTTGGCGTACCCGTAGCCGGGGCAGTCCACGAACGTGCCGGACGCCGTGTCGTGGGGCTCCAGCTCGAAGCAGTTCAGCAGCTGCGTGCGGCCCGGCGTCTTCGAGGTCTTGGCCAGGTCCCTGCGGTTGGCCAGCGCGTTCAGCAGCGACGACTTGCCGACGTTCGAGCGCCCCACCACCGTGACCTCGGCCGTCGTGGGCGGCAGACGGTCGAGGCGGTCGGCGGAGGTCACGAACCGAAGCGCCAGGGGCTTGCTCACCGATGCAGGGTGCCACAGGCGCCCGACCGCGCCCGGGCCCGGTCGGGCGTGCGAGGCTCTGGACGTGCGGTTCACCCGACCTCCGTCCCGAGCCCGCCGGGCCCTGGCCTCCGTCGCCCTGGCCGTCCTGCTCGTTTCTGGCAGCGGCACGCCGACACCGGCGGCCGCGCAGACCGCACCGACCCAGCCCGGCTCGCTCGGCCCGTCGCGCACGCACACCTACGTGCAGCACGTCCACCAGCTCTTCCTCGGGCGGACCGCCTCCGGGGCCGAGGCGGCCGACCTCTCCCACCTGGTGCATGCCGCCGGGCCCACCGCGCTCACCTCCCGGCTGGCCCTGTCCCCGGAGTGGGCCGGCGTGCGGATCGACGACCTGTACCGACGCATCCTGGGCCGGGCGCCCGAGCCCGGCGGCCAGGCGTACTGGCTCGGCCAGCTGGCTCGCGGCAAGACGCTGGAGTCCGTGGCGGCGGGCTTCTACGGGTCCGACGAGTACTACGCCATCGTGGGCCGGTCCGACGGCGCCTTCGTCGACTCCCTCTACGACCGGCTCCTCGGCCGCCAGGCCGACGCGGCTGGTCGCGCCCAGTGGCTCGACCAGCTCCGCCAGGGCGTGACCCGCACGACGGTCGCCGACGCGTTCTACGGCTCCGTCGAATCACGTCGCCAGCGGGTCGACGCCCTGTACGCCGAGGTGCTCGGCCGGGCGCCGGATGCGCCCGGGCGGACGTTCTGGGTCGACCGGCTCCCCGCCCTCGGCGACGTCGCCCTCGCGTCCCACCTGGCGGCGAGCGACGAGCTGCACCGGCGGGCCACGGGCTCGTCGCTCCCCGACATCCGGGTCGAGCCGGTGGGTGCCGGGACGGCCCACCCGCTGGCGAGCTCCTGGCGACCCGGCTGCCCGGTCGGTCCGGCCGACCTGCGCGCCGTCACGTTCCCGCACCACCGCCTGGACGGCAGCACCACCCGAGGGGTGCTCATCGTGCACCGCGACGTCGTCCACGACGTCGCCACGATGGTGCGCGCCGCCTGGGGCAGCCGCTTCCCCATCGCCCAGGCCCGACCGATCGACGACTTCGGGGGCGACGACGACGCGTCGATGGCCGCCGACAACAGCTCGGCGTTCAACTGCCGGGCCGTGGCCGGCACCACGACGTGGTCGCAGCATGCCTACGGGCGGGCCGTGGACCTGAACCCCGTCCGCAACCCCTACGTGCAGGGCAGCACCGTCGAGCCCGCCGCCGGCAGCGAGTACCTCGACCGCGGCCACGTGCGCCCGGGGATGCTGGTCGACGGTGGCGCCGTCATCGACGCCGTCGACCGGATCGGCTGGGGGTGGGGTGGCCGGTGGTCCTCGTCCTCCGACTACCAGCATGTGTCACGCAGCGGACGGTGAGGAGCGGAGCCGCCAGGCGAAGCGACCCATGTGACGGTTCGTTGGTGGCGGCGAAGCCGCCAAGACCGGGTCACGGCCGGACGTGACATGTGCGCAACGGTCCTGAACGCGGCCCCACCTCGTCACGGTGGTGTGGGACACTGGCCTCCACGACACCAACGGGGAGGTGTGCCGTGCAGGTCGATCGGATCCTGGACGCCAAAGGCAGAGAGGTCGCCACGGTGGCACCGGACGCCACCGTCGCCGACGCGGTCGCCGTGCTGACCGAGCACAACGTCGGGGCGCTGGTCGTCTCGAGCGATGGGCAGACGGTGGACGGCATCGTGTCCGAGCGCGACATCGTGCGAGGTCTCGCCGGCGGCGCCGACGTGCTGCAGCGCCGGGTGCAGCAGATCATGGCCACCGACGTGTCGACCTGTGGCCCCCGCTCCGACATCGAGGAGCTGATGGGCACGATGACGTCCGGGCGGTTCCGGCACCTGCCGGTCGTGGTCGACGGCAGCCTCGCCGGCATCATCAGCATCGGCGACGTGGTGAAGGCCCGGATCGACGAGCTGGCCACCGAGACCCAGCAGCTCGTCGGGTACATCCGCGACGGTCGCTGAGCCGCCCGGCCGAGCCGGCCACACTGCCGGGGTGGACCTCCCCGACGACGTCGCCCGCCGCCCCCTCGTCCCGCTGCCCCCGCAACCCCGCGGCGTGCCGTGGCCCACCGAGCAGTGGCCCACCGGAGCCGTGCCCGACGGCACGGCGCTGGATCCCCTCCTCGACGCCGTGATGGGCGACGAGGCCACCTACGGCTGCACCCGCGCCGTCGTCGTGGTCCACCAGGGTCGGCTCGTGGCCGAGCGCTACGGCGACCGCACCGACGCCTGGGGCGAGGTCACCGGCGACCCGGTCGACGCGGCCACCCCGCTGCTGTCGTGGTCCATGGCCAAGTCGATGCTCCACGCGGTCGTCGGGATGCTGGTCGCCGAGGGACGCCTCGATCTCGACGCACCCGCCCAGGTGCCGCAGTGGCAGCCCGGCGATCCGCGCGCCGCCATCACGCTGCAGCAGCTGCTCGAGATGCGCGACGGCTTGGACTTCGCCGAGGACTACGCACCCGACGACGAGGGCGGCAGCGGGGTCTCCCACGTCATCGACATGCTCTTCGGCGCCGGGGAGCCCGACGTCGCCGCCTTCGCCGCGGCCCGACCCCTGGCCCACGAGCCCGGCACGACGTTCAACTACTCCTCGGGCACCACCAACATCGTGTCGGGCATCGTCGCCCGGACCCTCGGCGGCGAGGCGCCCTACCGACGCTTCCTGCACGAGCGCCTGTTCGACCCGATCGGGATGCGCACCGCCGACCCGCGCTTCGACGCCGCCGGCACGTGGGTGGCGTCGTCGTACCTGTGGGCGACGGCCCGCGACATGGCCCGCTTCGGTCACCTGTACCTGCGAGACGGCACCTGGGACGGCGCCCACCTGCTCCCGCAGGGTTGGGTCGACCACGCCCGCCGCCCACGGTCGGTGGACCCCGTCGACCGACGCCTGTACGGCGCGCAGTGGTGGGTGGTCGGCGACGACGTCGGCACCTTCTGGGCCAACGGGTACGAGGGCCAGTCGATCATGGTCTGCCCCGGGCTCGACCTGCTCGTCGTCCGCCTCGGGAAGTCGACCGCCGACCGGTATCCGGCGCTCGTCGGGTGGCGAGCCGCGGTGGTCGACGCGTTCCGGGACTGACGAGGGGAGCTCAGGGGCGCTGCACGGTCCCGTCGGCACCGAGGCAGCCCGCCTCCGGGGTGGTGGCGTCGGGTCCACCGGGGGGACAGGCGCCGAGGGTGTCCGAGGTCCGGGCGGTGCCCTCGACGCCGCTCGTGTCGAGCCCGGGGTCCTGGTCCGACTCGCACGCGGCGAGCGCCAGCACCAGGACGGCTGCTGCGATCCATCGCCTGGTCACCGCGAGAGCCATGGGCGCATCATCGCGCACGCTCCGGGGCCGCTCGGGCCGGCGGCTCGAGCCAGTGCCGGGACACCAGGATCGCCGCGGCCCCGGCGAGGAGCGCCACCGCGGAGGTCGCCCACGCGGCGGCGTACGACGCCGCCGACGCGATCGCCCCGAACGCGGCGGGGCCGGCGGCCCCACCGACCGAGAGACCGGTGAGGACGAGGCTGGCCGCGGCGGCCGGTCGGTCGCGGCCGACGCGGACGGCGGTCTGGTAGGCGATCCCGGTCCACCCCCAGCCGCCCCCGATGACGGCGACGGCGCCGACGACGCCGGCCGGGCCCGCGGAGGTCGACGCCAGCAGGAGCGCACCCGCCGCGCCGATCGTCAACAGGATGCCGACCATCGCCCAGGTGCTGCGGGGGCGTTGGTCGCCCCGACCGCCGGCGCCGAGCCGCACGGCGATGCTCGCCGCGCTGGCGAGCGCGAGCAGCAGACCGGCGTCGGCCTCGCGCCATCCCCGGTCCTCGATCGCCGGCACCAGCAACGTCGAGGCCGCCGTCGCCGCGCCGCACCCCAGCCCGACGCCGACCGTGAACAGGAGCAGCGGCCCGCGACGCTCGTGCGCGCCCGTCGCCCGCTGGCGCACCGGGCGATCGGCGGTCAGGCGTGGGACGAGCACGAGCACGAGTGGTGCCAGCAGGGCGCCGGCGACGAAGGCCGACCGCCAGCCGAGCTGCTCGGCCAGCACCGGGATCGAGAGGCCGGCGACCAGCGACGCCGCCGGGACGCTGGCCTCCTTGGCGCCGAAGGCGATGCCGTGGCGGGTGTGCGGCACGGCATCGCCGAAGGCCCGGGCCGCGCCGGTGTCGACCAGGCCGACCGCCGACCCGGCCAGGAACAGCACCAGCGTCAGCTGCCACCAGCTCGACACGAACGCGGCGATCGTCAGCGCACCGGTGGCGCTGATCACGGCCCCCGCTCGCAGCGCTCGCGTCGGTCCGATCCGCTCGGTGACCCGTCCCATCGGCACCGCGAACACGCCGGCGCCGACGAACAGCGCGGCCACCGCGGCACCCGCCGCCCCCGGGCCGAAGCCGAGGTCGGCGCCGATGCGCCCCGACAGCGCACCGGTGAGGAACACCGGCACCACGGTCGCGGTCAGGGCGACGCTGCCGGCGACCACGATGCGCAGCGGGTTGGGATCGGCGAGGGCGATGCGGGGAGGCTACGGCGGCCGCTCGACGGGGAGCTCCCCTAGTCTCCGGGCCGTGACCAGCCCGACCGACCGCCGGTTCGACGCCGTGATCTTCGACTTCTCGGGCGTGATGGTGAGCTCGGCGTTCGATGCCCTCGGCCGCCACGCCGCCGGGCACGGGATGAGCGAGGACGAGTTCCTCGAGTTCCTCCTCGGTCCCTACTCCCAGGACAGCGACCACGCCTGGCACCAGGCCGAGCGCGGCGAGATCGGCATCCTCGACTGGGCCACCGACACCATGGCGCGGGCCGAGGAGGCGGGCATGGGCCTGGACCTGTCGTTCATGGCCGGCATGCTCGGCGAGCTCGAGGTCTACGACGTCATGGTCGAGGCGGCCCGGAGCCTGCGGGCCGACGGCTACCGCACCTCGCTGCTCACCAACAACATCGCCGAGGGACGGGACTCCTGGCGGCCGATGCTGCCCCTCGACGACCTGTTCGACGACGTCATCGACTCCTCCGAGGTCGGGCTGCGCAAGCCGAACCCGGAGATCTACCTGCTGGCGCTCCAGCGCCTCGGCGGCATCGAGCCGTCCCGGTCCGTGATGCTCGACGACCACCCGGGCAACTGCGCCGGTGCCCTCGCCGCCGGCATGCAGGCCATCCAGGTGCGTGACCCCGCCGAGGCCGTCGACGAGCTCCTGGCGCTGCTGGCCGGTTGACCTCCCGGCCGCGGATCGAGCGCCGCGGCCGCGGCCGGATCCCTACGGGCGGGGGTGGGACGAGTGGGTCTCGGTGACGATCCCGCCCCGCACGTGCTGGGTGACGACGACGTCGACCGACCTCGGTCGCACGGTCTCCCACACCTCGTCGGCGATCTCGACGGCGAGGGCCTCGGCGAAGACGTGGCGGTCGCGGAAGCCCCAGAGGAACAGCTTCAGCGACTTGGACTCGATGCAGCGCTCGTCGGGCACGTAGTCGATGCGCACCGAGGAGATGTCGGGCTGGCGGGTGACCGGGCAGAGCGAGGCGACCTCGTCGGACGTGAAGACGACCCGGGTGCAGCCGGCGGGCGCCGGGAACGTCTCGACGTGCTCGACGGGTCCCCGGGTCGGCTGGCCGAGGAGGGTCAGGTCGTCGGACGGTGCGTCGCTCATCGGCACGAGGCTACGCGTGGCCTCGGAACGTGCAGCCGCTGGTGCAGGTCTCGCGCACCTCGACGGCAGCCAGGCCGGGAAGACCCGGTGCCACGCGGTCCCAGATCCACACGGCCAGCACCTCACTGGTCGGGTTCTCGAGGCCCTCGATCTCGTTGAGCAGGCGGTGGTCGAGGGCATCGATGGTGGGCTGCACCGCGGCCTTCAGGTCGGCGAAGTCCATGACCCACCCGGTCTCCGCCCCCACCGGGCCGTCCACGGTGACGCGCACGCGGAAGCTGTGGCCGTGGAGGCGGGCGCACTTGTGGCCGACGGGCACGTTCGGCAGCGAGTGCGCCGACTCGAACCCGAACTCCTTGAACAGCTCCATCGTCAGATGAGCGGCTCGGGGTCGTGGGTGAACCGCGGGCTGAGGTGGCTCGTGTCGTTCCAGGTCCGGATGATCCAGCGGTCGCCGGCGACCACCAGGTGGGTGATGCCGCAGTTGTCGGAACCGGTGAACGAGAACCCCTTGGCCCCGCTGGCCTCGGCCATGACCTGGCCGATGACGCCGCCGTGGGTGAACACGGCGACGGTCTGGTCGGGGTGGGTGCGGGCGATGCCGTCGAGCGCGCGACGGATGCGGCCGGCGAACTCCTCGCTCGACTCGGCGCCCGGGATCACGTCCCAGCGCTGCTCGAGGTACATCTGCTCGGCGATGGGGTCGCCCTCGGCCACCTTCTTGCGGAACAGCCCGCCCTCCCACTCCCCGAGGTGCACCTCACGAAGGTCGGGCTCGACGACGGGCTCCACGCCGAGCCGCTCGAGCAGCACCTGCGCGGTCTGGCGGGTGCGCTGCAGCGTGGTCACGTAGACGGCGGCGAACTCCTCACCGGACGCGAGCAGCCGCTCGCAGGCCAGCCGGGCCTGCTCGACGCCGTCGGGCTCGTGCAGCGGCGGGTCGCCCTGGCCGTCGACCAGCGGGAACGACCGGTCAGGATCGGCCGGCTGGGATTCCCCGTGGCGGACGAGGATGACCTCGCACGCCCCGGGCGGGCGCACGAAGCGGCTCTGGCGGTACTTGCGGGTCTCTGCTGCCACGGCCGCCACGGTACGCACCGGGCCCCGGGCGCGACGACGCCCCACCTCCGGCTCTGGATCGGGGGCGGGGCGTGCGTCGCTGTTGGGAGAGCTTCCCGGTGCTCCCCGACCAGCGCAGCCGGGGGCACCGGGATCCCTACGGAGTCACAGGCCAGCCAACCGGACGCCGTAGTGGGACAGGAGCGCATCGCGATCGGCGCCGGCCGGCTCGAAGTGCGGCGGGACCTTCGGTGCGCTGGAGATCTGATCCTTCGAGAGGGGGACGCGGAAGCCGTCGCCCTCGGGCTCGAGACCGCTGTCGGGCACGAGCTTGGTGCTGCGCCAGCTGAGCTTCACGGCCAGCCAACCGACCTCGTCGGCCTCGCTGGTCAGGCCCAGCACGTCGACGATCTCGCCGACCTGGTCGCCCTGTGCGTCGTAGAGCTGGTGTCCGGTCACGGTCTGCATTGGCTCCCCCTGTGGTCGAGGCGCCGCCCACGAACCAACATAACAGCCATGTTGCTGTCTGTCACGCGTTCGCAACATTTCGTCCTCAGGGGATGCCGAGCACCTTGTGGGTCTGGAGGCTGAGGCGCCACTGCGGCCGTTCGAGGCAGGTGGCCACGGTCGCCGCCGTCGCCGCGGCCCGGTCGGTCCCGTCCATCGGCGACAGGAGCAGGTGGTCGAAGTCCAGGGCTTCGAACGTGGCGAGGTCGATGCCCTCCTGGGGCCAGACCACCTTGAGCTCGTCGCCGCTCGTCACCACCAGCTCGGTACCGGCCTTCGGGCTCACGCACACCCAGTCGATGCCGGGTGGCAGCGGGAGGGTGCCGTTGGTCTCGACGGCCACCTCGAAGCCCTCGGCGTGCAGTGCGGCGACAAGATCCGCATCGAGCTGGAGCGCCGGCTCCCCGCCGGTGCAGACGACGAAGCGGTGGTCGCGGCGGGCGCCCCAGGTCGCCGCCACGTGGGCGGCGAGGGCGTCGGCGCCACGGAAGACCCCGCCGCCCGGCCCGTCGGTGCCGACGAAGTCGGTGTCGCAGAAGCGGCACACGGCATCGGCCCGGTCGCGCTCGTGCCCGGACCACAGGTTGCAGCGGGCGAAGCGGAGGAACACCGCGGCGCGGCCGGCCTGGCGCCCCTCCCCCTGCAGGGTCCGGAACACCTCTTTCACGGCGTACGTGCTCATCGGTACCTCGTGGGGTCGGCCACGCCGGCCTCGTCGAAGCCCCGGCGCCGCAGCACGCAGGCGTCGCACTCGCCGCACGCGCCGTCGGCGGTGGCGTCGTAGCAGGTGACGGTCATGGCGTAGTCGACGCCGAGGCCGGTGCCGAGGCCGATGATCTCGGCCTTGGTGAGGTGGATGAGCGGCGCCCGGATCCGGTACCCGTCGCCCTCGGTCCCCGTGCGGGTGCCGGCGTTGGCCGCCGCCTCGAACGCCGCGATGAACTCGGGGCGACAGTCCGGGTAGCCGGAGTAGTCGAGGGCGTTGACCCCGATGAAGATGTCGTTCGCGCCGAGGACCTCGGCCCAGGCCAGGGCGTAGGCGAGGAACACGGTGTTGCGCGCCGGCACGTAGGTCGAGGGGATCCCGTCGCCGATGTCGGCCTCGCGACCCTTCGGGATCTCCCCGTCACCCAGCAGCGACGAACCGCCGAAGGCGGCGAGGTCGATGTCGACCACCCGGTGCTCCACCGCGCCGAGCGCCGCAGCGACGCGTCGGGCGGCGTCGAGCTCGGTGGTGTGGACCTGCCCGTACCGAAAGCTCATGGCGTGGGGCGCCAGGCCCTCGTCGGCCGCGATCGCCAGGCACGTCGCGGAGTCGAGGCCCCCGGAGAGCAGGACGACGGCAGGTGTCGGCACCCCTCCAACCTACGGTCGGCGCCCCGGTGCACGACCGGTCCGGTCGTTCACACAGCAGAAACGATCTGGAACCCTTCGGGACACACCCTGACGCAACCCTGACCTCGTTCTGGGCGACACCTGTCGCCCCCACGCGACGAGGGAGCGACTTCGATGGATGGTGGCGACGCCTGGGTGCTGATGTCCACGGCACTGGTGCTCTTCATGGTGCCGGGCCTGGCCCTGTTCTACGGCGGCATGGGCCGTTCGAAGAACGTGCTGAACATGCTGCTGATGAACCTCTACTGCCTGGCGGTGATCCCCCTGCTGTGGGTGACGGTCGGTGCGTCCCTCAGCGGGTCGGGTTCGAGCGGGATCATCGGCGGCTTCGACAACGTCGGGCTGAAGGGCCTCGACGGCGACGGGCTCCTCGCCACCGCCTTCCTCATGACCTTCGCCGCCATCACGCCGGCGCTCATCAGCGGCGCCGTCGCCGACCGGCTCAAGTTCGCGGCGTGGGCCGTGTTCGTCCCGGTGTGGAGCCTCATCGTCTACGTGCCGGTCGTGTACTGGATCTACGGCCTCGACTCCGAGACCGGCGACCTCATCGGCTGGCTCGGCGCCCGGGGCTCGCTCGACTTCGCCGGGGGCACGGCCATCCACATCAACGCCGGCGCCGCGGCGCTCGCCATGGTCCTCGTCCTCGGCAAGCGGATCGGCTGGCCGGGCGAGCCCATGCTCCCCCACAACCTCCCGCTCGTGCTGCTGGGCACCGGCATCCTGTGGTTTGGCTGGTTCGGCTTCAACTCCGGCGGCACCGGCCTCGGTGGCGGCAACAGCGCCCTCGGGGCCACCGCCCTGATGAACACGTTCCTCGCGGCATCGGCCGGCATGTTCGCCTGGCTCCTCGTCGAGCGGATCAAGGACGGGCACTTCACGGTCCTCGGCGCCTGCTCGGGCGTCGTCGCCGGCCTCGTCGCCATCACCCCGGCCGCCGCGTACGTGGGCGGCCTGGCCGGCATCGCGTTCGGCGCCGCTGCCGGCGTGTGCTGCTACGCCGCCATCCAGCTCAAGTACCGCCTCGGCTACGACGACAGCCTCGACGTCGTCGGCGTCCACATGGTCGGCGGCATCGTCGGCGGCGTGCTGATCGGGTTCTTCGCCGACAGCGGCATCATCGGCGGCGGCCCCGACCACGAAGGGCTCTTCTTCGGCGGCGGCGCCGACCTGCTCGTCGAGCAGGTCATCTCCATCGTGGCCGTGCTCGCCTTCTCCCTCGTCGTCACCGCGATCCTGGCCAAGGTCCTCGATGCCGTGATCGGTCTGCGCGTCGAGGAGTCCGACGAGACCGCCGGCCTCGACCGCACCGAGCACGCCGAGAGCGCCTACGGCGACGTCCTCACCGCCTGATCCCCCCGACGGATTGCGACAGCTGGTCAGGCCCGTCCTGACCAGCCGTCGACATTTTCCGGCCTGGCCGAGGCCGCCCCTTGACCGGGAGGTCAGGTGACGTAGGGTGGGATAGCGATCGTTATCGCACCAGGGCCGAGTCACAGGGGGACGCATTGGCCGATTCCAAGAAGCCGAGAGCACCGTTCGCACCATGGGACCGCCGGGAGCTGCCCGGCGCGTTCAGCGTGGAGGAGACGGCGGCCCGGGTGGGCCAGTACAAGTGGATCGAGATGAAGCTGTTCGAGGCGCTGGGCGGCTGGGTCGCCACCGTGCCCGAGCTCGACATCAAGCTGCGCCTCGGCACGCACTGCTACCACCACGCCTTCCACGCCGAGCTGTGGCACAAGCGCCTCCCCGAGCTCCGCGAGATGGACCCCGACCGGTTGACGCTGCCGGCCAACGACGAGGTCGTCGCCTTCATGGACGCCATCGCCGAGCCCGGTGAGCACGACCAGACCATCGAGAAGCTGGTCGGCGTGTACCGGGTGCTCATCCCGCACAAGGTGGCGGCGTACACGTACCACCTGAACAACACCTCCACGATCACCGACGCGCCCACCATCCGGTCCTTGAAGTTCGCGCTCGAGGACGAGATGGAGGACTGGCGCGACGGCACGCTCATGCTGACCTCGCTCATCCAGAGCGACGAGGAGGTCCAGCGGGCGGCCGACCACCAGGCCAAGCTCGAGAAGCTCCTCGTCGCGTCCGGCGGCATCTGCGGCCCCGGCACCATCGGCGACGCCTACGACCTGTCCGGCGACCCGGCTCGCGCCACCGTCGCGTAACACCACTTCGAACCCAGGGGGAACACCATGAAGAAGCTGATCTCACCCGACGAGCTGGCCCGAGACGACCGGTTCGAGCGGGCCGACATGATGGACCGCATCCAGGACCCGCGGAACGGCAGCGAGGCCGCCAACCGCGGCACCGGACGCCTGCGCCCCGATCGGGCCGACGCGCCCGACTCCGCCCGCGCGCTGATGCACGGCATCTTCGTGGGCGAGATCCAGGCCCTCGAGGGCGCGGGGCGCACCTGCTACGACTTCGAGGTGGGCAAGGGCGAGGACGACGTGCCGTTCGACCTCAAGCTCGACATGGCCCGGCAGTGCTGGGACGAGG
>Ga0208490_100781_pt1 | contig 15756 bp, 17 predicted proteins | sample SubbioAug_CSWold_FD_184818 | JGI IMG/M metagenome (GOLD analysis project Ga0208490, IMG submission 184818) | Serpentinite rock and fluid subsurface biosphere microbial communities from McLaughlin Reserve, California, USA - CR11Aug_CSWold (SPAdes) | ecosystem: Environmental > Terrestrial > Deep...
CCTACGAATCGCTGATGCGCGGCATCGCCGCCGTCAAGCCGGGAGCGACCACCAATGCCATCGGAGCGGCGATTCAATCCTACGCCGAAGGCGAGCGCTGTTCGGTTGTCCGAGATTTCTGCGGTCACGGCCTCGGGCGCGTCTTCCACGACGCGCCGACGATCCTGCACTTCGTCGAGCCCGCCTACGACGTGCCGCTGAAGGCGGGGATGCTGTTCACGATCGAGCCGATGATCAATCTCGGCCGCCCGCACGTGAAGGTCCTCGGCGACGGCTGGACGGCAGTCACGCGCGATCGCTCGCTCTCGGCGCAGTTCGAGCACACGATCGGGGTGACGGAAACGGGCGCGGAGATCTTCACGCTCTCGCCCAAGGGCTACGACAAGCCGCCATATCCCACGATCTGAGTGAAAAGCAATCTTTGCGCTTTTTTGCCGGCCTTCATCACCCTAGGATAGCATTCGCGATTCGCGGGGGCGGGGCATGACGCATGGCATCGAAGGACATGGCATCGAAGGACATCGCATCGAAGCGCAGGTCATCCAAAGCCAAGACGCCGGAGGATGACGAGAAGCACTATCACGGGCACCGCGATCGCCTGCGATCGCGCTTCTGCGAAGTGGGCGGCGATGCGATGCCTGATTACGAGATGCTCGAACTCGTCCTCTTCCGCTCGATCCCGCGCCGCGACATCAAGCCGCTGGCCAAGGAGCTGCTCCGGCGGTTCGGCGGCTTTGCCGAGGTGATCACCGCGACGCGCAGCCGGCTGGCCGAAATCGAAGGGATCGGCGAGGCGACGATCACCGATTTCAAGATCGTCGAGGCCTCGGCGCGGCGGCTGGCCAAGGGCGCGGTGGGCAAGCGCCCGGTCCTCTCCTCCTGGACGGCCGTGCTCGACTACTGCCGCACGGCCATGGCCTTCGCCGACAAGGAGCAGTTTCGGCTTCTCTTCCTCGACAAGCGCAACAGCCTGATCGCGGACGAAGTGCAGCAATCGGGCACCGTCGATCACACGCCGGTCTACGTCCGCGAGGTGGTGAAGCGGGCGCTGGAGCTCTCGGCGACGGCCATCATCCTCGTCCACAACCACCCATCGGGCGACCCGACGCCGTCCGCCGCCGACATCCGCATGACGCGCGAGATCATCGACGTCGCCAAGCCGCTGGGCATCACGGTCCTCGATCACATCATCGTGGGTCGCGAGGGCCATGCGAGCTTCAAGGGATTGAAGCTGATCTAGATCGCCGCTGCGCCCCCGTATCATTGCATCTCTTCGATAGTTGGCCCTTTGGCTTGTGTTGGCGCATCAATTGCCTCTACCCTTGCTGCAAAGAGGGAGGGGTTGCAGCATGCTCGTATTCGACGAAATGAACGGCAGTGCCGGGAGCGGCGAATGTCGGGAGCCGTACGAGCGCTTGAAGACATGGCTCGCGAAGACGCCACGCGACATTCTCGATACGCGCCGCAGCCAGGCGGAGCTCTTCTTCCGGCGCATCGGCATCACCTTCGCGGTCTACGGCGAAGAAGCCTCGACCGAGCGGCTGATACCCTTCGACATCATTCCCCGCGTCCTGATGCAGGAGGAATGGCGCAAGGTAGAGAAGGGCCTCAAGCAGCGGGTGCGCGCGCTCAACATGTTCCTCGCCGACATCTACGGCAAGCAGGATTGCCTGCGCGCGGGCATCGTTCCCGCCGAGCTGATCCTGACCAACCCCTTCTACCGCATCGAGATGAAGGGACTGAAGGTCCCCCACGACATCTACTGCCACATCGCCGGTATCGATCTGGTGCGGGTGGACGCCGATACGTTCTACGTGCTCGAGGACAATGCGCGCACGCCGTCGGGCGTCTCCTACATGCTGGAGAACCGCGAGGTGATGATGCGGCTCTTCCCCGAGCTGTTCTCCCGCCACCGCATCTCCCCCGTCGAGGATTACCCGGACGCGCTGCTGGCCTCGCTGCGTTCCGTGACGCCGCCCAGCGGCAGCCGCGATCCCACGGTGGCGCTGCTGACTCCGGGGCAGTTCAACTCGGCCTATTACGAGCACTCGTTTCTCGCCGACAAGCTCGGCGTGGAGCTGGTCGAGGCGAGCGATCTCTTCGTCAAGGACGAGATGGTCTACATGCGCACGACAGAGGGTCCGCAGCGGATCGACGTGCTGTACCGGCGCGTGGACGACGATTTCATCGACCCGCTCGTCTTCAAGCCGGATTCCGTGCTTGGCGTCCCGGGGCTGTTTGGTGCCTATCAAGCAGGCAACATTACGCTGGCCAATGCCGTCGGAACCGGCATCGCAGACGACAAGGCCGTCTACACCTACATGCCCGACATCATCCGCTTCTTCACCGGCGAGGAGCCGATCCTCAAGAACGTGCCCACCTGGCGCTGCCGCGAGCCGGAAGCGCTCGCCTATGTGCTGGAAAACCTCCCCGATCTCGTCGTCAAGGAGGTCAACGGCTCCGGCGGCTACGGCATGCTCGTCGGGCCGCACGCGACGAAGAACCAGATCGACGAGTTCCGGCGCAAGCTCAAGCACGATCCCGCAGGCTTCATCGCCCAGCCGACGCTGGCGCTCTCGACCTGCCCCACATTCGTCGCCTCCGGCGTCGCCCCGCGCCACGTCGATCTACGGCCCTTCGTGCTCAGCGGCGCGAAGGACATCCAGATCGTTCCCGGCGGGCTGACCCGCGTGGCGCTGAAGGACGGCTCGCTCGTCGTCAATTCCAGCCAGGGAGGCGGCACGAAGGACACCTGGATCCTAGAGGGTTAGCGACGGCGCTTCCCGACCCTCGCTTCCGGTTTCCTTCATGACGGTGAATCACCATGCTTTCTCGTACCGCCGATAACCTCTTCTGGCTGTTTCGCTACACCGAGCGCGCCGATTTCGTCGCCCGCATCCTCGACGCCACCATGCGGCTGGCGGCCCTTCCCACGAGCTACAACAAGGAGCGCAACGAATGGGAGGGCGCGCTCGCCGCGGCGGGGAGCACCGACCTGTTCCACCAGCACTACGACGTGATCAACGAGGAGACCGTGCGCGATTTCCTCGCCTTCTCGCCGCACAATCCCGCATCGATCCGCAGCAGCTTCGAATTTGCCCGCACCAACGCCCGAGCCGTCCGCACCGCGCTGACGATGGAGATGTGGGAAACGATCAACGATGCCTGGCTGGAGCTCAAGCAGCTCAAATCCGCGAACATGGACCGCGAGACGTTCTCGAACTTCCTGACCTGGACGAAGAACGTCTCGCTCAATTTCGACGGCTCGGCCTATCGCACCATGCTGCGCAACGACGCGTATTACTTCACCCGCCTCGGCGTCTCGATCGAGCGGGCGGACAACACCGCCCGGATCCTCGACGTTAAATATCACGTGCTCCTGCCCGAGACGGAGAATGTCGGCGGCAGCCTCGACTACTTCCAGTGGACGACGATCCTGCGCGAGGTGCAGGCGCATACGGCCTATCACTGGGTCTACCGCGACAGCGTCAAGCCCTGGCTCGTTGCCGACCTCCTGATCCTCAACCGACAGATGCCGCGTTCGCTGGCCTGCTGCTACGAGTCGCTCGTGCGCCACCTCGATCTCATCGGCGACCTCTACGGCCGTCGCGGTATGGCGCAGCGGCGGGCGAGCGGCACCTCGGCCCGGCTGTCGGCGTTGCGGATCGAGGAGGTCTTCGCTCTCGGCTTGCATGAATGGGTGACGGAGTTCATCGTCGACAACAACAAACTCGGCGCCTCGATCGCCGATCAGTATCTCATCTGACGGGCGTTCGACGTCGTCGGAGCAGCGAGGAATTTCATGCGCGTTCGCATCGAACACGAGACGCACTACGCCTATGGCGCCCAGATCCGTTCGCTGATCCAGATCCTGCGCATGACCCCGCGCAGCCATGACGGCCAGCACGTGCTGCGCTGGCGGATCGAGCCGAGCATCGACGGGCGCCTGCGCCAGAGCGAGGATCCGCTGGGCAACATCGTGCACAGCTTCTCCGCCGAGGGCGGCGCGGAGGAGTTCACCCTGCGCGTCACCGGCGAGATCGAGACGACGGACACTGCGGGGATCATCGCGGGGACGGTGGAGCGGGTGCCGCAGATCTACTTCCTGCGCGACACCGAACTCACCCTCGCCGACGAGGACATGCGCGCCTTCGCGGAAAAATGCGTCGAGCCCGGCGGCGACGATCTGAAGACCCTTCACCGCATGATGAATGCGCTCAACGGCGAAATCGCGTTCGACACCGAGCCGACGCATGTCGCGACGACGGCGAGCGAGGCCTTCGCCATGCGCAGCGGCGTCTGCCAGGACCTTACCCACATTTTCATTGCCTGTGCCCGTCATTTAGGCATTCCCGCGCGCTACGTATCAGGCTACTTCTTTCGCTCCGACGGCGTCGTCGCGCAGGATGCAGGGCATGCCTGGGTGGAGGCGAAGACGAAGGATCTGGGTTGGGTCGGCTTCGACGCCACCAACGGCATCGCCACGACGGACGCGCATGTGCGCGTCGCGATCGGCCTCGACTATCTCGGCGCTGCGCCCGTTCGCGGCAGCCGCTATGGGGGAGGCGGGGAGACGATGACGGTGAGGCTGAACGTCGAAGAGGCTCCGGCCGGAAAGCCGGGCCGGGGTCAGGCCCAGAGACAGAGCCAAAGCCAGGGCTGAACAGGCCCATCAGATACAGGTAGCCGTCAATGACCTATTGCGTGGGCCTTCTGCTTGAGCAGGGCATGGTCTTCATCGCCGATACGCGTACGAATGCGGGGCTCGACAACGTCTCGATCTTCCGCAAGCTGACGGTGATCGAGAAGCCGGGGGACCGCGTCCTCGCGCTCGCCTCCGCCGGCAACCTTTCGGTTTCGCAGTCGGTTCTCGGCCTCCTGACCGAGGGGCTGGAGGATCCGGAAACGGGCGCGGTTTCGCGACTCGAGGATGCACCCACCCTGTTCAAGGCCGTGCAGCTCGTCGGTCGCGCCGTCAGGCAGGTGCGCGCCGATTACGGCCCCGCGCTCGCGGAAGCGCAGCTGCCCTTCGACGTGTCGTTCCTGATGGGCGGCCAGATCAAGGGCGAGCCGATGAAGCTCTTCATGGTCTATGCGGCGGGCAACTTCATCGAATGCGGGCAGGATGCACCCTTCCTGCAGGTCGGCGAGCACAAATACGGCAAGCCCATCCTCGACCGCGCCGTGACCTATGACGGCGATCTCTACGACTGCCTCAAGATCGGCCTGATCTCGATGGATTCAACCATGCGCTCCAATCTCGGCGTCGGCCTTCCCATCGACATCGCCGTGATCCGCCGCGATGCGCTCGAAGCCGAGGTGATCCACCGCATCGAGGCGGGCGAGCCCTATTTCCACGATCTTCGCGAGCGCTGGTCGGCCGCCCTGCGCGCCGCCCACATGGCGATCCCGCGCCCGCCCTACGGGCCGAAGCGCTGAAATCCGCGGGACGTCCTGTCGGAAGGACTTGAAGCACAACAGCTGAGCAGAGGTCGTTGTGTGATTACCCGCCGCATTCGCAATCCGAAGCTTGAGCGCGTCGAGCTTGGCCAGTGTTTGGGAGTGGGTCAGAGATGTATTTAAAGTTTTAAAATCTATTGTGTAATATTAAAGGGAACCGCTCGCCGCTTTCGCAGTTGCTAATTGCAATTAATGAAAAGGGTAGCGTCATGAAAACAAAAATCTTACTGGCTTTAGGCTTGCTGCTTAGTTCTGGAGTATCCGCAACTGCTCAGGTTTCCACACCGGGCGTATGTCTTCATCATCTTCGTACGGGCGAATTCTCAAGCTGCCGCGTCGTCGAGCGCGACGATGAAGCTCGCTGCCTGTGCCGCTTCGGGATCCCGGAGGATGTGTTGACGACTGGCAGCATCAGCCCGAGATCGGCTCCGGGTGCTGCCATCGACGGTAATGCCGGCCGGAACAATGACGGCTTCCTGGGAGAATTTCCGACATCGACAGCTCCCGCAGATTTCCCCGGCGGGACCGTCGCACCATCCGTAACCGGAAGCGTGGGCACGAGTCCGTCAGGCGCTCCCAGCCCAGTCGATAACGGTGGGAATACGTCCGGCGGCGACGTGAGCGGCAGCCAGCCGGGCGCCAGCGATGGCGGTTCCCTGGACAATGGCGATAGCGACAGCGCCGGAAGCGAAGCAGGCACCGAAACCGGTGGAATCGGCGGCCAAAACCCCGGGAACGCACAATCCGTCGGGAATGCACCCTTCGGCGGCGTCACCGGCAATGAACCGAGCGGCGACACCACGGGCTCGTTGGGCAGCAGCGGGAACGCCAATGCAGGAGCCAGAGCAGGCAATGGAGCCGGCGGCCAGAACCCCGGGAACGCGCACTCCGTCGGGAACGCACCCTTCGGCGGCGTCACCGGGAACGAGCCGAGCGGCGGCGCCGCGGGCTCGTTGGGCAACAGTGGAAACGCCAATGCAGGAGGTAGAACAGGCAATGGAGCCGGCAGCCAAAACCCCGGGAACGCGCACTCCGTCGGGAACGCACCTTTCGGCGGCGTCACCGGGAACGAGCCGAGCGGCGGCACCGAGGGCTCTGCGGGCAGCTCGGCCAATGCTGGAAGGGCCGGTCGTTAAGTAGCGCCTCGCAACATCGGTAAGCTAATCAACCACAAGCGCGTTCAACGCATCCAAAGCGTCGAACGCGCTTTCGCTTGGCAGTTGAATACTGCAGGCAACCGCGGCCGGCTTCGGGAAACAGTTCCTCTGCATTCTCAACCGCGAGCCAGCGGATCGTTCTCCAGAAGCACCGGCTCCCCGTGCGGAGTCGCACGCGCCGCGCGGTCGAATGCGGCGCGCCTGTCGTCCAGAGCGTCGGGGCTGGTAACGCCCTTGCTCGCGGTGATCGTCTCGAGCGCTGCCAGCCAGTGCGCATAATAGGTCGATCCGTCGTCCGGATCGCCCGCGGCCTGCGCGTCCCGGATCGCGGCGGCGAGCGCGGCCGCCCATTCGCTCCAGGTGAAGACGCCGCGCTCGTGCAGGCGGATCGTCATGGCGAAGGCCTGGGCCTCCCACGGGGCGGAAAAGACGGGGCCGTCGGCGCAGACCGGGATCGCTGCCACGGCGGCAGTCGCAGTGAAGACGTCCTCAGGCCGGCTCAAGATAGCTCTCCCAGGCGTCGATGCTGACGATGAGGTCCGCATCCGCCTCCTCGCCCCACAATTCGCGCCCCGAGAAGCGGACATTGTAGAGCCATTGCGGCTGCTCCCCGTCGCCATGCGCGTTCGTATCGGGGAAGACGTGTGCGCCATGGACCATCTCGACGACGCCGCTCTTGCCGCGCGCATAACGGGGGAGCCGGGTATGACCGACCGGGTTCATCACCCGCGTGGTCACGGCATCCCCCACCTGGAATCGCGCCGATTGGCTCGGCTCGCGATCGGTCGGCGAACCGCGCTTCAGCGCCGCCTCGACCTCGCTCGCTTTCAGGACGCGCTTGATCGGAGCCGGAGCTTCCAGGGCCGCGCCGGCCTTCAGTTCCGCCTCGCTGACGAGGCCGAGGCGGGTGACGAGGCGTTCGACGCCCTTGGTCCAGATCTCGTAATAGCTTGACGCGTAATATTCCGCCGGCGGCAGGCTCTCGCGGGCATGGCGGCTCGTGTCGATGTTCCACATCCCGCTCGCCCCCATGGCGACAGTGAGGCCGAGCGCCCGGCGCTCCCAGGCGGCGTGGAACAGCGGTTCGTCGGCCTCGATGGGGATCGGCCCGAAACCCTGCATGCCGCCGATATCCTGCGGACCGTTCATGACGATGCCCCCCGTCCCGCGACGTTGCCCGGTTCGAGCACCAAACCCGTACCGATCATCGAATCGCGCGTGACGAGATCCGCGAGCGCCTCCTCCGACCAGCCATCCGTGCCTTCGGGGCGCATCGGAACGACGAGATAGCGGATTTCGGCGGTGGAATCCCAGACCCGGATGCGGGTCGTCTCGGGAAGCGTCACGCCGAACTCGGCGAGGACGCCGCGCGGATCGATCACCGCGCGGGAACGATAGGGCGCGGATTTGTACCAGACGGGCGGCAATCCCAGCACCGTCCAAGGGTAGCAGGAGCAGAGCGTGCAGACGACCATGTGATGCTCGTCCCGTGCGTTCTCGACCGCGACCATGTGCTCGCCCTGGCGGCCGGTGAAGCCGAGCGATGCGATTGCGGCCGTCGCATCCCGCAGCAGCCACTCGCGAAAGGTCGGATCGCTCCACGCCCTGGCGACGACGCGCGCGCCGTTGCGCGGACCGACCCGCGTCTCGTAGGTTTCGACGATGGCGTCGATGGCGGCGGGATCGACATAGCCCTTCTCGACGAGGATCGATTCGAGCGCACGAACCCGCAGATCCATGGGCGACAACTCGCTGCCGTGATCGTGAGCATGCCCGTGATCGTGATGATGGTGGTGATCGTGATGGTCCATCGCGCATCTCCTCAGGCGGTGATGTTAGCCCTGCGGCACGCACCCGCCAAGGCGCAGTCGAGCGATACCGCATCTGTATCGTTTCGTCCGGCACATGCGACAGTCCGTCGTGGCGCTCGTGCAAGCCGGAGTTTGAAAATCTGCATGCATTTGTATGCGCGAAGACTCAACCTCGTTAGCTGTCGGTCAACTTTTGATGAGGCATAGAGATACATCTTTTGGATGCGTTTTCGAAAACAATCGCCACGAGATCGCGCCAAATCTCCCATCGAAGGACGTTCGACCCATGCCCAAAAAGTTTTCGGGAATTTCAGCCAAGCTTGCCCTCGCCTTTGCCTTCGTGCTCGCTCTCATGGGCGGGTTGACGCTGATTTCGGTCTCCCAGATCAACGGAGTGAACCGCAATCTGGCGCAGGTCAACGAGGTCAACAGCGTTCTCCAGCGGCACGCGATCAACTTTCGCGGCAGCGTCCACGACCGCGCCATTGCCATTCGCGACGTCGTTCTGGTCGAAAGCGACGCCGAGCGGCAGAAGGCCGTCGCGCTGATCGGCCTGCTTGCGTCGGTCTACGCAGAAAACGAGCGCGACATGAACGAACTCGTGGCTCGCGTGGATGCGTCGGCGGCGGAGCGCCGGATCCTCGCCGATATCGAGACGATCCAGGCGCGGACGAACCCTCTGGTCGAGCAGATCATCGCCGACCAGAGCCGCGGCGAGAGCGAAACCGCCAGGCGCGTCCTGCTTGGGCAAGTCAGCGGGCTCTTCTCCGACTGGCTTGGAGCCATCAACCAGTTCATCGACTATCAGGAAAATGCGAACCAGGCGATCGGCGCGCAGGTGACGCGCTCGGCAGAGGGCTTCCAGACGCTCGCCCTGACCTCGCTCCTGCTGGCGACGCTGCTCGCCATCGGCACGGCTTATCTCGTGGGACGTTCGGTTACGCGGCCGGTCGGCCAGCTCGTCGAAACAATGCGGAAAATGGCCGACGGCGACCTCCACGCGGAAATCCCGGGCCGTGAACGCGAGGACGAGATCGGCAAGATGGCTGTCTCCCTCGCCGGCTTCCGCGATGCTCTGGCCAAGACCAAGGAAGAGGAAGCCCGTCTGGGCGCGGCAGGGTCGGAGGCGGAGAAGCGCCGGGCCATGACGGCGATTGCCGACGAGTTCGAGCGCAAGGTCGGCGGACTGGTGAGCCAGCTGTCTTCTTCTTCCAGCCAGCTGGAAGAGACCGCCCGGGCGCTCAGCGTGACGGCGGACGAATCCAACATTCAGTCCGCCTCCGTGGCCACAGCCGCCGAGCAGACCTCCGCAAACGTGCAGGCCGTCGCCTCCGCGACCGAACAGCTCGCGGCATCCGCTCAGGAGATCGGCGGGCAGGTCGCGCAATCGGCCACGAAATCGGCAGCCGCCGTCAGCCAGGCCCGCGAGACCAACGCGCTGGTGCAGGATCTTTCGCAGGCGGCGCAGCGGATCGGCGATGTCGTGAACCTGATCAGCGCCATCGCCCAGCAGACGAACCTCCTCGCCCTCAACGCCACCATCGAGGCCGCCCGCGCGGGTGAAGCCGGCAAGGGCTTCGCTGTCGTGGCGTCCGAAGTTAAGGGGCTCGCGAGCCAGACGGCGAAGGCGACGGAAGAGATCGGTTCCCAGATCGGGCAGGTTCAGCTGACGACGGAAAAGGCGGTCGCCGCCATTGCCGCGATCGCAGGGCAGATCGAGGAGATGAGCGCCATCGCCATCGCCGTCGCCTCCGCCGTCGAGGAACAGCAGGCGGCCACCGGGGAGATCGCCCGCAACGTCGCCGAAGCCGCGCGCGGCACGCAGGACGTCAACGGCAACATCACCCAGGTGCGCGAAACCTCGGCGCTCACGGGCAAGAGCGCGACCGTTCTCCTCGCCTCCGCGAACGAACTCTCGCAGAATGCCGACCTGCTCAACGGCGAAGTCAGCGCGTTCCTCGCAAGCGTCCGCGCCGCCTGACGTCAGCGACAAACGACAACAGCCCCGAGGTTATCCCCCCGGGGCTGTTTGTCGACTTCGATGCGCAGGCGCTGGTGGGTCGATCAGTGCAGGCTCACCGTACGCAGATCGTTGGCGATCGCGTTGGCGACAGCCGCATCGTGCGAATCCGTCAGCATGATCGGCGCGCCGCTGGCTGAGAGCAGGGCAAACAGCTTCATGCCCGACTGCAGAGCGGGTGCATTGGGGAAGATCGCGCGAACCTCCTCGGAGAGGAGCGAGCGCACGTAGACCACCTCGCCCTCGCCGAGAGCGGCAAGGTTCTTCGGGTCACTGGTGAAATCTTCGATGAACGTGTTCTTCTCGGTCATGTCTCGCGCCCTCCTTCAGAGCGGTGCGGAACGTCAGCTTTTGGGTTTCATCGCTATATCGATACGCCTGACCACGCGCTCGGGTTCCGGCCGGGCGAGGTCGATCGACAGGAGGCCGTTGGTGAGATCGGCCCCGAGCACTTCCATTCCGTCTGCCAGAAGGAAAGCACGCTGGAACTGTCGCGCGGCAATACCGCGATGCAGGTATTGTCTCGTCTTGTCGTCGCTCTGGCGTCCACGGATCACGAGCTGGCTTTCCTCGAGAGTGATCTCGAGCTGGTCCCGGGTAAAACCCGCGACCGCCAATGTGATCTGCAACCGCTCCGGTTCGTCTTCGGTGCGTGTGAGACGCTCGATGTTGTATGGCGGGTAGCCGTCTCCGGCGCCTTTGGCCACACGATCGAGCGCTTGCTCTATTTCATCGAAGCCGAGCAGGAAGGGGTGCCCGAACGGTGATTGACGCGACATTTGAGAAGCCCTTTGCGAGGCACTTCGGTTCACGGACCCGCAGGTTGCGCTGCCCGTATACTGGATATGGCGAGCGTCACGTACTTGCGCAAGGGCAAGCGCCACGCTATCGGAGGCTCAGCGTTGCAATGTCATCCGCGCTCGCGTCGCAGGAGAAACACCCCCTGCTCGCCAAGCAGGTTCCACGCCCACCACGGCAGCGTCATGCGCACCGGCGTTCCTCCGCCGTCGAGCGCCACCGCACGCTCCATCTGCGCGCCCACCTCGCCGCACAGGCCCATGAAATCGCGGATGGTGCAGAAGTGGATGTTGGGGGTGTCGTACCAGGAATAGGGCATGTTCTTCGTGATCGGCATGCGCCCGCGCAGGAGCAGGTCCGCCCGCACGCGCCAGTGGCCGAAATTCGGGAACGAGACGATCCCCTTGCGACCGATGCGCAGCATGTGTTCGAGCACGGCGCGGGGGCGGTGCGTCGCCTGGATGGTCTGCGAGAGGATGACGTAGTCGAAGGCGTCGTCGGGATAATTCGCAAGATCGGTGTCCGCGTCCCCCTGGATCACCGCGAGTCCCTTGGCGAGGCAGATGTTGACGTTCTCGCGTTCCAGCTCGATCCCCCGCCCGTCCACCTGCCGCGTGTCGCGCAGGAGCGTCAGCAGGCTGCCGTCGCCGCAGCCGACATCGAGGACGCGCGCGCCGGGCTCCACCATCTCCGCCATGAGCCGCAGATCGAGACGCTCGCTCGCCGGATGCGTATCCGGATGTGGCTCCGTGTTCAGGCGAGACAAATCGTTCATGCCAGCCCCCGCGCCCGCGCAGCCGCATCGATGAAGCCCCGGCTCGCGGCGAACATGTCTGGCTCGTCGAGCAGGAACGCGTCGTGCCCCTTGTCGCTCTCGATCTCGACGAAACTGACCGACGCCCCGCCCGCATTCAGCGCATGCACGATCGCGCGCGAATCGCGGGTGGGGAAGAGCCAGTCGGAGGTGAAGCTCATCACGCAGAAACGCGTCCTCGTGCCCCGGAAGGCGTTCGCCAGAACCCCGTCGTGCTCGTCGGCGAGGTCGAAGTAGTCCATCGCGCGGGTCAGATAGAGATACGAATTCGCATCGAAACGCTCGACGAAGGTGATGCCCTGGTAGCGCAGGTAGCTCTCGATCTGGAAATCGGCGTCGAAGGAGAAAGTCGGTGCGCCGCCGGACTGGAAGCGCCGGCCGAACTTGCGATGCAATGCGCTTTCGGACAGATACGTCACATGCGCGCCCATCCGCGCGACGGCCAAACCCTTGCGCGGGCGCGTGCCCATGTCGAGATAGCGCCCGCCAGCCCAGTCCGGATCGGCCATCACCGCCTGCCGCCCAACCTCGTGGAAGGCGATGTTCTGTGCCGAATGTCGCGCCGCTGCAGCAATGGGCATCGCAGCGAAGACGCGTTCGGGGTAGTGGGCCGCCCATTCCAGAACCTGCATCCCGCCCATCGAACCGCCGACGACGCAGAAGAGATCTTTGATGCCGAGCTTGTCGAGCAGCATCGCCTGCGAGCGGACCATGTCTCGGATCGTGACCAAGGGGAAATCGATGCCGTAGGGCTTGCCCGTCTCCGGGTTCGTGGATGCCGGGCCGGTGGTGCCCATGCAGCCGCCGATGACGTTGGCGCAGATGACGAAGTAGCGGTCGGTGTCGATGGGGCGTCCGGGCCCGACCAGCGTCTCCCACCAGCCCGTCTTGCCGGTGACCGGATGGACGTTGCGCACGTGCTGGTCGCCCGTCAGCGCATGGCAGATCAGGACGGCATTGGAGCGATCGGCGTTGAGTTCGCCGTAAGCCTGGTAGGCGATCTGCCAGGGCGCGATCGCCACGCCGCAATCCATCCGGAGCGGCTCGTCCGCCGTGAAGTGCATGACGAGGCTCGCCGGTTCGTCGGCCTGCGCGCGGGCTTCCACGGCCAATTTCTGCAGATCGTTCATCGCTCTTCTACTGAACGGAATTTTGTGCTGTTGCAACGGGTCGCGTTCGGAAAATCGAACGTTATGGACTATATACGCTATCCGCAGGACTGCACATCCCCTGTCGATCCCACCGACAGGCCTTTATCGACCGGGAATCCCCTCGTTTGCCAGCGCATCGACCCGATGGTTGAGCGGATCGTCCGCATGCCCCTTGACCCAATGCCAGACCACCGCGTGGCGCTTGCGGGCCTCGTCGAGCCGCCGCCAGAGATCCTCGTTCTTCACGGGCTTGCGATCGGCGGTGAGCCAGCCGCGCTTCTTCCAGTTCGCCATCCAAGTATTGATGCCGTTGCGGACATACTGCGAATCCGTGAAGAGATCCACGGTGCAGGGGCGCTTGAGGGTCTCCAGCGCCATGATCGCGGCCATCAGCTCCATGCGGTTGTTGGTGGTCAGCGTCTCGCCGCCCTTCAGCTCGCGCTCCTTCCCGTTGAGCATGAGCAGCGCCCCCCAGCCGCCGGGACCGGGGTTCCCCTTGCACGCACCGTCGGTATAGATCGTCACGCGCTCGGGCGTCGCGAAAGTGGTGGGGTCAGGCGTCTCTTCGATGTTCATCGATCAAGTCCGTATGCTGCAGCTGTTTCGGCGCGGCGATGGAAGGCGAGCTTGCGGTCGTATTCCAGCGGATCCTTGGGCTTGACGAGCGCCCCCGGCGGCACGTTGAGCCAGTCGACCAGACGGGTCAGCATGAAGCGCAGCGCCGAGCCCCGGCAGAGCACCGGCAGGCTCGCCACCTCCGCATCCTCCAGCCGGCGCACCCGCTCGTATCCCGCAAGCAGCGCCCGCGCCTTGGTGATGTTGAACGAACCGTCATTCTCGAAGCACCACGCGTTGAGGCAGATGGCGAGGTCGTAGGCGAGGAAATCGGTGCAGGCGAAGTAGAAATCGATGATCCCGGAGACGTTCTCGCCGATGAAGAAAACATTGTCGGTGAAGAGGTCCGCGTGGATCACACCGACAGGGAGATCGCGCGGCCATTGCGCCTCAAGATAATCCAGCTCGTTGCGGATGCGCTCCGCCAGCCCGGGTGCTACGCCGTCCGCCTGGGCCTTCGCCGCCTCGTAGAGCGGGGGCCAGCCGGCCAGCGCGAGCGCGTTCTCGCGGCGCATCCCGAAATCCCGCCCCGCCTCGTGCAGCCGCGCCAGGGCCTCGCCCAGCGCACCGCAATGGCGCGGGCCGGGACGGCGGATCGACAGCCCTTCGAGGAAGGTGACGAGCGCCGCCGGGCGACCCGCGAGCCGCCCGAGACTCTCGCCCGCGCGGTTGCGCAAGGGCTGCGGGCAGGTGAGCCCGCGCGCCGCGAGATGCTCCATCAACTGGATGAAGAACGGCAGGTCGGCCTCGTTCACCCGTTTCTCGTAGAGCGTCAGGATGAAGTTGCCGGCTTGCGTGTGCAGGAAATAGTTGGTGTTTTCCACCCCCTCCGCGATCCCCTTGAGGGAGAGCACGGCTCCGATGTCGTAATCGGCGACGAAGGCGGCGAGCGCGTCGTCAGGTACTTCCGTGTAGACCGCCACGGTTCACTCGGCGGCTGCGCCGCGCAACTCGCGCGGCAGGGGGAAGAAGACGTCCTCGTTCGTCGTCGTCACCGTCTCGACGCTGACCTCGTAGCGCTCGGCGAAGGCGTCTATGATCTCCTCGACCAGCACTTCCGGAGCCGAGGCCCCCGCCGTGACGCCGAGGCTGCGGAGATTGCCGAACAGCTCCCAGTCGATATCCTGCGCCCGGTTGACGAGCCGCGCGACCTTGCAGCCGGCGCGCTCGGCGACCTCGCGCAGGCGCTGCGAATTCGACGAATTCGGCGAGCCCACCACGATCATGCCCTCGACCATCGGCGCGACCTTCTTGACCGCCTCCTGGCGGTTCGTCGTGGCGTAGCAGATGTCTTCCTTGTGGGGGCTGACGATGGCGGGGAAGCGCACCTGGAGCGCCTCGACGATCTCGCGGGTATCGTCGACGGAAAGCGTCGTCTGCGTCACGAAGGCGAGATTTTCCGTATCGACGGGCGAGAGCGTCGCCACATCGTCCAGCGTCTCGACAAGGGTGATCGTGCCGTCCGGCAACTGCCCCATCGTGCCGACCACCTCCGGATGCCCGGCATGGCCGACGAGCAGGACATGCCGCCCGCGCTTGGCGTGGATCGCCGCCTCGCGATGCACCTTGGTGACGAGCGGGCAGGTGGCGTCGATCGCAAACAGCCGCCGCGACAACGCCTCCTGCGGCACCGATTTCGGCACGCCGTGCGCGGAGAAGATCACGGGAGCCTCCCCGTCGGGAACCTCCGAGAGCTCCTTGACGAAGACCGCACCCTTTTTGCGCAGCCCCTCGACCACGTATTTGTTGTGGACGATCTCGTGGCGCACATAGACCGGCGCGCCATGCTGGGCGAGCGCCTGCTCGACGGCATCGATCGCGCGCACGACGCCCGCGCAGAACCCGCGCGGGGCGCAGAGCAGGACGGAGAGAGTGGGCTTGGCTGAACTCATGATGATGGGGATGTGGCGAGAGCACCCCTTCTGTCAAG
>Ga0208490_100782_pt1 | contig 15754 bp, 19 predicted proteins | sample SubbioAug_CSWold_FD_184818 | JGI IMG/M metagenome (GOLD analysis project Ga0208490, IMG submission 184818) | Serpentinite rock and fluid subsurface biosphere microbial communities from McLaughlin Reserve, California, USA - CR11Aug_CSWold (SPAdes) | ecosystem: Environmental > Terrestrial > Deep...
AGCACCAGGGAGGCCAGCACCGCCGGGGGGATCTGGCGCAGCACCCGTTGCGCCCGGGGCGAGACCTCAGCGAGGCGGTGGGCGAACACGAGGAACGAGGCGCGCTGGGCGAACGTGCCGGCTGCGGCCACGAGGATGACGACCCACGTCGTGCTCACGCCGGCACCTCGGGGATCGTGGTGTCGGGTCGGTCGACGGCGGCACCGGCGACGATGCCGCACACGGCGCCGATCACGATGGCGAGGCGGCCCGCACCGAGCTCGGCAGCGGCGACGCCCACCGCACCGCCGACCGCAGCCGCCACCAGCGACGGCCGGCGGTCGAGCACCGGGACGAGGAGCACCAGGAACACGAGCGGGACGGCGAAGTCGAGGGGGACCTCGTCGGGGAGCCTGGCCCCGACCAGCGCGCCGATCACCGTGGTGACCTGCCAGACCACCCACAGCAGGAGCGCCATGGCCATGTAGTACGGCAGCCGGAGCCGGCGGTCGTCGGTGCCGTCCCAGCGGATCACGGACAGGGCGTAGACCTGGTCGACCAGGAAGTAGCTGACCTGGAGGCGCCGCCCGAGGGTCTCGCCGGCGAGCGCCGGGGCGAGCGATGCCGAGTACAGGACCATGCGCAGGTTGATGATCAGCGCGGTGACCACCGCGACGGCGGCGCCGCCACCGCTGCCGAGCACCTCGGCCACGGCCAGCTGGCTGGCCCCGGCGAACATGAACGCCGACATGCCGACGGCCTGGGCGACGTCGAGGCCGGCGGCGATCGGCGCCGCCCCGGCGACCAGCCCGAAGGGGATGATGCCGACGAGCATCGGCGCCACGTCCGTGATGCCGTCGCGCATCGCCCGCCGGGTGCTCACCTCCGGGCCGCACGTGGCAGCGGCATGCGACGGCGGCGGGGCGGGTCCAGCTCGGTCACCTCGACGCCGCTGATCTCCGAGGTCAGCTCGTCGAGCGCGGCAACCGTCGCCGACGTCGCCAGCGGCGTGTAGTGGGCACGGCGCTCGTCGCTCACGGCGGCCCGGCGGGTCAGGCGGAACAGCACGTAGGTGACGAAGGGGATCGTCATGGCGCCGAGCACGTAGAAGATGCCCTCGGGTCCGACGATGCCGATGGCGGCCGAGGCGATGAAGGGACCCGAGGCGGCACCGAGGCCGTTGAAGGTGATGAGGCGCGCGCCGTACGCGGGCATGGCGGCGGGCTCCACGTAGTCGGCGACGTGGGCGAAGGAGAGGCCGTAGAGCGAGAAGGCCCCGGCGCCGATGAAGAACGCGGCGGCGAGCGCCGACGGGAAGCTGTCGCTGAGCGTCGCCGCCGCCCCGATGACCGAGCCCACGGCGACGAGCAGGGCGGCGACGGCCAGGACGTAGCGGCGGTCGGTGCGGTCCGACCAGCGCCCGAGCGGGAACTGCCCGGCAACGGCGCCGACGAGGAGGGTCGCGACGAACTGCGACGCGCCGCTCACCCCGAAGCCGGCCCGGGTGGCGTACACCGCGCCGAACCCGAGCGCGGCGCCGGTGCTGAAGCCCGACAGCGTGGCGCCGGTGATGCCGAGCGGCGCGGAGCGCACGACGTCGCGGACCGACCGGGGTTCGTACTGGCGAGGCGGTGGGGCCTCGTGCGGCGCCAGCGCGACCGGGACCGCGGCGATCGACAGCATCACCGACCCGATCACGAACAGGACGAAGCCGCCGATCTCCGCGACGTTCAGCAGGAGGCTGCCGACCGCGAGCCCGGCCGTGACCACCGAGTTGTAGACGGCGAGGAGCGACCCCCTGGTTCGCGACGTCGAGACGTCGTGCAGCCAGGACTCGCTCACGATGAACAGCCCCGCGACGCACACGCCCGTGATGAACCGCAGGAACATCCACGGGATCGGCGAGACCCACACGCCGTGGATCACGACGGTCGCCGACGCCAGCGAGGCCAGCGACGAGAACACGCGGATGTGCCCGACCGAGCGGATCATCCCCGGCACCCACGCCGAACCGGCCACGTAGCCCAGGTAGTAGAGGCCCAGCACGAGGCCGGTGACGGTGGAGTTGAACGCCGCCCGCTCGGCCCGGACGCCGAGCAGCGCGCCCTGCAGGCCGCTGCCGACCATCAGCAGCAGGATCGACAGCAGGAGGGGCCAGGCCGCGAGCACGACCACGCCGAGGCCGGTGCGGCCCTCGTCGTCTGCTGGCGCGACCGTCGGGGCGACGTCGGCGGTGTGGGGGGTACCGGCCACGACGGCCCATGGTGCATGCCGCCGGCGGGGCGGGACAACTGCCCGGGCCCACCGGGAAGGTGCCCCGTTCTGCCTGCAGCAGAACCCGTCCCGCTGCGCCTGCGCCGGCGCCACACTCGGACCCATGACCACGATCTCCACCACACCGGGCACGGTGTTCGACCGCCTGCTGGACAGGCGCATCGTCGTGCTGGGCGAGTCCGTGGACGACGAGAGCGCCAACCGCGTCGTCGCCCAGCTCCTGGTGCTGTCCACGGACGACCCGCACAGCGACATCTGCCTGCACATCAACTCACCGGGCGGGTCGGTGATGGCCGGCCTCGCCGTCTACGACACGATGCAGCTCATCCCCAACGACGTCGCCACCGTCGCGGTCGGGTTCGCCGCCAGCATGGGCCAGATCCTGCTGTGCGCCGGCACCCCGGGGAAGCGCTACGCCCTGCCGAGCGCGCAGGTCGTGATGCACGAGGGATCGGCGGGGTTGGGCGGTTCGGCCGCCGACGTCGAGATCCAGGCGGACAACCTCCAGGCGACCCTCGACCGGATGCGCGGGATCATCTCGCGCCACACCGGCCGCACGATCGAGGAGGTGGTGCGCGACGTCGGCCGCGACCGGTGGTTCGACGCCGACCAGGCCAGGGAGTACGGCTTCGTCGACCACGTGGTGACGTCGCTCGACGAGATCATCCCCGCCATCCCGACCCGGCGCATCGGCCTCGGGAGGCAGTCGTGAGCAGCTACACGATCCCCAGCGTGATCGAGTCGACGCCGAAGGGCGACCGGGTGTCGGACGTCTTCAGCCGGCTGCTCTCGGAGCGGATCGTCTTCGTCGGCACCCCCATCGACGACGGCGTCGCCAACGTCGTCATCGCCCAGCTGCTGCACCTGGCAGCCGACTCGACGGCGGAGATGCACCTGTACCTCAACTCGCCCGGCGGTTCCTTCAGCGCGGTGATGGCGATCTACGACACGATGCAGTTCGTCGCCCCGGACGTCGCGACGCTGTGCGTCGGCCAGGCGACGGCGACCTCGGCGATCCTGCTCGCCGCCGGCGCCCCCGGGAAGCGGTCGCTGCTCCCCCATGCGCGTGTCGTGCTGCACCAGCCCCACACCGAGGGGAGCCGGGGCTCGATCAGCGACCTCGCCCTCGAGGCCGCCGAGGTCGCCCGGATCCGCGCCCAGGGCGAGGAGCTGCTGGCGGTCCACACCGGCCGGCCGGTCGAGCAGATCCGCGCCGACACCGACCGGGCGCTGGTGCTCACCGGGCAGGCCGCCATCGCGTACGGCATCGCCGACAACCTGCTCGAGCCGGTTGGATCAGGCGGCGAGCATGCGCAGCCCGCCACCGCCCTGCGACCGGACGTGTAGGCGACGGGTCGCCCGCTCCAGGACGTCGGCGAGGTCGAGGCCCAGCGCCTCGTGCATCGCACCGAGCAGCTCGGACGAGACGTCCTTGCGGCCACGCTCGACCTCGGAGAGGTACGGCAGCGAGACCGATGCAGCCTCGGCGACGTCGGCGAGCGTGCGCTCCTGGCGGTGCCGCTCCTCGCGCAGGACCTCTCCGACCAGCTCCCGCCAGCCGACATCGCGGCGCTCGTCGTCGGTGCGGTGCGCACCCGGGAACGCGACGACGTCGCCCCACCCCTCCCGACCGGACCCCTCGTCGCTCGGCATGGGGGAACGCTACCAACCGCCGCCGGGCCCACGTCCCGGTCGGCGCTCAGGCCGTGGCGAGGGCCCGCTGGCGGGCGGCCCAGCGGGCGCGGGGCACGAGGACTGCGACCGACACCGAGACCATGATCACGCCGTAGAGCACCAGCGGGCCGTCGCTCACCAGCAGCCCGAACCCGCCCCAGACGATGCCGTCCAGGCCGCTGACCACGTAGGTGCCCGGGGCGAGGCCGGTGAGGTCGTCGCCCGTCCAGGCCTCCCGGACCTGGGGCAGGAACTGCACGGCGACGGCCAGGGCCAGCACGGTGCCGAGGGCGACCCAGCCGCCGATCGCGGCGAGCGCGGCCAGGCCGGCACCCACGAGGGCGGCGGTGCCGATGCCCGTTCGGTTGCCGCCCCGCACGAGCAGCACCCCGACCACGAGGTAGCCGACCACGTACGCGGTGGACAGGAGGGCGACCGGGAGCAGGCCGCGGGCGACGCCGTACGCGACCCAGGCCGTGTTGATGGCGAACCCGAGCCACGTCGTGGCGCCCGAGACGCCGGCGACCGACCGGGTGCGCAGCACGCGGATGATCTGGGGCACCGGCTGGGTCAGTGCCAGCACGACGGCGAAGGCGGTGACCGCCTGCTCGAGCACCGGGACAGTCTCGCAGCACCCCGGACCGTTCTGGCAGTGCTTGTGTTGCGGCGACTACCGCTGGGCGGCGAGCCGGGCGAGGAGCGGGATCGACCGGACCTTGTCCTCGGTGAGCTCGTCCCAGCGGATCGCCGCCGGCGCGCGGTCGCCGACGGCGCACTCGATCACCTCGTCGGGGGTCACAATGACGTCGAGCCGGAAGTCGTGCCCGGTCACTGGGATGTCGCCTTCGGGGAGCACCTGCACGTCGTGCACCGTGGTGACCACGACCGTGCCGGGACCGATGAGGCCGGCCTCCCACGCCAGGGCGTACTCGAGGTCGGAGAAGCCACCGCCCTTGCCGAGCCGGGCGCCGGACCGGTCGACGGCGACGCAGCCGGTCACCACCAGGTCCACGGGCTCCAGCTGCTCGACCGTGACCGTGCGGGCGCTGCGGGACGCGCCCTTGATGCTCGAGGCCTTCCGGGGCGTGTCGGCCAGGTCGTTCGGGTCGAGGAGGAAGAAGGGGTCGTCCTCGGCCAGGCGCGGCACCGCCATGTAGACGACCTTGCCGTCCTCGAGCGCCCGCTGCCGCACAGGCCACTGCGGCGAGTCCGGGTTCGACTTCACCGTCCCGGCGGCCGACCACGAGGGGTGCGAGCGGAGCCGCTCGGCAGCGGCCTCGGCGCCGACGAAGTTCGGGATCCGGTTGTGCGGGGCGGGGAACCGGCCCACGCCGGCGGCGACCATGCGGTCCCAGGTCGCCTCGCGCAGCGCCCGCTTCTGCTCCAGGACCGCGGCGTCCCCGCCGGCGTCGTGATCGTGGCGACGGGCCATCAGCCGGGGTGCGGCGCCCGCGCCAGGATCTCCTGGGCGACGGTGGCGACGCGCCGGCCGTCGCCGTCGAGGATGCGACCGGACGTCAGGATGCGGTCGTCCCGGTGCGTCACCGCCTCGATGTCGTAGAGCACCCAGTCCTCGATGCGGGGCGGGCGGTGGAACCAGATCGCGTGGTCGAGGCTGGCCCGGAACATCCGGTCGAACAGCCCGGCGCCCGCGGTGTCCACGATGCGGCGAGCTGCGCCGAAGGGACCGTGGTCGGTGGCGTAGGCCACGCCGGACGCGTGCAGCTCCGGGGCCAGCTCGCAGCCGGCACGGAACCAGAGCCGGCGCTGCGGGGTGCGGGGCTGGTCGTAGGAGGCGTCGCGGGTCTCCAGCACCCCGGGCTTGGCGAAGCGGGTGGGGGGCAGGTGCTCGGGGCCGGGGATGCCGAGCGGTCCCGGCGGCTCGTAGTCGCCACTCGGCCCGCCGGCGTGGAACGAGGCGGACATGACCAGGATCGCCTTCCCGTCCTGGCGGGCGGTGACCCGGCGGGCGGTGAAGGAGCGCCCGTCGCGGAGGCGCTCGACCTCGTACTCGATGGGCTCGGCCACGTCGCCGCCCCGCAGGAAGTAGGCGTGCAGCGAGTGCACGTGGTGCGCGGCCGGGGTCGTGTGCGTGGCCGCCACGAGGGACTGGGCCACGACCTGTCCGCCGAAGACCCGGGCCCGCTGCTCCTGCGGGCTGTGGCCGACGAAGGTGTCCTCGGACATGTGCTCCAGGGTGAGGATCTCGGCCAGCGTGGGGGACGGAGGAGCACCAGGCACCCGGCAAGGGTGTCGCGCCGTCGTCCAGACTGCACGTCGTGACGGGGACCACGACCGCCGACGTGCCGGCCCACCTGGATTCGCGCCGGGCCTGGCGGGTGGCGGCCGGCGCCGGCATCGCCTCCGGCACCGCGTTCGGCTCCGCCTACACCTTCGGCCCCTTCGCCGACGCCATGGCCGAGGACTTCGGGTCCGGTCGCGGCCCCACCGCGCTGGTCTTCGGCATCACCCTCCTGCTCTTCTTCGGGCTGGGGATCGTGTCCGGCCCCCTCGCCGACCGCATCGGTGCCCGGCGCCTCGTGATCGGCGGCGGCGCCCTCATCGCCGGCGGGCTCGCCCTCACCTCCCAGGTCGGGTCCATCTACGTCGGCTACCTGACGATCGGCATCGGGGTCGGCGTGGGCGGCGGCATGATCGCCTCGCCGATGTACTCGACGGCGGGCGGGTGGTTCCTCCGGCGACGCGCCCTCGCCATGGGCCTCGTCGCCTCCGGCAACGGCCTCGGCACCCTGCTGCTCGTCCCGTTCGCCGAGTCCCTCATCGACGCCAACGGCTGGCGCAGCGCCTACCTGCGCCTCGGGCTCGTCACCGTCGCCCTCTTCGCGCTCGCCGCGGTCCTCATCGCCCGGCCGCCGGGCCTGGTCGCCCCTCCCCCCGCCATCGCCCACATGAAGGCGATCATGCGCGTCGACGCGTTCCGGATCATGTTCGCGACCGGCCTGCTCTTCTCCATCTCGCTGTTCATCGCCTTCGCGTTCGTCGTCGACTTCGCCACGGAGGAGGGCATCGCCTCGAACCGGGCCGCGCTGCTCGTCGGCATCATCGGGGCGACCAGCATCATCGGTCGCCTCGGCATCACCGCCCTCAGCGGACGGCTGCCCTCCGTGCGGCTGCTGCAGGGCTGCCTCGCCGCCCAGCCGGTCGCGTTCCTGCTGTGGCTGGTGTCCGACGGCTCCTACCCCGTGCTCGTCGCGTTCGCCGTCACCATGGGCATCGCCTACGGCGGCTTCGTCGCCCTCGGCCCCGAGGTGGCCGCCGTGCTGTTCGGCACCGTCGGGCTCGGGAGCACCATCGGGCTCACCTTCCTCGGCGCCGGCCTCGGCGGGCTCCTCGGGCCGACCACCGCCGGGTTCCTGGCCGACGCCAGCGACGGTCAGGTGGTGCCGATCCTGTTCGCCCTGACCGCGTCGGTCCTCACCGTGGTGCTGTCGCTGCGGCTGCCCACCCGCCAGGTCGTCGACCCCACCGACCTCGGCGCCCCCACCTGAACGTCAGCGCCAGGCCTCCAGCGCGTCCTCGGCGTCCACGTACGGACGGTCCAGCGCCTCGGCGACCGCCGGCTCGGTGATCTGGCCGGCGATCACGTTCAGCCCCTCCCGCAGGTGCGGATCCGCGGTCATCGCGCCCCGCAGCCCACGGTCGGCGAGGGCGAGCACGTGGGGCAGCGTCACGTTGTTGAGGGCGTGGGTCGAGGTGCGGGCGACGGCACCCGGCATGTTCGCCACGCAGTAGTGGACGACGCCGTCGACGAAGTACGTCGGATCGTCGTGGGTGGTGGGTCGTGACGTCTCGAAGCACCCGCCCTGGTCGATGGCCACATCGACGAGCACCGAGCCCGGCCGCATCCGCTTCACCATGTCGGCGGTGACGAGGTGCGGGGCACGGGCGCCGGGCACCAGCACCGCACCGATGACCAGGTCGCTGCCCACCACGTGGTGGTCCAGCGCGGCCCGGGTGGAGTGCACCGTGGTGATCGCCGGGAAGCGGGCGTCGAGGCGGTCGAGCACCGACGGCACCTTGTCCAGCACGGTCACGTTGGCACCGAGCCCGACCGCCATCTGGATCGCGTTCTCGCCGACGACGCCGCCACCGATCACCGTGACCTCGGCCGGTGCCACGCCGGGGACGCCGCCGAGCAGGATGCCGGCGCCGCCGTGGGCCGATTCGAGGCAGTTGGCGCCGGCCTGGACCGACATGCGCCCGGCCACCTTCGACATCGGTGCGAGCAGCGGGAGGCGCCCGTCGTCGTCGGTGACCGTCTCGTAGGCGATGCACGCCGCGCCGCTGGCCAGGAGGTCGTCGGCCTGGTCCGGGTCCGGGGCGAGGTGCAGGAACGTGAAGAGGATGTGGTCGGGGCGCAGCATCGCCCGCTCGGGAGCTTGGGGCTCCTTCACCTTCACGATCAGCTCGGCCTCGAAGACCTCCGCCGCGGTCTCCGCGATGGTGGCGCCGGCGGCGGCGTACTCCTCGTCGTCGGCGCCGATGCCGGCGCCAGCCCCGCGCTGCACGAGCACCTCGTGGCCGTGGGCGACCAGTTCGCGCACGCTGCCCGGCGTGAGACCGACCCGCCGCTCCGCCGTCTTGGTCTCCGTCGGTGTGCCGACCCGCATCACTGCCCCCTTCGATGGTCCTGGGCGCCCACGGTACGGGGGGCGGTGTGCCGCCGCATGGCCGGACGCCGACCTCGCTCCCGCGGGCCTCGCTCGCACGGCCACGTACGCTGCGGCCGTGAAGAACGCGCTCATCGACACCGGCTTCAAGATCGCGAACGTCGTGCACCGGAACCTGTTCGAGGCGACCAAGGGTCGACTGGGCGGGACGGTGGCCGGGATGCCGGCGCTGATCCTCGAGACGACCGGTCGGAAGTCCGGCGCGCGTCGCTCCTCGATGCTCACCGCGCCGATCGAGGAGGACGGCGACATCGTCCTCGTCGCGTCGAAGGGCGGCGACGACCGCCACCCCGCCTGGTACCTCAACCTGAAGGCGAACCCGGACGTCACGATCACCATGGGTGGCCGCACGTTCGCTGCCGTGGCCCGTGAGGTCACCGGCGACGAGAAGGACGCGCTGTGGCCCCGGATCGTCGAGCGCTACAAGGGCTACGCCGGGTACAAGCAACGAACGGACCGCGACATCCCGGTCATCGTCTGCACGCCGCGCTGACCCGGCGAGCGCCGGTGACCCCGGCCGACCTCAGCGGCTGTCCGGGTCGACGGCGAGGAGGAGGCGCCGGAGCAGGCCGACCAGCTGGTCGACCTCCTCCGCGCTGAGGGCGTCGACCAGCCGTCGCTCGACGGCGGCCTGGAGGTCGACGGCCTGCTCGATGGCGTCACGACCGGCATCGGTGAGCCCCACCAGGCTCCCCCGGCGATCGGCCGGGTTCGCCGTGCGCGCCACCAGCCCCCGGCGCTCGAGCCGATCGAGCGCCGCCGTCATGCCACCCGAGGTCATCATCCGCCGGCGGGCCAGCTCGGTCGGCGTGAGCGGATTGTCGACGCCGGCCCGGCGCAGGGCGGCCAGGATCCCGAAGTCGGCGTTGTCGATGCCGACGGTCCTCGACGACTCCCCGAACGCCTGCTGGTAGAGCGCGCCGAGCCGGATGACCCGACCGGTCACCTGCTTGGCCGTCGTGTCGAGGTCCGGACGCTGCGTCGCCCACTCGTCCACGATGGCGTCCACAGCATCGCGTGGAAAAGCATCTTGACGGAAAGCATCTTCTGACATCACTATCTCCTGAGAATCTTTCCATCAAGATACTTCGGAGGGACGGGCGATGCACGGAGCCACCAAGACCACTGCAACCTCACGGCTCGTCCTGGCCACCGCGCTGGCGCCGATCGTGTGGGGCACCACCTACGCAGTCACCACCGAGCTGCTCCCGCCGGGTCGGCCGCTGCTCGCCGCGACGCTCCGGGCGCTGCCCGCCGGCCTGGTGCTGGTGGCGATCACCCGCCGGCGCCCGGCGGCGGGTGAGTGGATGCAGCTCACCGTGCTCGGCACCCTCAACGTCGGGGCGTTCTTCGCCCTGCTCTTCGTCGCCGCCCACCGCCTGCCCGGCGGCGTCGCCGCCACGCTCGGTGCCATCCAGCCGCTGCTGGCGGCAGGGCTCGGCGCCCTGCTCCTCGGCGAGCGCGTCCGGTCGCGCACCCTCGTCGCCGGTTCCCTCGGCATCGTCGGGGTCGCGCTGCTGGTGTTGCGGGCCGGAGCGGCGCTCGACGGGTGGGGCGTCGTCGCCGGCCTCGCCGGTGCCGCCTCCATGGCGACGGGCGTCGTGCTCACCAAGCGGTGGGGTCGCTCCCTCCCGCTCCTCGCCGCGACCGGCTGGCAGCTCGTGGCCGGCGGGCTCGTGCTGGCCCCGACCATGCTCCTGCTCGAGGGCCCGCCGCCGGCGCTGACCGCCGAGAACGTGGCCGGCCACGTCTGGCTCGGCGTGGTGGGGACGGCCGTCGCCTACGCCCTGTGGTTCCGGGGGATCGAGTCGCTCCCGGTGCAGCAGGTCTCGCTCCTCGGGCTGAGCAGCCCGCTCGTCGCCACCGCCGTGGGCTGGCTCCTGCTCGAGCAGTCCCTCGCCGCCGGCCAGGTGGCCGGCGCCGCGCTGGTGCTCGCCGCCCTCCGCATCGGCCAGTCCCGCCCCCGCCTCCCGACGCGGGCGCTCCCGCGCCCCACCCCGATCCCGACACCAACCAGCTGAAGGAGACACCTGCCATGCACACCATGCAGCCCACCAAGACCCGGTTCGAGCCGACGCAGATCGCGCCCGAGACGTTCCTGATCCACGACCACCACGGCGAGGGCACCGCGCCCGTGTCCGTGGCGCTCAACACGATGGTCATCCGCGCCGCGGAGCCCGTGGTGGTCGACACCGGGATGATGGAGAACCGCGACCAGTTCCTGGCCGACGTCTTCTCCCTCGTCGAGCCCGAGGACATCCGCTGGGTGTTCATCAGCCACGACGACGTCGATCACACCGGCAACGTCAACGCGCTGATGGAGCTGGCACCCAACGCCACCCTGGTCATCGACTGGTTCATGCAGGAGCGGATGGGCGCGAGCCTCGACGTGTCCCCGCTGCGCTGGCGCTGGCTGCGCGACGGGGACGTGCTCGACGTCGGCGACCGCCAGCTGCGCCTCGTCCGCCCGCCCATCTTCGACTCGGGCACGACGAGGGGCCTGTTCGACCCGCTCACCGAGGTGTACTGGGCATCCGACTCCTTCGGCAGCCCGATGCAGGCACCCGTGCGCGACGTCGCCGACCTCGACCTCGTGCCGTGGCTGGAGGGCATCCACATGTTCGCCCAGTACGTCAGCCCGTGGCTCGACCTGGTCGAGGAGGGCAAGTTCCAGCGGGCCGTGGACCGCGTCGCCGACCTCTCCCCGAGGGTGCTCGCGGGCTGCCACACGCCGATGATCGGTCCCGGGCACGTCGCCGACGCCATCGCCGCCACCCGCATCGCGCACTGGGCGACGGTGCCGCCCCAGCCCGACCAGTCGGTGCTCGACGAGCTCCAGGCCGCCCTCGGGGCCGCACACTGAGGGGCCTTCTGCTGCTCTCCGATCCGGCGGGCGACTTTCCCGTCGTCCGCCGGAGCCGGGTAGGGTTGCGACCCGGCGGTTCGCCGTCGGCATGCGCCCGTAGCTCAATTGGATAGAGCATCTGACTACGGATCAGAAGGTTAGGGGTTCGAGTCCCTTCGGGCGCGCTGGAAAGATCCAGGTCACAGGGCATATCGTGATCAGGACACACGGCTCGCACCCGGCCGTGAGAACCGAATGAGAACCGGGAGCCTCCTAACCGAGTTTCGGAGGTCCTTCTCATGCCTAGGTTCACGGGTGTGTATCGAGCCGAGAACGGCTCGTGGTACTGCAAGGCCACGCTCGGGCGCGACCCGCTCACCGGCAAGCGGCTGCAGGTCACCAAGCGCGGGTTCCCCAGCGCCGCCGACGCAGCCGCGGCGCGCCGAGCACTCCTCGAGGAAGCCGAGGCCCGCGATCAGCCGGTGACTGCCGGCCGGTCGCTGACCGTCGACGAGCTGCTCGACCTGTACCTCGACGGCATCGACGCCGACGGCCGTCTCGCCGCCAAGACCAGGTACGACTACCGGCTCAACGCCGACGCCTACGTCCGACCGCGCATCGGTCGGGTCAACGTCCGGGACCTGTCCCCAGAGGTGATCCTGGCCTGGCAGCGCGACCTGCTCGCCGGCGTCGACACCAAGCGGGGCAAGCCGCTCTCGGCCAACACCGTCCGGCTCGCCCGCGCTTCGCTTGCCGGCGCGCTGAAGCTCGCCGTCAAGAACAGGATCCTGGCGTCGAACCCGCTGGCCGAGGTCGAGCGACCGAAGCCGAAGCGCACGATCCCGAAGCACTGGTCGCCCGAGCAGGCCCGGGCGTTCCTCCGGTCCCAGGACGGCCACCGTCTCTACCCGCTCTGGGCCTTCCTGCTCGGCTCCGGCGTGCGCATCGGCGAGCTGGTCTGGCTGCGGTGGGACAACGTCGACCTCGACCGCCGCCAGGTGCGCATCATCGAGTTCGCCACTGCGCTCGGCTACGAGCTCGTCGAGTCCGACGGCAAGAGCGTCACGTCGCGGCGCACCATCGACCTCGACGACGGTCTCGCCGGTGTGCTTCGGCGACAGCGTGAGCAGCAGCGCTTCGAGGCTCGGCGCGCCGGCTACGAGGCGACCGACTTCGTCTTCACCAAGCCCAAGGGCGGCTCGTACCACCCGCAGGACGTGTCGAAGACACTCGCCGAACTGTCGGTCGATGCCGGTCTCCCCCGGCTGACCGCCCACGGCCTGCGTCACACAAGCGCCACGCTGATGCTTGCCCAGGGCGTCGCCCCGAAGGTCGCCGCCGAGCGCCTCGGCCACGCCGACCCGATGCTGTTCCTCAGCCTGTACAGCCACGTCACCCCGACGATGCAGCGACAGGCCGCCGACGCCATCGGCCAGGCGCTGTTCGGGAGTGGCTGACCGCCGACACCCGCCGCAGGAACTGCCTCGCCGCTCCGATCGCCGGGCTACGTCGTTCTCCCGCACGGACGGTCGCGAGTATCGATGCTCCTATGTGTTGTCAAGGTGCTCCGGCTCTGCTGGCAGACCAGTGATGGGCCACTCCGGATCGGGAGGGCAGGCTCTTATCAGGCCATGTCGTTGCCGGTGATGGTGTTGGGATCGCAGGCCGGCAGATCGTTCGCAAGACAGCCGTGGGCGTCAGGCACTTCGTGGGCCAGGCCCGCGATCCCAGATGGTGGCTACGGGCGCGGGAGGTGCTTGTAGACCTCGCGGGCGACGTAGCGCTTGAGCACGCGCATGATCTCGGGCTTGGACCGTCCTTCGGCGAGACGGCGCTCGACGTAGGCGCGGGTGCGGTCGTCGCCGCGCATGCGGGTGAACACGATCCGCCACAGCGCATGGTTGGCCTGGCGGTTCCCGCCCCGGTTCAACCGGTGCCGGTGCACGACCTTGCCCGAGGTCGCCTCCAGCGGAGCAACGCCACACAGGTGCGCCCAGGCGGCTTCGGATCGGAGGCGTTCGGGGTTGTCGCCGGCGGCGGCGAGGAGGATGGCGGCGGTGTCGACGCCGACGCCGTAGAGCTCGAGCAACCCTGGCGCGGTCACGGCCACGAGCGCTTCGAGGAGCTCGTCGATGGCGGCGGTGTCGGCTTCGCTGGCCAGCACGCGGCGGCCGAGGCTGCGGATCGCGACCTTGGTCGAGAACACCACCAGATCGGAGCCGCTACGGGGGCGTAGGCCGGCGGCGACGGTGGCGAGCTGGGAGCGGGGCACACCAGCGAGGCGCTGGCGCAGCTCGTCGGGGGCGCAGAAGCTGAGGTGACGGATCTGGTTGAGGCAGCGGATGCGTTCCTCGCGGGCGGAGCGCTTGGCGACGAGCAGGACGCGCATGGCTTCCATGTGCCCGTCGGCGGTCTTTGCGACGCCGGTCGCTCGTCCCGACAGCACGGCCCGGCCGGCTTCGACGGCGTCGACGACATCGGACTTGCCGCGGGAACGGCGCAGCTGGCGGTTGGGTCGGTCGACCTCGAACACCGCCACGTCGCGGGTCCGGAGGTGGCGGGCGAGGCCGGCGCCGTAGGCGCCGGTGCCTTCCACGCCGACCTGGGTGAGCGGTCCGAACGAGGCGAGCCAGTCAGCCAGCTCGGCGCAGCCGGCGGCGGTGGTGGGAAACGATTCGATGCCGAGGACACCGCCGTTGGGGTCGAGTGCTGCGGCGACGTGGACGTCGAGGTGCGTGTCGACTCCGCCCGTGATCGGGCGCGTCGTCTCTACGATGGCCATGGCCATCCCTTCTTCTGAGAGTGGTGGAGGGGTGGCACGCACGTCCCGGGAAGGAGACCGTGACGAGCAGGCTGTTGGCGCAGCCAGCTCGATCACCCTCCGGAACGGGGCGTGCCCGTTTGTCCTCCCGATCGCTCGACAAGCACCTGACAAACCTGGGTGCTGCAATCTGAGTCAGAGCGACCGAGAGGGCCGCTGAACGTAGCCACCGTCCTCGACCAGGACGGGGACCCCTACAGCGACGCCCTCATACTCACTGGCACTTCGGTCGCGCTACTCGTCAGGACGCGGCCGCGTCGGCGCGAGCAGCCAAAGCGAGAGTGCAGTCCAGACGGCGACCATCCCCAGCGGGATGAGGAGGTGCTCGATCTGTCGCTCGCGGACGACGAGATAGGTGTCAGTCACCTGCGTGTTCGGCGCGTACGCGAACCAGCCCCCGTCGGCAGGGAGAGTCCCGAAGTACCACCACAGCCACGCAACGGCGAAGGCCACGCCGGCCGCCACGACCAAGACCGCTCGCTGCGGCAGCGACATCATCCTGAGCCCCACCGCTACAGCGTGCCTCGCTCAGCGACCGGTGGGCACTTCGTGCCCAGCAGGAGAGCGAAGTGTTGGTCACGAAGGGTCGTGCGTGGCCGGTCGGGTTCGTGTGCTCCAACTGCTCGTCGGCGCGCTGGCGGTGGCTGGCGCGTCCTGCGCTGGCGACGCACCGGAGGGCTCGGCCGAGGTGACCCGCGCCGACTTCGGGACCGAGTGGCCCCTCACGGTCGAGCAGGGGGAGCTGCGCTGCGATCGGGGCGTTGTCACCTTCACTGCCGACGAGGTCACCTACGCCGTGAACGCGGCCGCCCTCGAAGCCACTGACCACCCACAGATCGACCCCATCTGGGCGGATGACCCGAACGACGACAATGGGCTTCACATGAGCTTGTCTCCGCTCCTCGTGCGGGGCAGCGACCTCTGCTTCCGTCGCTGATAGGCGGGGGCTCTGGCCAGAAGCCTCCTGCTTCTGCGGCCGAGCACTGCACCTCGAAGCGCACGGGAAGGTCGGACGGGGCAGCTCGGCGAACTGTCGATCATGGCGGTGAGACGACAAGCCAACCGCCCGCCGGCCTGGCCCGGGCTACTCCTCCTCGGCGCCGCTGCTCTCCTCGCAGTGTTCGGCTGGTGGGTGTTCGACGCCCGGGGCGATCTCGCCCTGGGCGAGGACCCGTCGCCCGTGGGAGCGTGGATCGGTGCCACGACGCTTGTCGTCGCCGCGGTCATTGGTCCGACGGGAGCGCTACTCCTGCTGAGCCGCGGTGTACGGGAGCGTCTGCGCAACGAGGACCCCTGACGGCACGTCGCCACGACAACTCGCTCGGGCAGTGGCCTTCGATCGGTCACCATGTTGCCGGCTGACGGCGGCAAGCCCGCCCGGTTCCGACGCACGTCGTGCTGGCGTCTTGGACGCCGCCGTCAGCCGTGACCGCCTTGGGCAGGGCACGAGCGACCGGGAACCGGACAAGG
>Ga0208490_100783_pt1 | contig 15726 bp, 15 predicted proteins | sample SubbioAug_CSWold_FD_184818 | JGI IMG/M metagenome (GOLD analysis project Ga0208490, IMG submission 184818) | Serpentinite rock and fluid subsurface biosphere microbial communities from McLaughlin Reserve, California, USA - CR11Aug_CSWold (SPAdes) | ecosystem: Environmental > Terrestrial > Deep...
CCACCAGGAAGGCCGCGAAATGCAGGAAAAGGTACAGAAGCGAGAAGCGGAAGAAGGCTTTTTCGACGGCATATTTGTCCGCCTCGGCCATCACCTCGTCCCGGCGCCAGATGCGGAACGCGCCGACGACGAACCACAGGTTCAAGGCCACCGCGACCGCCAGCGTCAGCGGACCGCCGATCGAGGTCACCGCCGCGCCCAGCGCCACCGGCACCAGAAGCAGCGTGTAGACCAGGATATGCGCCCGCGTCGCCTTGCGGCCATGCGTCACCGTCAGCATCGGCACGCCCGCCGTGTGGTAATCTTCCTTCATGAACAGCGCCAGCGCCCAGAAATGGGGCGGGGTCCACATGAAGATCAGCGCGAACATCAGGAAGGCTTCGACCGAAACGCTCCCGGTGGCCGCGACCCAGCCGATCATCGGCGGGAAGGCCCCGGCCGCGCCACCGATCACGATGTTCTGCGGGGTGGAGCGTTTGAGCCACATCGAGTAGACGACGGCATAGAAGAAGATCGTGAAGGCCAGCAGCGCCGCCGCGACCCAGTTCGTCGCCAGCCACAGCATCACGACGCTGATGCCCGACAGCGCGAGGCCCACGGCCAGCGCCTCGCCGGCCTCGACCTTGCCGGCCGGGACCGGACGGCGCGCAGTGCGCTTCATCACCCGGTCGATATCGGCGTCCCACCACATGTTCAGCGCGCCCGAGGCCCCTGCCCCCAACGCAATGAACAGGATTGCGGCGAAAGCCTCGACAGGGTGCAGCGCGACCGGAGCGACCAGAAGGCCCACCAGCGCGGTAAAGACCACAAGCGACATCACGCGCGGCTTCAGCAGCTGCACGTAATCGCCGAAACCCGCCTCATGCGGGGCGGGGGTCGCGCCCTGGTATGCTCCAATATCGCTCATTCCGCTTCCGTCTGGTCTTAGGGGGCCTGCCACGGCAGACCCCGTTCGGAACACTGCACTAAGGCCGCGTTCAGTCGTTCGAGGCGACCTGCAGCGGGGCCGGGGTCTCGACCGCCGACAGCTGCACGTCACCGGCCTTGGCCTGCTCCAGCCACGCGGCATAGGCGGCTTCCGACACGACCTTCACCGTGATGGGCATGTAAGCATGCATCTGCCCGCAAAGTTCCGAGCACTGGCCGAAATACACGCCTTCCCGGTCGGCCTTGAACCACAGGGCGGCGGTGCGGCCGGGGACGGCGTCCTGCATCACGCCGAAGGCAGGGACCTTCCACGAATGGATCACGTCGGCCGCGGTCACCTGCACAACGACGACCTTGCCGACCGGCACGACCACCGCGGTATCGGTCGCCAGCAGGAACTGCTCCCGGCTGTATCCGGCCTCGGCCAGTTGCGCCTCGACCTCGGGGGTCAGCATGTTGTTGCCGCCGGTCGCGGGCGAGCCGATCATGTAGCTGTCGAAGGCCACGCCCTCGTCGACATATTCATAGCCCCAGTACCACTGATAGCCGGTCGCCTTGATCGTCACCTCGCCGACCGGGATCTCCTGCTGCTTGAACAGGATCGGCAGCGAGAAGGCACCGATGAACACCAGGATCACGATCGGGATCAGGGTCCACGCCACTTCCAGCGGGCTGTTGTGGGTGAAGCGCGCCGGAGTCGGGTTCGAGCGGCGGTTATAGCGGATCATCACATAGATCAGCAGCGCCGTGACGAAGATCACGATCGCGGTGATGATGTAGAGGATCATGTTGTCCAGCCACTGCAGATCGACCGCCAAGTCGGTCGCGGCAGGCTGGAACCCGATGGCGCCGTCCACCGGCTGGCCAACGATTTCAAGGGCTTGCTGAGCCATAGCCCCGCCCGCGGCCAGCGCGGTGGTGCCAAGGGCTGCGATCCCGGTCATCACAGTGGAAAGGCGCATGTCTTTATCCCGTTCGCATGGCGGCCTGTCGCCGCCCTTGTCGGTCCCTGCCGTCAAGGGCAGAATCCCGTTGTTTCCTGCGGTCCTCAAACCATATTAGCTGGACCGGGACAAGCAAAACCGTTGCGACAAATGGCACCCTGGGGTGCCCGGCCGGCAGAGGCGGCCCCCGGATGATCCTGCTGAAACTGGGCTTCGTCACCTGCGGCCTGATCTATGCCACGCTGGTCGGGACGCTCTTCGCCCTTCAGCGCGACCTGCAGTACTTCCCCACGCGTGAGGACCCCGCCCCCGAAGCCCTTGGCCTTTCCGGCGTCAGCCGCGAGACGCTCACCACCCCGGATGGCGAGAGCCTCGTCCTCTGGCACGCCCCCGCCGCGCCGGGACGGCCGACCGTCCTCTTCCTGCATGGCAACGGCGGCAGCATCGCCCACCGGGCCGACCGCCTGGCCTTCTACCAGTCGCGCGGGCTTGGCGCGGCCTTCCTCTCCTGGCGCGGCTACGGCGGCTCGACCGGCACGCCGGACGAGGCGGGGCTCCTCCAGGACGGGGAAACCGCCCTCGCTTTCCTGTCGCGGCAGGGTATCGCCCCGGTGATCCTTGTTGCGGAATCGCTCGGGACCGGGGTTGCCGTGCAACTCGCCGCCCGTCACCCCGTCGGCGCCCTCGTGCTCGAGGCGCCCTACACCGCCGCCGTCGATGTCGCCGCCCGCGCCTATCCCGTCTTTCCGGTCCGATGGCTGATGCATGACCAGTTCCGCTCGCGCGATCACATCGCCAAGGTCCGCGCCCCGCTCCTGATCCTGCATGGCGAGCGTGACGAGGTCATCCCCTTCGCCTTCGGCCAGACCCTCTACACCCTCGCCAATGAGCCGAAGACCCTGCTCTCCCTCGGTCCCGTCGGCCATGCCGCGACCGCCGATCCCGCCACCTGGGCCCTTGGCGCGGAATTCATCGACCGGGTCTTTCCGCCTTGACCCCATCCCCCGCCCGGCCCATCTCTGATCCCTGCCCTACCGCCCGAGGCCCAAGATGACCGACGCCCCTTTCCGCCCCTTCGACACCCATCTCGACGAAGCCGCCGCGCTGGCCACCTTGCGCGAGGCGACGGCAGGGGCCGATGATGGCGAGCTCTTCCTCGAACGCCGCCGGGCCGAGACGATCGTGCTGGATGACGGCCGCATCCGGCAGGCGACCTATGACGCCTCGCAGGGCTTTGGCCTCCGCGCCGTCCGCGGAGAGGTGGCAGGCTACGCCCATTCGACCGAGATTTCCGAGACCGCGCTGCGCCGCGCCTCGGAAACCGCCCGTCTCGCAGTGGGCGCCGGTGGCGGCACGCTGGCCGCCCCGCCGCGCGGCACGAACACCCGCCTTTACCGGGCCGACGATCCGATGGCCGACGCGACCTTCCCCGTGAAGATCGACACCCTGCGCGAGATCGACGCCTATGCCCGCGCGCTTGACCCGCGGGTGGTGCAGGTCGCGGCCACCCTGACCGCCAGTCTGCAGGAGGTGGAGATCCTCCGCCCCGAGGGCCTGCGCCTCGCCGACATCCGCCCGATGGCCCGGCTCAACGTCTCCGTGATGATCGAGGAGAACGGCCGCCGCGAACAGGGCGGCATGGGCAAGGGCGGTCGCCACGGGCTGGCCGAACTCATGTCGCCCGAGACCTGGAAGCCCATGATCGCCGAGGCGCTCCGCATCGCCCGCGTCAACCTCGGCGCGGTCGAAGCACCGGCGGGGGTGATGGACGTGGTCCTCGGTCCGGGCTGGCCGGGCATCCTTCTGCATGAAGCCATCGGCCACGGGCTTGAGGGCGACTTCAACCGCAAGGAAACCTCGGCCTTCGCCGGATTGATGGGGAAAGAGATCGCCTCGAAGGGCGTGACGGTCCTTGATGACGGCACGATCCCCGACCGCCGCGGCAGCATCTCCATCGACGATGAGGGCACGCCCTCCGCAAGGAACGTGCTGATCGAGGACGGGGTGCTGGTCGGCTATATGCAGGACCGCCAGAACGCGCGCCTCATGGGGGTCGCCCCCACCGGGAACGGTCGGCGCGAAAGTTTCGCCCATATCCCGATGCCGCGGATGACCAACACCTACATGCTGGCAGGAAAGGACGACCCGGCTGGGATCGTCGCCTCGCTCAAGGACGGGATCTACGCCGTCGGCTTCGGCGGCGGGCAGGTCGACATCACCTCGGGCAAGTTCGTGTTCAGCTGCACCGAGGCTTACCGCGTCCGCAATGGCGTGGTGGGCGAGGCGGTGAAGGGCGCGACGCTGATCGGCGACGGGGCGACCGCGCTGAAGGGGATCCGCGCCATCGGCAACGACCTGCAACTCGATCCCGGCATCGGCCATTGCGGCAAGGCCGGGCAATGGGTCCCGGTGGGCGTGGGCCAGCCGACGCTCCTGATCCAGGGCCTGACGGTCGGCGGCGCGGCCGCCTGACATCGGGCGACGATTTGTGCACGGGGATCGGCCCGGAATCCACGATATTCCGGGCCCGACCGCCGTCGATTCGTCCGCATGGTTAACGCATCACCAGCCCGCCCCCGGTCGGGACCGATGCCAGACGCATGCCCGACCGATGCCAGACGCTTAACCTTTCGGTAATCCGGCGCATTACCGCCGCGTTCGCAAGGACTTGCGGCTAGCGCCCGAACTTGCCCTTCAGCGCATCCGCAAAGGCATTGCCCCCACCCTGCGGCCCGGCCTGCATCGGCCCCCGCGCGGGCTTCGACGGCCCAGCCCCCCGCTCCCGCGCCTGATCGCGGGCCGAGGCCCCGCCGTCCGACTTCATCGAAAGCCCGATCCGCTTGCGCGGCACATCGACCTCGACCACCCGGACCTTGACCACATCTCCAGCCTTTACAATGGCATGGGGGTCCTTGACGAAACTGTCCGACAGCTGGCTCACATGCACCAGCCCATCCTGATGTACGCCGATGTCCACGAAGGCCCCGAAGGCCGCGACATTGGTCACCGTGCCTTCCAGCACCATCCCCGGCCGCAGGTCGGTGATCTCGTTCACCCCATCGGTGAAGGTCGCCGTCTTGAAGCTGGGCCGGGGGTCGCGGCCCGGTTTTTCCAGTTCGGACAGGATGTCCTTGACCGTCGGCAGCCCGAACCGCTCATCCACAAACGCCGCCGGGTTCAGCTTCTTCAGCACCGCCCCGTCGCCCATCAGCGACCGGATGTCCCGCCCGCAGGCCGAGACGATTTTGCGTGCGACATCATAGGCTTCCGGGTGCACGGATGAGGCATCCAGCGGCTCTTTCCCGCCGGTGATCCGCAGGAATCCCGCCGCCTGTTCAAAGGCTTTCGGTCCCAGCCGCGCAACCTTGAGCAGGTCCTTCCGCGTCGCAAAGGGCCCATTGGCGTCGCGATGCGCCACGATGGCCTCGGCCAGCCCCGGACCGACACCCGAGACCCGCGCCAGAAGCGGCGCGGAGGCCGTGTTCACATCCACCCCGACCGCGTTCACCGCATCCTCGACCACCGCGTCCAGCGACTTGGCCAGCCGATGCTGGTCCACGTCGTGCTGATACTGGCCGACACCGATCGCCTTCGGCTCGATCTTCACCAGTTCCGCCAGCGGGTCCTGCAGGCGGCGGGCGATGCTGACCGCCCCGCGCAGCGACACGTCCAGCCCCGGAAACTCCTTCGCCGCCAGTTCGCTGGCCGAATAGACCGAGGCACCGGCCTCGCTGACGACCACCTTCACCGGCTTTTCCGGCCCCGGCAGCAGCGCCAGTAGGTCCGCCACCAGCTTCTCCGTCTCGCGGCTGGCGGTCCCGTTTCCGATGGCGATCAGCTTCACCCCATGCTGGCCGATCAGCCGGGCAATCGCCACCTGCGCGCCCTTGAGGTCGTTCTTCGGCTGGAACGGATAGACCGTATCGGTCGCCACCAGCTTTCCCGTCGCATCCACGACCGCAACCTTGACCCCGGTGCGGATTCCGGGATCCAGGCCCATCGTCGCCTTGCCCCCGGCCGGAGCGGCCAGCAACAAGTCCTTGAGGTTGCGCGCGAAAACCCGGATCGCCTCGGCCTCGGCCGCCTCGCGGAGTTCGGCCATCAGATCCAGCGTCAGCGAGGTCTTGAGCTTCACGCGCCAGGCCCAGGCCGCGGCATCGCGCAGCCATTTGTCGCCCGGCCCCTGGCCAGAGGCCCCGACCGCCGCCCCACAGGCGCGCTCCGAGGGGCTTTCCCCACGGGGGAGGTCGGCATCGACCTCAAGGTCAAGGGTAAGCACCTCTTCGTTCCGGCCCCGGAACATCGCCAGCGCCCGGTGGCTTGGCACGCGGGCGAAATCCTCGCTATGCGCGAAGTAATCGGCGAACTTGGCCCCCGCGGCCTCTTTCCCCGCGACGACCTTGGCCGAGAGCTTGCCAACCTTCCGCATGTGGTCGCGCAAGCGGCCCAGCAGCGAGGCGTCCTCGCTCAGCCCCTCGGCCACGATATCCCGCGCCCCTTCCAGCGCCGCCTTGGCATCGGCGAAGCCTTCCGACAGGAAGCCAGCCGCCAGCGCCACCGGATCGGCCGACCGATCCGCGAGGATCGCGTCCACAAGGCCCTGCAACCCCGCCTCGCGGGCGATCATCGCCTTGGTCCGGCGCTTGGGCTTGTAGGGCAGGTAGATGTCCTCAAGCTCGGCCTTGGTCACCGCCCCCGCGATGGACCGGGCGAGGTCCTCGGTCATCTTGCCCTGCGCGGTGATCGACTCGGCAATCGCCCCGCGCCGCGCCTCCAGCTCGCGCAGGTAGCCAAGCCGCTCTTCCAGCTTGCGAAGCTGCGTGTCGTCAAGGCCGCCGGTCACCTCTTTCCGGTAACGCGCGATGAAGGGGACCGTCGCGCCGCCATCCAGAAGCTCGACCGCCGCGCTCACCTGACCTGGCGTGGCGCCGATTTCGGTGGCGATCAGGCGGGGGATCTGGGTCAGGCTCATGCGAATCCTCGTCGTTGGGACGGGCACCCTACCCCCCCTGCCGCCCGAGGTGAAGCCGGGTCCGGCACCTGCGCCAAGCGGCTGACGAATTCGTGCAAGCGCTTGATCGCGCGTCGGAAAGCCTAGCCGACGATCGAGGGGAAATCCTCGAAGAGCTTGATCGTGAAGTTCAGCATCTCCGACCCCAGGATCCCGGCCATGGCAACGATCGTCAGCGCCACGGCGATCAGCTTGACGGCAAAGCTGAGCGTCTGTTCCTGGATCTGGGTCAGCGCCTGCAAGAGGCTGACCACCACCCCCACCACCGAGGCCACCAGGATCGGCGGCATCGAGAGGATCATCACCAGCATCATCGCCTCGGTGATCTGGAACATCGCGTCTTCAGGAGACATGTCCTACCTCAGGTATAGGTCTTGATGATGCCAAGGATCAGCCGGGACCAGCCGTCGACCATGACGAAAAGGAACAGTTTGAACGGCAGCGAGATGGTCAGAGGAGACACCATCATCATGCCCAAGGCCAGAAGGATGTTCGACACGATCAGGTCGATGGCGATGAAGGGCAGATACAGCAGGAAGCCGATCTCGAACGCCTCGCGCAGCTGGCTGACGGTGAAGGCGGGCAGGATGATCGCCAGGTTGTCGGCATTGGCGTATTCGGCCAGCGAGGGGGGCCAGATCTGCTTGGCGGCTTCGACGAAGAAGGTAGTCTCGCGCGTGTCGGAATGGCGCTTCAGCCATTCGACCAGCGGGTCCTTGGCGGCGACGAAGGTCTCGCGCACGGCCTCGACGCTGTCGAAGCGGTAATTGCCCGAGGCGAGGATGTCGAAGGTTTCGACGAAGACCGGGGCCATGATGTAGCCCGACATGATGATCGCCAGCGCGTTCAGCACCATGTTCGGCGGAATCTGCTGCACCCCCAGGGCGTTGCGGACCAGAAGCAGGATGACCGAGATCTTGATGAAGGCCGTCGCCACGACCGCGATGAACGGGACGAGGCCCGCGACCACCAGGGCAAGGATGAGGTTAAGCGGATCGATCATCGCGGGTCAGGCACCTTTCGGCACCATCCGCGCGATGCGCACGGCGAAGCTGTCGTCGATCTGGATCAGATGGCCCTCACCGATGGTGGCACCATTGGCCTGGATCTTCACCGCAAGCCCGGCCGCCAGCGGGGTCACCTCGAACGGGAGCACCGCCCCGGCCGCAAGACCTTGCAGGTCGGCCAGCGAGATGCGCCGATCCTCGGTCACGAAGCGCAGGGTCAGCGGAACATCGTCAAGGCTCAGCGCCTCGGGCGCGGTTTCGGGCGTCTCCGCGGTCATGCGTATCTCCATCACAGTCCAGCCGCCTTCAGCCTGTGCCGCGGCCACAACTTCGTGCCGCCCCAGGAGGAAGCTCCGCCGATCGGGGGCAATCGGCGCGAGCAGCGCGTCGCCCGGCCCAAGCGCCATGACCTCGGCCAGGGGCAGTACCATTTCTCCGGCCGAGAGCGCGATATCCGTCGCCAACCCCTGCAGGAGCCCCGCCGGCAAGGGCGGCATGTGGCCGGTCGTTGCCGGGAACAGCCGGGCCAGAACCTGAACGAAATCCTGCGTCCGTCCGCCGATCCGTCCGCGTGCCACCGCGCCCGAGCCATGGTCGAGTTCCACCCCAAGCCAGATCGGCCGGTCCGGTCCGCCAAGCTGCGGGGGAAGCGAAAGATGCGACGCAAGTGTCGGCGGTAGGGCCCCGCGCAGCGCCTCGATGGCGCCAAGGATCAGGCCCTCGGACAGGACGGGGGGAAGAGTGGCGACCTCGTCCAGAGTCAGTTCCACCCCGGTGAGGCGGCCGAAGGGGAAGTCCTCCATCGCCAGGGTCAGGGCGATGTCGGGACCCACGCCGACAACGGCGCGGGGCGCGGTTTCGGGCGGGGGGGTGGTTTCGGTCAGCACGACCTGACCGGCGGGCAGCGGCAGGGCCGTGCCGAAGTGGCGCACGATCGCGTTCCACAGCTGCGTTTCGGTCAGGAATGGGGTTGCGTCCAGGGTCACTTGCGCCGTCCGACGGGGTCCTTGAGAGGGTTGAATTCCGTCGGCTCAAGGGCATCCCGCCCCTCTTCCTCGCCGCGGAGGCGGATGGTGCGATGCGGAAAGCGCTGCGACAGGGTCTGGGCCAGTTCGCCCAAAGCGCCGTTGACCACGGCCATATCCGTGCCGGCCGCGACCGGAAAGACCACGGTCAGCTCGCCCCTCGCCACAACGAGCCGCGCCTCTGCCAGGCCCAGGGCGCTGGCGTTGAGCGGCACGGTCAGTGTCACCGGCGCATTGCCACCAAGGCGTAGGCGGTCCACCGCGTCGACCTCGGCCCCCAGGGTCTGGGCCAGGGCCGCGATCTCGGCGCTGCGCTTCGCGGGATCGGCCTCGGCCACCGGGGCAAGCATCAGCGCCAGCGGCGGCGCGGGCGAGGTGGCGACCACGACCACATCGCTGTCATCCGATCCAAGATCCAGCGCGGCATTGGCCCGCGCCCCGGCAAGCTGCATGGCGAAGGCCGCGGCCTTGACCATGTCGGCCGTCTCGTCCCGGCGCGTCCCGCCCTGCCCTGCCTGACGCCCCAGCCCCGCATCCGAGGACAGCGAGCTTTCCGGTCGGTTCTGCCCCAGCCCCGGTTCGGGATGCGAGTTGTTGGACAAGCTCACGCTCATGCCGCGCCCTCCTGCGCCAGTTCAGCCCCCGGCTGCACCCGCGGGCGCGAGAAGAGATCCTCGATCTCGGTCTCTTCCCGGGCGGTCCGATCGGCCAGATCGGCCTGGACCAGTTCTTCGGTGATGGTCTCGATCTTCTCGACATCGGCCTGGCGGCGGCGGAGTTCGGCCCGGGCTTCAACGACCTTGGCCTCGCAGCGCGCGACGTGCTCCCAGGCGCGGTCCCGGCGGTCGAGCAGCGCCTGATGGTCGTTCATCAACTGCAGGACGCGGTCCTTGACCTCGTCGACCTCTGCCATGACGACGACCTTCTGCAGGATCGCCTCGTAGACCGCGCGTTCCCGGTCGGCCAGGGTCCGGGTGCTTTCCTCTGCCTCGGCCGTCAGCGCCTCGGCCCGTTCGACGGCCTTGCGGTGGGTCGCCCGTGCCGCCTCAAGCGCGCGGGTCGCGCGTTCCTCGCGCAGCTTCTTGACCTTGGTCAGGGTGCGGAATTGCGGGATCATGCGGTCAGCGCCTTCAGCTTGGCGAGGGTGGAGGCGTAATCCTCAAGCTCATCGGTGCGCTGGCGGAGAAACTCGCGGATCCTGTCCTGCATGGCGATGGCCTTGTCGGAGCGCGGATCGCTGCCCGACTGGTATTCGCCGATCTTCACCAGAAGCTCGACCTCGTTATACAGCGCCATCCATTCGTTCACCTTGCCCGCCGCATCGACATGGGCGCGGTCGACGACCTTGGTCATCACCCGGCTTTTCGAGGCGAGGATGTCGATGGCCGGATAATGGTTCTGCGCCGCCAGCTTGCGCGACAGGATGATGTGGCCGTCAAGGATCGAGCGCGTCTCGTCCGCGACGGGTTCGTTCATGTCGTCGCCCTCGACCAGCACGGTATAGAGCGCCGTGATTGAACCCTTGTCGTTCATCCCCACCCGCTCCATCAGCTTGGGCAGGTTGGCAAAGACCGAGGGCGGAAAGCCCCGACGGGTCGGCGGCTCACCGGCGGCAAGGCCGATCTCGCGCTGCGCGCGGGCAAAGCGGGTCACGCTGTCCATCAGGAACAGGACCTTCTTGCCCTGATCGCGGAAATATTCGGCGATGGAGGTCGCGACCGAGGCGGCCTTGGCCCGCTCCATCGAGGATTTGTCGGAGGTCGCGACGACAAGGATCGATTTCTTCAGCCCCTCGGGGCCAAGCTCGTGCTCGATGAACTCACGCACCTCGCGGCCCCGTTCGCCGATCAGGGCGAGGACGGTCACATCGACGTCGGCGCCGTTGACCAGCATCCCCAGAAGCGTGGATTTCCCCCCGCCGGCGGCGGCAAAGATGCCCATCCGCTGCCCCTCGCCGCAGGTGAGAAGACCGTCGATGGCCCGCACCCCCAGCGAGATCGGGTCCTTGATCACGCGGCGGGTCATCGGGTCGGGCGATGCGCGGTAGACCGGATAGAAAGCCTCGGGTTCGAAAAGGTCGGGCTTGCCGTCAACGAAATTTCCGAACCCGTCCAGCACCCTCCCGATCAGCCCCGGCCCCACGGCGACAGACTGGACGCGTCCGGTGGGCAGGACCTCGGTATTGGGCGAGACGCCCATCGTCTCGCCGATGGGGGACAGAAGCGCCTCGCTGCCCACGAAGCCCACCACCTCGGCGGCAAGCCGATGGCCGGTCTCGCGCGTGTGGAGGTTCACCAGCTCGCCGACCTGCACGTCGGGGGCGATGGCATGGATGATGGTGCCGACGACCTTGCGCACCCGGCCGGTCATGCGGAAGGGGACGACACCCTTGGCCCTGGCGCGCAACCGGCTGGCGATACCGTCGAACCGGCGGTCGATCAGCGCGGCATGGTCCGTCTGGGCGGCGGCCTCGGCCCGGCCCTCGGCCAGCACGGCCTGCAACCCGACGGGCGTGGCACCCGCCGCGGGCTGGAGCGTCTGACTTTCCGGCATGGTCGTCATCAGGGCCGCCTTCCCGTGCCCAGCCTAGTGCTGCTCTAGCAGCCGCTTCAGCGCGGCCAGTGTGTCGTCCAGTACAAAGGTCACCACGCCCATCGCGCTTTCCAGCCGGACATCGGGCGCGGTCAGGTTCGCATCCTCGATCACGTCGATCAGTTCGATCTCGGGGAAATCCTTGAGCAGGTCCGGCAGCGCCGCCCGGGTATGCTTCAGCGCGGCGGTGGAGACATAAAGCTGGCCGCGCTGTTCGCTGCGCATCGAAGCAAGGGCCGAGCGCGCGACCTGTTCGGCCAGTGCCTGATCCTCGAAGCCTTCGATGATCTGCCGGACGCAGGCAAAGACAACACCGCCCAGTTCGCTTTCCAGATCGGCGAGGCGCGCGTCGATCCGTGCCACATCCTCGATCCTGCGGAGGGCGCGTTCGGCCTCGGCCTCGGCCCGGCCCTCGGCATATCCCCGGCGCTTTTCGCTTTGATAGACCTCCTCGGCCTCGGCGCGGATCCGGGCGGCCTGACGCTCGGCCTCGGCCAGAATGTCGCCGGCCTGGCCGAGTTCGGCAAGGTCCGCAGCCTTGACGACGCCCGACGGCGCGGCAAGCCCGTGTCCCAGCGGGCGGAGACGGTAGAAGCTGGTCATCGCGCCTCTCTTTGCCAAAGTCGCAGCACCTCGTTCGCCTGGGCCACGGTAAGGGCCAGCGGCGCGGGGTCCTCGGCCGACCCTGTCTCGCGGATCGAGAGGATCGCGGCGGCGATCGGCGCCTCGGCCCCGATGGCGGCCGCGACTATCCGGGCGGCGGCGGTGTTCACCGGGTGCGCGGCGAAGGCGGTGCCGTCGGCGCTGCGGAGGATGGGTGTCAGATGCGGCGCAAGCTGTGCCAGCGCGGGATAGAAGGTCGCGGCCTGGCGGGCGGCAAAATCCTGGATTTCTGGCCCGAGCAGCGCCTCAAGCGCCTGACGGTCCGAGCGCAGAAGCGCGCCGCGCACCGCATCCCGACAGACCGCACCGACGACATGGGCCTTGAGCCGGTCAAGCCGCGCGAACGGGGCAAGCGCGATCTCGACTGCGGTAACCACCTCGGTCCGGGTGCGCAGACGGTTCAGCAGGGCGTCGTCCACCGGCAGGCGGCGGGCCCCCGTCACCTCGGACAGGTAGGTTTCGACGGCGCGGAGAGCGCCTTTCGCGCCCAGCATCGGCCGCAGGTCACGGCCACCGACATCGGCCAGCCAGCGGTCCAGCGCGGCCGGTTTCAGCGCCGAGACCGGGCGCGCGATGAAGGCCGCGACGGCCAGCGCCGTGCGACCGGAAGGCTGGCCCAGACTGAGAGCCCCCGCCATCCCTTAGCCGTCGGCCTGATCGGCGCCGGCCAGACGGGCCCGCAGGCCCGCGTTCCAGCGCCAGAGAAAGACCAGCCCGGCAGACAGGGCGGCCAGCAGCAAGGCCACCACGCCGGAGGCCACCCAGAAGGTCGCGGTGGATGCCGCCGCCATCTGCAGGCCCGGCACGGGTTCCACGACATCCCGCGCCTCGGCCCGATCAGACTGCAACTGCGGCTGTGCCTCGACCAGGACGACCGAGACTTCCTCGTAACGCACGCCCTCGATCGAGTTCGCGACCAGACGGCGGATCTGCGGCACCAGGAAATCAAGGTCGAAGCCGACCTTCTGCTTGATGAACACGGCCGCGGAGGAGGGTCTGGCCTCCTGGCCCAGTTCCGGCTTTTCGGGCATCACGATGTGGACGCGGGCGACCAGAACGCCGTCGATCTGCTGCAGGGTCTGCGCCACCTCTTCGCCCAGGGCGTAGATGTAGCGTACCCTTTCCTCGAAGGGCGAGGAGACGATCCCCGATTTGGCGAAGACCTGCCCGATGCTTTGCCGGCTGCTTTGCGGCAAGCCCTGTTCGTTCAGGATCGCCAGCGCAGTGCGCACCTCCTCATTGGCGACGGCGACGCCGAACCTCTGGTCGCCGATCGCTTTCTTGGTGGCGTTGATCCCCTTCTCCATCAGCGCGGCGAGCATCTCGTTCGCTTCGCGTTCGGACAGGTTGGTGTAGATCTCGGTCTGACAGGCGGAAAGCAGGAAGAGGCTGGCGACAACCCCCAGTATACGCATCCTAGGCATCACTCACTTCGCCCCGCAGCTGGCCTGTCGCCACTTCGTCCCGGTCATCACTGGCCTTTCATCAGGCTGTCGATCGATGTGGTCACCTTGCCCGCCAGCTTGGAGGACACATCGACCAGCACCGAATATTTCACCACTTCGGCCTGCAGCTCCATCATCGAGGCCACGTCCATCGTGGTCCCCTCCAGCCGGGCGCCGACCGAGTTGTACTGACCGTCGAAGGTCGCGCGCAGCTGCTCCAGCCCGTTCAGGATCGAATTGCCCGGCCCCGAGGGATCATCCCGGTTCAGGCCCAGCCCCTCGGCCGCGCGCAGGCGTGGATCGGCCTCGGCCGAGGGGGCGACCTCGGTCACCGGGGGCGTGCCGGGGGCGGACAGAAGAGGCGGGGTCAGGTCGGTCGCGGTGGCCCCGGGGATCGTGGTCACATCGGCCTGGGCCAGCTGGACCCCTTGCACACCCTGCACATCCGGGGTCCGGGCGAGGCGCAGGATATCCTCGAAGTTGCGGACCGACAGCGAATGGCCAAGACCGTCCACCCGCGCGGCCGGGGCGTTGGCCGGGGTCGTGCCCTGCACTGCCGACAGAAAGGAATTCGCGGCCTCGATCCCGGTGCTCATGTCTTGCCCCTACCCTGGTCGCCCGGCATCGCGGGCCTTGAGTTGACTGTCACGGTCGCGACCTCAGCCGCCACCCAGCGCACCCTGCGCCATTTCCAGAAGCGCCGGTTCGGCACCCATCGATTCCAAATCCTCGACCAGGGCCCGCGCCTGGGCGGTCTCGCCCAGCCGGGCATGGGCCAAGGCAGCAAAGGCCATCACGGCCGGCGTCTGTTGCGCCGCCTTCAGGGCCTTGACCGCCGCATCGGGCCGGTTCTCGGACAAGGACGTCAGGGCCGCGCCAATCGCGCCGACCTCTTCGCCCGGGCGCAGGCTGCGCAGCATGTCGAAAATCACTTCGGCCTCATCTCCGCACCCGCGGCCGAGCCCCAGAAATCCGATCTCGGCAAACAGCCTGACGGCATCGGCCTTGAGTTCGATCGGCATCACACCCCCAATCTTTTTCGCTGGTGTCGCACGACCGGGCTGTCCCGAGAATGTCGTTTGATACACGCGCGAAGAATATTAAGCGGTTAGCCATTCGGAAAAGGACTTTCCGCTTGCACCGCGGAGGGGGCTTGGGCGAGCGCCCGACAGACCTGCAGGAGGAACCGGGCGCGTGCAGAAGCTGTTGCTTGTGATGTCCCAGCGGAACGACGTTGTCCTTGCGTTCCTGCTTGTCTGCATCGTCTTCATGATGATCCTGCCGCTGCCGACCTGGCTGGTCGACGTGCTGCTGGCGATCAACCTGACGCTGTCGGCGGTGCTGCTGATGGCGGCGATCTATGTCAAGGATATCGTTGCCTTTTCCGCCTTCCCGTCGATTCTGCTTCTGACCACGCTTTTCCGGCTGGCCCTGTCGATCACCACGACCCGCCTGATTCTGCTGCAGGCCAACGCGGGCGAGATCGTGGCGACCTTCGGCAGCTTCGTCGTGCAGGGGAACCTCGTCGTCGGGGCGGTGATCTTCCTCATCCTGACCATCGTGAACTTCATGGTCATCACCAAGGGCTCGGAGCGGGTGGCCGAGGTTTCGGCCCGCTTCAGCCTGGATGCGATGCCGGGCAAGCAGATGTCGATCGACAGCGACATGCGCGCCGGGCTGATCGACATGGACGCCGCCAAGGCCCGCCGCAGCAAGCTGGAAATGGAAAGCCAGCTCTACGGCTCGATGGACGGGGCGATGAAGTTCGTCAAGGGCGACGCCATCGCCGGGCTGATCATCATCTTCGTCAACATCATCGGCGGTATCAGCATCGGCGTGCTGCAGATGGGGATGACCACCGGGCAGGCGCTGGACGTCTATGCGATCCTGACCATCGGTGACGGGCTGGTCAGCCAGATCCCGGCGCTTTTCGTGTCGATCACCGCCGGGTTCATCGTCACGCGCGTCGCCTCGGAGGGCAGCGAGAACCTTGGCAGCGACATCGGCAAGCAGCTGGTGAGCGAGCCCAAGGCCCTGCTGATCGCCTGCGGCATCCTGCTGGTCTTCGCCGCAACGCCGGGCTTCCCCACGCTGGTCTTTCTGGGGCTGGGG
>Ga0208490_100784_pt1 | contig 15680 bp, 14 predicted proteins | sample SubbioAug_CSWold_FD_184818 | JGI IMG/M metagenome (GOLD analysis project Ga0208490, IMG submission 184818) | Serpentinite rock and fluid subsurface biosphere microbial communities from McLaughlin Reserve, California, USA - CR11Aug_CSWold (SPAdes) | ecosystem: Environmental > Terrestrial > Deep...
CACGGGACGCTCGTCCCGGGCCCCGCGCCCGCCATCGGGTCGACACCGCACGAGGGAGGCGCCATGCGGCAACTCGAAGGCAAGGTCGCACTGCTCGTGGGGGGCGGGTCGGGAATCGGCCGGGCCGTCGTGGACGCCTACCGGGCGCAGGGCGCCGCCGTCGTCGTGCTCGAGCTCGACCCGGCCAAGTGCGAGGAACTGGCGCAGCTCGGGCCCGACGTGGTCGCCGTCCAGGGCGACGCGACGTCGCCGGACGACTGCGCGCGGGCGGTGGCCGGTGCCGTCGAGCAGCACGGTCGGCTCGACACCCTGGCAACCTTCGTCGGTGTGTTCGACTACTACCGCCCCCTGCTCGAGATCGCCGACGACGCGTTGCCGGCCGCGTTCGACGAGATCTTCCACACCAACGTGCTGAGCACCATGCATGCGGTCCGTGCCGCGGCCCCGGCGCTGCGCGAGCGACGCGGATCGATCGTGCTCACCCTGTCGACCTCGAGCTTCTACCCCGGGCGGGGCGGCCCCCTCTACGTCGCCACGAAGTTCGCGTTGCGCGGGCTCGTCACCGCGCTGGCCCACGAGCTCGCGCCCGAGGTGCGGGTCAACGGGGTGGCGCCCGGCGGCACGATGGGGACCCAGCTGCGTGGTCTGCGCGCGCTCGGGACCGGCGACCGCAGTCTCGGGGCGACCCCGGGGCGCGAGCAGGAGCTCGCCCAGCGCGTGCCGCTGCTGGTCGCGCTCACCGGCGCCGACCACGCCCACGCCTACGTCCATCTCGCCTCCGACGGGGCTCGGGGCACCACCGGCGAGATCATCAAGTCCGACGGCGGCATCGGCGTGCGCGGATGACGCAGCACCCCGATGCCGCTGCCGACGCCAGCCGCGGCTCCCTCGTCGCCCTGCTCGCCGGGTTGTTCGTCGCCGCGCTGACCCTGCGTCCGCAGCTGATCGCGGTCGGACCGCTGTTCCCCCGTATCGCCGCCGACGTCGGCCTGTCCTACGGCGTCGGCGGCCTGCTGAGCACGATCCCCGTGCTGTGCCTCGGCCTGTTCGCGCCCGTGGCGCCGGCCGTGACCGCGCGGACGAGCCACCAGCGCGCGCTGACGTGGTGTCTGTTCGGCATCGGTGCGTTCGGGCTGGCCCGGGCCTTCTCGCCGGGCGTGGTGGCGCTCGTGCTCACCACGGTCGGCATCGGCGTCGCGATGGGGGTGGCCGGGGCCCTGCTCCCGGTCGCGGTGAAGGCGGGAGCCGCCTCCCGGCCCGCATTCGCCACCGGCATCTACGCCGCCGGCATCCAGCTCGGAGCCGCGACGACCTCGGTGGTCGTCGTGCCGGTCGCGGTGGCCGCCTCGTGGCGCTGGTCGCTGGCCGTGATCTCCGCGGTGACCGTGGCGTGCGCCGCCGGCTGGGCCTGGCTGTCCCGCGGCACCGGCTCGGCACCGGTGCGACGGCGCGCCCTGCCGCTGCGCGACGGGTTCGCCTGGGTGCTGGCCGGGGTGTTCTTCCTGCAGGCCGTGCCGTACTTCGGACTCAACGCCTGGCTGCCGGTGTACCTGGTCGAGTCGGGGTGGCGCGAGACCGCCGCCGGGCAGGCGCAGGGCGTGCTCAACGTCGCCGCGCTGGCCGCGAGCCTGTCGATCCCGGCGCTGATGGACCGGGCCGGCTCGCGGCGCACCTACCTGATCACGAGCGCGGCGATCGTCGCGTTCGGGGTCGCGGCGCTGATCGCGTGGCCGGACGCGGCCTGGTGGCTGGTCGTGGTGGTCGGGGTGTCCATCGGGGTGCTGTTCGCGGTCTCGCTGGTGCTCCCGCTCGACGTCGCGCACGACCCGCCGGGGGTGGCCGCGGCGGCCGGGCTGATCCTGGGCGTGGGGTACGTCGGCGCCGCGACGGCGCCGGTGCTGCTCGGCTGGGTGCGCGATCTCGTCGGTGGCTTCGCCGGTCCGCTGTGGGCCGTGGTCGGGAGCATGGTGGCGCTGATGGCCGTCTGCCTGTCCCTGACACCGCAGCGCCTGTCCCGCGGGGTCGCCGTCGGCGACCCCGACGCCGAGCACGCCTCGCGAGGAGGTTCGCCATGAGTTCGTTGACCACGCGCGACAGCGTCGCCGGGCATGCCTGGGCGCTGCAGGTGGGCGGTGCGGGCCGGCCGGCCGACGGCGGCCGGCGCCCCGTCGAGGACCCGGCCACCGAGGACACGATCGCCGAGGTGCCCGACGCCGACGAGCGCGACGTCGGTCTGGCCGTCGACGCCGCAGCCGCCGCCTTCCCCGCGTGGCGCCGGACGGCGGCGCGTGACCGGGCCCGGCTCGTACGCGGCCTGGCCGACGTCGTCCGCGAGCACGTCGAGGAGTTCGCGTTCCTCGACGCACTCGACGGGGGGTTCCCGATCACCAACATGCGCAACGACGTCGGATGGGCGGCCGAGCTGCTCGAGCTGTTCGCCGACTGGGCGCTGCAGCTCGGCGGCGAGACCATCCCGGCGTCGGCCGACCACCTGCACTACACCGTGCGCGAGCCGTTCGGGGTGGTGGGGCGCATCGTGCCCTTCAACCACCCGATCTTCTTCGCCGCCGGGAAGGTCGCCGCCCCCCTGGTCGCCGGCAACACGGTCGTGCTCAAGCCGGCCGACCAGACGCCGCTGTCGGCGCTGCGCTTCGCCGAACTCGCGAACCAGGTGCTACCGCCGGGCGTGCTCAACGTCGTGACCGGCCCCCGTGCGGGGCACGCGCTGGTCGCCGATCCCAGGGTCCGGCGGCTCGCCTTCATCGGCTCGGACGCGGTCGGGCGTGCCATCCAGCGCGACGCCGCCGAGGTCGGGGTCAAGCACGTCACGCTCGAACTGGGCGGCAAGAACGCCATGATCGTGCTGCCGGACGCCGACCTCGATGCGGCCGTCGCCGGCGTGGTCAGCGGCATGAACTTCGTCGGTTCCACCGGCCAGTCCTGCGGTTCGAACTCGCGGATCCTGGTCCACGCCGAGATCGCCGCGGAGCTGACCGACCGTGTCGTCGCACGGCTGGGCGAGCTGCGGCTCGGCTCCCCGCTGGACGCCGCGACGCAGGTCGGACCGCTGGTGTCCGAGGCGCAACGGCAGCGCACCGAACGCTACGTCGAACTCGGACGGCGCGAGGGCGCGCGACTCCGGCTCGGCGGCCGTCGCCCAGACGGTTTCCCACGCGGCTGGTTCTACGCCCCGACCGTGTTCGACGAGGTCGACCCCGGCTCGCAGCTCGGTCAGCAGGAGGTGTTCGGACCCGTGCTCTCGATCATGCCGGTGCCCGACCTCGACCAGGCCATCGAGATCGCCAACGCGGTCGAGTACGGGCTGACCGCCAGCATCTGGACCGCCGACGTGAAGACGGCACACCGGGCGGTGCGCGACCTCGATGCCGGCTACGTGTGGGTCAACGGATCGGGCCGCCACTTCTGGGGCGTGCCGTTCGGCGGAACCAAGTCCTCCGGGGTCGGACGCGAGGAAGGCCTCGAGGAACTCCACAGCTTCACCCAGACCAAGGCCGTGCATGTCCTCCTCGACTGACCAGCCGACCGACCCCACCGCGCCGGCGCGGACGGCCACCGACGCCGCCGTCGAGGCGCTGGCCGCCAGCGGCGTCGACCACGTCTTCGGGCTGCCGGGGACGACCATCATGGGGCTGCTCGACGTCCTCGGACGCCACGACGGCCTTCGCTACCTGTCGGTGCGTCACGAACAGGCGGCTGCCCACATGGCCGACGGGTTCTGGCGTGCGTCCGGCCGGGTCGCCGCCTGCCTCGCCTCACGCGGACCCGGCGCCGCGAACCTGACCATCGGGTTGCACAACGCCTACGCGGAATCGATCCCGCTGCTGGCCATCGTCGGGCAGGTGCCCGACGCGCTGGCCCACCGCGAGGCGTTCGAGGAGATGGACCTGCTGGGCCTGTTCCGGCCGGTGACGAAGTGGTCGGCCGAGGTCCACGACGCCGAACGCGTCGGCGAGCTGGTCCACCGGGCGGCCCGCACGGCCACGACGGGGCGGCCGCGCCCGACGTTCGTGTCGTTGCCGCTCGACGTCCTGCAGGCGCCGGTGCGGGGCGGGCCGGTCACGGTCAGCGCGACGCCGTCCGCACCGGCGCCCGCACCCGAGGCGGTCGCCGCGGCGGCAGCCGTGTTGCGTGCCGCCCGGCGGCCGGTGATCGTCGCGGGCGGCGGGATGCTGCGACCGGCCTGGTGCACCGCACTGGTCGAGACCGCCGAGTACCTGCAGGCACCGGTCGTGACCACGTGGATGCGCAAGAACGCCTACCCCAACGACCATCCGCTCTACGCCGGGACGCTCGGCTACGGCGCCCACCCGGCGGCCGAGCGCGCCGTGGCCGAGGCGGACGTGCTGCTCGCGCTCGGCTGCCGCTTCTCGGAGTTCACGACCAAGCGCTACCAGCTCGTGGCCCCCGGGACCGCGATCGTCCAGGTCGACGTCGACGCCGACGAGATCGGCGCGGTCTATCCCGTCACCCAGGGTGTGACCGCCGATGCCTGGGAGTTCTGTCGCCAGCTCGCCGACGCGCTGTCGGAACACCGCGCGCCGGACGCCGTCCGTGATCGGGCCGGTCGGCTGCGCCACGAGGCCGTCACCGAGAGCGAGCCGCCGACGACCGCGCCCGACCATCCCGGCGGGGTGCCCAGCGCCGAGTTGGTCGCCGCCCTGCGTCGTGTGGTGGCCCGGCACGACCCGATCGTGGTCCAGGACACCCACTCGTTCGGGCCCTGGCTGGCGCGCTACCTCGACCTGCACCGGCCCGGGACGCACTACGGCGCGGCCGGTGGGGCGATGGGTTGGGGCTTTCCGGCGGCGCTCGGGATCCAGGCCGCCCGGCCCGACGAGCGGGTCGTCGCCGTCTGCGGGGACGGCAGCTTCTGGATGGTGGCCCAGGAGCTCGAAACGGCCGTACGCGAGCGCCTGCCCGTCGTCACGGTCGTGACCAACAACTTCGCCTACGGCAACACGCGCGACCGGCAGACCCACGCGCACGGCGGCCGCTACGTGGGCGTCTTCTACGACAATCCCGACTTCGCCGAGTTCGCCCGCCTGTGTGGTGCGCACGGCGAGCGGGTCGAGCACCCCGACCAGCTCGACGCCGCCCTCGAGCGGGCGCTGGCGTCGGGCCGGCCAGCGGTCGTCGACGTCATCCAGCACCGTCACGAGGGCCTTCCCGGTGACCTGCAGCCGCTACCCGCCCGCTGAGGCCGCGTCCCGGACCACCTCGTTGCGGGCCAGCGCCTCGCGGATCGCCTCGATCAGGCGGCGATGCAGCGGCGAGAACGACTTGCCCTTGCGCGAGACGACGACGATCGGGACCAGCAGGCTGGCACCCTCCACCTCGATCTCGCGCAGCTGGCCGCGATCGAGTTCCTCCTGGGCGGCGGTGCGGAACACCAGCGTCACACCGATGCCGGTCCGCGCGGCCCGCTTCATCGCCTCGGGATGCCCGAGCTGGAGCACGATGTTGCGTTCGGTAACGCCGCGTTCGCGCAACTGCTTGTCGACGAACGTGCGACGGATGATGCCCGCCGGCGCCTCGATGAAGGGCAGGGTCGACAGCGCGTCGAGGCCGATCCGACTGCCGGTCGGCGGCGATCCGGGCGCCGCGACCAGCACGATCTCGTCCTGGCCGACCTGTTCGCAGTCCATGCCCGGGAGCTCGGGCGCGTCGTCGGTGACCACGACGGCGAAGTCGAACACGCCCGCACGGGTGTCCTCGACCGCGTGCTCGGTGTCCGAGATGCTCAGCCGCAGGTCGGCGTCGGGATACCGGGTCTGGAACTCGGTCAGCACGCCGGGCAGCACGTAGCTGCCGACCGACATGCTCGCGCCGAAGTGGACGGCGCCGCCGACGCCGTCGGACAGGCTGCTCAGGTGCCGATCGAGTTCGCGGGTGCGGGTGAGCAGGTCCTCGGCCCAGGCGTGTACGAGCCGTCCCGCCTCGGTCAGGTGCAGCTGGCGCCCGTCGCGGTAGAACAGCTTCGTGCCCAGCCGCTGCTCGAGCGAACGGATGTGGGAGCTGACCACCGGCTGGGCCACCATCAGCTGGTCGGCGGCGCGTCCGACCCCACCGAGCTGGACCACCAGCGAGAGCACCTCGAGCTTGTGCAGCGGCAGCCGCAGGTCGATGGCCACGATGTCGTCTCCTCCGCCGCCCACCGGACGGAACATACTAATGCAGGTATGGATCCGTCTCTAGACGGGTATTTGAACTATCGGTGCGCCACTCTTAGGCTGGCCCGGAAGCGGGCCATGCCCTGCCGGCCGGGGCCAATCAGGAGTGGTGGTTGATGAACCTCGGGGACGTGCTCGCCGACGTCCGACGCGGCATGATCCCCGCGTCGGTGTACAGCGACCCGGAGCTGTTCGAGCTCGAGAAGCGCCGGGTGTTTGGTCGCGCGTGGGTCCATCTCGCCCACGAGTCCGAGATCCCCGAGCCGGGCGACTACGTGGTGCGCCGCATCGTCGACGACTCGTTCATCGTCAGCCGCGACGAGGACGGCCAGGTCCGTGTGCTGCTCAACATGTGCCTGCATCGCGGGATGCAGGTCTGCCGCTCCGAGATCGGCAACGCCTCGCACTTCCGCTGCCCCTACCACGCCTGGACCTACAAGAACTCGGGCGAGCTGGTCGGGGTGCCCTTCCACAAGGACGCCTACGGGGGCGAGGACGGGCTGCGGCGCAAGGGCGTGACGCTGATGCCGGCGCCGCGCGTGGACACCTACGCCGGGCTGATCTTCGCCTCGCTCGACGAGCACGCACAGGACCTGGCCGACTACCTGGGTGGGTTCAGGTTCTACCTCGACTTCTACCTCGGCCAGAGCGCGGACGGGGCCGAGGTACACGGGCCGCAGCGGTTCCGGGTCAAGGCGAACTGGAAGATCGGCGCCGAGAACTTCGCCGGCGACACCTACCACACCCCCCACACCCATGCGAGCGTGGTCGACATCGACCTGTTCTCGGCGCCCAAGGCCGCCAAGCGCAAGGAGGGCGCGCTGTACTTCGCCGGCGCCGGGGGCGGCACCACCTACAAGCTGCCGACCCAGGACTTCCGCGAGAACCTGCGCTTCATCGGCTACCCCGACGAGATGATCGACGTCATGGGCAGCACCTGGGACGCCCAGCACCGTGCCATGGTCGGTGACGCGGGCTTCATGCCCTCCGCCGCGACCGCCCTGCCCAACCTCAGCTTCGTGCACAACTGGCCCGTCGTCGACCGCGAGGGGCTCGTGGTGCCGTTCATCTCGATCCGCCAGTGGCAGCCGGTCAGCGCCACCGAGACCGAGGTGCTGTCGTGGTTCGCGGTCGATAAGAATGCGCCCCAGTGGTACAAGGACGCGTCCTACAAGGCCTACCTGATGTGCTTCGGCTCGTCGGGCATGTTCGAGCAGGACGACGTCGAGAACTGGACCTCGATCACGCAGATGGCACGCGGCCAGATGGCCGAGCGGCTCAACCTGCACAGCCGGATGGGGTTGACCCGCGACGGCGAGCCGGTCACGCCCGAGATCGACTGGCCGGCGCCGGGACGCGCCTACACCGGGTTCAGCGAGCACAACCAGCGCTCCCTGCTCGGGCTGTGGTGCGACCTGCTCGACGACGCCCCCGACGCGCAGGTCGACCCGGCCGAGACGCCCGCGGCGCGCATCGCCACCCTGCACTAGGAGACACCGTGTCCGTCCCGACCACGGCCCGGCGCATCCGCTACGGCAGTGCCACCTACGACCTCGTCGTCGAGTTCCTCTACACCGAGGCCGAACTGCTCGACGAACGGCGCCACGAGGAATGGCTGGCGCTGCTGACCGGCGACGTGCGCTACGTGATGCCGGTGCGGGTGACCACGGCGCACACCCTCGAGGGCTCGACGCTGCCGTCGATGGCCCACTTCGACGAGGACCGCTACTCGCTCGAGAAGCGCGTCGCTCGCTTCGCCACCGAACACGCCTGGGCCGAGGACCCGCCGTCGCGCACCCGCCGCTACGTCACCAACGTGCGCTGCTACGAGGGCCCCGGCGACGACGAGCTGACCGTCAAGAGCAACCTGCTGCTGTTCCGCTCGCGCGGGGACCTCTACGAGCACGACCTGCTCTCGGCCGTGCGCACGGACCTGCTGCGGCGCGACGGCGACGAACTGCGCCTGGCGCGGCGCGACATCCTCATCGACGAGTCGGTGCTGCGGACCCAGAACCTGGCCGTCTTCCTGTGACCGGTCCGTCCGACCCGCAACGGTCCGACCTGCCCGGTGACGAGCCGGTCGAGCTCGCCAACGAGTACGCCGTCGTCGAGGTCCGCCGGGTCAGGACCCGCAACGGGGTCCGGCTCGAGATCGTCTCGCCACGCCTCGGCCGTGGCATCCGTCTCGACCCGTTGCAGCTCGAGTCGCTGACGTGGCAGACCCCCGACACGTTCTCGGGCTTTCTCACGACCCCGTTCGGTCCGGAGGAGGAGGCGGAGTGAGCACGGACGCCACGACCGCCGCGGCGAGCACCGGCGGGCCGCAGGACGCCCGGCTCCGGCAGACGATCGCGACGGCGTGCCGCATCCTGGCCCACCGGGGGCTGGTCGACGGCATCCTCGGCCACGTCTCGGCCCGTGTCGGCGACGACCGGCTGCTGATCCGCTGCCGCGGCGAGGGCGAACGGGGACTGCGGCGCACCCGGGCATCAGAGGTGTGGGAGGTGACACTCGACGGCGACCCGGTCGACCTGCCGGACGGGTTCACGCCGCCCAACGAGCTGCCCATCCACAGCGAGCTGTACCGCCAGCGGCCTGACGTCGGTGCCGTCATCCACGCGCACCCGCCGGCCGCGCTGCTTGCCGGTCTCGCCGGGCTCGAACCGCGGCCGGTGTTCGGCGCCTTCAACATCCCCGCGTTGCAGCTGGCCCGCCGGGGCGTGCCGGTCTACCCCCGGCCGGTGCTGATCACCCGGGCGGAGCTGGCCCGCGAGATGGTCGCCGCCATGGGCGACGCGGACGTGTGCCTGTTGCGCGGTCACGGCATCACGGTCGCGGCGTCGAGCGTCGAGGCGGCCACCGTGCTGGCGTGCAACCTCAACCAGCTGCTCGAGGTGACCGTCGAGCTGGCCCGGCTGGGCGCGACGCCGCCGGACCTCGACGCCGCCGACCTCGACGAGCTGCCCGACCTCGGCTCGGACTTCAACGACCGGCTCACCTGGCAGGCACTGGCCGCCGAGGTCGAGTGAGCCCGGCGAGGCCGGTCAGACCAGGCTCAGCTGGGCGTGGCCGCGTTCGAGGTCGAGCAGGAGCCGCTTGCGCTCGAGCCCGCCGCCGTAGCCCGTGAGGGTGCCGTTGGAACCGACGACCCGGTGGCAGGGCACGATGATCCCGATCGGGTTGCGCCCGTTGGCGAGCCCGACGGCACGCGATGCGCCCGGCGCGCCGATGCGCGCGGCGAGTGCGCCGTACGTGATCGTCTCGCCGTAGGGGATGTCGCACAGCGCCCGCCACACCTGCTGCTGGAACGGCGTGCCGCGCGCGAACGACAGCTCGAGGTCGAAGACGTGCCGCTCGCCGGCGAAGTACTCGTCGAGCTGTGCCGCCGCGTGGGCGACCGCGGTGTCGTCGCGGATGCCGAAGCGGTCCTCGTCCGGGCGGTGGCGTTGCCGCTCCATGTAGCACCCGACCAGGGCATCGCCCTCGGCGACGAGGGTGATGGGGCCGACCGGGCTGTCGACGATGCCGTGGTGCATGGTGGTGCTCCTGGTCGCGGGCCGCGTCATGCGGCGGAGGTGGAGGCGGGGGGTGCGGTCACGGGCAGGCGGTTGACGGCGTGGTCGCCGCTGGCCCACAGGTACTGCACGGCGTAGGCGCGCCAGGGGCGCCAGGCCTGCGCGTGGCGGGTGAGTGCGGCCGGCGAGTCGGGCAGGCCGAGCCGCCGCGCGGCGAGCCGGACGCCGAGGTCGCCGGGCAGGAACGCATCGGGGTCCCCGAGGCCGCGCATGAGCACGACCTCGACGGTCCAGGGGCCCAGCCCCGGCAGCGCCGAGAGCCGGGCCCTGGCCTCGTCGCGGTCGGCGCCGGGCCCGAGGTCGAGGTCGCCGTCGGCCAACGTCCGGGCCAGCCGGTGCAGGGCACGGACCCGCGCCGCCGGCAGGCGCAGCAGCGCCGGGTCCGCGGCGGCCAGGGCGGCCGGTGCCGGGAACAGCCGGCTGAGCCCGCCGTCGGGGTCGTCGACCGGCTCGCCCAGGACGGCCGCCAACCGACCGGCATGGGTCGCGGCGGCAGCCGTCGAGACCTGCTGGCCGAGCACGGCGCGGACCGCGAGTTCCTCGGCGTCCACGGTGCGCGGCACCCGGCGGCCCGGTGCCGCGGCGACGAGCGGGGCGAGGGCGGGGTCGCCGGCCAGCAGGCCGTCGACCGCGACCGGGTCGGCGTCGAGGTCGAGCAGGCGACGGCAGCGGGCGATGGCGGTGGCGAGGTCGCGCGGGTCGCGCAGCCGCAGCTCGCAGGCGACGTGGTCGGGCTGCGGGCGCAGGCTGACGATGCCGGTCCCGTTGGGCAGCCGCAGTGTCCGGCGGTAGGCGCCGTCGCGCCACTCCTCGACGCCGGGGACCGCGGTCGCCGCGAGGTGCCCGAACAGGTTGTCCGGGCACAGCGGCGCCCGGAACGGCAGCCGCAGCGACACGCTGCCGGTCCCCGCGCTCGCCGCACCACGCCGTACGCGGGCACGCAGGTCGCGCGGCGAGGTGGCGAACACGTCGCGGACGACGTCGTTGAAGGAACGGACGCTGCCGAAACCGGCCGCGAACGCGACCTCGGTCAGCGGCAGCTCGGTGGTCTCGATCAGCAGTCGTGCCGTCTGGGCGCGCTGGGCCCGCGCCAACGCCAGCGGCCCGGCGCCCACCTCGGAGCGCAGGTGACGCTGCACCTGGCGGGTGCTGTAGCCGAGCCGTGCCGCCAGCCCGGGCACCCCGTCCCGATCGATGACGCCGTCACCGATCAGGCGCATGGCACGGGCGACCACGTCGGCCCGGTGGTCCCACTCGGGCGAGCCGGGGCTCGCGTCGGGCCGGCAGCGCTTGCAGGCGCGGAACCCGCCCTGCTGCGCCGCGGCGGCGGTGGGGTAGAAGCGCATGTTGCGCGCCTTCGGTGGCACCACCGGGCAACTCGGGCGGCAGTAGATGCCCGTGGTCAGCACGGCGGTGAAGAACCACCCGTCGAACCGTGCGTCCTTGGACTGCACGGCCCGTACACAGCGATCGGTGTCTTCGTACATGCCGGCAGGATGCGGCCTGGCGGGCGCAGCGTCCAGCAGGTTTGCGACATCACCGTGGGGCCGCACGTCGCTCAGCGGGTGAACGCGCCGCCGACCAGCCGGTGCTCGGCCGTGTCCGGGTCGGGTTCGCCGTGCTCGGCCAGGATCGCCGGAGCGAACACCTCGGCGTCGTCCTGCGGCCGGTAGCCGAGCGCACGCGCCGCGTCGAGACTCCACCAGCGGCGCGTGTTGTCCGACACGCCCCAGACGACCCGGAAGCCCGGCGACGGGGCGGTCAGTGCCGCCTCGACCAGGCGCGCGGCGTCGCCGGGGGACAGCCAGGTCGCCAGTGTGCGGACGTCGGCGGGTTCGTCGCGGCAGGTCCCGATGCGCAGGCAGACGACGTCCATGCCGTAGCGGTCGGCGTAGAGCGAGCCCAGCGCTTCCGAGGCGACCTTGGCGACCCCGTAGAAGGTGTCGGGCCGGGGATAGAGCCAGTCGGGCGCCTCCGCCTCGCCGCGCGGCTGGAAGCCGACCGCGTGGTTGGACGAGGCGTACACCACCCGCTGGATACCGGCGTCGCGGGCCGATTCGAGGACGACCTGGGTCGCGACGATGTCGTCCGCCGCCGCGTCGAACTCCATGGTCCGCCCCGTCGCGGCCGCGAGGTGGACCACGGCGTCCATGCCCTCGCACGCGGCGCGCACCAGGTCGGCGTCGAGCACCGAGCCGCGGACACGCTCCTCGCCGTCGCCCGGGTCGTCGACCGGTCGGGTGTCGAGCAGACGCAGGATGCGTCCGTCGCCGGCGAGTCCGGCCCGCAGATGGCGGCCGATGCGGCCCGCGGCACCGGTGATCAGGACGCGTTGCACGTCGTCTCCTCGTCGGTCTGCGCGGCGACGATAGACGGTGTCAGTCGGCACCGGCCGGGCCGGTTGTGCATCCCGGCGGCCGAACGTGGACACTGCGCCGCGGCGTGGACGAGGAGGAACGATGACGACGCGACCACCGGTCGAGGACCAGGGCGACGAACGGCTCGAGGTCGGTCAGCCGAAGCGTGCGGCGGCCGGCCTGCAAGCCGTGATGTGGTCGTACAAGCACGCCCGCGACCAGATGGGCGTGCGCCGGACCCTGCAGACGATGCCGAAGCTGAACCAGCAGGACGGTTTCGACTGCCCGGGCTGCGCCTGGCCCGAGGCCGAGCGGCGCCACCACGCCGAGTTCTGCGAGAACGGCGTGAAGGCGGTGGCGTCCGAGGCCACCCGGCGGCGCGTCGATCGCGAGTTCTTCGCCCGGCATTCGGTCAGCGACCTGCGCGAGCGTTCCGAGCACTGGCTCGGCCAGCAGGGGCGACTGACCGAACCGATGGTCAAGCGGGACGGCAGCGACCACTACGGGCCGATCGGCTGGGACGACGCGTTCGCGCTGGTCGCCGCGCACCTCGGCCGGCTGGACTCGCCGGACGAGGCCGTGTTCTACACCTCGGGGCGGACCTCGAACGAGGCCGCGTTCGTGTACCAGTTGTTCGTCCGCGCCTTCGGGACCAACAACCTGCCCGACTGCTCCAACCTGTGCCACGAGTCGTCGGGGTCGGCGCTGACCGAGACGATCGGGGTGGGCAAGGGCACGGTGCAGCTGTCCGACCTCGAGGACACCGACCTGATCTTCGTGGTCGGCCAGAACCCGGGCACCAACCATCCCCGGATGCTGGCGACGCTCGAGGCCGCCAAGCGCAACGGTGCACGCATCGTCACGGTGAACCCGCTGCCCGAGGCGGGCCTGCTGCGCTTCGACAACCCGCAGACGGCCCGCGGCCTGCTCGGCCGCGGCACCCATCTGACCGACCGCTACCTCCAGGTCCGGCTCAACGGCGATCTCGCGCTGTTCAAGGCGCTCAACGTCGGCCTGCTGCAGGCCGAGGAGGACGCGCCCGGCACGGTGCTCGACCACGAGTTCATCGCGTCGCGCACGGCCGGGTTCGAGACGTTCGCCGCCGCCGCACGCCACCTCGACTGGGACGAGGTCGACGCAGCCACCGGTTTGAGCCGGGACGAGATCGCGCAGACCCTGGCCGAGGTGTTGCAGGCCCGACGGATCGTGGTGTGCTGGGCGATGGGGCTCACGCAGCACCGCAATGCGGTCGACACGATCCGCGAGATCGTCAACTTCCTGCTGCTGCGCGGCAACCTCGGCCGGCCGGGCACCGGGGTGTGTCCGGTCCGCGGGCACTCCAACGTCCAGGGCGACCGGACCATGGGCATCTACGAGAAGCCCGCCGAGGAGTTCCTCGACGCGTTGCGCGACGAGTTCGGTTTCGAGCCGCCCCGCCACCACGGGGTCGACGTCGTCGACGCGATCCGCGCCCTGCGCGATCGGCGGGCGAAGGTCTTCATGGCGGTGGGCGGCAACTTCGTCGGTGCGTCGCCGGACACCGCGGCGACCGAGGCGGCGATGGCCGGCGCGGACCTGACGGTGCAGGTGTCGACCAAGCTCAACCGCTCGCACGCCGTCACCGGCCGCGAGGCGCTGATCCTGCCGACCCTCAGCCGCCCCGAACGCGACCTGCAGGCTGCGGGCCCCCAGGTCGTCACGGTGGAGGACTCGATGAGCCTGGTCCATCCCTCGACCGGGGTGCTCGAGCCCGCCTCGCCGCACCTGCGCTCCGAGGTGGCGATCCTGTGCGGGATCGCGCAGGCGACCGCGGCTGCGACCGGCCGGGGGGCGGCGATCGACTGGGCCGGCCTGGTCGACGACTACGACCGCATCCGCGACCACATCGCCAACGTCGTCCCCGGCTTCGAGGACTTCAACCGGCGCCTGCGCAGCCTGGGCAGCTTCCTGCTGCCCAACGGCGTCCGCGACGGCGTCGACGAGCTGGCCACCGACACCGGCCGGGCGCAGTTCAGCGTCAACGACCTCGTGGTGCTGCGGGTCCCGCCGGGCCGGTTGCTGCTGCAGACCATCCGCAGTCACGACCAGTACAACACCACCATCTACGGGCTCGACGACCGCTACCGCGGTGTCAAGCAGGGGCGACGGGTCGTGTTCGTCCATCCCGACGACCTCGCCGATCTCGGCCTGGCCGACGGGGACGTGGTCGACCTGGTCAGCGAGTGGGAGGACGGCGACCGGCGCGCTGAGGCGTTCCGCACGGTCGCGTTCCCGACCGCCCGCGGCTGCGCCGCCGCCTATTTCCCGGAGACCAACGTGCTCGTCCCGCTCGATTCGACCGCCCGCACGAGCAACACGCCGACCTCGAAGTCGGTGGTGGTGCGCCTGGAGCGGGTTCCGACGCCGGCTGGGGCGCGCGCGTGACCGCGTCGACCACGATCAAGGTCCGCTTCCACGAGCTCGACCCGAACGGCCACGTCAACCACGGCGTGTACGCCAACTATTTCGAGACGGCGCGCATCGAACTGCTCGACCGGCTCGGGTTCGGGCCGGCCGTGCTGGCCGCGCGGGGGGTCCACCTCGTCGTGGTGGAACTGCGGATCCGGTTCAAGCGGCCGGCCCACGCCGGACAGACCCTGACCGTGGAGACCGGGGTCAAGGAGTTGCGTCGAGCATCGTCCTGGTGGGCGCAGCGGTTGGTCAACGAGTCGGGCGAGGTCGTCTCCGAGGCCGAGGTCCTGTCCACCGCAACGAACGCCGACGGCCGCCCGATCCGCCCGCCGCAGGATCTGGTCGAGAAACTCGCCACCCTGCAACAGTAGGCGCGCCCCGGCGACCCGCCGTGCCCGCGATTCCTCCGCACACTCGAGAGGCTCCGGGAAGCGCTCGGGCGACTGGCCACCGCTCGTGGCGCCATCCAACGCTTGTACGCGCTGTCCATACCGGTGGCGAGTCTCCTCGAGTGGAAAGAGCCTATGACGCCACCGGTGCCGTTCGTGTCTGCAGCTCCCTCGGCCACCGAGTCCGGGTGGCGGTAGAGACTCCGGGCGTTTCTTGATGGCTGCTGGGAAGCGTGCCGCATAGGTTCGACGCTGACGGGGGAGGATGGGGTGGTAGGTCGCGAGGAGGCGTTGCAGGAGTTGCGCCGTGTCGTCACCGGTTGTGAGTTCGAGTTCGCGACGGTGCTCGAGGTCACCGATGGTGGGTCGGATGGATTCCTGTTGGGCGTGCGGAGCGGGCGGCGGCTCCACTCGCACACGCTGGTTGTGGCGGCCGACGAGCGCAGCCTCGCTCTCGATCACAGCGCGGGCGAGCCGTTGCCTGAGGATGACGTGCAGCTGTGGGCCCAGTTGGTGGTCACGTGGCTGGCGGAGCAGCTCGACACCGGGGTGCTGCGCTGGGGCCAACGGGTCACGCTGCCCGACGGCACCGTTGCCATCGATCCGACGCTCGAACCTGAGCCGTCGAGCCCGTGGTGGGTGAGCCCGGTGCCCCTGGAGCGGCCTACGCCGGAGGCGCAGCGGCGACTACGACGGTTGGCCCGGGACAGGCGACAA
>Ga0208490_100785_pt1 | contig 15647 bp, 17 predicted proteins | sample SubbioAug_CSWold_FD_184818 | JGI IMG/M metagenome (GOLD analysis project Ga0208490, IMG submission 184818) | Serpentinite rock and fluid subsurface biosphere microbial communities from McLaughlin Reserve, California, USA - CR11Aug_CSWold (SPAdes) | ecosystem: Environmental > Terrestrial > Deep...
CCCCTGATCGCTCCATTCCAGATCCCGTTCCGGTGGAGCGGCAAACAGGATAAACAACCTGGCAGTATCTGCTCCGTATTTGGCTATAATCTCTTCAGGGCTAACCACGTTTCCCTTGGATTTGGACATTTTCGCCCCATCCTTCAGCACCATACCCTGGGTTAAAAGGTTTTCAAAGGGCTCTTCCACCTTTACCAGTCCCTGGTCGTATAGTACCTTGGTGAAAAACCGGGCATACATCAGGTGTAAAATGGCATGCTCCACTCCACCAATATATTGGTCCACATTCATCCAGTAATCTACATCTTCTTTTTTAAAGGCCAATTGATCATTCTTTGGTGAGCAAAACCTAAGGAAATACCAAGATGAACAAACAAAGGTATCCATGGTGTCAGTTTCCCTTTTGGCCGGCTTGCCGCACTCAGGACAGGTTGTATTGACAAAGTCAGGTCGGTAATTTAAGGGCGACTCTCCCGTGGGCTTGAACTGTACGTCCGTTGGCAGATACACGGGCAAGTCCTGATCTGGTACGGGTACCGAACCGCATTCTGCACAGTAAATAATGGGAATTGGCGCACCCCAATACCGCTGCCGGGATATTAACCAGTCCCTCAACCTGAAATTTACTTCCCGGTTGCCAAAGTTATTTTCTTCCAGATAACTGGCAATACCCTCTTTTGCTTCCCCAACGGGTAAACCATTAAATTGACGTGAATTTACCAGGATACCATCACCAGTATATGCCTCTATCAATGGCCTTTCCCCTTGGCCTTCGGGTCTTACCACCTCAACAATGGGCAAATTATATTTTATGGCAAAATCAAAATCTCGCTGGTCATGCCCCGGCACCCCCATTACCGCCCCGGTACCATAATCCATTAAGACGTAATTAGCTACAAGAACAGGTACCTGCTCCTTTGTCAGCGGATTAATTACATGGGCGCCTATCTTAATGCCCTCTTTTTCCAGCTCAGTGGAAGTGCGGTCAATCTGGCTCAAAGACCGGACCTTAGAGACAAAAGCCTTTACTTTTTCCTCGTTAATAGTCCCCTTGGTCAGTTTTTCCACTAGGGGATGCTCAGGTGCAAGCACCAAGTAGGTAACCCCGAAAACAGTATCCTGCCTAGTGGTGTAGACCGGGACTTCATCTCCTGTTTCCGCCACTATAAACTTAATAATGGCACCTTCACTGCGGCCAATCCAGTTATCTTGCATGATTTTAACTTTTTCCGGCCAGCCGGGAAGTTTGTTCAAGTCCTCTAACAATCTGTCGGCATAGTCAGTAATCTTAAAAAACCACTGCTCCAAGTCTTTCTTAGAGACTTCTGCCTCACATCGCTCGCACTTATCATCCACCACCTGCTCGTTGGCCAGCACGGTGGCACAAGAAGGGCACCAGTTAACTCCTGCCTTTTTCTTGTAAGCTAGGCCATTGTGATAAAGCTGCAAAAATAGCCATTGGGTCCATTTATAATAATCAGGATAACAGCTGGCGACTTCCCGGTCCCAATCATAGCTAATACCCATTTGATTAAGCTGTGTCTTCATATTGGCTATATTCTGTGTTGTCCACTGATCAGGGGGAACGTTATTTTTAATGGCTGCATTTTCTGCCGGCAGACCGAATGCATCCCAACCCATGGGATGCAGCACATTAAATCCCTGCATTGTCTTAAATCGGGCAACAACATCACCGATGGAGTAATTGCGCACATGACCCATGTGCAGATTGCCGGAAGGGTAAGGAAACATTTCCAAAACATAGTATTTGGGCCTTTGGGGGTCTTCTGTAACCTTATGCAGATTATCAGTTACCCACTTTTGCTGCCATTTCTGCTCTAGTTCGGTGAAATTGTACGTTTCCTTCATTAAATAGTCTCCTCCTTTTCGCTACTAAATCTATTTTAGCTAAATAATTGCCTCTATGCAAATTCAAATTCAATAATCTGTTTCATGTTTCCTGTCTCTTCATGTAAAAAAGCCCTCCATCCCAAACAAAGGGACGAGAGCTTGTTTATGTATCCCGCGGTACCACCATTTTGATAAAGCAGATAAATATTTTGGTGGAGAATAGGGGGTTCGAACCCCTGACCTCATGGCTGCCAGCCATGCGCTCTCCCAGCTGAGCTAATTCCCCTTATGCTTGATTTCATTTTTTTCTTCACCAGCCACAAACTATATTATAATGACTTTCTATCACTTTGTCAAATGCTTTTGCAGAAGTTTTTTTATACTATTTTTACCTGTCGGGCATCTCCCCACAGCCGCTCCAGGTCGTAGAAACGCCTGGTATCCTCCTGGAAAATATGGATTATTACGTAGTTATAATCAAGCAGTACCCAGTTGGCATCCCTATACCCTTCTTTCCTCAAGGGTGCATTCCCCAATTCTGCTTCAATATTATCGCAGATAGCCTTTACCTGGGTAGAGGAATTTCCTGTGGCGATAATAAAGTAATCCGCTACTAGGGACACCTGCTGTAAATCAAGCACCGAGACATTATGAGCTTTCTTGTCTTCCATTGCTGCCACAATTCTTTTGACTAGCTCCAGTGGGTTTGTCAATCACATTACCTCCTATTATTTTGTTTGTATTATTATATTACAGTTTACTTTATATTGATATTACCTTCCCGCAGCCAATTTATCGCTTCAACTGTCAAAGGGTGTATCACTAGGCCTTTTTTTATATTATAAATCAAAGAGCGGACCAAAAACAACTCAGTACTCCTATTTAAGCAAATTTCATTGGTAAATTCTTGCCGCAGTTCTTCTACACAGGGAAATTGCCTGCTTGGCTCAATTACATCCACGATGTAAATTAATTGCTCCAATGGCTTCATAGATGGCCTTCCCGTGGTATGATAGGTTATAGCATCCAGCACCTCTTGGTCATTGATGACAAAATCTCTGGCAGCCATCCAGGCCCCCACCGGCCCGTGAAGGAGCATTGGAATCTGTTTTTCTACGTTAAAGCGAATTAAACCTGCCTGTTGACCCCAAAATAATAACTGCTCATCTGTGAAATCCCGGGCATAATCATGCAACAAACCTGCCAAATAAGCTTTAGCTTGGTTTATGTTATATTTGAATGCCAATTCCACAGCCAATTCAGCTACTCCCAATGCATGCTTAAACCTTTGGGGGCTAAGTAATTGGGCTAATTTAGCTTCTATCTCAGTTGCCTTATCTGTTTTCATCTTTCTTCCCCCAAACAAAAACCTCCTATTAATGTAGGAGGTGCTGTGCAAATTACTACTCTTTGACCTTAGCCTCATTAACTGTTAATACACGCCCTTGAAAATCTGCTCCATTCATGACTTCAATCATTTTTTCCGCAGCTTCATCAGCCACTTCTACAAAACCAAAGCCCCTGGAACGGCCTGTCTCTTTATCGGTGATAATTCTACTGCTGATTACTCCTCCATGCTCACCAAAAATTTGACTCAAATCCTCCACCGTAGTGCTCCAAGGTAAATTACCGACATAAAGTGTGCGTACCACTAAACTTTCACCTCACCAGATATTTTTATTCTTTTTTTATTTTTAGCTCATTACCCCCATTTAATTGTTAATTTCATCACTGTTAGTATGGTGCAGTTACATAAATTTTATGCTTAAAGATATAATCTTCTACCTGCTCTGGCAGCAGGTATTTAATTGGCTGGTTTTCCCTGACCCGGCGGCGAATATCTGTGGAAGAAATGGCAAGGGCAGGAACAGAAATTTTCATTATCTTGTTTATAATTTTCTCCGGCAGGAGTTTAGCCAGGTCTTTTTGTTCATAGCCTGGCCTGGTAGCAGCCACAAATTGACACTCATCGATTAGATCATCTACTTTTTTCCAAGATAATATTTCTAATATTGCATCTGCCCCGGTAATAAAAAATATTTCTGTTTGCCCGCCATATATTTGGCGAAAATGCTGCACCGTATCTATGGCATAGGAATAACCCTGGCGCTCCAGTTCAACCCTGGATACATCAAAATATGTATTAGTAATGGTAGCCAACACTGTCATCAGCACCCGATGCTCTTGTGTGGTTATTTCCTGATCTCTTTTGTGGGGTGGTTTACCGGAAGGCACAAATATTACTTTGTCCAAGTTGAATTTGCTCCTTACCGCTTCCGCTGTCACTAAGTGACCATAGTGAATGGGGTCAAATGTTCCACCCATAATTCCCAGCCTGGTCACTTTTCCCAATTTATTGCTAGCTATCATTTGACTGCTCCTTATATACGAATTTGTCCATTACCAAATATGATAAATTTGGTTGAGGTTAATTCGGGCAGTCCCATGGGACCTCTGGCATGAAGCTTTTGGGTGCTGATGCCAATTTCCGCACCGAAACCAAATTGAAAGCCATCAGTAAACCGAGTTGAGGCATTTACGTAGACTGCTGCTGCATCTACCAGGCGCAAGAATTCTTGGGCTCTGGTATAGTTTTCCGTTACTATGGCCTCAGAATGACCTGTACCATAATAATGAATATGGTCAATGGCTTCTTCCATATCGCTAACTATTTTTATGGCAAAGATTAGGTCAAGAAATTCTGTGGCATAATCTTCAACTGACGCCGACTTTATGCCAGGGATTAAAGCCATTGTTTCCTGGCATCCCCGCAATTCCACTTCCTCTTTAACCAGCAGTTCACCCACAGCGGGCAGAAAATCCTCTGCTATGGCTCGATGGACCAGTAGGGTTTCCGCTGCATTACATACTCCTGGCCGCTGGCATTTAGCATTGACTACTATTTTTTTAGCCATTTCCAGGTTGGCACTTTCATCTACGTAAACATGACAGTTGCCCACTCCCGTTTCAATCACCGGCACAGTAGCATTTTCCACCACTGTCTGGATTAACCCGGCACCTCCCCGGGGAATAAGTACATCCAAGTATTTATTCATCTTCAGCATCACATTCACAGCTTCCCGGTCTGTCGTCTCAATTAATTGGATAGAGTTTTCCGGCGCTCCCGCCTCCACCGCAGCACTGCTGATGATGTCCGTAATGATTTTGTTGGAGTTAATAGCCTCTGAACCACCCCGAAGAATTATTGCATTACCGGTCTTCAGACAAAGTCCGGCAGCATCTACTGTAACATTTGGTCGAGCTTCATAAATCATCCCCACCACACCCAGGGGAACTCTCACTTTTCCTACCTGCAGCCCATTAGGCCTGGTCCACATGGAAATAACCTCACCCACCGGGTCAGTTAAACTAGCCAAAGTCCTTAGGCCTGATACCATTTCCACAATGCGGTTCTCGTTTAACATCAGCCGGTCAAGCAAGGTTTTTGATAGGCCCTTTTGTTGGCCCGATGCCAAATCCAGCTGATTTGCTGCAATTATTTTTTCTGCCTGGCTTTCTAACTGCTCTGCCATAGCTAAGAGTGCACTATCTTTAACCTGGGAAGAAAGATTGCCCAGCTTCCTGGCCGCTATTTTAGCCAAGGCACCTTTTCGATATAACTCCTCAGTATATTTATTTTCATCCATCCTTTAACCTCCCCACTAAGCAGCATGAAAAAAATTATTGTAATTGTTATATTTTTTTGGCAATTGCCTGAATGTCTTCTATATAAGTAGTAAATCCCTGAACAGCAGCTGCGGTTTCCTCAATAGCAACTGCTTGATGCTGAGAAATATCTAAGACGCTGTCTATCTCAATACTAATTCGGGAAACATTTTGTTTAACCGCCTCAATCATTTGCTTAATTTCCTCAACAGACGTGGTACTGTTCTCCGCCATTTTTCGAATTTCTTTTGCTACCACCTGAAATCCGCGTCCTTCATTACCAACCTTAGCAGCCTCAATTGAAGCATTTAAACCTAACAAATTTGAGTTGATTGCTATTTTTTTAATAAAGTTCAGAACTTGTTCTGTTCTTTCCACTCCTTTACTCATTTCCTTCTGCAAGGAATAAAGAACTTCCATCTTTGCAGCTAGCTCCTGAGCAGAAGCAGCCATTTCCTCCATTGATGCACTCACTTCTTCACAAGTTCCTGCAAAAGAATGGGCTGCTTCAATCAGAGTTTCTTGGTTTTTCAGGCTTAACCCTAAAGCTATACCGCCAATGATATTTCCTTTTTCATCTTTTATGGGCACACTAGAGGCTTTGAAGGGAACACCATAGGCTTCCTTGGGAACAGAAACTATGACAGATTGTCCCGAACCTATTGCAGTCAAAATGGAACTTCCTTTAGGTATTGGTTTGCCTGCTAAATTTCCTTGATCCAAGTCCTTACTAGGGTAATTAACAAGAAATTTCTCTCTGTCCGCTACTGCAATGGTACAATCTAGCGGAACTAACTCTTGAATCAGAGGAGCTAATAGAACTATCGCTTCCAATAAACTATACTTTTTTTCCGCTGAAGCTTCATCGCTAATAATTTTATTAGTGCTCATTTGATCACCCTGCTTATTAGTATTATGTAGACTAATATTAGATTTTTACCGTCAGATTGTTCCTATGAACCACTTCATCGTAGTCTTTATGTCCGAGAATCTCTGCCAGGTTACTAGTTTGCTGACCTTTAATCAACTCTATTTCTCTGGAGCCATAGTTTGCAATACCCCTGGCAATTTCTGTCCCCTCTGGATTTACTATCCGAACCACGTTGCCTACATCAAATTTTCCGTTGACTGCAGTAACACCACTAGGCAACAGGCTCTTTCCATGTCTGACAATGGCATCACAGGCTCCCTTGTCCACCTTTATTTCCCCCTGGATTTCAGAGCCATAGGCAATCCATCGTTTCTTACTTTGCAGCCGATGCTCCTTGGGAAGAAAAAGTGTCCCGATGGGCTTGCCGCCGATAATATCCGCTAGAATCCCCCCCTGCCCACCGTTAGCTATGACCATAGGGATGCCAAAATTCATGGCTATTTTGGCAGCGTGGATTTTGGTAGCCATTCCGCCTGTCCCCAGATCAGAACCGGCTCCACCTGCCAGTTCAACAATTTCCGGAGTTATTTCCTCTATTACTGCTATCAGTTTAGCATCCTGGCAGGTACGGGGATTAGCCGAGTACAACCCATCAATATCAGTTAATAATATTAATAAGTCCGCATCCACCAGGCCAGCCACCAGACTAGCAAGGGTATCATTATCCCCAAAGCGGATTTCATCAACAGCTAAAGTGTCGTTTTCATTGATGATTGGGATAGTCCCCCAGGCAAGCAAAGTAAGCAAGGCATTCCTGGCATTAAGGTAACGCCTCCGCTCATTCAAGTCATCCCTGGTCAACAACACCTGCGCCACAGTTTGCCCATATTCACCGAAAAGCTTTTCGTACATATGCAGCAATATACCTTGTCCAACAGCGGCAGCGGCTTGTTTTTCCGGAATAGTCTTCAGCTGTTTTTTAAAACCCATCTTGCCAATACCTGCACCAATAGCCCCGGAGCTAACCAGCACAACCTCATAGCCTTGGTTAGCCAGGTCCGCCAAAGACCTGACCATTTTTTCCACCTGATCAATGTTCAGCTTGCCCGTTTTATGCGTCAGGCTGCTGGTTCCCACTTTTACCACTATTCTTGATATCTGCCCTAAACCTTTCTCTGCTGAATGTTCCATCCCTCTCACCTTATCCTACGGAAGTTCTATCTGCTGCTTCTCCTTAGACCTGCGAAATAAAATTAGATTGTTTCCAATAACCTGGATCAGGTCTGCGTTTGACTTTTCTGCCAGTTCTTTGGCCACTTCTTTTGCTTCCAAGAGACTGTTGTTCAAAACTCTGATTTTTATTAACTCCCGGGCTTCTAAGGCATCATCAAGTCCTTTAATTAAACTCTCATTGACGCCTCCTTTGCCCACTTGAAAAATTGGACTTTGCTCGTTAGCTATTGCTCTTAAGTATCTCCGCTGTTTACCAGTCAACATAGATGTATCCGGCAAAATGTTGCCAGAAGTACACCCCCTCTTTTTATAGTTTACAATAGGAATATTATATCATAGTTTATACCATATTTAATATTCAAGCAAATGTTTTCATATAAATATTTATTAAATATATATAAAGCAGCAGAATATATATCCTGCTGCTTAGTGGTTAATTGCGTTATTAACCAATATCTTTTGTATCTAACTGGCGTATTTTTCTCCGTCTGTCTTCATACTGGGAGGTGCCCTTTTTCCAGTTGCTAGAAACTTTCATTTTTTCAATGACCTTGGGTTCGGAAGATATTACGAATTCGTCCTTAGCAGTGCAGTAATACATTGCTTCATTATTTTTACAGTTTTCACAATAGAAGCAATCCATGATTAATTAAGTACCTCCATTCAAATTTTAGAAAATCATCAATTAGTCAATTAGGTCGAATTCTAGGCCTTTAATCCGTACCACATCACCTTCCTTAGCTCCCTTATCCCTTAAAGCAACTTCTATTCCCATCATCTTGATAATGTTTTGAAATCTTTTTAGTGCTGCCTCATTATCAAAATTAGTCATGGCAAAATGTCTTTCGATTTCCCTGCCTGAAACTACATAAACCCCGTCCTCCTGTTGGATGGAAAATCGTTCCCCATCTTCCGGAAAGGCTACATGCCTTACTTCTTCCTCACTTACCAGCGGTGTTTCCGGCTCTAATCCAGCCACCCGTCCGGCTACCACCTGAACTAATTCCTTAATCCCCTGACCCGTTACAGCAGAAATTGCATATATTTCCGTTTCTGGGAATGCTTCTTTAAGTGCAATCAAATTTTCTGAAGCTGTGGGCAGATCTATTTTATTAGCCACCAGCATCTGTGGTTTGACTGCCAGTTTTTCATTATATTTAGCCAGTTCCGTATTTATCACCTTAACATCCTGAACCGGGTCTCTGCCTTCCACCCCTGCTATATCTACTATATGCAGGATCAGCCTGGTGCGTTCAATATGACGCAAAAATTCATGTCCTAAGCCAATCCCCTGATGGGCCCCTTCAATTAGTCCTGGAATATCTGCTACTACAAAGCTTTCACCTTCCTCCACCGACACTACCCCCAAATTAGGAGTTAAGGTGGTGAAAGGATAGTCGGCTATTTTGGGCTTGGCAGCTGAAATCCTACTGATCAAGGTCGATTTGCCTGCATTAGGAAAACCCACCAGCCCTACATCTGCAATAAGTTTTAGTTCCAGCAGGGTCCATCTTTCCTCTCCAGGTTCCCCATTTTCCGCTAGAGTTGGCACTCTGTTTTGGGCACTGGAAAAACGGGCGTTACCCCTGCCACCTCGGCCACCTTTAGCTGCTTTAAACTGTTGCCCCTCTTCCACCAAGTCAGCTAATATTGCTCCAGTTTGTTCATCTTTTACAACCGTTCCCAAGGGAACCCTGACAATTAGATCTTCTCCTCCCTTGCCATGGCAGTTTTTGCTCTGCCCGTGTTCTCCCCGGTCAGCTTTATAATGACGTTTATATTTAAAATCTACCAGGGTTCTTAGCCCTGTATCAGTGATAAAAATCACATCCCCGCCCCGACCTCCATCACCACCACTGGGACCACCTTCGGGTACATATTTTTCTCGGCGAAAAGCCACTATTCCGTTGCCTCCATCGCCGCCCTTAATAAAAATCTTCGCATGATCGTAAAACATCTATGCAAACCACCGTTCCACAAGAAGTATTTTTGTAAATATTCAGGTAATCAGTAGTCAGAATTCAGAATTCAGAATACTATAAGACGATAAACCATTCCTCTCATGCCGACTCCTATTTTTCGTCGGTTGTCTTATGCTGACTCCTGACTCCTGACAAGTTCGTTTATTATTATTATTATTACTCAATAATAAACTCTATTATCCACATATTTTCAATTTGCTTATAATAGGCTGCACTTTCTTCGTCAATAAAAGCCTTTATTTTTTCCATGTTGTTGTATTCCGCCTGCTCTAATTCCAGCATGGCAAGCACAATCTTACAGATCTTTTCTTCTTTCTCTCCCCGAACAAAACTTATATTCAAGCTAACTTTGCGGTGTGTTACTTGCAGGAAAAGCATTTCCAACATCTCTTTAAGAAATTTAGCAATTATTTTTCCTTTTTCTCCCCACTCCAGCATTTCATCAGCCACTTCAATATTTACCGTCATCCCCAATTGCTCACACTTAGTTTTATAAAGGTAAAGTACTCCCACCAGTTCCGGGGACTGTATTCTAAGGGCATTTCCTTCTTGTTGAATCTGAGCTATGGTATCCATTAAATACTCCCGAGCCATTGCTTGCTTATTTAATTGCAAAAATCCGGCCACTACCTGCAGGTGATTTAAAAAATCATGTTTCTGCAGCCTTAACAGCGAAATTATTTCTTTGATTCCAATTAGTTCGGTATCCTTTATCAACTCCGCACCATCCCCTTTTCATTAAGAATTAATATTCGAGAAAAAAAAGGAATGTCCTTTTTCGTTATAAAAAAACCCGGAGACTTTGCTCCGGGTTTTTTTAGACAGCTACTGTGTCAGCATTAATACTTACTTGTTTTTTATCTTTACCCTTACGCTCAAACTTGACATGACCGTCAATCAGAGCAAACAAGGTATCGTCTTTCCCAATGCCAACATTGCGGCCTGGGTGAATTTTAGTACCTCTTTGGCGGACAATAATATTGCCTGCTGTAACAAACTGCCCATCATGACGCTTTACGCCAAGGCGTTTTGCTTCACTATCCCGGCCGTTTCTAGAGCTACCAACTCCTTTTTTCTGAGCAAATAACTGGAGATTCATCTGCAACATCAGCTACACCCCCTTCTTATATATAATCAGGTATTCTCCGTAATTATCTTTGACAGCTTGAAAGCCTAAACAGGTAGTTTCCAAAATAACTTGTGCCTTATTCATTTCCTCCTGGGATAAACCTGCCGGAAGCCGACAAGTTAAAAGGCCGTCTTCTATCTCCACCGGCAATTGCCTGGTAAGAAAGCGATTTAACCCTAATACTGCTGTTTGAGCCAGTGCGGATATACCGGCACAGACTATATCTTGGCCCCGGGCCGCAAATTCCGTATGCCCACGGACTGCAAAACCTTGGATTCGTTTCTGTTTATCAAAAAAAATTTCTATCTTAGTCATGTTACAGCCAACTTATACCGTAATTTGTTCTACAACAACTTTAGTATATGGTTGCCGATGGCCTTGTTTTCGGCGATAATTCTTTTTTGCCTTATATTTAAACACGATTATTTTTTTAGCCTTATCCTGGGACAACACCTTCAAGGTAACCTTAGCTCCTTGTACAACTGGGGTTCCAATTTTGAAGTCCCCATCACCACCAACTGCCAAAATCTTATCCACTTCAAAAGATTGACCTGGTTCAACGTCAACTTTTTCTACGTGGATAATTTCGCCTTCCTGAACCCGGTACTGTTTTCCGCCTGTTTCAATAATTGCGTACATGATACACCTCCCTATCAATTAGACTCGCCATTGAGGTAAGATTCCTCAGGAAATCTTTTTATAACCTGGTTTGAGCGGTTCGGGCAACTCATTCATTATACTTATTGCCAATTTAGTCTACCATAGCTATTCATTCATGTCAAGAATACCTTGGTTTTCTTTCTTTCTAACATACCCAGTTCCACCACAAGTATCACATTCCACCAGCAGCAGGTTAGCCAAGGAAGGTCGTACCTTTTTTCTAGTCATTTCTACTAAGCCTAAATTTGTTAAGCCTAAGATAGTTACCCGCATATGATCTTTTTTAACTTCTTCCCCAACCAATTCCAGCACTTGTTGCTTGTGATTATCCTGTTTCATATCAATTAAGTCAATGATAATGATACCACCCACATTCCGCAGTCTGATCTGCCGGCAAGCTTCCGTCACCGCTTCCAGATTTATTCGCAGCACCGTGTCCTCCAAAGATTTATGACCCACAAATTTGCCTGTATTCACATCCACCACCATCAATGCCTCCGTCTGGTTTAAGACCAAGTACCCGCCACTTTTGAGCCAAACTTTTGGCTGTAAAGCAGCCTCAATTTCATCGTAAAGCTGGTACTTAAAAAACAAGTCTTCCTCCACCAACTTCAGATTATTCAATTTTCCAGGGCTTAAGATGTTTAGAAGAGTGCTTATTTGCTCGTGTAAGTCATTATTATTTACCACAATTGCCGTAATATTGTCCTTAACAAAGTCCCTCACCAGCCGTTCACCCAGAGTCAAGTCAAAATAAACAGCCCCCCCCGGAGGTGTTTTCAGATACTTCTTTTTTATTTGCTGCCATTTTGCTTTGAGAACTGCCAGATCTCCTGCCAATTCCTGCTCATCCCTACCCAGGGCCACAGTTCTGATAATCAAGCCTTCACCCGGACTTCTCAACTGATCGGCTAATTTTTTTAATTTTTCCCTATCAGCCTCGTCCTCAATCTTGCGGGAAATTCCAATATGGTCGCTAGTTGGCAAGTAGACTAGGTATCTGCCTGCCAGGGTAATTTGGGTGGAAATCCGAGCTCCCTTTTGCCCGTTAGGCTCCTTAATAAGCTGGACCATCAGTTCCTGACCTTCTTGAACCAGAGTTTCAATAGGTGGCAGTTCCTCCCCTGCGTTCTGCTCCCCAGCAGATTGGGAAATAGCTTCTTGAACAAAAAGAAATGCATTTTTTGCCAGTCCGATATTGACAAAAGCCGATTGCATCCCCGGGAGAACATTCTCTACTTTTCCCTTGTAGATACTGCCCACCAGCGGCGCTTCCTTTTTGTCCTCCAGATATAATTCCACCAGCCTATCTTCTTCCATCACACCAACTTTAATTTCTTCCTGATCACTCTGAATCACTATCAATTTTTCCAATAATGTCACTCCCAAGACTTTTTGCTGATAGACAATCTTTTTGTTATTATTCGACTGTTTTCAGTGATTATCCTTCTAAGGGAGTAATAATTTGTCCGTCACTTTTAGTCACATATAAGCCTTCCCTGTGAATAATGGCATGTTTTGCATTTAAGCTTAAGTTTAAGTTTAATTCGGACAAAACTAACTTCAATACCTCATCCGGCCGCACATTTATTTCGCTGCCCGTAGCCACCAACAGATGAAATGAAATTGTTTCCTGGCCCACCTGGCCGGAGAGACTATAAATGCCCGGCCTAATATCTATTTCTCGCAAGCCTTTTTTAGTCTGTCTGTGCACTTTTAATTCATTCTTAGCCAGAATATTATTGATGGCCTTGGTCAATTCCTCATTAGTTACCTCTTTTCCCTCCAGGGAAAGCTCCACCTGATAGGCTGCCCTATTGATAATGGCCATCAAAGCCTTCCCTTTTTCCTTTACTTCCGACACCTTGTCAACAGTGAATCCATGAGGCAAGGTGTGGTTTAGCCTCTCCCGAAAGAGCTCAGGAGGGATGGGCTCCTTGAGTTGAACCTCCATGTACTCCCCACCACTACTCAATCCCACTGCCAGAGCGGAACCAAAAGAGAGCTTGGGATGAGGATTAAAGCCTTCAGAAAAAGCCAGGGGTATTTCTGCCCGGCGCATGCTCCGCTCAAATACCTTGGCCAGATCCAGGTGGGAAATATAACGAGCCAAGCCGGTAATACTATATTTCAATCTGTAACTGGTCATTGTCTTCCCCCTTTGTCAGCATATTCTTTGTTTTTAGGCTGGGACAAACCCCGCAGTCAGTACAACTGGCAAAGCGACAGTCATCAGTTGTCATGACTCCCACTGCCCGTCGGTACTCCTCCAATAAAAACTCTTTTTTTAAGCCCGCCTGGATATGGTCCCAAGGCAAAACAGAGTCAGGGGCCAGCCTCTTATTGGCATAGACCTCTGGATTAATTTCAGTTTCCTTAAATGCATCCATCCAGGTATGATAGGAAAAGTAATCTCCCCAGCCATCAAACTTACAGCCTTTCTTAAAGGCCTGGTAGAGTGCTTCAGCCACCAGCCGGTCTCCCCGAGCAAAGACTGCCTCAACAAAGCTAAGTTCAGCTTCGTGCCAGTTAAAAGAAATTTGCTTGTGTCTTAATTTGCTTTTCAAGTAATCTTGTTTCTCCTTCAGCAGAACTAGGTCATCCTGGGGCTCCCACTGAAAAGGGGTGTGGGATTTAGGTACAAAGGAAGAGGCACTTACTGTCACCGAGACCGGTTTCTTAATTCCTGCTTTTTTAGTTTCCTCCCGACCAATAGCCAGCACCCGATAGGCCATATCAATGATACCATCCAGGTCGTCAAATGTTTCCGTGGGAAGGCCAATCATAAAGTATAGCTTCACCCTGGTAAAGCCTGCCCGGAAGGCAGCAGTCACAGTTTCTGCCAAGTTTTCCTCCGTTACACCCTTATTAATCACGTCCCGTAGTCGCTGGGTCCCTGCCTCCGGGGCAAAGGTCAGTCCCGACTTCCGCACCCGTTGAACCTGCTCTGCCAGGCCCACAGAAAAAGAGTCTACCCTTAACGAAGGCAGAGATACTCCCACTCGTTGGTCCTCATACTCATCCAAAAGCTTAATTAGCAGGGGCTCTATACAGGTATAATCACTAGTGCTGAGGGACGCCAAGGAAATTTCATCATACCCCGTTTCCTTTACTTGCTCTATTGCTTGACGGTGAAGAGTTCCCGGACTTTTTTCCCGGACTGGCCGGTATACCATGCCAGCCTGGCAAAAGCGGCAGCCCCTGGCACACCCTCTTAAGACCTCCAGCACTACCCGGTCGTGGACAACCTCCATAAAAGGCACAATAGGCTTGTCCGGAAAATATACTTGATCAAGGTCTCTGATAATCTGCTTCGTCACCGGCAAGTGAGCCTTAGGATGGTTAGTGGTGATTTGAGTAATACCCCCATCCGGGCTATAATCAACTCGGTAGTAAGAGGGGATGTACACCCCTTGTAAATCCACAAGTTCTTCAAAGAGGGCGGCCTTATCCAGCTTTCCTTGCCTCTCATTTTTATGCTTTTTTACCACAGCCATGAGTTCTAATAGCAGTTCCTCGCCTTCCCCGATGACAAAAAGGTCAATAAAAGGCACCAACGGTTCCGGATTATAGGCACATGGCCCTCCTGCTATTACCAGGGGGTGTGAATTGTCTCGCTCTGCCGCCTTTACCGGTATCTCTGCTAAGTCAAGCATATTCAAGATATTGGTATAGCTCATCTCATATTGCAAGGTAAACCCCACCAGGTCAAAGTCCCTTAAACTCCGGTATGATTCCAGGCTAAAGAGGGGAATTTTTTTTGCTCGCATCAGCTGTTCCATATCTGTCCAAGGAGAAAAGACTCGCTCCATTAGGTAGTCTTCTTCCCTATTCACCAGTCCATAAAGAATCTTTAATCCCAAATGGGACATGCCGATTTCATAAACATCGGGAAAGGCGAAGGCCATCTTCACCGTCCTCTGATCCCACTCTTTTTTGACCCCGTTCCACTCCGTTCCCAAATATCTGGCCGGTTTTTCCACCAAAGGCAGCAGCTCTACCTCCACCATCCGGCGTAATTTATCATTTTCCATATATTATTCCTCCGTCACGTTGTAGGATGCTGGCTAGTTACCCCGATTTCCATCTTTATAGTATATATTATTTGACGGAAAAAATATACAATGTCGAACTTCTAAGTCCGAATTTCTATCCACGAATTGTAACTATTCAGTAGTCAGTAGCCAGTAGTCAGAATTCAGAATAAAAAACGGATAATACTACAGCAATAGGACCTCAGAGCCTAGTAGCCTAG
>Ga0208490_100786_pt1 | contig 15642 bp, 14 predicted proteins | sample SubbioAug_CSWold_FD_184818 | JGI IMG/M metagenome (GOLD analysis project Ga0208490, IMG submission 184818) | Serpentinite rock and fluid subsurface biosphere microbial communities from McLaughlin Reserve, California, USA - CR11Aug_CSWold (SPAdes) | ecosystem: Environmental > Terrestrial > Deep...
GGCGGAGCCTCTGCCCCCCACGCCCCCCGCCGGCGCTCGGTTCGCACGGCCCCGTGCGAGATCCCCGCGCTCGGCGCGGACCGAGACCTCGAGCTCGCTTCGTGCGGAAGCAGGGTGGACGAGGAGGGGTCGGTGGGGTCGGGGGGAAAGGCCGGGCGTGCCGGCCCGGCCGGCCCCGGCGCTGGCGGCCCCGACGCTGCGGGGAGAGGCCCCGCCGTGGGTTGGGGGTGCGGACACAGGCGGTCGTAGCCTCGGGGTCGTGCGGCGACCGTCGATCTCTCTGGGGGCCCTGGTCGGGTTGGGGCTGTTCGTCGTGGTGGCGTGGCTGATCACGAGGGCGTCGCTGGTGCCGCTCCTCGTCGCCGCGGCCGCCGTCTACGTGCTGATGAAGATCGGGTTCACGATGCTGGGCGGGTTGTCCCAGCCCGTGCCGGAGCCCCCGCCGCCGGGGGAGCTGCGCAAGGTGCGGATCATGTACCGGTGCAGCGTCTGCGGCACCGAGGTCCGCATGACGGTGGCCAACGACGAGATGCCCGAACCGCCCCGGCACTGCCTCGAGGACATGGACCTCGTCACCCCCGTCGACGACCTCTGAGCGGCCGGTCCCCGCCCCGTCGGGTTGTCCCCAGCCTGTGGACAACCCTGGGGAGGGTCACACCTGTGTAACTTGCTCGCCGGCTGGCCGACGCCGGTTCGCAACCTCCCGGCCACCTCCGACGCGGAGGCCGGGCGAGGCCCCTAGCGGTACTGCGTGGCGGTGATGATCCCGCCGAGGATGGCTCCCAGGCCGACCAGCAGGTAGGTGTTCTTCGTGCCGCCGGGCAGGACGCCCAGGTAGTTCAGGAAGATGATGAGCAGGCCCAGCCCGAGCAGGGCGAACATGAGGATCGGCACCCAGCGGGGGCTGACCTTCATCTCGATCGGCACGGGCGGGGTGTAGCGGCTCGACGCCTCGGGCCGGCGGGGGTTCTGCGGGCCGCCCTTGGGGGTGACCCGACCGCCCTTGACCTTGCGCTTCGGGGGCTTGCTCGCCATGGCGGTCGACACTACCGCGCCCCCCGATCACGTCTGGGACCCGTCCGGCCGGACAACACTGGAGGGGTGCCGGACCAGACCGCCCCCATCACGCTGGCCGCCATCGACATCGGGACCAACTCGGTGCACGGCGTGGTGGCCCGCATCGTGGAGGACGGCAACGGGCCCCGCTTCGAGATCCTGGAGCGGGAGAAGGAGCCGGTCCGCCTCGGCGCGGCGGCCGGCGACATCCGCGAGCTCACTCCGGACGCCATCGACCGCGCCGTCGCGGCGCTCGTGCGCTTCGCCCCCCTCGCTCGCCGCCACGACGCCCCGATCACCGCCGTCGCCACGTCCGCCGTGCGGGAGGCCGAGAACCGCCACGAGCTGATCGACCGGGCCTGGGAGGAGGCCGGCGTCCACGTCGAGGTCATCTCCGGGACCGAGGAGGCCCGCCTCATCCACCTCGGGGTGCTGCAGTCCCTGCCGCTCTACGACCGGCGCCTCGTCCTCTGCGACATCGGGGGTGGGAGCACCGAGATCCTCGTCGGCGAGCAGGGCGAGGTGCTGACGGCCCGGTCGCTCAAGCTGGGCCACCTTCGCATGACGCGCATGTTCTTCGACGAGGAGCCGGTCACCAAGGCCCAGGTGCGGGCCTGCCGTCGCCACGTCCGCTCCACGCTCGCCCCCTTCGCCCGAGACGTCCGCGCCCTCGCCCCGCAGGTGGCGGTCGGCTCCAGCGGCACGATCGCCAACCTGGCAGAGATGGCCGCCCTCCGCCGGGCGGGTGCCAAGCCCCGCACCCCGCGCAACCTCGTGCTCACCCGCGCCGAGCTCGACGGCCTCGTGGCGGAGCTGGTGGCGGCGCCCACCGCGGTGGAGCGAGCCGACCTGGCCGGGCTCGACGAGGGCCGCGCCGACGTCATCCTCGGTGGCGCCCTCGTGCTCGAGCAGGTCATGGCCGAGCTCGACCTGGACGAGCTCGTCGTCTCGGACTTCGCCCTCCGAGAGGGCGTGCTCCTCGACGCCTGGCAGCGCCGGCGGGGCGGCACCCTCCACCACCTCTCGGATCTGCGGCGGCGCAGCGTCGAGGCCCTGGCCAGCGCCATGGACGAGGACCCGGACCACTCCCGGCAGGTGGCCCGGCTCGCGCTGCAGCTCTTCGACGGCACCCGGGCCCGGCACGGGCTCGACGACGAGGCCCGCGAGCTGCTCGAGGCGGCGGCGCTCCTCTGCAACGTGGGCCTGTTCCTGTCCCACGCCGGGCACCACAAGCACAGCTACTACGTGATCCGGAACACCGACCGGCTCCCGGGCTTCACCGACCACGAGGTCGAGCTCATCGCCCTGGTGGCCCGCTACCACCGCAAGTCCGAGCCCAAGCCCAAGCACGACGAGTTCTCCGTCTTGGACGAGGACGACCAGCGCCTCGTGCGCACCCTGGCGGGTCTCCTGCGCGTCGCCATCGGCCTGGACCGCAGCCACAGCGGGTGCGTCGCCTCGGTCTCCGTGGCCGACGACGCCGACCCCGGCGACGGCCTCGTCATCGACGCCCATCCCGCCGACGGCGCCGACCTGAGCCTCGAGCGCTACGCGGCCGAGGCCCGCCGCGACCTCCTCGAGCACGCGCTCGACACGTCCGTCACGATCCGCTCCCCCACCCCCAGCGCCTGACCCCGTTCCCGCTTCTTGCGTGGATCAGGCGCGAAGACCGCGCCCATCTGACGCAAGAAGCGTGTGGATCCGGCACCCTTCCGCTTCTTGCGTGGATCAGGCGCGAAGACCGCGCCCATCTGACGCAAGAAGCGTGTGGGGTGGGGTGGAGGGGTGGACGGGTGGAGGCGCGGTCGGTCAGAGGGCGACGGCGAGGAGGGTGCCCTGGTCGACGGCCTCGGCGAGGGCGGCGTCGGCGGCCATGAAGACGCCGTCGGCATCGGCCCCGTGGGTGGGGTGGGTGGCCAGGCCCACGGCCAGCCGGAGCGGGACCTCGGCCCCGCCGGGGAGGGTCAGCGAGGTGAGCGGCTCGACCGCTTCGGTCAGCAGGAGCCGGGCCTTGGCGGCCCCCGTGGCGGGCAGCACGACCGCGAGGTCATCGCCGCTGGTGAGCCCGAGCGCCCCGCCGGTGGGCAGCGCGCCTCGGGCGGTCTCCACGAGGCGGCCGACGACGAAGTCGAGCCCCTCGGCGCCCACCTGGGTGCGGATCTCGGTCTGGGTGAGGAGCCGGACCAGCGCGAACGACGTCGGCTGCCCTCGACCGGCCACGTTGATCTCGTCGCACAGGCGGGCTTCGACGAACTCCTGGCCCCGCAGCCCGGTGGCGGGGTGCACCCGGGTCTTCTCGGCCAGGCGTCGGGCGGACTCGACACGCTCCTCGACCAGCTCGGCCAGCGACTTCACGTGGAAGGGCTTGCTGACGAAGGCGTCGATGCCCCCTCGGGCCGGCACGAGGCTCTGGGCGTCGGGCCGAGCGCTGACCACGACGATCGGGAGGAAGGCGTGCTGGGGCTCGTCGCGCAGGAGGCGGTAGGCGTCGGCCCCGTTGAAGCCCCGCAGGTTGAGGTCGAGCAGCACGATGTCGGGGCGGTGCTCCTCCACGGCGGCGACGATCTCGTCGGCCGACACCGGGTCGACGTGGACGAGGTCGTAGCCGGCGGCGCGGAAGTAGGCCCGGAGGAAGTCCGCGATGTCGTGCTCGTCCTCCACGGCCAGGACCCGACGGGTGGCGGCCAGGCGCCGGGCCACCGTCCCCAAGGGGTGCTCCTCGTCTGCCATCCACGCTCCTCGGCCGCCGTCACCGCTGTCCACCGCCGCCGCGCATCTTGTCACCCCTGGTCGCCGAGCGCTCGGACCGCTCGCTATCGGCTGGGGGCCGACGCCAGGGCGGCGGTACCCTCCGGGCCGTGGCCGCCCGGGTGCTGGTGATCGACAACTACGACAGCTTCGTCTACAACCTCGTCCAGTACCTGGGGGAGCTCGGCGCGGAGCCGATCGTGCACCGCAACGACGAGCGGTCGGTCGCCGAGCTCGAGGCGCTCGAGCCCGACGCCGTCCTCATCTCGCCCGGCCCGGGGGATCCTGACGGCGCCGGCGTGTCGATGGCGGTCATCGAGGCGTTCGCCGGACGGGTGCCCGTCCTCGGCGTGTGCCTCGGGCACCAGTGCATCGGCCAGCTCTACGGCGGCCGGGTGGTGCGGGCCCCCGAGGTCATGCACGGCAAGACCTCGCTCATCCGCCACACGGGGGCCGGCGTGTTCGGCGGGCTCCCGCAGCCGCTCGAGGCCACCCGCTACCACAGCCTCATCGTGGAGCGGTCGTCGCTGCCCGACGTGCTCGAGGTCACCGCCGAGACCGACGACGGGATCATCATGGGTCTCCGTCACCGCGAGAACGGCGTCGAGGGCGTGCAGTTCCACCCCGAGTCGATCCTCACCGTGGCCGGCCACGACCTGCTCCGCACGTTCCTGGCCAGCACCCCCGCCGCCGTCTGACGGCGACGATCAGCCGCCTCCGCCTCCGCCTCCGCCTCCGCCGCCCTCGGTCGTGGTGGTGGTGGCCGGTGGGTCGCAGACGGTGACGGTGACCGTGGTGCCCGGCGCGACGTCGGTGCCCGCCGGCGGGTTCTGGCTGACGACCTCGCCCTCGTCGGCGGGGTCACAGCTCTCGGTGGTGGTGGAGTCGAAGGTCAGGCCCTCGCCCTCGATCGCGGAGCGGGCTCCGCCCTCGCTGAGGCCGACCACGGAGGGGACCTCGACCTGCGGGGGGCCGCTCGACACGATGAGCTGGACGGTGGCGCCCTTGGGGAGCGGGGTGTCGGCGGGCGGGTCGGTCCCGATGACGCGGCCCTCCTCCACCTCGGTGGACGGCTCGCTGCGCTGGGTGACGGTGAAGCCGTTCTGTCCGAGGATGTTGGATGCCTCGGCCACGGTGCGGCCGGCCACGTCGGGCACCGGACGCTCCTCGGGGCCGCTCGAGACCTGGAGCACCACCTCAGAGCCGCGTGGCGCCTCCGCGCCGCCGGCGGGGTTCTGGTCCACCACCTCGCCCACCGGGATGTCCTCGGAGGGGATCGGCTCCTCCCGCACGGTGAACCCCTCGCCGGAGAGGAGCCGGCGGGCGTCGTCGATCTGGGAGCCGATCACGTCCGGCACCGGCACGAGCTCGGCGCCGGCGCTGACCTTCAGCGTGACCGTGGAGCCCTCCTCGGCCTTGAAGCCGCCGACGGGGTTCTGGTCGAAGACGATCCCGGCGTCGAAGTCCTCGTTCGGCTCCTCGATGGTGTCGACCTCGAACCCGTCCCCCTCGAGGAGGTCGACTGCGTCCTCGACGGGCATGCCGATGACCCGGGTTACCTCGACGGTGGCCGGTTCGGGGTCGTCGTCCTCGCCGAGGCCGAGGGCCCGGGCGAGGAGGAACAGCATCCCGGCCAGGAGCAGGAGCAGCACGATCAGCGCGGCGAGGAACACCCCGGAGCGGCGAGGCTCGTCCTCGTCCTCCTCGTAGTACTCCTCGACGGTGGCGGTGGCCGGGGCGGTGGCCCCCACGGCGGCGGTGGCCGGCAGCACCCCGGTGGCGCCCGGGTCGGCCGGCGGGGCCATGACCGGCTCGGCCAGGATCCGGTTGCCCTCCCGGAAGCGGCGCAGGTCGGCCCGGAGGTCCTCGGCCGAGGGGTAGCGGTTGGCCGGGTTCTTGGCCAGCGTCTTGAGGATGATCGCCTCGAGCGGCTGGGGCATCGACACGTCGTGGTGCCGGGGCGGCACCGGGGACTCATGGACGTGCTTGTAGGCGATGGCGACGGGGGAGTCCCCGCTGAAGGGCGGCTTGCCGGTGGCCAGCTCGTAGAGGACCACGCCGAGGGAGTAGATGTCCGAGCGGGGGTCGACGCTCTCGCCCCGGGCCTGCTCGGGCGAGAAGTAGGCGGCGGTGCCCATCACCTGGCCGACCTGGGTCAGGTCGTCCTCGGACGAGGCGGTGATGGCGCGGGCGATGCCGAAGTCGGCCACCTTCACGAGGCCGGTGGAGGTGACGATCACGTTGCCCGGCTTCACGTCCCGGTGCACGACGCCGTTGCGGTGGGCGAAGCCGAGGGCGGCGGCCACGTCGGCACCGACGTCGGCCACCCGATCCGGGTGGAGCGGCCCCTCGGTGCGGAGGATCTCGGCCAGGGTGCGCCCGTCCACGTACTCCATGACGATGAAGTACGTGTTGTCGGCCTCGCCCCAGTCGTAGACGCCGACGATGTTGGGGTGGTTCAGGTTGGCCGCCGCGGTGGCCTCCCGCCGGAAGCGCTCCACGAACGAGGGGTCCGTCGCGAACTCGGGGAACAGGACCTTGACCGCGACCGGCCGGTCGAGCAGCTGGTCCCGGGCCAGGTAGACCTCGGCCATGCCGCCGCGGCCGAGGCGTCGGTGCAGCTCGTAGCGGCCGTTGAAGACGGTGGGACCGGCGTCAGACATGTTCCTCTGAGCCTAGGGGACCGGTCGGGGCGCTACGGGTTGGCCAGGTACGCCTGGAGGAGGGCCTGGGCGATCGGTGCCGCCACCCGGCCGCCGGTCTGCTCGCTGGCCCCGTCCTGGCCCTCGATGATCACGGCCACGGCGATGCTCGGGACCTCGCCGGGCGGGCCGGCGAAGCCGATGATCCAGGCGTGGGAGCGGGGCGGGTCGGTGCCGAGCTGGGCGGTGCCGGTCTTGCCGCCGACCGTGAACCCCGGGACGGCCAGCCGGCTGGCGGTGCCGCCCTCGACCACCCCGACCATCGCCTCCCGGAGGAGCGCCGCGGTGCCCGGGTCCATGGCCCGGGTCCACTCCTCGGGGTCGTAGGTGTCGACGACGTTGCCGTCGCTGTCGCGGACCTCGTCGAGCACGTGCGGGGCCATGACCTGGCCGTCGTTGGCGACGGCGGCGGCGACCAGCGCCATCTGCAGCGGGGTGGCGGCCACGTCGTTCTGGCCGATGGCGGACTGGGCCAGTGCCGGCAGGTTCCGCTCGAAGTCGGTCGGGAAGTTCGACCGGGCCGGGTTGGTGAGGTCGATCGGCACGTCCTTGTTGAACCCGAAGCCCTCGGCGGTGGCGATCATCGCCTCCGGGCCGGTCTGGACGCCCATCTCGGCGAAGGCCGTGTTGCAGGACACCCGGAGGATGTCGAAGAGGGCGCCGCCGCAGGTGCCGCCCCCGAAGTTCCGCAGGGGTCGGTTCGTGCCGGGCGCCACGTACCCGTTGGACGACGGGTAGACGGGCTCGTCCCGGGTGACGGTGTCGCTCGAGATGCCGGCGGCGGCGGTGACCACCTTGAACGTGGACCCCGGGAAGAACCGGTCCTGGTAGGCCCGGAACAGGCGGGGCTTGTTCTCGTCGGCGTCCAGGAGCGTGGCCACGTCGGCCGCTCGGTCGGTGTTGTGGTCGGCCAGGAGGTTCGGGTCGTAGGTGGGGTGCGACACCATGGCCAGGATGGCCCCGGTGCGGGGGTCGACGGCCACCACCGAGCCCTCCCGCTCGCCGAGCTGCTCGGTGGCGAGGCGCTGGAGGTCGGCCCGGACGGTGAGGACGAGGTTCCCGACCCGCTCCTTGTCGACGAAGAGGTCCGAGAGGCTCTGGAACGTGAGGTCGAGGGTCCGCCCGGCGAGCTCGTCGTTGTAGGTGCGCTCCACCCCGGCGCTGCCGAGGGTGAAGGAGTAGTACCCGGTGATGCCGGCGAAGAGGGCGCCCTCGGGGTAGCGGCGCTGCAGCTCGAAGCGGTCGTCGGAGGGGACGGACTCGGCGATGACCACCCCGTCGGCCGTGGTGACGGTGCCCCGGGGCTGTGAGAAGTCCCGCAGGATGGCCCGGGTGTTGTTGGGGTTGTCGTTGAGCGCAGCCGCCTCGAACACGGCGACGCGGTTGAGCTGGACGAACAGCAGGGCGAAGCAGACCATCAGGCCGAGCCCGAGGAGCCGGATCTGGCGGGTCACCGGGCTCCCTCCAGCTCACGGTGGCGCTCCCGTTGCGCGGTGTCGTCGGAGATGCGCAGGAGGAGGGCCAGCAGCACGTAGTTGGCGATGAGCGACGACCCCCCGTAGGACACGAACGGCAGGGTGACGCCGGTGAGGGGCAGCAGGCGCACGACGCCCGCCATGATGATGAACGACTGCACCCCGATGAGCACGGTGAGCCCGGTGGCCAGCAGCCGCTCGAAGGGCACCTCGGTGCGCAGCGCGATCCGCAGCCCGGCGCCCACGATGAGCAGGAAGGCGAGCAGCACGGCGCTGGCGCCGACGAGGCCGAGCTCCTCGCCGACGGCGGCGAAGATGAAGTCGGTCTCGGCGTAGGGGATCCGGGTGGGCGAGCCGAGGTTCAGCCCGGTGCCGGTGACGCCGCCGGCCGAGAACGCGAACGCGGACTCGACGATCTGGAAGCCGTCGTCCTTCGGGTCCTGCCACGGGTCCAGCCAGATGTCGACCCGCTGCTGGACGTGGGAGAACTGGGTGTGGGCGAACAGCGCCCCACCGGCGAAGAGGGCCAGCCCGACGACGAGGTAGGTGGCCCGCTCGGTGGACACCCACAGCAGGGCGACGAACAGCGCGAAGAACAGCAGCGAGGACCCGAGGTCGCGCTGGGCCACCATCACGACGAGCGAGACGCCCCAGGCGAGCAGCACGGGGCCGAGGTGCTTGGGATCGGGGAGCGGGAGGGGCCCGAGCCGGAACGAGCTCACGGCCAGCAGCTCGCGCTTCTCGACGAGGTAGGAGGCGAAGAAGACGGCCAGCAGGATCTTGGCGAACTCGCCGGGCTGGAAGCTGACCGGCCCGATCCCGACCCAGATCTTGGCGCCGTTGATCGTCTTGCCGACCCCGGGGACGAGCGGTAGCAGCAGGAGGCCGACGCCGCCGAGGCCGATCGTCCACCGGTAGCGCTCGAGGTCCCGGACCCGGCGCAGGAAGAGCAGCGTCAGGATGAACGCGCCCACCCCCACGGCGATCCAGCCGGACTGCAGCCCAGCCAGGTTCTTCGGGGTGGCCCTGGCCTCGTCGAGGCGGACGATGAACACGTAGCCGAGCCCGTTCAGGAGGGCGGCGATGGGCAGGAGGGTGCCGTCAGCGTCGGGGGCGAGGCGCCGGACGGCCACGTGGGCCGCCACCATCAGCCCGAGGACGATGCCGAGGAACGGTCCGATGTTGGCCGGGATGGTGGCGTCCTTGGCCAGGCTGGCGAGCAGGTACGCCCCCACGGTGACGAGCGTGCCGAGGACGAGCAGCCCCAGCTCGGTGTTGCGGCGTACGGCGCGCAGCATCGGGATCAGGGGGCGGCCGTCGTGGTGGTGACGGCCTCGGTGGTCGTGGTGGTGTCGGCGTCGCGCTCGGCCTCGCGCTCGGCTTCCGCCCGCTCGGCGATGTCGCGCTCGATGTTGGACACGTAGCGCTCGGCGTGGGCCAGCGACGACTGCTCGTGGCCCGCTTCGAGGGCGGATCGGTACTGGGCGGGGACCTCGTCGCGCAGGATCCCGGTGTCCACCTCGAGGGTGGGGTCGATCCAGAGCAGCCCGCCGGGGCGGCCGCGGAAGATCGCGACCTCGTCGCCGTCGTAGCCGACGAAGTAGGTGCTGGTGCCGTACCACTGGATCGTGGCGAAGGCGCCGCCGAGCACAGCGACCAGCAGCACCAGGAACCCGAGCACCCGCCAGGTGATCCGCGTGCGGCTGGACCGGGCCGCCTTGCGCTCGGCCCGGCGCTCCGCGCGGCGCGCCCGACGGCCGGGGGGCGGCGCGGTCTCGGCGTCCTCGCCGTCGGTGATGGCGGTGCTGAAGCCGGCGAGGTCGCGGTGGGCTTCGAGGTGCCAGCGCCGGGCGGCCAGCGCCGCGCTGGCCGCTTCGGCCACGCCGCCGTCGTCGACCACGTCGACGACCACGACGGTGATGTTGTCCCGTCCGCCGGCCTCGTTGGCCAGCCGGACCAGCTCGGTGGCGGCCTCGGTGGGGTCGTCGAGCCGCCGCAGGACGGCGCTGATCTGGTCCTCGGTGACCTCACCGGAGAGGCCGTCCGAGCACAGCACGACCCGGTCGCCCCGCACGGCATCGACCGGCCACACGTCGACGTCGATGGCCGGGTAGGGACCGAGCACCCGGGTGACGATGTTGCGCTGCGGGTGGACGTCGGCCTCCTGGCGGGTGATCCGTCCGTCCCGCACGAGCTCGCCGACGAGGCTGTGGTCCTCGGTGAGCTGCACCAGCTCGCCGGCCCGGAAGAGGTAGGCCCGGCTGTCGCCGACGTTGACCACGATCAGCTGGTCCGGGCCTTCGTCGCTCTCGTCGGCATCGGCATCGTCGTCGGGCTCGTCGGGCGGATCGCCATCGTCGTCGAGCTCCGGGCGGGCCGGGGGAGCGGGGACGACGGCCAGCGCCACGGCGGTGGTGCCCATGCCCCGCAGGTCCGGGTCGTCGGCCGCCTCGTGGATCCGGCGGTTCGCCTCGTCCATGGCGGCCAGCAGGGCCTCGGTGCTGGGCTCCCGGTAGACCTCGGTGAGCGTGTCGATCACCATCGCGGAGGCGACCTCGCCGCCCTGGGCGCCCCCCATCCCGTCGGCCACCACCCACAGGCCCTGATCGGGGAGCAGCAGGTGGCTGTCCTGGTTGACGGTGCGGGCGCGCCCGATGTCGGTGCACGCGCCGGCCCGCAGCTGGAGGTGCCCGGTGGTCATCGTTGGAGCTCGAGGATGGTGTTGCCGATCTGGAGCTGGTCGCCGCGCTGGAGCACCATCGGACCGGTCACCTTCTTGCGGTTCAGGTAGGTGCCGTTGGTGGAGCCGATGTCCTCCACGTAGATCTGCCCGTCGCGCTGGAAGACGCGCGCGTGGAGCTGGGACGCGTAGCTGTCGTCGATCGTGACCTGGCATCCGGCCGCGCGCCCGATGGTGGCCTCGGCGCCGACCTCGAAGGAGCGGCCCTTCAGCTCGGGCGGCGCGACGATGCGCAGCGCGGGCGGGCCGTGCTTGCGGCCGGCGGCGCGGCGTCCCCGCTCCTTCTTCGGCTTGGCGGCCGGCGCCTCGACCCGCTTCGGCGGGTTCACCTCGGCCCAGACCGCCCGCAGCACCCGCAGGAAGAAGAGGTAGAGCAGGAGGAGCAGGAAGATCTTGAGGAGGTTGAGGAGCTGGTCGGGCACGGAGGACCTCGGGGTCAGGGCGCGGCGGGGCGGCTGGTGGCTACCCGCATCACGACGCCTCGAAGCGCATGCGCGTGTTGCCGAAGGTGAGCTCGTCGCCGTCGTCGAGGAGCTGGGTGTCGACGCGCACGCCGTTGACGCGCGTGCCGTTGGTGGAGCCGAGGTCGACCACCGCGTAGCGGTCGCCCTGAGGTCGGATCTCGGCGTGGTTGCGGGAGACGTTGGGGTCGGCCAGAACCAGGTTCGAGTCGGGGTGGCGGCCGATCGTGATGACCGACTCGGTGAGGGTGAAGCGGTCCCCCGTGGGGAGCACGATCGAACCGGCTCCGGCGCCGCCCTGGCCCTCCAGCATGCGGCCGGTGATCGTGAAGGCGCCGGTGCGGAGCCGGTCGCTCTCCTCGAGGACGACCTCGACAGGGCCCATGAAGGCGTACCCCTCGTCCCGGGCGTGTTCCCGGGCGGCGTCGGCCAGCTCGCGGGAGAGGCTGTCCTGCACGCCTTCGAGCTGCTCCAGGTCCGAGCTCGACAGGGCCACGACGAAGTGGTTCGGGACGAGGGTGCCGCCCCGCACGCCGACGGACCGGTTGTCGTCCATCTCCCGCACCAGCCGCCGACCCAGCTCGACGGGGCGGATCCCGCTCTTGAAGGCGCGGGCGAACACACCCTCCACGGCCCGCTCCAACCGCCGTTCGAAGCCTCGGATACCCATCGGACCGGGAGGCTACCGGGATCCGTCCGGCTGCCGGGTGTCCGATCCACCCCGCTGCGGGCACCTGGCCCGCGCCGCTGGGCCTCCGGACGGCGCGCCCGCTGCCGGGCGCTGCCGGTCCCGGCAGTGTTCTGCGAAACGGGTCTGGGGCCGTCGACCGGTGACCGTGACAGGATCGGAGGATGCGATTGGGATCGATCGACGGGCGGGCGGTGCTCGTGGTCGGCGAGGAGGTCGTCGACCTGGCGGCCGCCTCCGACGGCCGGCTGACCCCCGGCCTGGCCGACGCGTACCTCCGGTGGGCGGAGGTCCGGGAGCTCGCGGCGGGCGACCCGTCGCCGACGGGGCCGCTCGACCCGGCCCGATTGGAGCGACCGGTCGAGCCCCGCCAGGTGTTCGCCATCGGCCTCAACTACCGGGACCATGCCGCCGAGACCGGCAAGGAGGTGCCCGAGATCCCGGCCACCTTCACCAAGTTCCCGGCCAGCCTCGGTGGACCCTACGACGGCATCGAGCTCTCCGGCGACAAGGTCGACTGGGAGGTCGAGCTGGTCGTGGTGATCGGCCGGCGGGCCGACCGCGTGGCCGAGGCTGACGCCTGGGACCACGTGGCCGGCCTCACCGTCGGCCAGGACATCTCCGACCGCACCGTCCAGTACGCGGCCGGGTTCCAGTTCTCCCTCGGCAAGTCCTACCGCGGCTACGGCCCGATCGGTCCGGTGGTGGTCACGCCCGACGAGCTGCCCGACCGTGACGACCTCGTGCTGCGCTGCACGCTCGACGGGGAGGTGGTGCAGGAGGGTCGCACCTCCGACATGGTCTTCCCGGTGGCTCGCCTGATCGCCGAGCTGTCGGCGGTCGTCCCGCTGCTGCCCGGGGACGTCATCTTCACCGGCACCCCGGCGGGCGTCGGCGCCGGCCGCCAGCCCCCACGGTTCCTCCAGTCCGGTCAGGTGCTGGAGTCCACCATCGAGGGCATCGGCACCATCCGCAACCACATCCGCTGACGGATGCCTTGGCTTGGGGGCCGGAAGCGTGCAGGCGCTACGCTCTCCCTCTCCACTCGGGCGAGTGGCGGAATTGGCAGACGCGCTGGCTTCAGGTGCCAGTGTCCGAAAGGACGTGGGGGTTCAAGTCCCCCCTCGCCCACCACCGATGGGGTAATCAACCCCGCATGCGGGTGACTTCCGGGGACCGATCCACGGGGCCGAGTGCGCAGCGTCGGGGATGCGCATGAACCGCCCCCGCACCCTGTCCGCCGCTCTGCCCGACCTGACCGGCCCGCCGATCGAACCGTCGCCGTGGCGATGGTCGGGGGCACAGCCGGAACATTCCGGCCGACTGACCCTCCCACCCACGGCTCGGCGCGTCCTCATCGGCGATGCCGACGGTGCGTTCGAGGTGGCCGGCGTCGTGCGAGGAGACACCCTCGTCCTCCGGGCCAACCCGCCGGTTGGTCGCGAGATGACCGTCGATGCCCGGGGCCGGCTCTACCTACCGGCCTGGTTGCGCCGCCACGCCAACTTCCTCGTCGGCACCCACCACGACGCCGAGGGCGCCGCGGTCGTGGTCGTGCCCTCCACGCTGTTCGACGCGATCGGCGACCGGCTCCTGGAGCGGGTCCGATGAACCGCCAGCTACGCGCCCGCATCGTCCTCGAAGAAGCCCGAGCGCTCGGCATCGACCTCGACGACCTCGTCGCCGCAGCCACCGGCGACCACCACCCGGTCACCGTCGCCGCGTGGATCGACGAGATCGCACCGACTTTCGGTGCGTCGACGGCTCGCACCTACCGCCCCTACTGGCGGCTCCTTGTCGCCCGTCACGGCGACCAAGCGTTGGCCGAGCTCACCACGATGGACCTCGCCGCTGTTGTCGACATCGCCGGAGAACGAGCCAAGGTCCACCGACCGGACTCGACCGGCCGATCGTCCCGGGAGTCCTGCGTCGCCGCGCTTCGCGCTCTCTACACCCGAGCGGTCGACGCCGGCCACCTCACCAGCAACCCCGCTGTTGCGCTCCGCAAGCCACGACGGTCGACCAGCCGACGGCGAGCGCTCGATGACCGCGAGCTCACGGACATCGCCGACGCGATCCGGCTCACCCGTCGCGACCCCGACCTCGACCTCCTGCTCGTCCGGTTCCACCTCGAGACCGGCGCCCGCGTCCAGGGCGCCCTCAACCTCCGGCGGCGCGACATCGATCCGACCCGTTCAACGGTCTGGCTCCGAGAAAAGCACGACAGCGTCCGGGAACAACCCGCGTCCCCGTCCCTGGTCGCGCTGCTCCTTGCCCATAGCTCCGATCGGGGCGATACGGAGCCAGACAATGCGGTGTTCCGAACCGAGCGCGGTGACACCATCACGGCGCGGCGCTACGACCGGCTCTTCGCACGGGCCCGCCTGCACCTCGGATGGGACCAACGCATCCCGCTGACGGCGCACGTGCTTCGGCACACGGCCGTCACCCGCGTCGGACGCATCGCCGGCTACCCCGTCGCCCAGGCCTTCGCCGGCCACGCGCCGCCGACGGTCACCGGCCGGTACCTCCACGCCACCCTCGGCGACGTCGCCACAGCGGTGTCCGCCCTCACCGGAGAAGCGCACCCTCTCGCTCAGGCGGAGTTGGGGAGCCACCGGCGCTGCTGACCTTCATCGATGACGTGCTATGGAGACGCGCCGTAGCGGTCTTCGGTGGCGCTCGCCCCGACCGCAGCATCCCTCCTGCCCGGCGTTCTGGGACGACTTCCAGAGTCGGGCATGTGGGGCAGTAGGTGACAGTTGTGCTGGCTCTGGCCACAACCGAGACATGGGGCGGGTCAATCTGTCTCCTCGACTCGCAATGGTCCCGGTCGTTGTTCTCTGCGCATGAGTGCGCGCAGGGTTTCCGCGTTCGAGTAGCCGACTCTCCTTGCGATGTCCGCGGTGCTGAGATCGGTGGTCGCAGTGAGGTGTCGGGCCCGTTCGAGGCGGAGGCGTTGCACGAAGCCGAGCGGGGTCAGGTTGAGAGCGGACCGGACTCGTCGTTCGAGCGTGCGTCGGCTCGTTCCGATTGCCCGAGCGGCTTGTGCGACGTCGAAGGGTTCGTCGAGGCAGCCTCGGACGTGGCGTTCGAAGTCGATCACGATGGGATCTTCGTGGCTGAGGTGTTCGTACGCGACGAACGAGGCCTGGGACGGGCGCTCGTCGATCAGGAGCAGCCGTGCGACGTGCTGCGCGAGGTCAGGGCTGATCGATCGAACGATCGTGAGAGCGAGATCGATGTGGGCGAACGCCGCACCGGCGGTGACGAGATTCCCATCGGACACGACCATCGAATCCAGGTCGAGGTCCACCGTCGGGTATCGCCGCCGGAACGCTGTACCGAGGAACCAACTGGTCGTCGCCCGACGCTCGTTCAGTCGACCGGCCTCGGCAACGGCGAACACGCCGGTGCAGGCGGCAGCGATCCGGATCGTCGAGCTGTCGAGTCGAGCGAGTGATGACACGACCGATCTCGCAGCCCGCTGCTCGAGGGCGTGCGCCGTGTCGGCAGGGGTGAGCGTGCCGAGGGCCGGCACGATCACCACGTCGAACTCCTCGAGCTCCGACAATGGGTGCTCCACCGCCAAGGCCATCGATGTCGTCGTGGCCACCCGTCGCGTCGGCCCGGCGATCGCCAGCTCGATCGGGGGAATCCTCTGGTCGACGTCACCTCGGACGGCATCTGCCACGCGCAGGATGTCGATCACCGACGCCACGGCCGAACCGAAGCAACCGTCCTGGACGACGATGGCAGCCCTCATGACGCA
>Ga0208490_100787_pt1 | contig 15630 bp, 17 predicted proteins | sample SubbioAug_CSWold_FD_184818 | JGI IMG/M metagenome (GOLD analysis project Ga0208490, IMG submission 184818) | Serpentinite rock and fluid subsurface biosphere microbial communities from McLaughlin Reserve, California, USA - CR11Aug_CSWold (SPAdes) | ecosystem: Environmental > Terrestrial > Deep...
GGGGGCGACGTTATCGGTAGCGTCGTCGAGGAATCCGATCCCGGGAGGAGCACGATGCGCGTAGCCATGTTGACCGGAGGTGGGGACTGCCCCGGCCTCAACGCGGTGATGCGAGCGGTCGTCCGCAAGGGCGAGCGCCAGTACGGCGACGAGGTGGTCGGCTTCCGGGACGGCTGGCGGGGCGTGCTCGAGGGCGATCTCATGCCGCTGACCGTGGAGACGATGCGGGGCACGCTGCCGCGAGGCGGCACCATCCTCGGCTCCTCCCGCACGAACCCGTACAAGGTCGACGGCGGCCCTGACCAGGTGCGGGCATCGCTGGCCGAGCACGGCATCGACGCGCTGGTGGCCATCGGCGGTGAGGACACCCTCGGGGTCGCGCACAAGCTCTCGCAGGAGGGCGTACCCGTCCTCGGGGTCCCGAAGACGATCGACAACGACCTCTCCGGCACCGAGCTGACCTTCGGCTTCGACACGGCGGTGCAGATCTGCGTCGACGCCATCGACCGGCTCCACACCACCGCCGAGAGCCACAACCGGGTCATGGTCGTCGAGGTCATGGGCCGCCACGCCGGCCACATCGCAGCGTGGTCGGGCATCGCCGGCGGTGCCACGATCACCCTGATCCCCGAGGAGCCCTTCGACATCGAGGCGGTGTGCGACGCCATCCGCCACCGGCACGAGGAGGGCCGTCGCCTGGCCTCGATCGTCGTCGTCTCCGAGGGGGCCACCCCCAAGGAGGGGACGATGCAGCTGCAGTCGGGCGACGTCGACGCCTTCGGGCACGTCCGCCTCGGCGGCATCGGGACGGTGCTGTCCTCGGAGATCGAGGAGCGCACCGGCTTCGAGACCCGGGTCACCACGCTGGGCCACGTCCAGCGGGGCGGCACGCCGACCGCCTACGACCGGGTCCTCGCCACCCGCTTCGGGGTCGCGGCCATCGACGCCGTCCACGACGGCGCGTGGGGGACGATGGTCGCCCTGCAGGGCGGTCGCATCGTCCGGGTCTCCCTCGAGGAGGCGGTCGGCTCCCTGAAGCTGGTCGAGCCCGAGCTCTACGACGTCGCCCGGGTGTTCTTCGAGTAGCCCCGAGCGGGGAGCCTCAACGGGGTCGAAGGGACCAGTAGTCGGCGGTCGACACGGCGCCGTCCTGCTCGACGCCGTCCGCGTCCGGGGCTCGTTGCGGCTCGCCCTCGACCAGGAACCGGACCCGGCGCACCCCCTCCAGCTCGGTCACGGTCCACACGATCTGGGCGAAGGCCTGGGAGAGCTCGGTGCCCTCGACGGCGAAGAGCTCCTCGGAGAAGTCGAGGGTGAGCTCCTGGCGTCCGGGGTCGAGCTGGGGCGCACCGAGCAGGACGGTGTCGGAGGGGATCGAGGAGGTGAGCCCGCGGCCCTTCTCCGATTCGCTGGTCGGCTGGAGGAGGGCTTCGACCCGTTCGCCCGGGCGGACGGGGTCCTCGACCTCCCGGGTGACCGGCACGAGCTGGGTGGTGGAACCCGTGCGCTGGAGCAGGTAGACGGTCACCGCCGCGGTGGCCCCCGGCCGGGTGGTGCTGGGAGTCGGGTTCGGGTCCAGCAGCTCGGCGGGGACCTCGTCACCCGCGATCAGCTCAGGCTCGCCGTCAGCGGTGACGCCGCACCCTCCGACCGCCACCAGCAGCGCCACCAGCGCCGCGGTGCAGCGCACGCGCCTCATGCGGGCTCCTCCACCGGGAGCTGCACCACGAAGCACGCGCCCTCCTCGCCGTCGGGTCGGTCCTCCACCCAGATCCGGCCGCCGTGCAGGTTGACGTGCTCGGCCACGAGCGCGAGGCCGAGGCCGACGCCGTCGGAGCTGCCGCGGCGTCCGGCTGAGATCCCGCGGGAGAACCGCTCGAAGATCCGCTCCCGGTCCTCGAGGGGCACTCCGGGACCGCGGTCCTGGACGGCGATCTGCACCCCACCGTCGACCCGCTTCAGCGCCACCCCCGTGGCTCCGCCCCCGTACTTGGACGCGTTGTCGAGCAGGTTGGCGATCACCCGGACGATGCGGCGCTTGTCGGCTCGCACCACCACCCCGGCCAGCTCGGCATCGAGCTGCACCGGCACGTCGTGCTCGCTCGAGTGCGTCACCGCCTGCATCACGAGCTCGGCCAGGTGGACCTCCTCGAGCTCGAGGCGGACCACACCGGCGTCGAACCGGGAGATCTCGAGGAGGTCCTCGACCAGCTGCCGGAACCGGTCGATGTCGAGGACCATGAGGTCGAGCGCGGTGCGCGCCCGATCGGTGAGGTCGGCTCGCTGGTTCTCGAGCACCTCGATCGATGCCGCCAGCGTCATGAGCGGCGACCGGAGCTCGTGGCTGACGTCGGAGGCGAAGCGGGCATCGCGCTCGATCCGGTCCTGGAGGCTCTGGGCCATCTGGTTGAACGACTCCGAGATCGGGGCCAGGTCGGGGTCGGCGTTGGCCTCGAGGCGGGTGTCGAGCCGACCGGCGGCGAGGGACAGGGCTGCCGAGGACACCCCGGCCAGCGGGCGAAGGGCCCGCCGGCTGGCCCACCAGCCGAGGCTGGCGCCGGCCAGCGAGGTGAGGAGCGAGGCACCGATCAGCGACACGCCGAGCGCCTCGAGCGTGGACTCCAGGTCGTCGAGCGAGATGATCTCGAAGTAGGCGGACTCCACGGCCGGGAGGGGGACGCCGACGGCCATCTGCATCTCGCCTCGGTACTCGTAGCGCATCCGGGCCGGCTGCCCGTCGAGCACGACGGATCGGAGCTCGGCGGGGAGGGCATCCTGGCCGAAGGCCGGGGTGACGCTTGTGTAGCCCTCGTTGCGGTAGAGGACGGGTCGGGAGCCGAACGGCGTGGAGAGCGAGCTGAGGACCTGCTGGTTGCTCTCGGCGTCGTCGGTGACCGTGCTCCGGACGATCCGAGCGTTCTGGTACACGATCGTGCTGGCGGCGTCCTCCCGCTGGTTCAGGAGGTTCTCCCGGGTGAGCGCCCACGTGGTGGCCGACAGCAGGGCCGAGAGGAGCAGGGCGCCCACCGCGAAGGCGAGCGTGATCCGGGCTCGGAGCCCGAGCCGGCCGGTGGGGACCGGGAGGCGCACCGGACGCTCAGACCTGGAGCTTGTAGCCCAGGCCTCGCACGGTGACGACGTGGCGGGGGTTGGCCGGGTCAGCCTCGATCTTGGTGCGGAGCCGCCGGACGTGGACGTCCACGAGGCGGCCGTCGCCGAAGTAGCCGTGCTCCCAGATCCGCTCGAGCAGCACCTCTCGGCTGAACACCCGGCCGGGGCTCTGGGCCAGCTCGACGAGCACCCGGAACTCCGTCTTGGTCAGGTGCACGTCACGCCCGTTGCGGCGCACCACGCCCTCCTCCGGCACGATCTCGAGGTCGCCGAAGCGCAGGTGGGGCGAGCTGACCTCGGAGGTGCGGGCCCGGCGCAGGAGGGCGCGGATCCGGGCCGAGAGCTCCTTCGGGGCGAACGGCTTGGTCAGGTAGTCGTCGGCCCCCGCCTCGAGCCCGGCGACGACGTCGTGGGTGTCGGCCCGGGCGGTGACCATGACGATCGGCACGTCGGAGCCCTTCCGGATGGCCCGGCAGACCTCGAAGCCGTCGATGCCCGGGAGCATGATGTCGATGAGGACGACATCGGCCGGCTCCTGCTGGAACGCCTCCAGCGCGTCCTCACCGGTGGACGCCTCGACCACGGTCCAGCCCTCGTCCTCGAGCGCCAGCTTGACGGCGGCACGGATGCGCTCGTCGTCCTCCACGGCCAGGATGCGCGTTCCCATCCCCATCAGACTGCCTCATCGCGCGGGGGTCGTGGCGCCACCCTGCGGGAAGGGGCCGGCCGACCGGTCAGCGATAGGCGGCGAGGAGGGCCTCTCGTCCGGCGCCGCGGCCTGTGCGGTAGTGCAGCCCGTCAGGCAGGCCGCGGCACATCTCCCGGCACTGGACCAGGCTGGTCGCCCCTTGGGCGGTCCAGCCCGTCAGGGCGGTGAGGTCGATGTCGACCCGCTCGGGCGTGGTGGCCACGGCGGAGGCGACGGCGTCGACGAGGACGCCGCCGGTGCGCTCGTCGAGGGTGTCGCCCAGCTCGAGGACGACAGCCCCGCTCTCGGTGCGCACGGTCAGGGGCGCGCTGCGGGAGGCGAGGGAGGTCACGAGGGGCAAGCCTGCCGGACCCGTTCGCCGATCGGGTGCCGTTCCGGTTGCGGTCTGGTTACAAACGGCGCCGATCGTCGCATGGAGCGATGGGGGGCATCTCCAGCGGCGTCAGGCGTCGGCCGCGCCCAGCCCCTCGAGGAGCGCCCGCAGCCCGCCGGCGACCCCCCGAGCGGCGGCCACGACCGCCCCTGCGGCCACCGGACCGCCGTCGAAGCCGGTGACGACGGCGCCCGCCTCCTCGGCGATCAGGACGCCGGCGGCCAGGTCCCACGGGGCGAGCCCCCGCTCGTAGTAGGCGTCGACCCGCCCGCAGGCGACGGCGCAGAGGTCGACCGAGGCGGCACCGAACCGGCGCACGTCACGGACCTTCGGGAGCAGCCCGACCAGCACCTCGGCCTGGCGCTCTCGCCGGGCCGGCTCGTAGGAGAAGCCGGTGGCGACCAGCGCGGTGGCGAGGTCGTCGGCGGCGGAGCACCGGATGGGTTGCCCGTCGCGGGTGGCCCCTACGCCCCGGACGGCGCTGAAGAGCTCGTCGTGCACCACGTCGTAGACCACGCCGACCTGCACCGTGCCGTCCACCTCGGCGGCGATCGAGACCGCGAACCCGGGCAGCCGGTAGAGGTAGTTCGTGGTGCCGTCGAGGGGATCGACGATCCAGCGGACCCCGCTCGTGCCCGTCCGGTCGGTGCCCTCCTCGCCGACCATCCCGTCCTCGGGTCGGGCCCCCAGCAGGCCGTCCACCAGCAGGGCCTCGGCCGCCCGGTCCATCTCCGAGACCATGTCGGTGGTGGTCGACTTCGTCTCGATCGTGGTGCGGGTCTGCTCCAGGCCGTCACGCAGGAGCGCCCCGGCATCACGGGCGGCGCCCGTGGCGAGGTCGAGCAGGGCGGCCGGTGTGGTCACCCGACCGACGGTACCGGCTCGTCACGGGGTGCCCGGTAGGGTCGGCCGGATGGCCGGCGAGCAGCAGATCGAGAGCTCCACCCCGGCCCGCTCGCTGGCGATCTACGCCCACCCTGATGACCCGGAGGTGAGCTGCGGCGGCACGCTGGCCCGCTGGGCGGCGGCGGGCAGCGAGGTGCACCTCGTGGTGGCCAACCGTGGCGACAAGGGAAGCGCCGACCCCGCCACCGACCCCGACCGGTTGGCGGACGACCGAGCTGCGGAGGTCCACCGCGCCGCGGAGGTGCTGGGCCTGGCCAGCGTGGAGCTGCTCGGGTACCCCGACGGCGAGCTGGAGGACGATGCCGAGCTGCGGGGGCGCCTCGTGGCCGCCATCCGGCGGCTACGCCCGGATGCCCTGGTGGCGCCGGACCCGACCGCCGTGTTCTTCGGCGAGTCCTATGTGAACCACCGGGACCACCGCCAGCTCGGCTGGGCGGTGCTCGACTCGCTCGTCCCGGCGGCCAGCCCCCTCTACCTGCCCGACGCCGGACCCGCTCACCAGGTGGGGCTGGTGCTGCTCTCGGGGACGCTCGAGCCGAGCGCCTGGGTCGACATCGACGACCACCTCGATCAGAAGGTGGCGGCCGTGGCCTGCCATCGCAGCCGGGTGGGCGACGAACCGGCGCTGGTGGCCGCCGTCCTCGCCGAGCGGGCGGCCGAGGAGGGCCGTCGGTGCGGGCTGGCCCACGCCGAGGCGTTCCGGCGGCTGCGGTTCGCCGTCTGACCGGTGCTGGCGGCCGTCAGCGCTCGTCGCGGTGCTGCACGGTGCGCCACTCGCCCATGGCCCGCAGGGCGAGGATGGCCACCACGCCCACGCCGGCCGCGCCGAGGACGGCCCCGAGGAGCCCCGCGCCACCCGCGGCGGCGGTGCAGCCGTCCTCGCACTGGAGGTCGGTGAAGCCGTAGCCGATCAGCCCGCCGCAGAGGCCGCCCACGAGGATGGCGACGAACGCCAGCAGCCGGGCGCCCCTCGACGGCAGGGAGGTGGGGGCGTAGGCGGGATCGGCCTGGGGGTCGGGTCGCTCCATCAGCGAGAAGCGTACGGAGCCGGCGTCGGTTGGGGCGAAGCGAGCCCTCCCGCGTACCGTGACCCGCCGTGACCGATCCGACCTGGCCCGGGTACCACACCTTCGACCGGGAGGAGTGGGCCCGCCTCCGAGAGGCCACGCCCCTCACCCTGTCGGACGTCGATCTCGCGGCGCTGCGCGGCCTCAACGACCGGCTGGACCTGGACGAGGTCACCGACGTGTACCTCCCCCTGTCGCGCCTGCTGAACCTGCGGGTGGCGGCGTCGCACGCCCTGCACGACTCCACCGACACCTTCCTCGGTCGCCTCCGGCACCGCGTCCCGTTCATCATCGGGCTCGGCGGGAGCGTGGCGGTCGGCAAGAGCACGACGGCTCGCGTGCTCCAGGCGCTCCTGGCCCGGTGGCCCGACCACCCGAGCGTCGACCTCGTGACCACCGATGGGTTCCTGCGCCCGAACCGGGTCCTCGAGGAGCGTGGCCTGATGGAGCGGAAGGGGTTCCCGGAGAGCTACGACGTGCGCCGCCTCGTGCGCTTCCTCGAGGAGGTGAAGCGAGGCGAGCCCGAGGTGCGGGTGCCCGTGTACTCCCACGTCGTCTACGACATCGTCGACGGCGAGGAGGTGGTGCTCCGACAGCCCGACATCGTGATCCTCGAGGGGTTGAACGTGCTGCAGACCGGCGCCGGTGCGGGGCACGGATCCCGGTTCGTGTCGGACTGGTTCGACTTCTCGATCTACGTGGACGCCGACGAGGCCGACATCGAGCGGTGGTACGTCGAGCGCTTCTTCGCCCTGCGGGAGACCGCCTTCGCCGACTCAGCGTCGTTCTTCCGCCACTTCGCGGACCTCGATGACGCCGTGCTCGTGGCGACGGCCCGTGACATCTGGGGTCGGATCAACGGGCCCAACCTCCGCGAGAACATCCTGCCCAGCCGCTCCCGGGCCGACCTGGTGCTGCACAAGGGTGCCGACCACGAGGTCACCCGCGTGCGGATGCGCATGCGCTGACGGCTGCCCGCAGGACCGTCGTCGCGGCGTGCGATCATGGGGTCATGCGTGACTGGGTCGTCGGTGGCGCGCTCATCCTGAGCGGCGAGGGGCTGCTGCTCGTCCAGAACCGGCGGCGCAACGGGAGCCACGACTGGACCCCACCTGGCGGGGTGATCGACGAGGGCGAGTCGGTCCTCGACGGCCTGACCCGCGAGGTGGAGGAGGAGACCGGCCTGCGGGTGACGGAGTGGACCGGCCCGGTCTACGAGGTGCACTGCACCGCGCCCGACCTCGGCTGGCGCCTCCGGGTGGAGGCCCACCTGGCCGTGGCCTACGAGGGCGAGCTGCACGTCGACGACCCCGACGGCATCGTCGTGGACGCCCGGTTCGTGGACGTCGCGCTCTGCGACGAGCTGGTCGCAGGCGCCCACCCCTGGGTGTGCGAGCCGCTGGGGGAGTGGCTGCGAGAGCGCTGGGAGGGGCAGCTCCGCCCGTACGGCTTCCACGTGGCGGGCCGGGAGCCCGGGGAGATGGTGGTCACCCGGGCCGAGCCGTGAGCCGGACCATCCTCCACGTCGACATGGACGCGTTCTACGCGTCCGTGGAGCTCCGCCGCCGCCCCGAGCTGCGGGGCCAGCCGGTCGTGGTGGGCGGGGCCGGTGCCCGGGGCGTCGTGGCGGCGGCCAGCTACGAGGCGCGGGTCTACGGGATCCACAGCGCCATGCCCTCGGTGCAGGCCCAGCGGCTGTGCCCCCACGCCGTCTTCCTCGACGGCGACCACGCCCACTACGCCGAGGTCAGCCGGCGGATCATGGCGGTCTTCGCCGCGTTCACCCCGCTCGTGGAGGCGCTGTCGCTGGACGAGGCCTTCCTCGACGTCACCGGCGCCCACCGGCTCCACGGCGACGGCCCGACGATCGCCCGAGCCATCCGGGAGCGCATCTGGGAGGAGGAGGGCCTGACCTGCTCGGTGGGCGTGGCGCCCAGCAAGCTCGTCGCCAAGCTGGCCTCGGAGGCGGCCAAGCCCAGGGTCGGTCGCACCGGGCCCGAGCCCGGCCTCGGGGTGAAGGTCGTCGAGCGCGACGGCGTCCTCGGCTTCCTGCGCCCCCTCCCGGTCCAGGCCCTCTGGGGGGTCGGACCGAAGACGCTCGAGAAGCTCCAGCGCCTCGGCATCGACACCGTCGGCCAGCTGGCGGACCTCGATGAGCGATCCGTCGTCGGCGCGCTGGGCCCCACCAACGGGCGGCACCTGCGCCTTCTCGCGCAGGGGGTCGATCCACGCCCGGTGGTGCCCCACCAGCCAGCCAAGTCGATCGGGCACGAGGAGACGTTCCCGCATGACCACCACGAGCTGGGCACGCTGCGCCACGAGCTCGTGCGCCTGGCCGACGCCGTGGCCGCCCGGCTTCGGACGGCGGGCGTGGCGGGCCGCACGGTCAGCATCAAGGTCCGCTTCCACGACTTCCGCACCATCACGCGTGCCGTGACCCTTCCCGCTGCGGTCGACACCGGGCCCGACCTGGTGCGAGCGGCGGCCGGGCTGCTCGAGCGGATCGACCCGACGCCAGGCGTGCGGCTCCTCGGGATCCACGTGAGCCACCTCTCCGAGGACGCGGCCCGCCAGCTCAGCTTGGACGACCTCGAGGGCCCGGAGTGGGGTTCGGCCACCGACGCGATCGACGCCATCCGCGCCCGCTACGGCGCCGGCGCCATCGGGCCTGCCTCCCTGGCGGGGCCCGGCGGCATCCGGGTCAAGCGGCAGGGCGACCAGCAGTGGGGTCCCTCCGAGCGCCCCCGCCCCTAGAGGCCCCTCGTCGGGCCCGGGGCGCGTTGTGGCGCCTGCGGCCCTGTGGGATGATGAGCCGCACGTCCGGGCAAGGAGTAGGGGCCGTGCCGCTTTCCGAAGACGAAGAACGGATCCTCAGCGAGATCGCCCAGCAGTTCTACGCGGACGACCCCGAGTTCGCCCGCGAGGTCGGCGAGACCACGCTGTTCAAGCACACGATCCGCCGCATGAAGTGGTCGGGCCTCGGCTTCGTGGTCGGCGTCGTCTTCCTCGTCGCCACCCTCTCCACCAGCTTCCTGCTGGCCTTCGGGGGCTTCCTCGTCATGCTGGCCTGCGCCCTCTACTTCGAGCGAAACCTCCGCAAGCTCGGCAAGGCCGGCCTGGAGCAGCTCACCGCCTCGGTGAGGGCCACCGGCGTCCGAGACGCCTTCGGCGGCGCCCGCGGCAAGATGCGCGACCGCTTCCGCCGCGCCGACGACGAGTAGTCGCCGACTCGATCAGGTCGGGGCTGCGGTCGCCTCCTGGTAGGCGGGTGCCTCCCGCAGCGACCGGGTGACGTAGAGGCGGATGCCGTCATCGGGCCGCTCACGGGCGGCGGCCAGGAACGTGGGGAGATCGAGCGCCGCCCAGTCGAGGGACTCGACCGATGACCGGTCCATGTCCAGGCGGGTGAGGGCCGCCCCCTCGCCGTCGTCGGCCGGTGGGAGCTGGCACACGTCGAAGGTCTCGATGGCGCTCCAGCGCTCGAAGATGCCGGGGGCGAGGGCCCGAGCGGTCTCGAGGATCCCGTCGAGGTAGGCCTGGTCGTCGATCCCCGAACGGGGCGCGAGGTAGATCGACAGGTGGGTGCCATCCTCCGGTGCCGGCAGGTAGGTCTCGAGGTCGATCACCCCGCCCTCCTCCGTCAGGACCATGTCGAGCGCGTCGACCTCCGCCGAGAAGGTCCGGCGCACCTCCTCGAGGCCCGATGGGCGAGGGGCCGCCTCGGTGGTGGTCGTGGCGACGTCCGCCGAGCGGTCGTCGTCGCCGCACGCACCGAGCAGGAGCGCGGCGGCGACGCCGGCAGGGGCCAGGATCCGGGAGCGGCGCACGGGGGCGAACCTACCGGAGGGGTTCGAGCTCCCGGTCCTCATCGCCGGCCGCCGCCCCCCGGATCGTGGCGGTGATGTGACGCCGTCGAGCCGCTCGCTCCTGGCGCCAGGCCCGGACCTCGGGGCGAGGGTCGATGGCGCAGCGGACCCGACCGGCCCGGGTGGTGACGAGCCGGCACCCGGCCACCACGTCGGCGGCCGCCTCCTCGGCGGCCTCGGCGCTTGGGTCGTCTCCGCCGTCGGGCGCGTAGAGGCACTGGGTCCGGAGCCGGGCGAGCGCCACGGCGGCGTCGGCGTGATCGGCCGGCAGGACCGAGGCGAGGCGCCGCCCCTGCTCCTCGGGGGTGTCGCTGCGTCGGGCGGCGAACCCGAGCGGCGCGGCCGCCTCGGTGGCGTCGGCCCACGCAGTGGCGATGCGAGCGTCGGGGGTCGTGGCCCGCCGGTGCCGACGAGCCCGTCGGAGGGCTCGGAGCGAGGGGACGCCGAGGGCTCCGACCACGGCCAGCCCGAGCACGACGGCCACGACCGCGACCAGGGGTCGGAGCACCCGGCGGACCAGCCACGGCTCCGGCTCGTCTGCCAGCTCGTCGGGCCCTCGGCCTCCGACGATGTCGAGGTCGCCCTGGGGCGGCTGCGGGTCGGCGGGGGCCGTCGTTGCCGTGGGGATCTCCGATGGGGCGGTCGTCGGCGGCAGCGTGTCCGCCGACCCGGGATCTCCGGTGGTGGCCTGGGCCGGCGGCACCCCGGTGTAGGACTCGGCGAAGGGCTGGCCTCGGCCCGGCGTGGGCTCGAAGCTCACCCAGCCGGCCCCGGCGAAGTACACCTCTGGCCAGGCGTGAGCGTGCTCCCCCCGCACGAGGTAGGCGCCCGGGCGGTCGGGGTACTCCTCGCCCTGCGTGAACCCGACCGCCACCCGAGCGGGCAGGCCGACGGCTCGGGCCATCGCCGCGAACGAGCCGGCGAACTGCTCGCAGTAGCCCCGCTGCAGCTCGAACAGGAACGTCTCGAGGGCGTCGCCGCTGTGGCCGGGCTGGATGGCGAGGTCGTAGGTGAACGAGCGGAGGTGGTCCTGCAGGGCCAGCGCCGCCTCGTACGGGGTGGTGGCGTCGGCCACGAGCCCCTCGGCCAGCTCTCGGACCCGTGGGCTGAACCCCGCCGGGAGGGCGAGGTGCGTGGACGCGATGGCCTCGGGGACCTCGCCCGCCGCGCCGACCAGGTCCTCCGCCGTCGGACGGGGCACGGTGGAGGTCACCCGGTAGGACAGGCCGTCGCTGGTCTGGGTGTCGCGGTCCACGATCAGCGTGGCCGACTCGTCGTCGTAGAGCACCCCGGTGTCGGTCGGCGGCTCGAAGGCCTGGGGCAGGTAGGCGGCCGGCAGCCAGATGGCGGCGAGCGCCTCGACGGTGTAGGTCTGCACGATCACCTCCGCCGGCACCCCGGCGGGCACGGCCACCGGGAGCTCGCCCTCGGCGTCGCCGTAGTCGCTGCTCGATGACCACACCTCTCCGGTGAACCGGTCCAGCGAGGTGAGCCGCCAGTACGCCGGCTGGTCCGCCTCGACGGTGAAGAGGACCCGCTCGGTCTGGTCGACGAGGCGGGAGCGGATGTCGACGAGGGGGCTGACGGTCGTCCGAGGAGGGTCGCCACCGAGGTCGCTCACGTCGACCAGCCCGGGACGGTCGGCTCCGGGGAGGGCCGGGCCGAGGACGGTGCCCGCGAGCACGGCCACGGACCCGAGCACGGTCCCGACCCAGAGGAGCGCCTGCTGGCCGCTCTGGCGGCGGTCAGCCACCCAGTGGGCGGACCCGTCCTGGCGGGCCAGGCGGTGCAGGAGCAGGAAGGCGAGCACCGCACCGGCGAAGAGCGCGATCGACCAGCTGCGTCCGTCGGCGGTGCCGAGCAGGGCGGTGAAGAGGAAGAGGGTGCCGGCGGGGAGGGTGGCCTCGAACGGGACCCAGAGCCGGAAGGCTGCCCAGTCTGCCACGTAGGCGATGAGCCAGACGGCAACGGAGCAGGCGACCACGAACCCGACGGCGGCCGGCGCCGGGGCGGAGACGTCCTGGTACAGGGCCCAGGCGTTGTCGAGCTCGGTGCCCAGGGCCGACCAGGTCCGTCCGGTCGGGAGGCCGTAGGTCGTGGTGCCGGCGAACGACGTCCACGTCACGACGAGCACGGCACCGACGGCGGTGGCGAGGGCGGCGACCGGGAGGGGGTGGCCGCGGCGCCGGGCCAGCCCCACGACCACGTGGGCAGCGACCGCGTTCGCGGCGATCGGCCCGAGCCAGCCGCCGCCGTCGAAGAGCCGGGCCAGGCCGAGCACCACCGCGAGGGTCAGCGCCAGGAGCGCCGCCTCGGCGGTGGGGACCAGCGATCCCGCACGGGCCGTCAACGGAGCGCTCCCGCCGTCCGGCCGACGCGGCCGGCGGCCAGGTGGGCCTTCCAGGCCTCGCGGAACGGGGTGGCGCGGGTGACCCGGAGCACCGGGTGCGCCGGCGGCGGACCGACCGGTGCCGTCGGATCCCAGGCCGAGCGGTCCACGAGGACCGTGGTGATAGAGCCGTAGCGGCCCCGGAGCGACGCGATGGCCCGCAGGTCCTCGTCCGGGGCCTCGGCCACGATCGCCACGAGGGCGCCCCCCGTCGAGCGTCGGGCCAGCAGGTCGACCGTCCGGCGGAGGCTGGCGCCATGGGCGGCGGGCACGACGGCGAGGTGCTCCATGATCGCGTCGACGTGGTCGCTGCCCGGGCTGAAGTCGGAGTCCGACCCGGCGGTCGTGAGGAGGCGGATGAGGTCGCGCCGTCGGGCCGTCGCAGCGACGATGCTGGCGGCGGCCGACACGGCCACCTCGAGCGAGTCGCCGGCGTGGGCGGAGCGCCGGACGTCGAGCAGGACGGTGGTGCGGCCCTGCCAGGGCAGCTCCTGCTGGCGCACGAGGAGCTCGTCGTGGCGGGCGCTGGAGGGCCAGTGCACCCGCCGGAGGTCGTCCCCGACGACGTAGGGGCGCAAGGCGTAGAAGTCCTCGCCGGTGCGGCCGAGCGAGTTCGGTTGGCGGGCGCCGGCGAGCGGATCGTGGCCGGTCGTGTACGGGAGCGGGTCGATGGGGTCGACGTGGGGGTACACGGTCACCGACAGCCGTGGGGCTCCCGTCGTCGACAGGCGTGCGAGCCCGAACGGGTCCTCCACCTCGACCCCGAGGGGGCCGACCTCCATGAGCCCGCGGCGGTCGGTGGGCAGCCGGTAGGCGGCGACGGCCCGTTCCCCGCGGTCGAGGGGGGCGACGAGCAGCTCCGCGCCTCGGGTGCCGGTGACCGGGTCCCGCAGGCGCAGCACCGGGGTGCGGGTCGCCCGCTGGTTGCGGATCGCCAGCTCGACGCGGGTGGTGGTCCCGACCTGCACACGGTGCGGGTGGATGGATCGGCCCACGGACAGGTCGAGCCGGGCGGTCCCGACCATGACGAGCGCGACCACGAGCAGGAGCGCCGCCACCAGGCCCATCGCGTAGAGCTCGGGCAGACCGAGGACGCGGCCGGCGACGACGAGCAGCACCGCCCCCGCCGCCACCAGCCACCCCTGGCGGGTGAGCACGCCCGGCTACCGCCCCTTGGCCGTGGGCACCGGCACCGTGCCGAGCACCTCGGTGAGGGCGTCGGCTGCGCTCACCCCTTGGAGCTGGGCCTCAGGGGTGATCAGCAGCCGGTGGGCCAGCACGGGCTCCGCGAGCGCCTTGAGGTCGTCGGGGACCACGTAGGCCCGGCCGTGCAGAGCGGCGCGCGCGCGGGCCACGCGCTGGAGGGCGAGCGTGGCGCGCGGCGACATGCCGAGCGCGAGGTGCGGGTGGCGTCGAGAGGCGTTGGCCAGATCGACGAGGTACCGCTTGAGGGCCGGGGCGACGTGGATGCCCCGCACCGCAGCGGTCATGGATGCCACCTCGGCGGCGGTGATGACGGCCCGGATGTCCTCGAAGGCGTCGTGGTCGCCGTGGGCGTCGAGGATCTCGAGCTCGGACTCGGGGGCCGGGTAGCCGACCGAGACGCGCATCAGGAACCGGTCCAGCTGGGACTCGGGCAGGGGATAGGTGCCCTCGTGCTCGATCGGGTTCTGGGTGGCGATGACCATGAAGGGGTCATCGAGGCGGTACGTGGAGCCGTCCACGGTCACCTGGCGCTCGGCCATCGCCTCCAGCAGCGCCGACTGGGTCTTCGGCGATGCTCGGTTGATCTCGTCGGCCAGGACGATGTTGTGGAAGACCGGACCGGGCCGGAACTCGAGCTCGCTGGTCACCCGGTTCCACACGGAGAGGCCGACCACGTCGCTCGGGAGGAGGTCGGGCGTGAACTGGAGGCGGCCGAAGCTGCCCTGGATGGAGGCAGCCAGGGACTTGGCGAGGCTGGTCTTGCCCACGCCGGGGACGTCCTCGATGAGGAGGTGCCCCTCCGACACGAGGCAGAGCAGGACCAGCTCCACGACGTCGGGCTTGCCCTGGATGACGCGCTCGACGTTGGCCGCCACGGCCGCGCAGCGGTCGGCGATCGCCGGGACGATCGTGGTGGACGGCTGGGTGGTGGCCACGGTCGCTCCTCGCGGGTCGGCAGCGGGCCACAGGGTAGGTCGGCTCATCAGCCTGTGACGTCGCGTCGGGCCGGTAGGTTCCCGCCGATGAGCACCGTCCTCGCCGTCGACATCGGCGGCACGAAGGTGGCGGCGGGGATCGTGGACGCCGCCGGCGACCTCCGGGCGCGCGCCAGCCGCCCCACGCCGACGACGGCCGACGGAGACGCGGTGCTGGCCGCCGTCCTCGAGGCGGTCGATGAGGTGCGGACCGGCTCGGAGCAGGCCTGCGGGGTCGGCTGCGGCGGCCCCATGGCCCCGCACGGCGAGCACGTGTCACCGCTCAACATCCCGGCCTGGCGCGCCTTCCCCCTCCGAGCCCGCCTCGCCCAGGCCACCGGGCTGCCCGTCCACGTCGACAACGACGCCAAGGCGCTGGCGCTGGGCGAAGGCTGGGTGGGGGCGGCGCGCGGGCGCCACGACTACCTCGCCATGGTGGTGTCCACCGGGGTCGGCGGGGGGATCGTGCTCGACGGGCGCCTGCTCGACGGCGCCGGCGGCAACGCCGGCCACATCGGTCACGTGATCGTGGAGCCGGGCGGTCGCAGCTGCGGGTGCGGTGCGCAGGGCTGCCTCGAGGCCGAGGCCAGCGGGTCCGCCATCGCTGCCCGCACCGGGCGCCCCGCTGCTGAGGCCGGGCAAGCCGAGCGGGAGCGGACCGGCCGGCTGGTCGGTCGCGCCGTCGGGTCCGTGGCCAACCTCCTCGACCTGCCCCTGGCCGTGGTGGCCGGGTCCGTGGCCCTCGGCTACGGCGATGCCTTCTTCGGGCCGGCTCAGGACGAGCTCGATCGGACCGCCCGGCTCGAGTTCTCGGCCGGAGCGCAGATCCTGCCCGCCGGGCTCGGCGCCACCGGCCCGCTCATCGGAGCCGCGGCGGTGGCGTGGCGGGCGCTGCGGGGCGGCCCGGCTGGGTCCTGAGGCGGCGGTACCCTCGCCCCGTGGCGCTGCGCCGACTGCTCCCCGCCCTCCCCGCGGTCCTCCGGCACCCGTCGCTCTGGCTCACCGCCGTGCGGCAGGCCCGGCGGCTGG
>Ga0208490_100788_pt1 | contig 15616 bp, 9 predicted proteins | sample SubbioAug_CSWold_FD_184818 | JGI IMG/M metagenome (GOLD analysis project Ga0208490, IMG submission 184818) | Serpentinite rock and fluid subsurface biosphere microbial communities from McLaughlin Reserve, California, USA - CR11Aug_CSWold (SPAdes) | ecosystem: Environmental > Terrestrial > Deep...
TGGCGAGAAAGATGCCGACGAGGAGCAGCACCCATTCGGTCGGGGAGGGCGAGTAGCTCAGCAGCCCCGGCGCCCAGCTCCCCTTAAATAACGGCACCATCTGCCCGCCGATGATGAACTCGTATCTCGAGACGAGCAGCGCGACCATCACCAGGAGCGAGGCGACGATCTGAACCGCTGCATTGCCCCGGAGCGCGCCGACGGACATCAGCACAAATGGCAGGGCGATCCCGCCCCAAAGAGCCAGGTGAAACCAGGGGGACGCCACCATGTGCCCCCAGACCTGCATCCCTTCGGCATTGCTCCACAGCCCCGTCACCGCACGTCCGCCGTGGAACAGGAAGTGCAGCGCGATGGTGACCGCAAACCATGTGCCGAGCGACCCAGCAAACAGGGTGCGAATTTCGACCGGCACCCGGCTCGGCTTGAAGCGATAGGCAAAGTAGGTGAAGAAGATGGTGAAAGCGAATGCGCCCATCACGGATTCGATCAGGAACGTGACCGGGATTTCCCCACCGAACCAGAACGGTCGCATCGCCATCATGCCGTAGACACTTCCAGCAACGAGCGTGATCGCGCCGGCGAGCAGGGCCGCGAGGAGGGCGAGCGGGCGCGTTGAGCTTGGAACGGAAGGCTCTCGACGCGATGTGTCCATCAGGAAGAGAAGCAGGAGCAGGACGACGGTGTATGCACCGACGATCAGCACCTTCCAGAAGAGCGGAGAGGCGAACTGCATGCTCAGCGGCACGGCGTAGAGCGCCCGCAAGGGATACCCGAGCTCCAGAAACAGGACGGCGACACCGCCGAGCAGCCCGGCAAGGGCGAGCCAGAGGCAACGTCTTGCGATGGGCTCGAACGCAGTGACGCGGAAGACAAGCCCGATGCTGGCGACCATCGTCAGCCCCGCCGACGTCAGGAGGAAGTAGTCGTAGATGATGATCGGCAGGCCCCAGACGATGCCGGCGCTGTTGGTGTTGAACGCGGCGTGGCCGCTCTGCATGAGACTGTAGAGAACGAAGCCCGCCGACAGCAGAAGGCCGATCAGGGCGGCGAGCATGATGGCGGCGGCGCGGGTACGATCCCGCGCATGGGTGGGGTCGTGCGCCTCCCGCTGGATGGCCTTCTTGTCGAGCGCGATGCTTGCTGTGCTCATGGCGATCCCTCCGATCTCATGATTTGCGGGTGGAGCGTGCGCCCGGAACCACCGGGCTGCCGCCGCCGCTGAGGTAGTAGACCTTGGGTTTGTTGCCGGTCTCTTCCTTGAGACGCACGCCGCCCTTTTCCGCGATCAGCTGGTTGACCTTGCTGTCGGGGTTGTCGAGATCGCCGAAATAGCGCGCCTTGGGAGAGCAGACCCGCACGCAGGCCGGGGTGAACTCCTTGGTCGCGGGATCGTCCTCGTCGAGATCGGCGACGCCTTCGGGCGCCTGGCTGATCTTGTGGTAACAGAAGGTGCATTTCGACACGACGCCCTTCGGCTGGATCCCGATGCCCTTGCTGTGATCCTCCACCGCGTCCGGCATTTTGTAGGGTGGGTTCCAGGCACGCTGCCCGTCGCCGGGGAAGACGTCGCGGATATCGGGCTCGACCAGCGGCTTTTCGTCCATGTAGAAGCGCACGCCGTAGGGGCAGGCGATCATGCAGTACTTGCAGCCGATGCACTTGTCCCAGTCGACGAGAACGACGCCGTCTTCCGTTTGATATGTCGCCTTGGTGGGACAGACGCTGACGCAGGACGGGTTCTCGCACTGCATGCACGGGCGCGGCAGCCAGGAGAGATTGACGTTCGGATACGTGCCCTCCTGGTAGAAGAGCACATCCTGCCAGTTCTCGCCGGGTAGCCGGTTGTTTTCCATGGAGCAGGCCGTGGTGCAGGCCTGGCATCCGGTACAGGTCTCGAGATCGATGACCATTCCCCATTTGGGCATGTGATTTCCTCCGGATTCAGGCGCGCTCTACGGCGACCTTCGTTGTGTAGTAGTTGCACTGGCCGGTAATCCGGTCTGACTGATTGACCGTGACCTCGCCGCTATGGCCCGGCCCGCGGTTCTTGGCCCATCGCCCATGCGCCCAGTGCCCGTGCTCCATGGGAAGCACCAGCGTGTCGGGGCGAACGCCCTCGAAATATCGGCAATAGGCCTCGATGACGCCGACATCCGACTTGATGCGCACGAGATCGCCGTCGCCAATTCCGCGTTCGCGCGCCGTGACCGGGTTGATCTCCATGTAGACGGTGTTGCGACCGCCCATTACGGGCTGGAGCTGGGCGATGGCGATCGGCATGTTGCCGCCGCGTCCTTCGGCGTGGAGCGCCACCTTCGGCGAGACCAGGAACAGATCCCCGCCGCCGGGATGTTGCGGCTCCTCCCAGATCGGGAACATCAGGTTGCGCGGGTCGCGCCCGGTCTTCTCGGCGATCCACTGCGCATTCGCAGCCAGCATCCCGGAGCGGATCTCGAACTTTCCAGAAGCGGTCTTGAAGAGCTTTTCCTTGACCTCCTCCGGTGACATTTCCCGGGTCCAGCCCTGACCGTCCCATTCGCGGAAGACGCCGTTCTCCTGCCGCCAATGATAGGGCTTCTTGTACCAGACGCCCTTTTCCGCCCAGCTCTCGAAGCTGTTGACCCCGTTGTCGCCCGGGTTCGTCTCGAACCCCTTGGCGAGATGGCGGATGACGTTTTCGGTGTTGTCGAGCGCACGGTAATAGTCGCCCATCGGACCGTTCATGCGCTTGCCGATCTCGATCAACGTGTCGCCGAAATACTTCGTGTCGTGGATTGGGGTGACCGCCGGCATCCGCAGCTGCGTCATCGGCCAGCCCTCGAACGGGTAGGTCGGCGCGTCCTGCATACGCTCGAGATAGGTGTGGTCGGGGAGGATGATGTCGGCGTACATCGCCGTCTCCGACGGGAAAGGCGAGGTCTCGATGATGAAGACGTCCTTCATCGCCTCCTCCCAGACCTGCCCGTTCGGCGCCGTCCAGATCGGGTTCGTCAGGTAGGTCATCATCGTGTCGAGCTTGTAGGGATTGCCCGCCAGATGGTTCGGCCCGATATCCTGCATCATGTTGTTGGCGAGAAGGTACCCGTCGGCGTGACCCTTCAGGTCGATGCGCGGCTGCTGCCGCCAGGGGCCGTTTTGCGCATAATCATCCATGTAATCGGTCGCATCCACGGGCATCGGCCCGTAGCTCGGTCCCATCTGATAGCCGAGCCCGCCCTTGGCGAAGAGCGAACCGACCAGCGCGTTCAGCGTATGGATCGCCATGCCGTTGAAGACGCCGTTCGAATGAGCATGCGCGCCCCGCTCGAACAGCGCGATCGCCGGGCGCGTGCCGCCGAATTCACGAGCGACGGCAAGGATGGTCCGCTCGGGAATGTCCGTGATCTCGGCCGCCCATGCGGGCGTGCGGTCCTTGAGCTCGATGTTCCACCATTCGATGAGGCCCTCGACCCACTTCTCCTCGAACATCCCCTGCGGGATGGTCCGTCCTGCCACGAACCGATTGCGACCGTCGCGGAAGTCGCCGACGAAGGATCTTTCCCACAGCCCTTCCGTCAGGATGACATGGGCGATGGCCAGCGCCAGCGCACCGTCCGTGCCCGGTCTGATCAGGAGGCCGCGATCCGACGCCGCGAGCGTCGTGTTCACATGCACGTCGACGGCGGTGACGCGGGTCTTCGGCGTCTTGCGTCCACGGATATGCCCCCAGACCTGCATGTTGTTGTTGTAGGGGCGGAAGGCTTCCAGAAAGCCCGCTCCGAACATCAGGAGGTAGTTGGCGTTGCGGTAGTCGTAGGAATTGTACGAGCCGTTCCCGTCGGTGAACTGCTTGGCCTTGATCGAACCATCGGAGCACATCGACGAGTGACCGATAGCCACGTTGGGCGATCCGTAGAGCTGTCCGAAGGTGCCCTGCAATCCGGCGCAGGAGGCGCCCCAGCCGCGACCGTACAGCAAGGCGAAGCGATGCGATTCCCCGCGATCCCGCAGGCCGTTCAGGCGAGTGGCTACGGTGTCCAGTGCCTCCTCCCAGGAGATCGGCACGAACATCGGGTCTTCGTTGCGGCCCTTCCTGGGGTTGGTGCGCTTCATCGGCCCCTTGAAGCGATCCGGGTCGTAGAGCACGTAGGCTCCGAGGGGCCCTTTCGGGCAAAGCTTGCCGTTCGAGATCGGATGATCCGTTGTCCCGTAGATGGCGTGGACGCGGTCGTTCGTGACATAAACGTCGATCCCGCAGCGCGCCGGGCACTGATGGCATATGTTCTTGACGATCTTCGTCTCGCCCGTCGCGAGCAGGCGCTGCGCCTCCGCCTCGCCCATCTGCGAAAGGCCCGAAGTGCCGACGACGCCTGCCACAGCCCCCGTCGCCACGGACGCCTGCAGGAACTTTCGTCTGTTGGTCGAGAGGGTTTCGGCGATGCCCATTTCGTTTTCTCCCGTAACTGATCGCGACGCGCGTCGCGTTATGATTGTTCGATCCGCCCTGTAGCCGGGGACGCCGGACGCATGAGGTGGAAGGCTTCGCGCGCCAGCTCGGCGCTGCTTCGGCAGGACGGGCAGATCGCCTCGCCGGCCTGTGGCGTGAAACTGGATGCACAGCTTCGGCAGACGGCCTTCGGCGATCTGCGCAGAACAACGGAATCGTCAAACCGGCCGGAACCGGCTTCCGCGAGCGTGAAGGCCCCCGATGGACAAGCGTTTTCGCATGCGCGGCAGGACGTGCAGAGAGCGGGCTGGAAGGCGACGGCATCCGCTCCGTCGATGCTCACCCCGACAAGCGCCTGCGTCGGGCAGGCCGAAATGCAGATGCGGCTGTCGCAGCAGGCATCGGATATTGCCGCCGCGGGGAAGTGCCGTGCGGAAACCGGGTGATTGTTCTCGCTGGAGATGGCGGCGATCGCTGCATGCCGCCGACGAAGAGCCTTCGCATCCACCTTTCGCACGCCCCGGGGCACCGGCTTTGGGCGATTATCACGTTCGGGTGAAGCGAATGCGCGAAACAAGCCCCTTCGGAGCGCGCCGCGGGCCGCCAGATGCTCAGGCAAGGGTCCAGCGTCCGTTTCCGGCAACGGAAGGACCTCGACGCCGACGCGGTGGTCAGTGAAGTCGGCGAGAATTTCGTTCGCCTCGCAAAGCACTGCGGCCCAGGGCGCGCCACCGCCGGCAGGACAGGCCTCGCACCAGCCTCGATCGACGATGAAGATATCCTGTTTCAGACGCAGTACCGTCTCGAGCAGCTTCGAGACCGACAAGCCACCGAGGCACGGGACGACGGATGAACCGGCGATCCTTCGCTTGTCCGTTGTTCGCCTGCATTCGAAGAAAGGCGATTCGTTCGGTGACGGAGCAAAACCATCCACTTCGATCGCATCCGTCGGGCAGACAGCTGCGCATTGGCCGCAGCCGATGCAACGTGCGGCATCCGCCTGGATTGATCTGTCTGTGAACGAAATCGCGCTGGTGGGGCAATGGTCGTGACATAGAACGCAGCTGGCCAAGGGCGATGCCAGCGTGAGGCACGCATCCGGTTCAATTCGTATGAACTCCCCTCGCGCCACGGCATCCCTTTCGTTGAAATACTGGCTTGTCGCGCGGGGGAACACGACGTCTTGAAGGAGCGTGGCAGATCGATCAATCCCAGCATTGATCCATGTCAAGCCTCCGTTTCGCTTGAGCTTTCTGCCCGTTGATCACCGGGATTGGAGGATCATCCAGCGGTGGACCCGCGTCGCGACCAGGCCAGCAGCAACGGTCCCAGGACAATGGCGGCAGCCATTACGCCGAAGGCGAGACGCCATCCCTCCATGCTGGCAGGGCCACCGCCGAGATCGACTGCGATGCCGACGGCGAAACTCCCCGCCGCAGCCAGTGCGAAACCGACCATCGAGTGCACGGCCATCGTCGCCCCGCGCTGGGCGGGATCGGCGCTGGCGAGCATGCCGGCTGTCAAGGCACCGGAATCGGCGGGCAGCGTGAATGCGTAGAGAGTGAGGAGCACGAGGAGGATCATCGGCGGAAGGGAGACGCCGGACGCGATCGTGAGCGCAGTGGCGGCGGAGGCGACCATCACGAACGAGATGGCGCGATGACGCCCAAACCGGATGGCGGCCTCGTTGCCCATCACGCTCGCGGGCAACGCGATGAGTGTCACCGCTACGCTGACGGCGATGGGGCCCACGATCGCGTCGCCGTCGTTGAGCAGGATGATGTACGCCCAGAAGGCCACGATCCAGGTTCGGAAGCCGTAGAGCTCGAAGCAATGGACGCCATAGCCGAGAACGTAGCCCATTGCGGGCCGATTGCGCAGGACCGATCCGAAATCCAGAAGCTTGCCCTTGCGCGGTGACGGAGGACGACGATCGAGCAAGAGCGCGACGACCACCATGATCAGCGGGGCTGCGCCGGTGATCGCGAACGCTGCGCGCCAGCCCCAGAGATCCGCAATCACCTGGGAGGCGAGGAAGGACAGGCCCACGCCAAGCGAGAACGATCCGGTAAACAGCGTAACCGCGCGGGATGAATCGGTGCTGTCGAGGCGGTCTGTCAGCGCCCGCAGGCCGGGCATGTAGGCGCCGGCGAATCCAAGGCCCGCGAGACCCCAAAGCAGGAATGCGCTGACGAGACCATCCGCAAACAGGCCAAACGCCACCGTTGCCGCGCCGCTTGCCAGCGAGCCCCCGAGCAGGACGGAACGTGCGTCCACCCGGTCGGTAAGGGTCGTGAGAACGGGTACGGCGACCATGTAGCCGAGCAGGTAACCGCTGGCCATGATCCCCGCCTGCGTCGCCGTCAGCCCCCATGCCGGAATGAGGTGCAGCGCCATGACGGCCGGCAGGGTGACATGGGGGAGGAGATTGGCGACCTGCCCGAGGCACATCGCAGCGATGAGCCTGCGCCCTGCGAGCTTCATCGGGATCTGACCAGCAGCATGCGCGTCAACCCGCCCGCCAACCCGCCCGTCAACCCGCCCGTCAACCCGCCCATGCCTGGAACATCCAGCCGCCCGCCAGGGCTCCCGTAAATGCCAGGAACGCAAACCAGACGAAGACCGGGGGACGCGCCAGCGCCCAGACGCCGACGGCTGCGGGAATCGAGGTGACGCCGCCCGCGAGCAGGAAAGCCATCGCCGCGCCCGGCGCCATTCCCGCCTCGGAAAGCCCCGATACGAGGCCGAGGGCGGCGTAGCCGTTGAGATAGGCGGGAATGCCGACGAGCACTGCGACGGGCACCGCGAGCACGTTCTGGCCGCCCAGCGCCGCCTCGATCGCTTCGCGCGGCACATAGGTGATCATCACGTGCTGCAGGGTGAAGGCGAGGGCCATCCACTTTGCGAGAAACTGGACGACAGTGCCCGCCGCGCCGACGAAGGTCGCGCGCCGCGTCCCGTCGTTCCAGAAACGCCAGACCACCGGCTTGCGCACCCGCGCCCGCGATCCCGCACAACCGCCATCCCCGATGCCGGGCCGCACCGCGTCGGCAAAGTATCCACGGCTGGTCATGGCGAGCGTTGCGTAGCCCGCCATCGCCCCCAGCGCGATTGCGGCGATGGTCTTTGCTACCGCGAATTCGAGCCCGAGCACGCTGGCAGTCACGAAGAACATCGTCGGGTCCATCAGCGGCGAGGCGATCCAGAAGGCGATCACCGCCCCGAGCGGCACGCCCATGGCGAGCAGGGCCGCGATCAGCGGGATCACCCCGCAGGAGCAAAACGGGGAGAGCGCGCCGAACAAGGCGGCGATCGCGATCATCGTCACGGCACGCCCCTGAAACACATCAGCGATCAGGTTGTCCGCGCTGCTCGCCTTGGCGTAGGCGGAGATCGCGATGGCGACGAGAAGATACGGGGCGATGCCGATCAGCGAATCGGCAGTCCCGAGCGCAATCCGACCCGCCGCCGTCGCGTCCAGCAGGAGCAAGGATGCATAGATCGCGACGAGCACCCAGACGACGCGATCCACGCGCCCGACGATTCCGCGAAGATCGACGACAGCCACGCTCGGTCCGGACATGTTCAAATCCCTCGCGCTGCTCCCTCGCCCAAGCGAGAGACGCTTTGGAGCATCATCGTCTCACGAGATCCAACAGTCAACGGTATTTCTAGTTTTACCGAATTATAGATTCGCGCGCCGCCGTCGAGGCGAAGACCGCGTACATCGCTCCCGGCAGCCCTTTGAAGAACGGCTTCATCGAGTCCTTCGACGCGCACCTTCGCGACGAACACCTCGCCCCTGAGCTATAAGCCGCCGGCGCCGGGAGATCTTCATGCCTGCCATGTCCACGCGGGCGGCTCTGCATTCCAGACCGGCGCCGCCGCTCGAACCGGCATCGCGCAACAACTCTGCGCGACAGTCCGAGAAGTTCACGCATTTCGCGGCTTCTCTCTCTGGAAAACCGATAGCCCAACCTGAACCTGTTCCTGGTCGGGTTCGGTTTTGTCGCGCCAGACCAGAAGCCGCAAGGCGTTGGCGACCACCAATAGTGTCGAGCCTTCGTGGAAGACCACCGCCACGCCGAGCTGCAGACCAGACAAAGTTGCCGGCACGAGGATCGCAACCATGCCGAGGCTGATCCAGAGGTTCTGACGGATAATACTGCTCGTGGCCCGGCTGAGCCCGATGACGAAGGGAAGTCTGCCGAGATCATCCCCCATCAGCGCCACGTCGGCTGTCTCGAGCGCGACATCCGATCCGGCTGCCCCCATCGCGATGCCGACGGTCGCGTGCGCCATGGCGGGTGCGTCGTTCACGCCGTCTCCGACCATTGCGACCGGGCTCTCGGCACGCAACTGCTCGACCCGCGCGACCTTGTCTTCGGGGAGCAGTCCGCCGAAGGCCTCATCCAGCCCCACTGTCCGCGCTACCGAATCGACCACCCGTTGATTGTCGCCCGAGATCATGACCATCCGCTTGATCCCGATCCGGCGCAGACGGTCCACGACCGACGCCGCTTCGGGCCGGGGCTGGTCCATCAGACCCAGAACACCAAGATAATGCCCATTCTTTCGCAGCACGACGGTCGTGCGTCCTCGCTCCTCCAGGCGTGTCGCTGTTGCGCGCAGGCTCTCCGGGAGGGGTGGGCCGCCGATATCGTCAAACAGCGCGGCCTTTCCCAGAAACACCTCTTCACCGCCGATCCGCGCGGTCAGGCCATGCCCGGTTATGCTCCGAAGGTCGTTGGCCGCAGGAATTTCCGCGCCTGCCCCCAGCCGGGTCAGCCCGTCCCGCACCACGGCGGCGGCCAACGGATGGTCGCTCAGCTGCTCCAGCGCGACGGCGACGGTGAGCAGATCGTGTTCCGACACGCCAGGTGCCGGGATGGCGTCCGTCAGTTCCGGCTTGCTGAGCGTCAACGTGCCGGTCTTGTCGAAGGCTATCGCGCCGAGGGAGCCGAGCAGTTCCAGCGGGCCGCCGCCCTTGACCAGCACGCCGCCGCGGGCGGCGCGCGCAACTCCCGACAGCACGGCGCTCGGCGTGGCAATGGCCAGGGCGCAGGGACTGGCGGCGACCAGCACGGCCATCGCGCGATAAAAGCTGTCGCCGAACGGTTCGTCTATGACGAGGAACGCGAAGAGCAACAGGACGACGCTGCCCAACACGACGGGCACGAAAATCCTCTCAAAGCGGTCGGTAAAGCGTTGCGTAGGCGATTTCTGGGTTTCGGCGTCGGCCACCATGGCGACGAGACGGGCCAGCGTGCTGTCGGCCGCAAGGCGTGTGACCTGCATCTCGAGCGCGCCATTGCCGTTGATCGTCCCGGCAAAGACGCGGTTCTCGTCGGTCAGGGTCTGCGGCCGTGCGGTGGCCACGGCGACGTCGGGCACAGCGGCCTTGTCCACAGGCACGCTCTCGCCAGTGATCGGCGCCTGATCGACGCTGCTGTTACCCAGCGAGACGAACCCATCGGCGGGAATCCGCGAGTTCGGCCGCACAATGACGGTATCGCCCGTCCGCAACTCGCCCACGGGAACCTCAGACACGCCGCCATCGCGCCGCACTTCGGCCGTGGGCGGGGCCAGATCCGCAAGCGCCGAAATCGCCTTTCGGGCGCGATCCATCGCGTAATGCTCCAAGGCATGCCCCAGGCTGAACAGGACCAGCAGCAGTGCCCCCTCAGCCCATTTGTCCAGCGCTGCGGCGCCTGCCGCCGCGACCAGCATCAGGGCATCGATCTCGAGCCGACGCTGGCGCAGGTCGTCGATCGCCTCGCGCAACAGGTAATAGCCGCCGAACGCATAGGCCGCGATGAAGATGGACAGGGGCAGCCATGTGGGTGGGGTGACGACGAACGGCAGCGCCACCCCCAGAACCAGCAGCGCTGCGCTGATTGCGGAGAAGACGATCTCGGTCTTTTCGCCAAGAATTCCGCCGTGGTCGTGATCGTGGTCGTGATCGACCACATCCTCCGGATGCTCACGGATGTCATCCAGAGCACGTTGCAGGGTGGGCGCCGACGTCAGGGTCCGATCGAACTCGATCCTGACTGCCCCACCTGCCGAAACGGCTGCCTCCTGCACGCCGGGCTGCCGCAGCAGGTGGTCTGCTACGGTTCGGGCGCGTCGCGCGGACGTGATGCCCTCCAGTTGCCACCGAACATGCCCGAAGCGCCTGGTAATCCGTGCGCCAGCCGCTTCGGCGATTTCCTTGATCCGACCAAGGCTGAGAATGTCGGGATTGTAGTGGATGCAAACTTTCGCGGGTTGAACGCCATCCGCAGCCAGCACATGGACCCGGGACACGCCATCGCGCCCTTTCAGCTCCGTGACCAGTCGCCCGGTACAGGCATCGGCCGCGTCCGGCGCATCCGGGAGCAGCACCGGGATATCCAGACGGAGGAAAGTCGCGTCTTGCGGCACCATGTCAGGCCTGCCTTCTTGGTACGATACTGCTGGTGTCTTGGGACGACGCGCACGAAGGAACGGCCTAACCGACGATTGCCGGCCGAATGTCGCCTGGCCCTGTTCCCGGCACCAGGTACTCGGGCGCTTCATCGGCCGGCATCGCGAAGAGTTCCTCTTCGATCAGCCGGGCATAGATCTCGACCAGCGTACCGTCGGGGTCGGCCAGCCACAGCTCGTGCAGCGGGGTGCCCTTCCAGGTCGTGCGTGGAGGCTTCTCGACATGGGCACCCAGAGCGATCGCACGATGGTAGGCGTCGATCACCGCAGCCTTATCCGGAAGCGCGATCCCGACATGATAGAGCGTGTCGTGGTGCAGATCCTTGCCGTCGGCGACCACCAGCACGAAGTTCAGTCCGAGGTCGGCGCGGATGAAGGTGGCGTAGCGGTGGGTCCACTCCTTGGGCCAAACGTTCAGAAGCCAGCCATAGAACCGCGTGCTGGTAGCCAGATCATGGACGCGGATGCTGGCATGGAATTCGATGCCTGCGGGGCCTTCGGGCAGGTCCAGGAGCTTCGACAAGACCTCGATCCGGCCCTTGATCTGGTCCCGCGCGGTGCGGAACCGGTCGCGAAGTGTGGCAGGGTCGCCCGCGCCCGGTTCGGTGATCGGCCAGCGCAGGCGTTTCACCGCGCCGGGCACGAAGGGGCAGATCTCCTCCGCGCAGAGCGTGACGATGATATCGGCGCCGGATGCCTCGACCGTTTCCAATCCCTTGGAGCGATGCTCCGAAACATCGATGCCGATCTCGGCCATCACGGCCACGGCTTCGGGGCTAAGCGTTCCGGGGTTCGAGCCCGCGCTTTGCACCACTACGGACGCGGGCAGAATCGCGCGGGCCAGGCCTTCGGCCATCTGGCTGCGGGCGGAGTTGGCGACGCAGAGGAAAAGGATACGCATGATCAGGTCTCACTCTTGTTCAGCGGCACCATCAGCACCGGGCGTCGGGCGATTTCACAAAGGGCCGCGGCGGTGGAGCCGATGACCATGCTTTGAACCCAATTCTGGCCGTGCTTGCCGGTGACGATCAAACTGACATCCTGCTCTTCGGCGATCCGGGCGATTTCCACCGAGGGTTCCCCTGTCGGCAAGTGCATCTCGGCCTTGCCCCCGGCCGCTTCGACTTCCTGGCCGATCGCCTGCAGTGCCGCACGCGCCATGATCGGCCAGCGCGGGTATCGGACGCTGTCTTCGTTCGTGAGGACATGCACCAGATCAACGGCTCCGGCATGAGGGGCAAGTTGGGCGGCAAGTTGAGCGGCAAGTTGAGTGGATAGTCGGGCGGCAGCGGCCTCGGCCGCCGACGCATGCGGCGAAAAGTCGGTGGCGAGCATCAGCCGCTTCAGCCCGCCATGACAGACACGCTCGCAATGCGCCGCAGTTCCCTCCGCGGTCGCCTCGAGCCATTCCAGCCGCAGCGGCAGCCTGGTCAGCCGGATCACTTCGCGTGCCGTCGATCCGAGGAACAGCCCGCTCACCATGTTCTGCCCGCGGGAACCTATCACGATCAGATCGGCGCGGTGATCGGAAGCGGCCTGGAGGATTTCTCTTGCAGGCTCGCCTGCGGCTCGGATGTCTATCTCGACGCTCATGCCTGCCTCACGCAAAGGGCCGGCCCGCCCTTCAAGCCAGGCGACATACTCCTCCTCCTTGCCGTATCCCGCGCCTTGCGCATAACCGACGCGGATCACATGAGTCAGGATGATGCGGGACACGCCCATGGCCCGCAGATCGCCCAGACAGTCGAGCATCGGCCCTTCGGCGGGCGACAGATCAAGGGCGACGAGTGCAGTGGTGAACATCAGAACTGCTCCTTCTGGCGGGTTGAACGGATCGGCGTCTCCTCGACCGGAAACCAATGCGTCGTGCGGTTGGCGAACCACACCAGCGACAGCATCACCGGCACCTCGACGAGCACCCCGACCACCGTGACCAGCGCCGCTCCGGAGTTCAGGCCAAACAGACCGATGGCCACCGCGACGGCGAGTTCGAAGAAGTTCGAGGTGCCTATCAGCGCGCAGGGGGCGGCGACGTTGTGGGGGACGCGCCACGCCTTCGCCGCCCAGTAGCTGACTGCAAAGATTCCGTAGGACTGGATCAGCAGCGGGACCGCAATCAGCACAATCAGCAGCGGTTGCGACAGGATCACGTCGCCCTGAAAACCGAACAGCAAAACGACCGTCGCGAGGAGCCCGGTGATCGACAGGGGCTTCACTTTGGTCGTGAAGCGAGCCACCGCCACCTCGGCCAGTGCCGGGCTGCCGGCATCGCGGGCCAGCACCATCCGCGTCACCACCCCGGCCGCCAGCGGGATAACGACATAGAGCACGACCGAAAGGAGCAGCGTCTCCCACGGCACGCTCAGATCGGTGACGCCCAGCAGCAGCGCCACGATGGGGGCAAAGGCGAAGATCATGATCACGTCGTTCAGCGACACCTGAACCAGCGTGTAGTTGGGATCGCCCTTGGTCATCTGCGACCAGACGAATACCATCGCGGTACAGGGGGCGGCCCCCAGCAGGATCATCCCGGCGATGTACTGGCCTGCATTCTCCGGTTCGATGAAGGGGGCGAAGATGTAGTGGAAGAACAGCACGCCCAGCGCTGCCATGGTGAAGGGTTTCACCAGCCAATTGACCGTGAGGGTGATGATCAGGCCCTTGGGGCGTTCATGGACGCGGCGCAGGCTCGTGAAATCCACCGCGACCATCATCGGATAGACCATGAACCAGATCAGCACGGCGACGACGAAGTTGACCGAGCCGTATTCGAGCGAGGCCAGGAACTGGAATATCCCGGGCAGCAGGCTGCCCAGCGCGATGCCGGCGACGATGCACAGGGCGACCCAGAGGGAGAGATAGCGTTCGAAGAGGGACATGGAGATGAGGCTTTCGCGGGTTTCAATCGGTCGTCAGGCGGCCTTGTGGGCCGGTGGATGCGAGGCGAGGGCCCGCAGGCGCTCGACGCCCACGGGGTCTTCTTCCTGCATGGCGACGACGGCATGGCGGCTGGAGAGTTCGTCGCCGACCTTCGCGATCTGCGCTCGCTCGGCCTGCGCCCGCCGCGCGAGGAGCGGGTGGCGGGTGTTCGTCGCCGCGAGGCTCGCATTGACGATCCAGCCCCAGGGCTCGATGCCCGCCCGCCGCAGATCCTCCTGCAGGTGAGAGGCCTCCAGAACGGGAGTCGTCTCCGGCAGCGTCACGATCAGGATCTTCGTCTGCTGCGGGTCCTGCAGGCGCATCATCGGCGTGACGATCCGCGTCTGGCCGCCTTGTCCTGCATGGCGCACGATATCGCGGTGATAGGAGCCGGCGGCGTCGAGCAGCAGGAGCGTGTGTCCGGTCGGCGCGGTGTCCATCACCACGAAGTGCCGCGAGCTTTCGCGGATCACGCGGGAGAAGGCCTGAAACACGGCGATTTCCTCGGTGCAGGGGGAGCGCAGATCCTCCTCCAGCATGGCGCGGCCCTGCTCGTCGAGCCCCTTGCCCTTGCTCGCCATCACGTCGTCGCGATAGCGCTTCGTCTCGGCTGCGGGATCGATCCGGCTGACGGTGAGGTTGTCCATCGCCTCACCGAGCGTCTCCGTGAGATGGGCTGCGGGATCGGTCGTGGTCAGCAGAACCTCATGCCCGCGCGCGGCGAGCTCGACGGCGAATGCAGCCGCCATCGTGGTCTTGCCGACTCCGCCCTTGCCCATGAGCATGACGAGCCCCCGACCGTCCTTCTCGATCGCATCCACGAGCTGGTCGAGGGCGGGGTACGCGATCGCGTCGCGGTCGGCGATCGGCGCATCCGCCAGCGGCGCATCCTGTGCCAGACGCCGCAGGGCATCGACGCCCATGAGGTTTTCCGGGCGCAGCGGGAAAGTCACGCGGGGCAGTGTCGCGAGGGCAGCGTCCATGCCGGCGATAGCGGCCTCGTCCTTGTCGGCGAGCGCGCGGGCGAGGGGATCGTGATCCTCGTCCTGCGGCATAAGCCCGTTGATGGCGAGTTGCTGGTTTTCGATCCCGATCGCCGCCAGTTCGCGCGACGTCCGCGCGGCCTCCCGCAGCGCCGATTCACGCGGGCGCGTCACCAGGATGAGTCGTGTGGCCGCGCCATCGGCCAGCGTATCGACGGCGGCTTTGTAGCGCTCGCGCTGCTTCTCGAGCCCGGCAAGCGGGCCGAGGCATGAAGCGTCGCCCTTGCCGGACTCCAGAAAACCCGACCACGCGCCCGGCAGCTTTAGCAGGCGGATCGTGTGCCCCGTCGGCGCGGTGTCGAAGATCACGTGATCATATGCGGAGACGAGGTCCTCATCGGTGAGAAGTGCGGTAAACTCATCGAAGGCCGCGATCTCCGTGGTGCAGGCGCCTGAGAGCTGCTCCTCGATGCTGCGCAGCGCCTGCTGCGGCAAGGCCTCGCGCAGCGGGCCGACGATCTTCTCGCGATACTGGGCTGCAGCCTGCTCGGGATCGATCTCCAATGCGGCAAGACCCTCGACCCCCGGAATGGGCGTGATCCTGTTGCCGATCTCCACGTCGAAGACCTGCCCGACATTCGAGGCCGGGTCCGTGCTGACGAGCAGCACCCGCTTGCCCGCATCCGCGAGGGCGAGCGCCGTGGCGCAGGCGAGCGAGGTCTTGCCGACGCCGCCCTTGCCGGTGAAGAAGGCGAACTTGGGAAGGTTCTGGAACATGATGCTCTCTTCGATGAGTGGTGCGATCGGCGGCGGGGGC
>Ga0208490_100789_pt1 | contig 15568 bp, 15 predicted proteins | sample SubbioAug_CSWold_FD_184818 | JGI IMG/M metagenome (GOLD analysis project Ga0208490, IMG submission 184818) | Serpentinite rock and fluid subsurface biosphere microbial communities from McLaughlin Reserve, California, USA - CR11Aug_CSWold (SPAdes) | ecosystem: Environmental > Terrestrial > Deep...
GCGAGTTCGCGGGACGTGATCGACTTTCTGCGCTTTCACACGGGCGCTGCCATCGTCTCCGACCCGCAGGACGCGGCCTTCGCGCTGATCTGCGATCCCGCATCCATGCCGCGCCTCAATGCCTTTGCCCTTGGCATCCAGGAATATCCCGATCGCTCGACGACGATCGTCATCGCCGTAGAGACGCTGGCGGCATCCGGCGGCTTCACGCTGACCGGACCGGGCATTGCAACGACCGCGCAGCTGCATGCAGCCCCGCTGCCCGCCGATTTCCTCGCGCAATGGCAGGCCAACCGCAGCCTCTTCCCCTGCGGCGTCGATCTCATCCTCACCGCACCGGGCCGCATCGCCGGCCTGCCGCGCTCCACCATCATCTCTGACGAGGGCTGATCCATGTATGTCGCGGTGAAGGGTGGCGAGGCCGCCATCGACAACGCCCACACGCTGCTCGCCCATGATCGGCGCGGCGACCCGTCGGTGGCGGAAATCGCCCCCGATCAGATCGCCGAGCAGCTCACGCTCGCCGTCGATCGCGTCATGGCGGAGGGCTCGCTGTACGACCGCGATCTCGCGGCGCTCGCCATCAAGCAGGCGCGCGGCGATCTCATCGAGGCGATCTTCCTCGTGCGCGCCTTCCGCACCACGCTCGCCCGCTTCGGCTATGCCGAGCCCGTCGATACGGGCGCGATGCATGTGCGCCGGCGCGTCTCCGCCACCTACAAGGATCTCCCCGGCGGGCAGGTTCTGGGGCCGACCTTCGACTACACGCACCGCCTGATCGATTTCGCGCTGGCTGCGGGCGTCGAGATCGCCCCGCCCAATGAGGCCGAGCCAGACGGGGATCAGGGCCGGATGCCGCGCGTCACGGATATCCTCAGTAGCGAGGATCTGATCGAGCGCGATACCGCCGACGACACCGCGCCCGTGGGCGATCTCACCCGCGATCCGCTCTCCTTCCCCGCCGATCGCGACCTTCGCCTGCAGGCGCTGTCACGCGGCGACGAGGGTTTCCTGCTGGCGCTCGGCTATTCGACGCAGCGAGGCTATGGCCGCAACCACCCCTTCGTGGGCGAGGTCCGGCTCGGCGAATGCGAGGTCGATTTCGTCCCCGAAGAGCTCGGCTTCGCGGTGCCGCTCGGTACGGTGACGCTGACGGAATGCCAGATGGTGAACCAGTTCAAGGGCTCCTCGGAAATCCCCCCGCAATTCACCCGCGGCTACGGCCTCGTCTTCGGCCAGAGCGAGCGCAAGGCGATGTCGATGTCGCTCGTCGATCGCGCGCTTCGCGCCGGCGAACTCGACGAGGAGCGCAAAGGGCCGGCGCAGGACGAGGAATTCGTGCTCTCACATGCCGACAACGTGCAGGCGACGGGCTTCGTCGAGCATCTGAAATTGCCGCATTACGTGGATTTCCAGGCGGAACTGCACCTCGTGCGGCGCATGCGCGAGGAGATCGCGGAGCGTGCTGAAAACAAGGCGGCTGCGGAATGACGACCCATGCAAATCCATCCCCCTCCAGTGTCATCCCCCGCGGCCCGAAGGGCCGGGAAGGGGATCCATCCGTGACGCTCATGCAGGCTTCCCCCGCCTCCGGCTACAACTTCGCCTATCTCGACGAGCAGACGAAGCGCATGATCCGCCGTGCGATCCTGAAAGCCATCGCCATACCGGGCTATCAGGTCCCCTTCGCCAGCCGCGAGATGCCGATGCCCTACGGCTGGGGCACGGGCGGCGTGCAGGTGACCGCCGCCGTGCTCGGGCCGGCGGACGTGCTCAAGGTCATCGACCAGGGCTCCGACGACACGACGAACGCCGTCTCGATCCGCAAGTTCTTCCAGAACACGGCGGGGGTCGCCACGACGACCGCCACCCGCGAGGCGAGCGTCATCCAGACCCGCCACCGCATCCCGGAAGAGACGCTGCATGCGGGCCAGATCCTCGTATACCAGGTGCCGATCCCCGAGCCCCTGCGCTTCCTCGAGCCACGCGAGACGGAGACGCGCAAGCTTCACGCGCTGGCCGAATACGGGCTGATGCACGTCAAGCTTTACGAGGACATCGCGAAACACGGCCATATCGCCAAGACCTACGCCTACCCCGTCGAGGTTGCCGGGCGCTATATCATGGACCCCTCGCCGACGCCGAAATTCGACAATCCGAAGATGCACATGTCCGCGGCGCTGCAGCTCTTCGGGGCGGGACGCGAGAAGCGCATCTACGCGATCCCGCCGCACACGCAGGTGCGCTCGCTGGATTTCGAGGATCACCCGTTCCGCATCCAGAGCTTCAAGGAGCCCTGCGCGCTCTGCGCCGCGAGCGGCGTCTACCTCGACGAGGTGGTTCTGGACGATCGCGGCGGGCGGATGTTCGTCTGCTCGGACACCGATTTCTGCGAGACGCGGCGCGCCGAGGGGCATCGCGAGGCGATGCTGGGGGCTGTGCCGTTTGCAGGGGAGAGGGTGGATGCGTGAGGCTGTCCATCAGGAGCGTTTCACCAGCAACCCCCGTCCGTGTCATCCCCGGCGGCGCGTAGCGCCGGGAAGGGGATCCACCCGTGAGGGTCCCGTCACGCTGCATGCGCCTCGTCTGCATGAACCTCACGGCTGGATCCCCCTCCCCTGCGCCGCTTTGCGGCTCAGGCCGGGGATGACACGGGAGGGTGTGCCGTTGCAGTACGCAACCGTTGCCGACGTTCAGCATTCCGGAGCTTCCCATGTCTGACACCCCCCTCCTCACCGCCCACGGCCTCACGAAATACTATGGCCCCCAGATCGGCTGCGCGGATGTCTCCTTCGATCTCCACGAGGGCGAGGTGCTGGCGATCGTGGGGGAATCCGGCTCCGGGAAATCCACGCTGCTGTCGGTTCTCGCCACGGAACTCGAGCCCAGCGCCGGCGAGGTGCTATACCGGATGCGCGACGGCGAGACGCGCAGCATGTTCTCGCTCAGCGAGGCCGAGCGGCGGCTGCTCATGCGCACGGATTGGGGTTTCATTCGCCAGGATGCGACCCAGGGCCTGCGCATGGGCGTCTCCGCAGGTGGCAATGTGGGTGAGCGGTTGATGGCGGTGGGCGCACGGCATTACGGACGCATCCGTGACGGCGCAACCGACTGGCTGTCGCGGGTCGAGATCGATGGTTCGCGCATCGACCACACGCCCAGGACCTTCTCCGGCGGCATGCGCCAGCGCCTGCAGATCGCCCGCAATCTCGTCACCCATCCCCGCCTCGTCCTGATGGACGAACCAACCTCCGGCCTCGATGTCTCGGTGCAGGCGCGGCTGCTCGATCTCATCCGGGGGCTCGTGTCCGAACTCGGCCTCGCGGCAATCGTCGTCACCCACGATCTCGCCGTGGCCCGGCTGCTCTCGCACCGGATCATGGTGATGAAGGGTGGCTACGTCATCGAGACGGGGCTGACCGACCAGGTGCTGGACGACCCGCGCGAGCCCTATACGCAGCTGCTGGTGTCCTCGGTGCTGGCAGCGTGATGATGGACGCGGCAACCATTCGGAGACGGAGGATCAACTCGTTTGCTGTGACCTTCATCACAAGGCGAAACGCGCCCTCTCCCCCCTCGTGGGGGAGAGCTGGAGAGGGGGGCGGGCCGCAGCGGTCACCGCTTGCTCGACGCCGGCCCAAGTCCCCGCATATCGAACGTAACAACGGATAACCCCCATGCCAGCCCTCGTCGAAATCGATAACGTCTCCAAGACCTTTACCCTGCATCTGCGCGAGGGGACGCGGCTCGATGTCGTGTCGAATGTTTCGCTCGATGCGCATCCGGGCGAGTGCCTCGTCCTCGGCGGGCCGTCGGGGGCGGGGAAATCCTCGCTCCTCAAGATGATCTACGGCAATTATCGCTGCGATCACGGCGCGATCCGCGTCGGCGGCATCGATGTTGCTACCGCATCGCCCCGTGAAATCTTGGCGCTGCGCAAATCCGTGATGGGATATGTCAGCCAGTTCCTGCGGGTCATCCCCCGCATCGGCTCCCGCGAGATCATCGCGGCGCGGGGGCGCGAGAGCGGGCTCTCCGCCGAGGTTTCTCAGGCGCGCGCCGTTGAACTGCTCGCCCGACTGAACCTTCCCGAGCGCTTGTGGGATCTGCCTCCGGCCACCTTCTCAGGCGGCGAGCAACAGCGTATCAACATCGCGCGGGGGATGATCGCGGACCTGCCGGTTCTCCTCCTCGACGAGCCGACTGCCTCGCTCGACGCAAGGAACCGCGCAGTCGTCATCGAGATGATCGAAGCCAAGAAAAAGGCGGGCTGCGCGATCATTGGGATCTTTCACGACGAGGATGTGCGGGATGCGGTTGCCACGCGTGTCGTGGACGTGTCGCAGTTTGCGGCTAGACAAGCAGCTTGACGAACGAGAAGAAGAGACATGAGCGATACAAGGCCGAGCTTCATCATCGAGAACGCCGATATCGTGTTGAGCGACCGCGTCCAGCGCGGCTGGGTCGCGGTGTCGGAGGGCGTGATCGCGGAGATCGGCGAGGGGCATGCCCCTGAGCGGGGCCATGATTTCGCCGGCGACACGCTGATCCCCGGCCTCGTCGAGCTGCACACCGATCACCTCGAGAGCCATTACGCACCGCGCCCGAAGGTGCGCTGGCATCCGCTGGGGGCGGTGCTCGCCTATGACGCGCAGATCGCGTCCTCGGGGATCACGACCGTGTTCGATTCGCTTCGCGCGGGCATCGATGCCGATGGCGGCGGGCTCGGCGGGGAGTTGTTCATGCTGGCGGAGGCGCTCGACGAGGCGCGCCGGCATCATTTGTTTCGCTGCGATCACCGCACGCATCTGCGCTGCGAGATCCCGTCGCCCGATGTCGTCGAGGCGCTGGAGAACTTTGCGGCAGTATTCCCCGTGGGCCTGATCTCGCTGATGGACCACACGCCCGGACAGCGCCAGTTCCGCGATCTGTCGAAGTTCTTCATCTATCGCGGCGGCAAGACCGGCGAGAGCGAGAACGAACTGCGCAAGGTCGTGGAGCGCAAGCAGCGCGAGAACGGGGCAATCTCGGAAGTGAACCGCCCGGCACTCGTCGAGATCGCCAGGCGCCGGGGCATCCCGATCGCGAGCCATGACGATACGACGGCTGAGGAGGTCGCGACTTCGCATGCGGAGGGGGTGTCGCTCGCCGAATTCCCGACCACGCAGGAAGCCGCCCTCGCCTGTCGCGAGCATGGGATCACCGTGATGATGGGCGCACCCAATCTGATCCGGGGCGGGTCGCATTCCGGCAATGTCGCGGCGCTGACGCTGGCGAAGGAGGGGATGCTCGACATTCTCTCCTCCGATTACGTGCCTGCGAGCCTGATCATGGCGGCCTTCCAGCTGCCGCACCGCGCACCCGGCATCACGCTGCCGCAGGCGATCGCGACAGTCACCGCGAATCCTGCCTGGGCCACCGGGCTCGACGATCGCGGGGAGATTGCTCCCGGCAAACGCGCCGATCTCGTGCGGGTGCAGATATCCGGCGAGGTTCCCGTCGTGCGCCAGGTCTGGCGCGAGGGGGAGCGGGTGGCGTGATGGCTGGCAGCGGCGGGTTCGTCCTCGTCGTCGGCCCGAGCGGGGCGGGCAAGGATACGCTGATCGATCTCGCGAAGGCCGCGTTCGAGGACGAAGCGCGCGTCGTTTTCCCGCGCCGTCTCGTGACGCGCGAAGTATCCGCCTTCGAGGATCACGACACCCTCGACGAAACGGCGCTCGAGGCCGGCGTCGCGGCGGGCGAATACGCCCTCGCCTGGCGCGCGCACGGTTTGGGCTATGCGATCCCCGGGGAGACGATCGCGCTGGCGCGTTCCGGTATGGTCGTCGTCGTCAACATCTCGCGCAAGCTCGTGGAGGAGGCGCGCTCCCGGCTTCCCGGCGTCGCCGTCGTCGAGATCACGGCCTCCCGCGAAACCCTCGCCCGCCGCCTCGCCGCCCGCTCGCGTGGTGAGGACGGGGATCTGGAAAAGCGCCTCGCGCGATCCGCCGAAATCGAGCCCGTGCGGGCCGATCTCGCCATCTACAACGAGACGACGCCGGAAGCGGCCGCGGCAGTGCTGATCGCCTTTCTCTCGTCCCGCATCGGCTGATCTTCGCGGATCGCACCGCTACCTCAAACCGCCACTTCACACAGCTACCTGGCTCTTGCCGATGATCGCGATCCGCAGTTTCGTCGAGGCGAAGTCGATGACGGCGACGGTGATCAGGATCAGCAGGATGATGAAGGACACGCCCTGCCATTCCAGCGTGCGGATCTGCTCGGACAGATGCAGTCCGATCCCGCCCGCGCCGACGATGCCGATGATGGTGGCCGAGCGCGTGTTCGATTCGAAGAAGTAGAGCGTCTGCCCGATGATCACGGGGAAGACCTGCGGCAGGATGCCGAAGCGGATCTCGTGCAGGCGCGAGCCGCCCGTCGAAACGACACCCTCCCCGGCTTTCTTGTCCGCTGATTCGATGGCTTCCGAGAAGAGCTTGGTGAAGTTGCCGATATCGCTCGTCATGATGGCGAGCACGCCCGCAAACGGGCCGAGCCCGACCACCGTCACCCAGATCAGCGCCCAGATCAGCGTGTCGACGCCCCGCACCGAGTCCGAGAACCGCCGCACGAGAAGCTGCACGCCGCGGTTGATCGTGGCGTTGCGGGCGGCCAGAAAGGCGAGCGGGAAGGAGAAGAGGAAGGCGAGCAGCGTGCCGAGGAAGGCGATCGCGATCGTCTCCGCCAGCGCGTGGAAGTAGATCACCGCCTTTGCCCAGGTGCCCGGCGATGGCGGGATCATGAAGCCGACGAAGCTTCCGAGCTGCGTCAGGCCGTTCAGAAACCGCGTCAGCGAGAAGCCGAGGCGGTGAAAGCCGAAGACGAAGAGCCCGACCAGCGCCAGGATGACGGCGATGGTGACGAGTCGTTGCTTCAGTGGCGGAGTGAAGACAGTCGGATGACGCTGCGCCAGCCCGGCGGCATCAGCGAGGGCCTGATCGCGAAGGGCGCTGCTCATTTGGAGCTTTCCTTGCCGATGAGCGCGTGACGCAGGCGCTCCGTGAGAAGGTCGATGATCATCACGGTGGCGATGATCAGGACGAGGATTGCCGAGACGTCCGTGTAGTAGAACTTGCGGATCGCCTCGATGAGGTTCTGCCCGATGCCACCCGCGCCGACGAAGCCCATGACGGACGCGCCGCGCACGTTGATCTCGAAGCGAAGCAGCGTGTAGCTGACGAAGTTCGAAAGCACCTGCGGCACCACCGCAAAGCGCATCACCTGCACCCAGGAGCCGCCCGCCGCCATCACCCCCTCGACGGGCTTCATGTCGATGTTCTCGGCGACTTCGGAGAACAGCTTGCCGTTCGCGCCCATGGTGTGGATCGCGATGGCCAGGACGCCCGGGACCGGGCCCAGACCGAAGGCGATGACGAAGATGAGCGCGAAGACGAGTTCGGGGACCGTGCGGCAGAATTCGAGGTAGCGCTTGACGCTGAGCCTGATCCACTTGTTCGGCATCAGGTTCTGCGCGGCGAGAAAGCAGAGCGCGAAGGCGCCGATGGTGCCGAGCACGGTGCCGAGATAGGCAATCAGCAGCGTATCGATCAGGAGCCGCATCCATCTGTCGATGCCCCACATCCATTCGCGGACGTCGAAGAGCACGAAGCGGCCGGTAAGGTCGGGACGATCGGGAACCGAGTTGTCGAACACGGCGATCCGGCCGAAATAGCTGAAGAAATCGCCGATGTTCTGTACGAACCGCGCCGGCGCGACCTCCGCCAGCAGTCCGGAGACGATGGCGGCGACGATGATCGCCGCCATCAGGAAGAGGGACGAGAGCCGCCTCTGGCGCAACGCCTCCGCGTAGGATGCGGTGAGCGGCGCCAGGCGTTCGTCTGGAAGCCTCGGACTTGCTGCGGGCATTGCGGAGGCCTCCTCGGCGATTGCTGCGTCAGCTCGGGTTGCGGCGACGCATGCCGTCGACGAAGCTCGTCAGGTCCATGATCACTTTGTAGTCGTCACGGCTGACCGCTCCGTAGCGCGTGCCCTGACCGTCGGTGAGACGCGCAAACGCTTCCGGCGCATTCTCGTGCGCGTTGTAGAACGCCTCGCGGATCGTCTCCCTCAGCTCTTCGGGCAGGCTTCCAGACAAGGTCGTCGGGGAGGAGGGGATCATGTCGGACTTGAAGATGATCCGGTAATCCTCGGCCTTCGCCATGCCCTTTTCGACCATGCGAAGCAGGTTGGATTCGACCTCGGTGTTCCACCAGTTGAAGGCCGCGTCGCAAGAGCCCTGAGCCAGCGCCGTCACCGCGTTCTCATGGCTTCCGGCATAGACGATCTCGCCGAAATGGGCTTCGGGGTTGATGCCCATCTTGTCGAGGGCGAAGCGGGGCACGTTGTTGCCGGAAGCGGAGTTCGGATCGACGAGGCAGAGGTTGCGTCCCGCGAGATCCTCGATCGACTGCGCGGGATCGTCGGCGCGGACATAGAGCACCGAGTAGTACCCGAACGCGCCCTGCGAATTCATCATCGCCGCGAACGGCTCGACATTGCCGTCGGTGACCACGTAGGCCCGTGCATAGGCGGCAGGCCCCAGATGCCCGACATGCACCTGCCCGCCGCGCAGTCCTTCGATGACGGCCGCATAGTCGTTCGCGATGCGAAGCGTCACCGGAACGCCGATCGCCTCGGACAGATAAGCGACGAACGGCTCGTAGCGATCGAGCACGCCTCCGGAATTCTCCGAGGGGATCACGGCGAAGGTGAGTTCGGGATACTGGCTCTTCCAGTCCTGCGCATAGGCCGGGGCAGCTGCGAGCACCGCGACGGTAGCCGCGAGAAGGAGGCGACGGTTCAGCATGGATTTTCTCCGTGGAATGATGGGATGCAGTGTCTCAGGCGTGAGCGACGGCCCGGATCGGAACGGGCGACATGGCCGCGCAGGGCGTCTCGACGGGCTCTTCCCGATCCAGAACTTCGCCGGCTTCGAGGCCGTAGAGGTCGCGGGCGACGTTCTCGGTGAGGGCTGCGGGAACGCCGTCGAAGACGACGCGGCCGGCGGACATCCCGATCAGGCGGTCGCAATAGGCGCGCGCCAGATCAAGGGAGTGCAGATTGCAGATGACGGTGATGCCGTATTCCCTGTTGATCCGCGCGAGCGCATCCATGACGAGGCGCGTGTTGCGCGGGTCGAGGGAGGCGATCGGCTCGTCGGCCAGGATCAGCGCCGGCTCCTGGACGAGGGCTCGGGCGATGGCGACGCGCTGCTGCTGGCCGCCTGAGAGCTGGTCCGCGCGCTGGGCGGCGAACTCGCCCATGCCGAACTGCTCCAGCGCCGACATGGCGATCGCCTTGTCCTCCACCGACCACAGCTTGAGGAGCGAGCGGTGCATCGGCACATGATTGAGCCGGCCCATCATCACGTTGGTGAGAACGTCGAGGCGACCCACGAGATTGAACTGCTGAAAGACCATGGCCGAGCGCGCCCGCCAGTCCCGCAGCTTCCGCCCCTTGAGCGCGGTGATGTCCGTCCCGTCGAAGCGGATGGCGCCGTCGCTGGGGTCGATCAGGCGGTTGATCATGCGCAGGAGCGTAGATTTCCCGGCCCCGGATCGGCCGATCACTCCGATGAAGGCCCCCCGATCCACATCGAGCGAAACGTTGTTCACAGCAACATTCATGTTGAAGCGGCGTGTGAGTTGAGCGATTTCGAGCATGGTTTCCTCCGTTGACCGAGCGTTAACGGCTGTTCTTTACGTTTTGATGACGCAAGTTTAGATCGTCATTAAATTAGTCGGCTCTATACTTTGAAGAGGATCGCAACGCAGCGAGCGCGGGCGCCGGCTCCCGCAGGCCGGAGCTGGGCAAGGTCTCGGCGGATTGAGCGAGGGAAGCGCTGCGTAAACCCGTCGGCAGCGTCCACGAGCGAAAAAACGCGGTCCCAGGTGCCGCCTCCGTGTCAGTAGTCTGAGCGTACTCCCGGTTTTCCCGCCGATACCGCAAGGCTTCGATACGTCAGCTCGGACGCCGGCCGGAAGCCGCTTCATTATGCCCGTCAAGCCGAATATTTTCCCGTTCAGCTCGCGTATTGCTTGACGCTAAGCCCTTGCTGTTGCCGAATGATCGGAGGAATTGCGAAACGGAGGCTTCGTATGAGTCGTGTCATTGCCGTGTCGAACCGGGTCCCGGCGCCTGACGGCGCGCCGGCGGCAGGCGGTCTGGCGACGGCATTGCGCTCTGCCCTCCAGGAATCAGGCGGCCTGTGGTTCGGCTGGAGCGGCGAGACCGTCGAGGGGGCGGTCGGCGAGGTTTCGCTGCGCGAGCAGGACGGGATCAGCTACGCGACGATGGATCTCAACGAGGCGGATCATCACGGGTACTACGAAGGATATTCGAACCAGATCCTCTGGCCGCTGTTCCACAACCGGGTCGATCTCGCGGTATTCGAGCGGAGCGCGTTCGACGCGTATGAGATCGTCAACCGGCAGTTCGCCGAGCGGCTGGCACCCCTGCTCCGGCCCGACGACATCATCTGGGTTCACGATTATCACCTGATCCCGCTCGGCGAGGAGCTGCGCCGCCTCGGCTGCCGGCAGCGCATCGGTTTCTTCCTGCACACCCCGTTTCCCCCGCCGGAACTGCTCGTCACGCTGTTCAACCACAAGCGGCTCGTGCATTCGCTGCTGTTCTACGATCTCGTCGGCTTCCAGGCTCCCGAGGATCTCCGCTCGTTCCGGGACTACATCGTGCAGGAGCTGCCAGACGGCGAAGTCGCCGCGGACGGGACCGTCAGCGCGTTCGGAGAGACGACTAAATCCGGCGTTTTCCCGATCGGGATCGATCCGGACGTGTTCCGCGACCTCGCCGCCTCGCCCGCCGCCATCCGCTACCGCGAGCGCGTCAGGAAGAGCCTCGGCGGCTGCGACCTCATCCTCGGCGTCGATCGTCTCGACTACAGCAAGGGCCTGCTGGAGCGGATGGCCGCAGTCGAGGCGGCCTACGAGCGGCATCCGGAGCTGCGCAGGCGGATCACCTTCCTGCAGATCGCCTCGCCCTCGCGGGAGGACGTTCCGCAATATCAGGCGCTGCGGCACGATCTCGAGAGCGCCGTCGGGCAGATCAACGGGCGGTTCGCCGATTCCGAATGGTCCCCGGTGCGCTATGTCAGCAAGACCTACGGCCAGGAGCGTATCTGCGGGCTCTATGCGCTGGGCCGGGTGGCCATCGTCACGCCCCTGCGCGACGGCATGAACCTCGTGGCGAAGGAATATGTAGCCGCACAGACGCCCGACGACCCCGGCGTCCTGGTGCTGTCGCGCTTCGCCGGCGCGGCCCACCAGATGGACGGCGCGATCATCGTCAACCCTTATGACCGCGTCGAAGTCGGAGACGCCGTGCACCGGGCACTCGACATGCCCCTCGCCGAACGCACCGAACGCTGGCGGAGCCTCATGAAAGGCCTGAAGGAAAACGACCTCGCCGCCTGGCGCGACGGCTTCCTGAAGGCGCTGCAGGCGGCGGGGGATGAGGGGTGATCAGGGAACCTGCGATGCAAATGCATAAGTGCCGCCAGCGTCAGCTGTCGCGCGCCTCCTCCAGGAGCCACTCCCGCATCGCCTCGACCTTGGCCGAGCGCCGGCCCGAGGGGACGACGAGGTAGAGCCCGGCTGTCTCGACGAGGGCGCACTCGCGACCATAGGGTGCGACGAGCCGCCCCGTCGCCAGCTCGTCCTCCACGAACAGAGTCGGCGCGAGCGCGGCACCCTGGCCGCGGATCGCTGCATCGAGCGCGAGCGCCGTCTGGCTGAAGCGCATGCCTGCTCGTCGATGGCGGCATCGTTCGGGCGAGCGCCTGACGATGGCCACCGCGTCCGCGCTCCTTCCCACCACGCCACCTGCGGTCCCCGCGCGCGTCGCCGCGGCCTTGGGCATCACGGTCTTCCTCTGGGGGTCGGTGTTCCCGGCCATCCGCCTGGCGATGGAGGCCTTCGACCCGGCCGCAATGGCGGTGGCGCGATAGGCCTTGACCTCCTTCATCCTCGTTCTTGCAGCCCTCGTCCGGCGCCCGCGCCTACCGCGGCACCCGGTCGATCTCCTCCTGCTTGCCGGGCTCGGCCTCTTCGGCGTCTTCGGCTACGCGCTGGCGTTGAACTTCGGGGAGCTGACGCTCAGCGCCAGCGCGGCGAGCCTCGTCTACAACACGACGCCGATCTTCACTGCGCTGATGGCGCTCGCGTTTCTGGGCGAGCGCATGGGTCGATGCGGATGGGTCGGCATGGCGCTCGCCTGCATCGGGGTGACGATCATCGCGATGACCGCGAGCGACGCCGTTCGGTTCACGCAGGGCGCATGGTTCATCCTTCTCGCCACGGTCTTCCAGGCGATCGCGTTCGTCCTCACCAAGAGGCTGCTCACGCGCGGCTGGACCCCCTTCGATCTGACCGCCTGGAGCATTTGGCTCGGAACCGCGCTCCTGCTGCCGTTCGGATCGCACGGCGTCCTCGCCCTCGTCAGCGGAACCGTGCCCGCGGCGCCGCTCCTGGCGATCCTGTACCTCGCAATCCTGCCGGGCCTCGTCGCCTACGTGCTCTGGTCGTATGCCCTGACGCACGTCCCGGCCGGCCGCGCGGCGGCGTTGCTCTACCTGATGCCGGTTGTCGCGACAGGACTCGAGGTCTTCTATTGGGGCATCCTGCCGGCCTGGGGAACCCTCGTCGGCGGCGCCGTCACCATCGCCGGTGCGGCCCTGACCAGCGCGGCGCGGTTCGGCGCGCATTCACCGCCGAGTACGGCGGAGCTACCGGCTTCGGACGTTGCGAGTCGTAATCCGGAGTGACGAGGCAACAAACAGCAACATACGTTGAGGTTCAAGCCGCGCCTCTGCCGTACAAGCTCGTTCTAACGATAAATCTGCCATTAGTTATTCTTGGTTCAGACTTGGTGCGACTCTTTTCTTGCGGCTTTGCAGGCGGCGGGAGATGGGGGGTGATGGTCATTTCCTGCGCGCCAGAATGAAGGGGCGGCTGTCCTTGCCCTTGGTCGCGTGCCGCTCGACGGCGAGGATGTCGAACCCCGCATCCCGGATCTCCCGCTCCACCCCGGCTACGGAGAAGACGTTGACGTGAGGCGCCTTCCCGATCATCTGCATGAGGGGGATCGCGAGGCGGATGAGAACGTTGATGTCCGCAAGGCAGGCGGATTTCGAGATGAAGAGCCCGCCCGGCGCAAGCAGGCTGTGGATGCATTGCAGCGTTCCCGGCAGGTCACGCACGAGGTGCAGGTAGTTCAGGCCCAGAACGGCGTCGTATCGGGTTCCCTCGACCGCCATCGCCTCTGCCGTCGCCTGGCGGAAGGTGAGCGGCAAACCGGGAGAGGCCGCCAGCTTCTCATTCGCAATCTCGATCATCGCCGAGGAGATGTCGGTCGCCACATAGCTCTGCACGTCACCCGCGAGCCGCAGCGCCGTCGATCCCGTACCACATCCGAGTTCCAACACCGTGGAGTGCGTATCGAGCAGGGCGCGCATGCGCTCCAGCGACCGCTCGTATCCTCCGATATCCGCGATCTTGCTCGCGGCGTATTTTGGAGCCGCCCGATTCCAGAATGTCGCGTCGTTCTGCGTGGTCATCATGTGCGCTCCATTGGGACGCGGAGGTGAATGCGTTTGCTTGCGAGCAACGGACTAACAACGTCACGCGAGATGCACGATGACGCCCCCCTAACTCATCTCCACATGCACCACCCCCGGCACGGCCCGCAGCGCCCCCGCGATCTGGGGGCTGGCGAGGTACTTGCCCGGCAGCTTGACCTCAACCTCCTGCTCGCCGTCGTTGAGGATGACGACGAGGGAGACCTCGCCCTCTCCCTTCTGGCGCAGGCGCTCCTGGACGGAGCGGATCGGGCGCTCGTCGCGGAGGTAGATGCGCATGCCCTTCTGGTGCTTGGCGATGGCCTCGTCCAGGGGTTCGGCGCTGCCGATGCGGGCACGCACCTCGTCGCCTTCCACACCCGCCTGCATCAGGAGCACCACGGCGCGACCGGGCTCCAGCACGTCGCGAAAGCGTTGCAGGCCCTCGGAGAAGATGATCGCCTCGAAATGGCCGGTCTGGTCGGAGAGTTGCAAAATCCCCATCTTCGAGCCGCTCTTCGTGCGGCGTTCCTGCCTGTCGAGCACGGTGGCGGCGACGCGCCCGACCGATGATCCCGCCCGCACCGAGCGCACGAATTCGCTCCAGCGCTGGACGCGCAGCTTGTCGAGCAGGCCCTCGTATTCGTCGAGCGGGTGACCGCTGAGGAAGAAGCCGACGGCGTCGTACTCCTTCTGCAGGCGCTCGGACGCCGTCCAGTGCGCGAATTCCGGGATGCGCAGCGAGACGTCGGCGGAGGCGACGCCGCCGAACATGTCGATCATGCCGCCCGCATTCGCCTGGCTCGCCTGCTGCGCCAGCGACAGGATCGGCTCGACGGCGGCAACCGCGCGGGCGCGGTCGGGCTCAAGGCAATCGAAGGCACCGGCGCAGACGAGGTTTTCCAGCGTGCGCTTGTTCAGCGCCTTCGGATTGATGCGCCTGGCAAAATCGCCGAGATCCTTGAAGGGCTCGTCCCCGCGCGCCTCGATGATGCTCTCGACCGCCTGGCGACCCACGCCCTTCACGGCGGCCATCGCGTAGTAGATCACGCCGTCGCGGACATCGTATTCAAGGCCTGAATCGTTGATCGACGGCGGGGCCACCTTGATCGACAGGCGCTGCGCCTCCCGGCGAAATTCCGAGAGCTTGTCGGTATTGTCGATGTCCAGCGTCATCGACGCCGCCATGAACTCCACCGGGTAGTTCGCCTTCAGATAGGCCGTCTGATACGAGACGATGGCGTAGGCGGCCGCGTGGGATTTGTTGAAGCCGTAATCGGCGAACTTCGCCAGAAGATCGAAGATCTCGTCCGCCTTCTCCTTCTTGACGCCACGCTCGGTCGCACCCGAAACGAAGCGGTCGCGCTGAGCGTCCATCTCCGACTTGATCTTCTTGCCCATGGCGCGGCGCAGCAGATCGGCGTCGCCGAGCGAATAGCCCGCGAGGTCCTGGGCGACCTGCATCACCTGTTCCTGATAGACGATGATGCCGTAGGTTTCGCGCAGGACGGACGCCAGCTCGGGGAGCGGATACCACTTCTCCTCCGGCTCCCCCTTGCCCTGCTTGCGTTCGCAATAGACGGGGATGTTGGCCATCGGGCCCGGACGATAGAGCGCGACGAGCGCGATCAGATCCTCCACCCGGTCGGCCACCATCTCAACCAGCGCCTTGCGCATGCCCACCGATTCCACCTGGAACACGCCAACGGTCTCGCCGCGCCCCAGCATCTCGTAGGTCTTCTTGTCGTCCAGCGGGATCGCCGCGAGGTCGATCTCGATGCCGCGCTTCTTGATGAGATCGACGGCGCGGCGCAGCACGGTCAGGGTCTTGAGACCGAGGAAGTCGAACTTCACGAGGCCGGCCTGCTCGACCCACTTCATGTTGTACTGCGTCACCCGCATGCCCGTCTTCGGGTCGCGGTAGAGCGGCACGAGTTCCTGCAGCGGGCGATCGCC
>Ga0208490_100790_pt1 | contig 15556 bp, 19 predicted proteins | sample SubbioAug_CSWold_FD_184818 | JGI IMG/M metagenome (GOLD analysis project Ga0208490, IMG submission 184818) | Serpentinite rock and fluid subsurface biosphere microbial communities from McLaughlin Reserve, California, USA - CR11Aug_CSWold (SPAdes) | ecosystem: Environmental > Terrestrial > Deep...
GGGCCAGGTCGGTCTCGGCGGCGGAGAGCCACCGCTGCGCGTCTCCCTTGGTGGCGAAGGTCGCCGGCGCGTTGAAGCGGTCGCCCGCGCTGTCGTAGTAGCGGGCCTGCCAGCGGCCCGAGGGGAGCTTGCGGACGGAGCCGAAGCGGCGGCGAGAGCTCATCGCCAACCTCCGGATGAGGGGCTGGGTTCGAGGCCGGGCGAACGGCGAGGCCAGACGGCTGCGCCCATCGTAAGGGTGGGAGGTGACAGTCGGCCCGGCTCAGGCCCCGACCCGCGGTCGGCCAGGGTGCTGACGGAAGCCGTCGATCCAGTCCTGCAGCTCCTTCGGATCGAAGCGCAGCAGGTGCCCCCACTTGATGAAGGGAATGCGGCGCTCGTGCACCAAGCGGCGCACGTGGCGCACCTCGACGCCGAGGTGTTCAGCAACCTCGGCGATCGAGAGCAGCGTGGGGAGTGAGGCGGCTTCGCGGGTGTGGTCGCTCACGGCAATGGTTCCTTCCCCGGCCCTCAGATGGCCGTGATGTCTCGTCACTCCCCCCTACAGCGGGGTTTTCGGGTCAAAGCGCGACGCGAACCTCGAGAAGTTGGCGGCGCTCAACGGAGATACGTGCCCGCGCGGCTGCCTAGCGCGACATCCGCGCCGCGACATCCGTTGACGCGTACGCGTCAAAGCCCGTGATGAGCAGAGGTGCCCAGATGCGAAGGCGGCTCAGTTCGGGGTGAAGGACCTCTCCGATCGCGCCTGACCTGGCCCCGACCGTGTCGGCCAGCCACGAGCGTGCGAGGTCCGGTAACGAGCGAGGAAGGCTAGAACGTGAGCCTGCGCTCGAGCGCGTCCGTGGGAATGGTCGGGGCGGACAAGAGCAGCGGTAGTGACGGACTTCGCCGCGGTCGATCACGAGTGTCCCTTAGCGCTGGCCAGATCACCATCTCACTGGGCAGAGTGGGACGCGTGGGTCGCTGCGCAGGTCGGAGGCTGGTGCTCTTGTTGCTAGTGCTGCCCGCGAGTGTGGCGGGCTGCAATGACGATGACGGCGGAGGTCCCCGTGCGTTCGATCTGGACGTTCTGCCCTACGACCCCGACAGCCCTCTGGAGCCAGCTGATCTCTCTGATGAGTGGGGTCACGTCGAAGTCGAGATCATCGAGGCCCCAGACGTAGTGACGGCGGGCGGCGACGACTTTCCTGTTGTCATGGAGATGCACAACACGCTGGACGAAGCCATCTCACTGGAGCCTTGTCCCATCTGGGAAGCGGGGATGGGTGAGTCGAGCGAGGTTTCGAGCGTCGAAGGCGTATTGCCGTGCGACGAGATTGAATCGTTGCGACCTGGCGAGCGCATCAGGCTTCGGATGGAGATGCCGCCGACTGAGCGTGCGGTGTCGAGTCAGACCTGCGCGATCGGCGCCGGTCTCGGCTGGCGGGTGAAGGGGGAGTTCTTCCAGGAGACCCAGGCATCGGTGTGCTTCACGATGAACGGCCCTCAATAGCGCCGAGTCTGGCGGAGCGTGACCCACTTCTGCCGGGAAATCCGGGAGACTCCCTGACATGGCCGATGGCACCGACGAGCCAATCGAGCGTCGGAAGTGGCCGTACCTCGTGACCGCTGTCCTCCTTGCACTCGTCGGTGCGCTGGTAGTGGCAAAGGGCGCAGACAACTGGTGCGACTCCGGGTTGATGGCGGCCAGCGATGGCGGCTACTCGGACAAGCAGATCTCCGTGAGAGTCCTTCCTCCCGGCGTCCGATGCACAGGAGACACTGACGGCGATCGGTCCGAGAGCATGTGGCCGATCAACTGGTAGCGGGCATACCTCCGGAGATGGACAGGACGGGGGGCTCGTCGGTCCGCCAACCTGTATCGGCAACGGTGAAGTTGACTGGTCGGGTGCGTTGCCGACCCGTCGCCCTTCTTCTCTTGATCGGAGCGTGCACCGCGGCCAAGGACTGCACGGCCATCGGATGCGCTGATGGCATTGCGATTCGGGCGCCGTCTGGGGTGGTCGAACTGTCGACCGGGACGTTGACGGTGTGCGTCGAGGGCGAGTGCCAGGAAGCAAGGTTCGATCCGGGCCCAGGCATCGACGTGACCTTCGTGCAGTTCCCAGACATGGACGACGGTGACGAGGTGACTGCCGTTCTCGTGATGCCCGATGGAGCCCGCTACGAGGGCGAAGCCACGGCGACCCGGAACCGCCCGAACGGTCCTGGTTGTAGTCCGGTCTGCATCGAAGCTGAACTCGCGCTTGGCTAACGCCCCTTCCTCCCGCTGTGACGCGTGGTCGACATCAGGGGGCTGATCTGGACCCTGAAGATGGTCTTGCACGTCGGCGGGGTCGACGCCCGCCGCGGGAGTGACCCGGAGCGCCTTGTCGGCCTGGAGGCCGGGGGTTTGCGGTGGACCCGGGGCAGATGGGGCGTCTGGAGCGCCGGGCGCCTCACGGTCCGCCTACGCGTCTCGCTCCTGGTGAGCCTGCCGAACGACCGGCTCATGTAGCCACCATCGACCACCACGATCCGGTCATCTGATGTTGCTTCACGGCTCCACACTCGGCGCGCGAGAACCAGATCGATGGAGAACACGGTTGCAACCTTCGGTTGTGGGGGTCCCGGCGGGTCGCCGGGACGAGGCGCGCTGCGCTGATGGCTTGGTTCCGCCCGATGGGCGCGGCCGAGGTGGCGTATCACGAGGCGACCGTGGTCGGTCGAGAGGACGACCATGCGGGTCGTGCCCTCGCCTACTACGGGAGTCGGGGCGAGACGCCGCTTCGCTGGGGCGGCGCCGGTGCCGCTGCGTTCGGGCTGGCCGGTGAGGTCACGCCGGAGGCGTACGGGCTTGCTTTCGGGCCAGGAGGGTTCCGCCATCCGATCCGTGGGACGCGTCTGGTCGACACTCGGCGGCCCGGCTTCGAGCTCGTCGTCGCTGCCCACAAGTCCGTCGCTGTGCTCGGCGTCGCCGATCACGCCGACGACATGCACTCGATCCTCGATGCGGAGACCGAGGCGACGGTGGCCTGGCTGGACGGTTGGTTCCAGGTCCGGGGCGGCCGCCGTGGTCGAGCCCAGGAACGCACTGCGACGGCGGGTCTGACCTACGCGGTCACCCGCCACGCCACCTCGCGGGCAGGCGATCCAGCGCCCCACGACCACGTGCTGGTGGCCAACGTGGTCGACATGCGGGACCTCGGCGGCGAGAGCAAGGCGCTGGACTCGGCGGCCCTTCGTGACACGGTCGAGGCCGCCACAATGGTTGGCCGGCTCCACTCGGCGTGGCGAGCCGTGGTGCTCGGCTACCGGATCGAGGTCGATGACGGACCGTCCGGCAGGCTCCGGCACTGGCGGGTACGAGGCGTCCCTGCCGAGGTGTGCGGGCTGTTCTCAAAGCGCTCTGACGAGATCGCCGAACACCTCGCAGCCGTCGGCGAGTCGTCCTACCGGGCTCGAGGCGTCGCCGCTCGAGCGAGCCGGTCGGTGAAGCGGCACGTTGGCCCCGAGCAGCTCATGGTCGGATGGCACGCCGAGCTCGCCGTCGCCGGCTCGCCTCTGCCGGTGCTCGAAGCCGAACTGGCGTCTCAACGAGTCGCTGGACTTCCAGACGCTGAGACACTCTCAGCGTCACGCGCGCTGAGCGCCCACGAGGTCGACGCGCTGGCCGCAGACCTGCTCGACGTGGATGGCGATCTCCTCGCCCACCACAAGGTGTTCACCCGCACGAACCTGATCGCCGAGGCCGCACCTCGGCTCTACGGGCGGCCACCGGCTGACCTCGACCGAGTCGTGCACCGCATCCTCGGCGCTCGCGCCGTCGTTCCGCTCATCGGTGTGGGCGGGACCCGGGAGCAGGCGTACACGACTCGCCAGGTCCTCGAGGCCGAGGCAACCATCGCCCGCACCGTCGAGACCCTCAGCGACCGTCCCGGGCCCCGCGTCCCGGACGACGCCGTGCTCCGTGTTGTCGCCGGGAAGGAGCAGGCCCTCGGCCGGCAGCTCACCGACGGCCAACGACGCGTCGTCGGCCACCTCTGCCAGGGTGCTGGTGCAGCGACCGTCGTCGTCGGCGTGGCCGGGTCGGGCAAGACCACTGCGCTGGACGCCGCGTCGACGGCCCTCGAGTCCGCTGGCTACCGGGTGCTCGGTTCCTCCACCAGCGGGCAGGCCGCACGGACGCTGGGGCGAGAGGCGGACCTACAGTCCCGGACGCTCGCGTCTCTCCTCGCCCGACTGCAGCACGGCAGCGAACTCCTTGACGAGCGCACCATCGTCATCGTCGATGAGGCCGGCATGGCCGACGACCACGACCTCGCCTGCCTCGCCCTCGCCATCGAGCGGGCCAAGGCGCATCTCGTTCTCGTTGGTGACCACCGCCAGCTCGCCGCCGTCGGCCCAGGTGGCGCCCTCGCCGCCCTGCTTGAACGCCGAAGGTCGCTCGTGGTCACCCTTACCGACAACGTCCGCCAGCGCGACCCCGCCGAACGACGCGCGCTCGCCGACCTACGAGACGGCTCGGTCGACCGGGCTGTCGCCTGGTACGCCCGAAACGGACGGATCTGCACCCAGCCCACGCGAACCGACACGTTGGCCGCGATGGTCGCCGCCTGGGCCGACGACGTTCGGCCCTGGCGCGAGAGTGCGCTTCTCGCGTGGCGCCGAGCCGACGTCACCGACCTCAACCGACTCGCCCGCCACCGGTGGGACGCGATGGGGCGGCTCCACGGACCGGACGTCACCATGCCTGGCGGACGTGTCTACGCCGCCGGTGATCGGGTCGTCGCCCTAGCCCCGAACCCTGCGGCGGGTGTGGTCACGAGCGAGCGATTCACCGTTCTGGCAGTCCGCCCGGAGGGGATGCTCGTCCGCGCGGACGACGATGAGCGGGAGGTGGTCTTCGTCGGCGAGATGCTCGACGCCGCCCACCTCGACCACGCCTACGCCCTGACCATCCACCGTTCACAAGGCGCCACCTACGAGCGCGCCCACGTTCTCGCCGCCGGCGGTGGGCGCGAGCTTGCCTACGTCGCCCTCTCCCGGGCCCGTGACGGCACGACCATCCATGCCACCGCCGACGACCTCGAACAGGGCATCGACGACCTGCACGTCGCCTGGGGGAGTGAGCTGCACCAGCGCTGGATCAGCGACGGCGGCGCTCGAGTGGGTTGGGACAGGGACGACATCGCGCGGGTGCGGCGACTGGACGCACCCGACCAACAAGTCCATCCCTCTGAGCCCGAGGTTGACGTCGGCCTCGAGCTCGGCTGGTGACGCCCACCGGGTTGACCCTCGTCCCGCAACCGTCCGCGAGTCCTCTCGGCTGGCGGCTTCACCGCTGCGAGCGCACCTCTCCCGGCTCAGCGAGCGCGCCGTTCCGTCGCGAGCGAAGCCAGGAGCTCCACATCACCGCGTGATGCGAGCTCCTCTTCGATGATGCTCCGGGCTTGGTCGTGGATCTGTCGGGTCGAGATCCCGAGATCCTTGGCCATCTGGCCGAGCATGCCCGTTGCCTTCTCCAGGTTCTTGCGGTCGAGCCGGGGGGACGGCAGGAAGACGATCGATGGGCCGCTCTCGGTGATCATTCGGCGTATCTCGGGGAGGTAGGCGAGGAGCTGGCCCCACTCCCGAATCGGGTCCTCGATCGGGCGACGCCAGGTGATCACGCAGAGGTCGGTGCGTGACAGCGCCCACAGCTCCTCGATCTGCTCGGACTGATGCCAGTCCCGCGTGACGAGCGCGTCGAACCCCGCTCGCTGGGCTCGAAGGTAGAGGTACCAGTCCGGCGTCTGTGAACCGGTGAGTGCGGCATCGAACTGGCGGAGCGAGACGACCTCAACGGTGGCGTCGATGCTCTCTGGACGGAACCCCGGCGGGGACGGGAAGCCCTCGTCGAGCAGCAGCCGCATGACCGCTACGCGGCTCGGAGGCGGGCTTCTAGATCGAGGGCGTCTTCGATCGCTTCCACCGGCAGGAACTCGTAGAGAGCATGGATGGCCCTGGCATCGAGCCCGCGCTCGGCACGAAGCGCGTGCAGCGTGGCGCTCGGTACGCGGGACCCCTCGACGCAGGGCTCTCCGGCCAGGACCCATGGCGAGATGTACGTGTGCGGCGACGGGTGAACGAGGCTCGGCCCCCAGAGCTCACCGTTCGACACGCCCTCGATCGGTTCGGTCAGCTCGAACACGTCGAGGACCTCGACGAGAGCGTCGAAGACCTGCTGGCCGGTGAAGCGGTCCACGGCGTCACCGCCGATCAGGAAGATGGTGCCGTCGCTGCGGATGGTCGGATCCACCTCGGTGCTGCTCAGCAGCTCGCGGAGGTAGCGGACGCGGTCCGCCGCTGCCGCACGATCCATGTGCTTGCTGCGCAGCCACGCCATCAGACGGGCGTAGACGATGTCACGGTACGACCAGCCACGGGGCCTAGCTGCGAACCAGTCCGGCACCAGAACGCCGGCGGTTGCCCAATCGTGGAGGGTGCGAGCGGGCACAGCCGAAAGCTGGTGCGCTCGTTCAGCGCTGTAGCGACCACGGGGATAGCGCAGCGCGCGCAGCACCAGAGCACGGTCGGCCGTGGTGAGCGCTGCGCTGGTGGTCGGCATACGAACCAGTATCGCAGCGGCCTCATGGCCGCGGGAGATCCCTGTTTCCAGGCGCGCATGGTGATGGGTCGAATCGGCCGAGCAGCGCGTCGTCCAGTGGGAACCGGTACCAGCACTGCGACCGTCCAACTGTCGTGAGGCTGCTGACACGACTCCTGCTCGTCGCTGTGACACTCGCCGGGCTGGCGGCTTGCGGAGAGGACCGAGCGAGTTCGCCCCTCGAGTTGATGGCGGGCGGTGCCTGCGGTGACGCCTACTTCTGGGCGACCACCGACTCGGGCGACGTCGCTGTCACGGTCGCCATCGAGGCGAGGGACCGGCCGCGGGACGCACCCACGACACGGGACTTCGTAGTCCCAGATGCGACGGTCAAAGTGGAGGTCCTCCAGGGGGAGAACCTTGGGAGGAACTTCTGCACCGACCTGCCTGACGCGGCTTCGGAACCGCAGAGCCGACGGGGTGCCGTTGCCGGTGAGGGCACCATCACGCTGGGCCCGGCCCCGGAAGGCGCCGACTCGTTCAGCTGCGGGACGGTGGCGGGCGAGCTCGAGCTGACGGGCCTAGAGGCGGATGACGGCACCACCTTCGCTCCGATCCGGGTCACCTCGGACTCGATCGGCTGCTACGCCGGCTGACCCGAGGCTCCCTCGACGGCGACGGCCAAGGCGCTGTGGCGGATCAGGACCCGATGGTCGGCACTACGGACGCAACGACTGGGCCGCCCGCCCGAGCGCATGGGCCAACCCCGTTCGGAGGCGGGTCAGCGCGGACCCGTGCTGCGAACTCGACCGGGTCGGCGCTGGAGCATCGGGTCGTGGCACGGCCTGAAGCTTCGGACGCGCCGGCTGCGGCACCGCAGCCGCAAAGGCGCCGACGAGGAACGCCACGAGCTCGCTGGCGTCCCTCGGCGTGAGATGGAACGTCTCCACGCACGTCGTGCCCCGCCAGAGGCTGACGTTCACGAAGCCGTGAGCAGGACGCCAGGTCGCTCGCAGCCCTCTGCCCTCGTCGTCGACCGCCAGGTATCGCTCGACCACCTCCGGGATGGCCGTGCTACTCGCCCGTGACCTCACGGCATCAGCCTCGCGCCGTACCCCGCCGGCGTCCACGGTCGTCGTCGGCGTGCCCTCTGCGTGCCCTAACGGAGGGCACGCAGCGGTCATTCACGGATCCTGGCGGTCACCGGATTGTGGCTTTGACCTGGGGTTTCGCGACCTATCCCCAGGTCCCGAATCCGGCTGCACCTGCTTTGCAAGCAGGGGGTCGTGGGTTCGAGTCCCATCGCCTCCACGGAACCGTGTTGTGGCCGCGCCCCGCCGTGGGCGAGGGCGCTCAGGTGCCCTGCTCGGCGCGGCGGGCCAATGCCGCCATCGCCTTGTCCAGGTTCTTGGTCAGGGTGCCGGCGGCCAGCTTCAGGAGCGGGCGAGCCAGCGGCGCCGGGTCCAGGTGCATCGAGTAGGTGATCGCCGTGCCGCCATCGCCGTGAGGTTCGAGCTGGCAGTCCTCGACCAGGGAGCGCACGAAGCCGGGCTTGGCCTCGGTGCCCGTGAAGGACCAGCGCTGCCCGACGTCCCAGGCGATGAAGCGCTCCTCCACGGTCGCTCCCGGGATCGACACGCGGCGGCGAGCACCCACGCCCTCGGCCGGGCCGAGCACCTCCACGCCCTTCACGTTGGGGAACCACTCCGTCCAGCGCTCGTGGTCGGCCAGCACCGCGAACACCTGCTCGGGCGAGGCGCTCGTCGTCGCCCGACCCGTGGCCGTCATCGGCGCCTGCGCCGTCCAGTCGAGATCCCGCTCCACGAGTGCTCCCACGGCCGGGGACCGTACCAGCGCCGCCGACTGGCCCCGGGGGCTGACGGGTAGGTCCCCGGTCGTGCCCGACGAACGCCCCGAGGACCCCCTCGCCCACGACCCCGCCCACCAGCGGCCGCCCGGTGTTGACGACGCCACCGTGGACGCCTGCGGCAAGGCCGGCGAGGCGCTCGAGTGGCTGGAGCGGGCCCGGGGCCGGCTCTTCGACTTCCACCAGATGCTCGGCCACCTCGACCTCCAGATGGGCGACGCCGCCGACCTGCTGCGCCGAGCGGGGCACCCACTGCTGGCCGATCTCGTCGACACGGAGGTGGTGGGCCGCAACGTCCTCGACGGCCGCTGGACCTTCCAGATCATCGAGGAGTTCGACGCCCTCTACTACGAGCCGGTGAAGGCGGTCGAGCAGCGGCTGCGCGACGAGCTGGTGGACGGCAAGCGCCACGTCTTCGAGGCCGAGATGAAGGAGCGGCGCCGCACCCGCGACCGCCCCGGCCACGAGTCCCGCCCGCCCGCAGCCCACGACCGGCGGGTGGCCACGGAGGCCTGACCCGCGTTCCCGCAGATCAGGTGCGGTCGACGATGCGCTCGGGCGCGACCTTGAGGATCACCCGCTCCGAGGTGATCGGCGTGGCGTACAGCCCACCCGTGTACTTGTGCGACAGGTGGTCGATGTGCGCCCTGGCCTCGTCGCCGGTGACGGTCTCGACGACCCGGCCGCGGACCTCCACGTAGCGGTACGGGTCGTTCCGGTCGATCACCGTGACGGCCACCCGGGGGTCGCGCTGGACGTTCTTGAACTTCTGCCGGTGGACCTCGGTGTTGAGCACCACGTGGTCCTCGTCCCCGTCCACCCACATGACGTGGGTCGACGGGCTGCCGTCGGGCCCGAGCGTGGTGAGCGCGGCGAAGTTGGGACCGGCGAGCAGGGCCTGGAGGGAGGAGGGGAGCGCCATGACCCCGGTCTACCGCCGGAGCGCCGGGCGGGCACGTGATCGGCGGCCGAAGGCGGCGTCAACCGCCGGTGACCATGTCGAAAATGGTCACTTCGGGCCATGGCTCGGAGGTGTCCGATCTGGGCAGTCTGTGGCCTATGAACCTGCTCCGCGTGCTCGCCGTCTGGACCGCCGTCTCGGTGCCCGTGTCCGTGGCGGCCGGGTCGTTCCTGGCCGCGGGGAACCGGTGCAGCGCCCGCCGCCCGCTCCCGGTGCGCACCTCCCGGTGACCGACACGATCTGAACCACCCATCACCGGCGGCGATGCTGTGGGAGCATCGCCCGGTGAGCACCACGGCTGAGGCGGCGCCGGTGCTGGAGTGCGAGGACCTCGTCCGGCGCTTCGGCGAGCGGACGGCGGTGGATCACGTCAGCTTCACCGTCGGGCCCGGCGAGACCTACGGCCTCCTCGGTCCGAACGGCGCCGGCAAGAGCACCACGATCAAGCTGGTGTGCGGGCTCCTCGCCGCGCACGCCGGGACGGTCCACGTCGCGGGGCGCCGGGTCGACGAGCGGGCCACCCACGCCAAGGCCGCGATCGGCTACGTGCCCCAGGACATCGCCCTCTACCCCGACCTCACGGCGGCCGAGAACCTGCGCTTCTTCGGCAGCCTCTACGACCTCCGCGGCACCGCGCTCCGCCAGCGGGTGGCCGAGGTCCTCGAGCTCATCGGCCTGGCCGACCGGGCCGACGAGCGGGCCGACAGCTTCTCCGGGGGCATGAAGCGGCGCCTCAACATCGGGGCCGCCCTCCTCCACCAGCCTCGCCTGCTCGTGCTCGACGAGCCCACCGTGGGCGTCGACCCGCAGAGCCGCCACGCCATCCTCGAGAGCGTCGCCCGGCTCGGCGGGGCCGGCATCGCCGTCCTCTACACCACCCACTACATGGAGGAGGCCCAGCGCCTCTGCGACCGCGTCGGGATCATCGACCGGGGCCGCCTGGTGGCCGAGGGCACGCACCGCGAGCTCGTGTCGCTCGTGCAGGAGCAGGACCGCATCGTCCTCGGCGCCGCCGGCGACCTCACCGTCCTCGCCGAGCGGCTTCGCGCCCTGGCCGGCGTGGTGGGCGCCACCGCGGCCGACGGGTCCGTGGAGGTCCTGGCCGGCGATGCCCGTCGTCTCCTCCCCCGCGTCCTCGAGGCCGCCGATGCCGCCGGCGCTGCGGTGACGAGCGTCGAGGTGGTCGAACCCGACCTCGAGGCCGTGTTCCTGCACCTCACCGGCAGCGCGCTGCGGGAGTAGCGGTGCGGGCCATCCTGCTCATCGCGGCGAAGGACGTCCGGCAGCGCTTCCGCGACCGCTCGGCCATCGTGCTCGGCTTCGTGGCCCCGCTCGCCATCGCCTTCCTCATGGCGAACGCCTTCGGCGGGGCACAGGACCTGCACGTGTCGCTCGGGGTGGTGGACGAGGACGGCGGCGAGCTGGCCCACGCCCTCGTCGCCGTGCTCGAGAGCCCGGACCTGGCCGACCTCTTCACGGTCGAGAGCCGCGCCTTGGAGGAGGCCCGAACAGCTGTCGACGACGGCGACCTCGACGCTGCGCTGGTCATCCCGGAGGGCTTCAGCGCGGCGGTCACCAGCGGCGCGGCGGCCGAGCTCGAGGTCCTGGCCGGCGTGGACACCCCGCTGTCGGCGGCGGTGACCCGCTCCGTGGCCGAGGCCTTCCTCACCCAGGTCCACACCACGCGGGTCGCGGTCGTCACCGCGCTCGGTGCAGGAGCGCCCGCCGGCGACGTGGCCGGGCTGGCCGCCCGGGCCGCTTCGGCGACCCCGGCCATCCCGGTGGAGGCGGGCGAGCTGGGCGGGCGGGAGCTCGACCTCCTCAGCTACTACGCACCGGGGATGGCGATCTTCTTCGCCCTCTTCGGCATCGGGTTCACCGCCCGGAGCTGGTTCACCGAGGTGCGGGAGGGGACGCTCGATCGCATGGCCGCTGCCCCCATCGGGCGGCGCAGCGTCGTGGCCGGCAAGGCGCTGTCGGTCTTCGTCTACGGCACGGCCAGCCTGGGGACCGCCGCCGTGGTCACCTCGGCCGCCTTCGGCGCCCGCTGGGGCCCGCCGCTGGCCGTGACCGCCATCATCATCGCCGTCGTGGTGGCGGTGGTCGCCCTGACCGCGCTCGTGATCTCGGTGGCCCGCACCGAGCAGCAGGCCGAGGGCCTCGCCGCGATCCTGACGTTCGCCCTCGCCCTCCTCGGCGGGAGCTTCGTCTTCCTCGGCTCCGCCCCGGCGGCGCTGCGGCGAGCCGCCCTCCTGACCCCGAACGGGTGGGCGTTGCGGGGCTTCACCGACCTCTCCACCGGAGCCGCGTCGCCAACCGCCGTGGGCCCCGTCCTCGCCATCTTGACCTTCGCCGCGGTGGTGGCCGTCGCCGCCGCGGTGCTGGCCCGTCGAGGGGCCGTCAGGTGATCGCTCCCGCGGTCGCCGCCACGACGCTGCGGCGGACCCTGCGCGATCGCACCGGGCTGTTCTTCATGGTGGTGCTGCCGGTGCTCGTGATCGTCCTGGTGGGGTCGACGATGGCATCCGAGGACCGCTTCGCCATCGGCGTCGTGGACGACAGCCGCGGTCCGCTGGCGGCGTCGATCGTGGACGACCTGCGCGCCGCCCCGGTGTTCGAGGTGCAGGCCTTCGACGACGCCTCGACGCTGCGGCGCGCCGTCCGCCGGTCCGAGCTGTCAGCCGGGTTGATCATCCCCGCCGGGCTCGGCGAGGACCCCGCTCCCACCTCGAGCGAGGGCGCCGGAGCTGGCGGCGCCGCCGGTGGGGAGGCGGCCGGACCGGTCGCGGTGGGCGTCGTCATCCAGCCGGCCAGCGCCACGGGCCTGGCCGCCGAGCAGGCCGTGCGGGCCGTCGTCGCCGACCGGTCGGCGGTCATCTCGGCAGCTGCCTTCGCCGCGGGCGAGGCAGGGGGCACGGCCGACCAGCACCTCACGGCCGCCGCGGCCGCGGCTGACGGGGCGGCCCCGCTGACCGTCGAGACGACCGTGGGCGGCGAAGCCCGCTTCCTGCCCCTCGGGTTCACCTACTCCTCGGCCACGATGCTCGTGCTGTTCGTGTTCGTGAACGCCTTGGCCGGCGGCGGCGTGATCATCGAGAACCGCCAGCGTGGCCTCTACGAGCGGATGCTGGCCGCCCCGGTCACCCCCCGGGCGGTGATCGCCGGCGAGGCCACCACCTACCTGCTGCTCGCCCTGCTGCAGTCGGCCCTCATCGTGGGCGTCGGGACGCTGCTGTTCGGTGTCGACTGGGGCGACCCGCTGGCCGCTGCCGCGCTCGTCGTGGTCTGGGCGACGGTGGGCGCCACGGCGGGGATGCTGACCGGGACCCTGCTGCGCACCGTCGAGCAGGCCGGCTCGATCGGGCCGATGGTGGGGATCGCCCTCGGGATGCTCGGCGGGTGCATGTGGCCCCTCGAGATCGTGCCGCCGGTGATGCAGACGATCGGACACCTCGTGCCCCACGGCTGGGCCGTGGACAGCTGGATCGAGCTCCTGTCCCGAGGCGGCGGCCTGGCCGACATCGCCCCCGCCCTCGGCGTGCTCACCGCGTTCGCGCTGGCCTTCGGCGCGCTCGCCGCCTGGCGGCTCCGCCGCCAGCTGACCGCCTGACCCCGAGGAGACCCGGGGACGGATCCGCGCGCCAGGCGCCGTCAGGCGTCCACCGACCGCGTGGAGGGTTCAGAACACGGGGGTGGGGTAGTCGTCAGGCCGTTCGAATCCACCAAAGGAGCACCGCAGCATGATCGGGTTCATCGTCTTCGGCCTCGTGGTGGGCGTCGTCGCCCGCCTCCTCGTACCCGGCCGGCAGCGGCTCGGCCTCGGCATGACCTTGCTGCTGGGCCTCGTCGGCTCGGTCGTGGGCGGCCTCGTGGCCAACGCCCTCGGCACCGGTGACATCTGGGAGCTCAACATCATCGGCTCGATCGTCGCCATCGCCACCGCCGTGGTCCTCATCGTGATCGGCGAGCGCAGCACCGCCTTGCGCACCCGCTGATCTCGTCGGCCTGGTGCGGATCGGGGCCCGGCTGGAGCCGGGCCCCGATCTCATGTCCAGGGTCGGATCACACCGACCAGGGCTGGCTCAGCCCGTGTAGCGGGGCTGGGCCCCGGTGGCCCGAGCCGCCGGAGCCGCCGGAGGCGGGGTCGGCCCGTCCTCGGCGATGCAGTTGGCGACGAACCACTCGGTGAGGGCGGCGGTGGCGGAGTCACCAGCAGCGTCCTCGGACTCGCTGGTGGCACCCTCGCGCAGCTGCCCGGCGATCTGGCGGCCGCTCACGCTGGAGAGGTCGTAGTCGACTGCCTCCAGGGCGTCTCGGACCTGGCGCAGGGGCGCCGTGGCCTCGGCCCACTCATCGGCCAGTGCATCGGGACGGTAGGTGTCGCCCTCGTCGAGCAGGTCGACGATCTCAGCGACCAGGTCCTCGAGCTCAGCGCCGATCGCCTCCCAGTCGGCAGCGTCCTCCCACTCGGCCTGGGTCATGCCGTCATCCTCCGGCAGCGCAGCCAGCAGGGTCATCAGCTCCTCACCGACCGCCGGCAGCTGCGGCAGGGCCGCACAGAACGCCGCCACGGCCGGATCAGCCGTCGGCAGCGCCGCCGGGATCGTGAACGGCGCCGTCCACTGGTCACGCGGCGCGACGAGGAGAGGGAGCGCAGCGGTGAGGACCGCCTCGCCGACCTCCGCCGCGAGCTCGGGGTTGAAGAGCAGCGCGACCACGATCGCAGTCAGGTCGAGCGCGTCCTCGCCGTTCAGGAACGCCGGGTAGCTGCGGAGGACCGCCACCGTCGCATCGACCGCCGCCAAGAAGGCGGCGGGGTCGTCGACCGTGGGGAAGACACAGGTGGCAGCGACCGCCCAGAGTCCGGGGTCGAGATCCGGCACGACGATCTCACCTTCACCCGTCTCCGGATCGAAGGTGGAGCGCTCGCCGACCGGCTCCATCGTGCCGATGTCGACGAAGGTGAGGACGAAGAAGTTGGCGAGGAGCTGCTCGACCTGAGCACTGCGAGTCAGGTCAGAACCCAGCGCCCCGATGATCAGCTGAAGCGTCGTGGCGGCCACGGCCTGATCCGCATCGAGCTCCGCCTCTGCTGCGGCCGCGCCGATCGCCGCCGCCAGCTCGCTCAGAGGGCCTGGGACTCCTACTTCAGGATCCTGGACCTGCGCGGGCGTCAGATAGCACTCGGATTCGGCCAGCGCCTCAGGGTCGAGCTGGGTGGCCACCTCGTCCCCGGGGAGGCCCACCGTCGGGTCGATCGTGAAGTCAGCGTCTTGACTGCTCGCTGGTGATATGGCCAAGCCGGCGCCCATGAGAGCGACGAGCACAGCCGAAAGGATTCGGCGACGCATGTGGTTCTTCCCCTTGTGCTGGTGCAGCGTTGTGGTGTTTGGATGTCCGAAACGCGTGCATTCTCCCAGCCAGCGGCCGGCCCCCTGCGTTTCCGGACTGCGAGTACCTTAACCAGGCCGCATGAGCGGTGAACAGGTATGCATAGGAATTCGGGCATATCCGGCAGGCGCATGGAGAAGAATCTGGCAGGTTCTGCACCGTTTGATTGCCCGCGCCCACCCACGGCAGGGGCGGGCATCGGAGCCCGGGCGCGGCACCGGCGCCGCCTCTGGGAGACGGCGCCGGTGACCTGACAGGAGCCCGGTGGGCCAGGAGCTCCGGGTCGCCGCAGGGGGAGGCGGGACCCGGGTGGGGGGATCAGCCGATCGTGAACGGTGCCTTGGCCTTGCGGACCTGGTCGATCAGCATGCCGGCGGCCAGGCCGAGCGCCGCGAGGGCGAAGATGGCGACGGTGGCCTTCGACTCGTCGGAGGACGAGGAGGCACCGGCCCTCACGGCCTCGATCACGGGCTCGAACGGACCGGCCTCGGGGAGTGGCAGGTCGGCGTCGAGGGCGGGGGCTGCGAAGTCCGAGCCGATCGAGAGCGTGGGCACGCCGAGCGGGGAGATCTGCAGCGAGAAGCCCGAGGGAGCGGCCGGCGTGGCGCCGTGGCGACCGAGGCCGCTCACCCCGGACGACAGGGGAGCGGAGAAGCCGGTGGGGGCACCGAAGCTGGTGGCCTTGGCGCTCGAGCCCTTGGAGGGCGCCGGGGCGGGGGCGGCGCCGCGCTCGGCGGGGGCGGGCGAGGGGGCGGGCGCAGGGGCAGGG
>Ga0208490_100792_pt1 | contig 15535 bp, 14 predicted proteins | sample SubbioAug_CSWold_FD_184818 | JGI IMG/M metagenome (GOLD analysis project Ga0208490, IMG submission 184818) | Serpentinite rock and fluid subsurface biosphere microbial communities from McLaughlin Reserve, California, USA - CR11Aug_CSWold (SPAdes) | ecosystem: Environmental > Terrestrial > Deep...
CCCGCCTCGAGCTGCCCGACCGTCGCCTGCGCGACGCGGTGGCGGCCAGCGGGCGCCACCTCCTGCTGGCCGAGCCCCAGGCCGTCGTCGCGGAGGGCCTCGACCTCCTCGGGCACCACGAGCCGGCCGCTCGCGCGCTCCACGAGCTGGTCGACCCGGAGGCCCTCGCCGCGGGCGCTCCGCTCGCCCGGCCCGGACGGCTCCTCGCCGCGCTCGGGCGGCACTGGGACCTGACCCGCGACCGGGTGCTCGCCCACGACGCGGTGTTGGCCGTCGCCGCCGCCGTCGGCTCGCTCGACGCCACCGACGACGCGGCCGATCGCCAGGCCGGCCTCGACGCCCTCCCCGCCGTCGGCCGGCTGCTGCGAGCAGCGGGGGAGGAGCGCGCCGCCTCCGACCTCGCCTCGGTCGCCGCTGCGCTGGAGCCTGGCGTCCGACCGAACCTTGGGGACCTCCTCCGAGATGCCAGCGGCACCTGGACCTGGGCTGGGCCGGACGGGGCCCACGATCCCGGGCTGAACGCCACCCTGGTGGGCCTCGTGCGGGACCTGCTGGTCGCCGATGCCACCGAGCACGGTGCACCCCACGAGCACCTCGACCTCAGCCCCACCGTGCCCGAGGCCTGGCTGGGCCAGGGGTGGGAGGTCCACGACCTGCCCACCCGCCACGGGCTCCTGTCCTACGCCGTCCGCTGGCACGGCGACCGGCCGGCGCTGCTCTGGCAGCTCGACGCCACCCACGACCGTCCGGTGGTGGTGCGAGCTCCGGGGCTGGACCCGACCTGGCACAGCGACCTCGCGGTCGGCGAGGACCTGCTGGCTCCGGTGGCGCTGCCCGAGCAGTCCCCCCGGCGCGGCCTCACGATGCCCGTCACGATCGAACCGCTCCACCGCCGGGGCGCCGAGGGCCCGTGAGCGACGCGGACGACGGGCGCCCGGTCCTGGCGGACGAGCTCGACGACGCGGCCCGCAGCGCGCCCACGCTCGAGATGCCGGCCGTCCGCCAGGGCGTCCCCGAGGAGGAGCTGCGCGCGCTCCTGCGCGCGCTCGGCCTCCCCCACGACGAGATCGAGCGCGCTCAGGCCGACGGGACGCTCGTCATGCTCGCCATCGACCACCTCGCCCTCGGCCAGGAGCTCAGGTACGACGTCCACGGGGCGGCCGAGGAGACCGGGCTGACCGCCGACGACGTCCGCCACATCTGGCGCTCCCTCGGCTTCCCCGAACCGGCCGACGACGAGGTCGTCTTCTCCGACCAGGACGTCCACAACATGCGGGCGGTGGCCGAGCTGATGGAGGCCGGCATCGTCCGGCCGGACATCGCGTTCGCGATGACGCGGGTGATCGGCTCGTCCATGGCCCGGGTGGCGTCGGCGCTGGTCGATGCGGTGAGCGCCCAGGCCGAGGAGCTCGAGGTCGATGCGGGGGTGGAGCCGGTCGTGCGCACCGGCGGGTTCCTGCCGATGTTCCCTGCCATCCTCGAGCAGGTCTGGCGACGCCACCTCCAGGTGGCCGCCCGTCGCCGGCTCCTGCGCGGCGACGTGGACGACAGCCAGGGGCACGTGGTGGGCTTCGCCGACCTCGTCGGCTTCACCGCGCTGTCGCAGCAGGCCAACGACGAGGAGCTGGCCCGGGTGGTCGACCAGTTCGAGCGCCTCGCCTACGACGTGGTCGTGGCCGGCGGCGGCCGGGTCGTGAAGATGATCGGCGACGAGGTCATGTTCATGGTCGACGACCCCGTGGCCGCGGCCGAGATCGCCCTCGGCCTCGCTGACGCCTCCCGGCAGACCGACGGTCTGACCGACGTACGGGTGGGGCTCGCCCTGGGCCCGGTGCTCGAGCGGGAGGGGGACGTGTTCGGATCGACGGTGAACCTGGCCAGCCGCGCCACCGCCATCGCCTTCCCGGGCACGGTCGTGGTCGCTCCCGAGCTGCGGGCGGTGCTGACCGAGCACCCCGAGTACGGCTTCCGCGGCCTGCGCCCCCGCTCGCTCAAGAACATCGGCCGCGTCGCCCTGTCGGTGCTGCGCCGCGCCGAGGACCGCCCCGCCACCATCCGCGACGTGATCGACGACCGGCGCAAGCAGATCCGCGAGGCGGTGGCCGAGCGCCTCAGCACGATCGGGGTCGATCTGCCCGGCACGGAGTCCGGATCCGGCGACGGCGCCCCGGCCGGTGCCGATGCCGGCGACGACGAGGACACGGGCCCGGACGCGGATCCGGCCGACCCGGACGCCTAGGTCCGAGCCGGCCGGGAGCGGGCCTGACCGCGCCGCAGCGTCAGCTCTCGAGCTTCTCCTTGAAGGCCTTGGCCGATCCCTCGTAGATCCCGCCGAACACCTGGGCCATGTCGTCAGGACGGACCTCGTAGGCCCACGTGAACCGGGTGCCGTCCCCGTCGGCCTCGACGGAGATCGTGGCCAGGTGGTGCTCCACCGGCATCGGCCCGTCGATGATCGAGTACGACTGGGTGCGGGCCTCGTCGTCCTGCGAGACCAGGCGCTCCTTCAGCGTCGTGCCCATCGCGCTGAGGGTGCGGACGTCGCCGTCGAGCTCGCAGGACTCCACGCCGGGCATCCAGGCGTCCAGCCCGCCGAAGTCGGCCACGAGCTGCCACACCTCCTCGGGCGGTCGCGCGATGTGGACCTCGACCTTGCCGTCTGCCATGTCATCCCCCTCGGTGTCGGTGGTCTGGAGAGGGGGAGTCTGTCACCTGTGCGAGGGGGAGCCGGACGCCTGCGGCCCGGATGACCGCCGAGCACCGGTCCGGTCACGGTCGCGCCAACGGCGCCACAGGAAGGGGACGAGCATGGTCACGACGAGCTTGCGGAGGATCCAGGCCATGGCCGCTGCCTTACCCCCGGGGGGTGCGGCTCAGCCCGTCGCCTCGGCCAGGACCGCGGTGGCGATCTGCGATCCGGCGAGCTCGAACGATCCCTCGAAGGGGACCAAGGGCCGGCCCCGCAGGTCGACCAGCCAGCCGGACCGCCCCTCCACCTCGACGGTCACCGGGTCGCCTCCGGGGTTGAAGACCCGCAGGTGGAGCCGGCCCGCCTCGCGGATGAGGGCGCTGACCTCGCCGCCGCGGACCGACAGCAGCTGCCCCCGCTCCGGTCGGACGCCGGTCTCGCCGCCTCCGCGGGTCACGAGCAGCGGGAGGAGCGCGTCGTCGGCCACCGCGTACGGGTCCCGCCCCCTGGTGTGGAGCGCGAAGCGGACCTCGACCGGCGCCTGGAGCTGCGGTCCCTCCATCGGGGTGAGGGGACCGGCGGGCAGCGGCCGGGTGGCCATCGGCCCCTGGGAGAGCATCCCGGTGGCTCGCAGGAGCGTGAGGGCGAGCGTGCCGGCCGTGCCGTCGACCACGTCGACGAGCTCGTACTCGAGGAGCCCCTCGTGGACGACCGTGAGCCCGCCCGCCGACACGAAGCGCCGGGACGGGAACGTGGGCAGGCCGACCTCGGTCGCGCCGCCCTCGGCGTCCAGCCCCCGCTCGACCACGGCGAACGCGCACTCGGCTCGCGAGCCGGCGGCCCGCTCGGGGAGCGGGAGGTGGACCCGGAGCCGGTGGTCGCGCAGGCCGTGGTTGTCGAAGGCCACCGACACCCGGACGAGGTCCTCACCGGCGCCGAGCTCGAGGGTGGTCCGCACCTCGACCTCGGACCGGCCGACCCGACGGCCGACCTCGACGTCGGTGGGCAGGGCGTAGGAGCGCACGATCTCAAGCCGACCCCGCACCGGGCCGGCCTCGACGACCCGGGTGGTGACCGAGAGCGGCTGGTCCACCAGGAGCTCCTCGGGCGGCGGGCACCAGTTGTAGGTGTCGCCCACGTCGCCGCCGTCCACGAGCCGGCCGTAGCCGCGCACGCCGTCGAGCGAGAACGTGCCGTCGGCCGGGTCGACCTCCACCCGCACGGTCCCGTTGTCGAGCGAGGTCTCGGTCACGGTCACGGGCTCGTGGTCGGCTGGTCCGTCCCAGGCCCGCCACCCGAACCCGCCGACCGGGGGTGCGGCGGCCAGGACGGTCACCGCCGGACGGTTCGTGATGCGGACCTGGACCTGCTGTCCCGCCCGCTCGTGGCGGAGCTCCTGGAGCGCCCGCCGCACCGGCGGCGTGACGAGGGCGCCGCCCGGCTCCCGGACGACCGACACCAGCGCGGCACCGTCGAGGTCCTCGATGGTGAACGAGCGGATGCCTTGGACGTACTCGAGCTCGGCCACGGTGACCGTGGCGATCTCGACCGGGGTGGCGGCGAAGAGCAGGCGCTCCGCCGGCCGGGCGGACACCAGCTGGGTGCCGGCGGGGACCTCCTCGCCGGGCAGCCGCAGCTCGACCACGCCGCCGCGCTGGCGGGCCGAGGGGTTCACGAGCACCGGGGTGCGGCCGTCGACGGCCACGGTGGCGCCGAGCGCCTCGGTGGCCCGCGCGGCGAGGCCGTCGGCGATCTGGGTGGCCTCGGCGAAGCGGTGGAGCACCGCGTCGCACACCTCGTCCACCGAGCAGGCGCAGATCGAGTCGTGGGCGCTGTTGCGGATGACCTCCAGCCACGCCTGGTCGAGCAGACGCCCGGGCCAGGCGTCGGGGGGCAGCACCAGCGCCGAGAGCGGCTCGGCGAGGCGCTCCAGCGCCCGCTCGGCCCGGGAGGCGGCCTGCTTCACGTCGACCCGGTTGGAGGCCACGCCCATGAGCAGGTTGGCCCGAGCCCCGGACCGCAGCTCGCCCGTCCACGACGGCAGGCCCTCTACCGGGGCCCGACGCACGTGGTCGGCCAGCGAGCAGACGTGCAGCTCGACGTCGGCCTCGCCGCCGGCAGCCAGCTGGTTGGCCTCGGCCACCACCCGACCCAGCCACGGCTGGGGCATGAGGTGGTCGGTGCCGTTCATCCAGAGGATCGGCCCGGTCAGCAGGTCGCCCTGCTCCTCCTCGAACTCGGCGATGCGGCGCAGGAGCGCCTTGGCGTCGTCCGGCACCCGGGCCCCGTTGCCGTACCCCTGGGGCAGGTACTCGGCCCGCACGGTCGAGCCGTCGGGCGACGACCACCAGAACCCGCTGCGGTCGATGGCCGAGGGGACGCCCCGCCACACCACGGCGTGCTCGAAGCCGAACAGGCGGAGCAGCTGGGGCATCTGTGCGATGTGCCCGAACATGTCGGGCAGGTAGCCGACCTCCATGGCGCCGCCGAAGCGGGTCGCCACGCGCAGGCCCCGCTGCAGGTTCCGCACCAGGGTCTCGCCGGACACGAGGAACTCGTCGGGCAGTGCGTACCACGGCCCCATGGCCACCCGGCCGCTGCCGGCCAGCGCGCGGAGCCGCTCCTCCGCCTCGGGCCGCACCTCGAGGTAGTCCTCCACCACGGCCATCTGCCCGTCGAGGAGGAAGTGGGCGTAGGACGGGTCGGCCTCCAGCTCCGGCAGCAGCTCGTCGAGCAGGTCGACGAGGCGCAGCCGGAACGTCTGGTACGGCGAGTGCCACTCGCGGTCCCAGTGGGTGTGGGGGACGATGTGGACGCGCCGCGGAGCCATGCGCGCACCGTATTCGCTTCCGTCCCGACTCCGTCGGGCGCGACGATCTCCTGAGCGATCGGGCGCGGGCCCGGTCCCGAGCCGGGAGGAGGCCGAGCACATGACTGCCACCGTCGCTCGCCCCGACGGCTCCGCGCGCTGACCCGGTCGTCCTGACCGAGCCGTCCCCGCGCTCTGCGAGCCGTCCGGGCCCCTCGTCCCGAACCGCATCGCAACCCCATGGAGGAGACGTGCCCGAGCACGATCCCCGTCGCGCCGCCCCGGCGTGGCTCCACGACGGCGCCCTGCCCGTCGAAGACGAGGTCCTCGGCCTGCTGAAGACCGGCAAGGAGGCCGAGGTGTTCATGGTCGAGCGGCGAACGCTCGACGGGCGCCAGCGCGCCCTCCTCGTCCACAAGCGCTACCGCCCCACGACGGTGAAGGCCAAGGGCGAGCTCGAGGCCCTCGGCTTCGCGAAGGCCCGGACCTTCACCAACGACCACGTGTACCACGAGGGTCGCCGGTTCCGGCGCAGCCGCGAGCAGCGCGCCGTCGAGCGCATGACCGACTACGGCAAGCGGGTGCTGGCCGATCGCTGGCCGGGCCAGGAGCTCGAGACCCTCGAGCGGGCCCACGCCGCCGGGGCCACCGTGCCCTACCCGGTGGCCTTCACCGGTGACGGCATGCTCATGCAGCTGATCGGCGACGAGGCGGGCGCCGCCCCTCGCCTGGTGAACGCCCGCCTCTCCCCGGCCGAGGTGACGGTGGCCTACGAGCAGCTCCTGGGCGAGCTGTCGCTGCTCACCCGAGCCGGCCTCGTCCACGCCGACCTGTCCCCGTTCAACGTCCTGTGGTGGGAGGGGCGGATGTGGCTCATCGACTTCCCGCAGGCGGTCGACCTGTTCACCAACCCGCACGGCTTCGACCTGCTCCACCACGACGTCACGACCATGTGCGCGTGGTTCGCCCGTCAGGGGGTGGCCACCGACGCCGAGGAGGTCTTCGCGTCGATCCTCGCCGACGCCTGGTGAGCGCTCGGGCCTACGCTCGCTCCGTCGAGCCCAGGGAGGAGCGCGGTGGCGGCGACGACGAGGAGGTCGACGACGACCCGAAGGCGGGGTTGGTCCGCGGCCGGTGCCCGGCGCGCACCTGGGCCACGCCGCCACCGGGTGGGCCGGGGGGCCGGGTTCGGCGCGCTCCTTCTGGTGCTCGGCGCCTGCGGGGACACCACCGCCGACGACGCCGGCACCGCCGGGGAGCGAGCGGAGGCGGTCGCGACGACGTCCACCACCGCCGCGCCCGAACCGGTGGATGGCCTCGTCGCCACCATCGACGTGAACCGGATGTTCGCCATCGACCGGGCCCACGGGCTCGGCCTCCGCAACGTCGGCGACGAGGCGCGCACGGTCGTGGCGGTCGGGCTGGAGAGCCCGCTCTACGAGCCCGCAGCGATGGACGAGCGGGAGGTCGTGCTGCGCCCCGGCGCCCGCCAGCTCGTGATGCCCGTCCCCTACGGCACCGCCCGCTGCGACGGCGAACCGGACGTGTCCTTCGCCGCCGTGGTCCGCCTCGCTGATGGTCGCGAGCTGCGGGTCCCCGCCGTCGAGGCCAACGCCGGCGCCCTGGCCCGGCTGCACGCCAAGGAGTGCGCGGCCGCCGCGGTCGTCCGGTCCGTCGAGCTCCGGGCCGACGACTGGGAGCGCGACGGCACCACCGCCACCGGCCCCCTCGCGCTCGTGGCGCAGCGCCCCGGGGTCGAGGCCGAGGTGACCGAGCTGGCCGGCAACGTCATCTTCAGCCTCCACGCCGCCGACGGCGCCCGGCTCCGGCTCGAGGCGGGGGAGCAGGAGGCGACCGTCGAGGTGGTGCTCCGCGCCGAGCGCTGCGACCAGCACGCTCTCGCCGAGGTGAAGCGCCCCTTCGTGTTCGGGGCCTGGGTGTCCCTCGACGGCGCGGAGCCGGCGCTCGTCGAGCTCCACCCGGCTGGGCCCGCCCTCGACGCGGTCCAGGAGATCTTCGCCACCTGCGGGGGCGCGGGATGACCGACGGCGTCGACCTCTGGTGGATCCCGCTCGGAGCGGGCGCCGGCGGTGCCCTCGTCCGCGCCAGCGGCCGCATCTACGAGGGCCTCGCAGCAGCGGCGGCCCGACGACCCCGCTGCGCCCTGTTCCACTCGGCCCTCGAGGTGCACCTCGACGGGTCGACGGCCGCCGTCGAGAAGACGCCGGTGTGGACGCACCAGGGCGAGCGCGGCGTCGTCGTCGAAGGCCCGGTGGGCGCTCCCTTCCTCGGGCGGTCCCGCCTCTTCCGCTACGAGGTCCGCTGCTGGTGGGGCGGGTCGATCCCGGATCGGGCGTCGGCCGTCGGCGGACCGCAACGGGTCACCGAGGATCCGGAGGTGGCCCGCCGCCTCGTCGAGCTCATCCCCGGGTTCCCGCCCCTCACCTGGGGCCGCGACGAGCAGCGCACCGGCGACATGTGGAACTCGAACTCGCTCGTCTCCTGGCTCCTGGCCCGCACCGGCCACGACCTGGCCGTCATCACGCCCCCGCCCGGCGCCCGCGCTCCCGGCTGGGATGCCGGGATCGTCGCCGCCCGCCGCGAGCGGCCGTCAGCGGACCCGGGAGGGTGAGCGCAACCGGTGCGCAACGGGCCACTCGCGTAGGGTCGTGACATGCGGGTGATCGGGCTCGACCACGTGGTGCTGATCTGCCGCGACGTCGAGGCATCGCTCCGGTACTACGGCGATGTCCTCGGCCTCGAGACGATCGATGTGGACGAGTGGCGTGCGGGCACCGCCTCGTTCCCCGCCGTGCGGGTCGACGAGGGCACGATCATCGACCTCTTCACGGGAGAGCCCGACGGGCGGAACACCGACCACATCTGCCTCGCCATCGAGCCGACCGACCTCCACGAGCTCGCGGCACGGCCCGAGCTGAACGTCGTGAAGGGCCCGGTCGTCCGTGGGGGTGGCACGGGTGTCGGGTGGTCGCTCTACGCCCTCGACCCCGACGGCCACGTCGTGGAGCTCAAGCAGTACGACGCCGACGCGTCGGGCAACCCGGGCGTCGTGACGATCCCGACCTGATCCGGCCTCATCGCCACAGGAGCGCCCGCCGACCCGCCGCTCGGTCAGGAGGTGGGTGCTCGGCGGAGGCGTACCGTTTGCGCCATGGAGCAGCGGATCAGCATCGTCACGCTCGGGGTCGATGACCTCCGGCGGGCTCGGCGCTTCTACGAGGCGCTCGGGTGGGAGGGGCAGGAGGTCGAGGAGACCGCGTTCTTCCAGGCCGGCGGGATGGCCCTGGTGCTGTGGGGACGGGAGAAGCTGGCCGACGACTCGGGGGTGGCCGACGACGGCGCCTCCTGGGGCGGCATCGCGCTGGCCCACAACGTGCGGTCCCGCGCGGAGGTCGACGCCGTGGTCGAGCAGGCGGAGCGCGCCGGCGCGACCGTCACCCGCCCGCCGGCTGACACCTTCTACGGCGGCTACGCCGGGTGCTTCCGCGACCCGGACGGCCACGTGTGGGAGGTCGCCCACAACCCGGGCTTCTCGCTCGACGAGCACGGGAACCTCACCGTGCCCCCGCTCGGCCCAGGCTGAGCGCCAGCCGGGTCGAGCCGGTCAGTCGATGACGACGTCGGCCAGGCCGGGCTGGGGGTCGGGGAAGCGGAGGTCGAGGCCCTCGAGGACGTCGATCATGATCGTGGCGACCGCCCAGTTCCGATACCACTTCTTGTCGGCCGGGATGACGTACCAGGGGGCGTGCTCGGTGCTGGTGCGGGTGATCGCCTCCGAGAAGGCGGCCTGGTAGTCGTCCCACCTCGAGCGGGCGTCGAGGTCCTCGATCCGGAACTTCCAGTGCTTGTGCGGCTCGTCGAGGCGGGCCTGGAGGCGCTCGGCCTGCTCCTCCTTGCTGATGTGGAGGAAGAGCTTCACGACGGTGGTGCCCTCGTCCACGAGCATCTGCTCGAAGGCGTTGATGTGGTCGAACCGGCGGCGCCACACCTCCTCGGGGGCCAGGCCCTCGACCCGTACGGCGAGGACGTCCTCGTAGTGGCTGCGGTCGAACACGGCGATCTCGCCGTCGGCCGGCACCTTGGCGTGGATGCGCCACAGGTAGTCGCGCGCGAGCTCGTTCCGGGTGGGCGCCTTGAAGGACACGACCCGCAGGCCGGCCGGGTTGACCGCCCCGAACACGTGCTCGACGGTGCCGCCCTTGCCGGAGGTGTCGATGCCCTGGAGGACGACGAGCACGCTCTGGTCCTGGCCTGCCCACAGCACGTCCTGCAGCTCGGCCAGCCTCACCGCGAGGCCCCATCCGGCCTGCTTCGTCGCCTCCTTGTCGCCCGGCGCGGCGCTGGTGTCGGCGGCGTCGAGGGCGCTCACGTCGACCGTCGTGCCCGGTTCGACGAGGTGCAGGCGTGCTCGGGGGGTCATGGCCCGAGCGTAGGAGCCATCTCGCTGCGACGTGGTGGCCCGGGCCGACCACCGGCGGGCGGCGTCGGTGCTCTACCCTCCGTGCTGATGTCGACGGCCGGGGTCACCACTGCCACAGCGGCGCGCTCGGCGCCCGTGCTGCGCAAGGCCCTGAAGCGCTCGGCTCCCTCCACCGAGACCGAGCGGGCGCTCTGGGCCGAGGGGCACGAGGTGGTCGTGGGGATCGACGAGGTGGGCCGGGGCGCCTGGGCCGGGCCGCTCACGCTCGGCGCCGCGGTGATCCCGAAGGACCGTCGGGTCAACAAGATCCGTGACTCGAAGATGCTCACCGAGCGCGAGCGCGAGGCCCTCTTCGACCGCATCGCCGACTGGTGCGTGGCCTGGTCGGTCGGCCACGCCAGCGAGGAGGAGTGCGACGAGCTGGGCATGTCCGAGGCGCAGCGCGTGGCCGCCCAGCGGGCGCTCGACGGGCTTGGGCTCCCGGCGGATCGGGTGCTGCTCGACGGGAAGTGGGACTTCGTCAGCCAGGGGACCACGCAGCTGCTCGTGAAGGGCGACGCGCGCTGCCTGTCCATCGCCGCCGCATCGATCCTGGCCAAGGTCACCCGCGACCGGATCATGCGGGCCGAGGCCGAGCACCACCCGTACTGGGCGTTCGAGCTCAACAAGGGCTACCCGTGCCCCCGCCACAAGGCGGCGCTGCAGGGGCTCGGCCCGTCCGCCATCCACCGTCGTTCGTGGGTGTTCATGGATCACCTGCCGTGGGGCGGGGTACCCAGGTTCGTGCCGCCGCCCCCGGTGGATCCCGAGCACCGCTACCAGCAGCAGCTGTTCTGACCATGGCCACCGACCTGCCGAAGGACCTCGTCCGCGAGGTCCGCCAGACGATCGGCGACCTCCGGGTCACCCACCTCGCCGCCACCGCGTGGCCGGTGGTGGCGGGCGATCTCGGGCGCCTGGCCAACGCCGTCGAGCGCGGCGACGAGGAAGCCGTCCGCAAGGCGCTCGTCCCGGTCACCCAGGCCACCTTCGAGGGCAAGGTCCGGGGCCGGCTGGCCGGCGCCAACCGAGCCGCGGCCTACGTGGCCGCCACCAAGCAGACGAGCGCGCTGCCCATCGTCGGCGCGGTGAGCGCTGTCATCCTCATCGGGGTCGGCTACCTCATCGGGGGCGTCCCGATCGCCGTGCTGACCGCCGCGTTCGCAGCCTTCATCGCCGCCGTCGCCTACGCCGGCAGCCACTCCAACCGGGCCCGCCTGGAGCGCCGGCAATCGCTCGCCCTGGCCCCCACCAAGGAGCGCACCGAGCCGGTGCCGTCCGTGGTGCGAGAGGCGATCGCCCGGATCGAGGAGCACCTCGGCCCGGCCAAGCGGGCACAGCCGCCGCCGCCCTGAGATCTCTCGCAGCGCCCCTCGTGCCAGGATGCGCGGATGCCGGCTGCCGATCCCGCCCTGTACCCCGATGAGCGCATGGAGGTGCAGCGCACGATCCCCGCGCCGCCCGACGCGGTGTTCGCGATCCTGCGCGACCCGCACGGGCACGTCGCCATCGACTCCTCCGGGATGCTCATGGACGCTTCGGGGGAGCCGGCCGCCGCGGTGGGCGACACGTTCGTGGTCCACATGGACCGCGAGGCGCTGAACGACTTCCCGCTCGGCCAGTACGACGTCACGATCCACATCACCCGCTACGAGCCCGATCGGGAGATCGCCTGGACGATCGTGGGCCAGCTCGAGCCGCAGATCGGTCACGTCTACGGCTACCGCCTGGAGGAGGTCGAGGCGGGGACGCTCGTCACCTCGTACTACGACTGGTCCGACATCCACCCGCAGTGGCGGGAGGCGGGGATCTTCCCGATCCTGCCCGAGTCGGCCCTGCGGGCCACCCTCGGCATCCTCGACCGCACGGTCCGCCAGCGCCTCCGATCGTCCTGAGCGCGGCCTGATCGGCCGGCGGTGGGCACGTGCCATCCGTCACGGCTGCCGCCACGGCTGTCGGGTGGTGCCGCTGCCTCGCTACGGTCGCCCCGATGGTGCGCCGCCACCCGTTCGTCGTCGCTCTCGTGGCCTGGACGTTCCTCGTGTGGACGACCCGGATCCGCAACATCTGGACCGACGAGGCGCTGACCACGGGGGAGCAGTGGGCTCGCACGGCCCTGGCTGGCAGCTTCACCGTCCTCGCGGTGGCGGTCGTGGTGGCGCTGGTCCAGCGCGCGACCTGGCTGCGCCTCGCGGTCGGCGCGCTGGCGGCGTGGTCGGTGCTCGTGTGGGTCGTCCGGTCCGTGGGGATCGCCACCGCCGACCACGACGTCGGCTTCGTCGTGGTCCACCTCGTGCTCGCCGTCGCGTCGGCGGTGCTCGGCGGGCTGGCCTGGCGAGAGGTGGCCCGGGTGGCGGCTCCGGCGCGCCCCGCTGCCTGACCCCTGGTCGCCCGCGGACGACTGGGTCGATCGGACCGATCTCGGCGAACGTGGCAGGCTCGGACACGGCGATGACGAAGACTCATCGTGAGGATCTGACCCCTCTCCGCACCCGCCCATGCCCCGATCCCCGCGCCTGCGCCCCCGCTTCGGACTCGCCGACCGCTCCGCCTCGACCGGCCTCGACCGGGTCCACGCCGTCATCGGTGGGTCGATCCTGGCGGCGTCCGTGCTGGCGGTGTCGGTGGCCGCGATCGTGGTCACGCCGCGCTCGGCCCAGCACCCCCAGCTCGTGGTCGGGTCCATGGTCCTCGAGGACGAGCGCCCGCCGGTGGTGCTGGACGTCGCCACCGGCACCCCGACCATCCGGTTGCGGGAGGTCTACGAGCAGGTCGACGCCACCAGCTACGCCGACGTCCAGCTCGAACCGCTCGATGCCGGGACGCTGCTCGTCAACCGCCGCACCGGGGCGTTCAACCTGCTCGGGAGGGGCCACCTCGCGGTGAAGGCCGAGGGGGGCGGCGTGGGACTGGGCGAGGACGACGACGTGCGCTCGGCCGAGGCGGTCGGGGCCCGGTCCGGCGGATACATCCTGCAACGCAGCGACACCGGCACCCGGATCTCGCTGGTCGGTCGGGAGACCGTGCTGGCCGCCGCGGAGGTCACGGCCGGTGGGGGCGGGACGGTGCGCCCCCGTGGCTTCGCCGAGCTCGACGAGGTGGCCCTCGACCAGCCCGGTGCGGCGGTCGTCGCCGGCGACCACCTCTGGGTCCTCGTCGAGGAGGGCTCGTCGGTGGGCATCCGACGCATCGGCCTCCCCGCCGACGGGGATCGGGACCTCGACGTCGAGGACGTCGGAGCGGTGGCCGCGCCCGCGGCCCTCGCCGTGGTGGGGTCCGGGGACGACGCCTCCGCCGCACTGCTCTCCGCGGACGGCCTCGCCTGGCTGGGTGGCGGCTCGTCCACGCAGCCGGTCGAAGGCCCGGAGCTCGACGTCGTGCTCCCGGTCGAGGGGGACGACCACGTCGCGCGCTTCCTGGTCCGCTCCGGGTCGGGCTGGCACCTGGTCTCGGGAGCCTCGTCCAGCGGGGTGCCGCGGCGAGACGTCATCCGCGGCTTGGAGGCGGGCAGCGACCTGCGGCCTGGCGCGTCCGTCCGCGGGGCGACGTACACCTACGAGGTCCGCCCCCAGGCCACCGGGGACGACGCCGCGCCCGGTGATCCGACGACCGACGAGCCAGGTGACGACGACGGCGCGCCTCGGCTCCTGCGGATCCGGGCGAACGGGGAGGCGGAGCCCGTGCCGGGGATGGCTCGCTACCCCCGGAAGGCCCGGGGCGAGGTGGCCCACTTCGACGACGCCCGCGTGCTCGTCCGGGCCGGCCGGATCGTGTTCAACAACCCGGCCTCGGTGCTCGCCGTCATGGTGTTCAGCGATGGGGCCGACGATCCCATCGTCATCGACAAGAGCACGGCCGCCGACGTCACCACGACCGGAGCGGTCGGCACCCCGGGGGAGGAGGCCGAGACCGACGCCGGGCCGGACGACCCCGCACCCGAGCCCGCGCCCGAGGACGAGGTGGCCCCTGACGCAGCGGCAGAGGCGAGCACGGTCAGCGAGGAGGCCCGGTGCGCCGAGTCCGACCAGCAGCCCCGGGTGCCGGTGCTCAAGCAGCCGTCGATGGGGATCCGCTCGGCCACGCTGAGCTGGGCCTACCCGCTGCTCGACACGGCCGACTGCCACCCGTCCTCGTTCTCCATCACCGTGCGGGCCCTCGACGGTCCCCAGCCGGCGCAGGCGTTCTGGGAGGTGGTCGGCCAGACCTCGGCCTCGGTCGAGGGGCTGCGGCCCGCCACCGCCTACGAGTTCGTCGTCACCGCCTACCTCGGTGAGCGGTCGACGCCGTCGCTGCCCCGTACCGGATCCACCCTGCCGACCGGGCCTGCCGCCCCCTCCGCGGTGCGGGTCGAGGCGGACGGGAGAGGCCAGTGGGTGGTCACCTGGGATGCGTGCGCGGGCGCGGCCTGCGACGTGCCGGTGGGGGAGTGGGTCGTGTCGGGCAGCAGCTGCGGACCTGGCTTCGTCGGGAGCCCGCCCGTGGTGCGGGTCGACGGCACCAGCCGGCGGACCGCCATCGACGCCGCCGCCCTCGGCCTGCTCGGCAAGCACCTCACCTTCCGGGTCCACGGCGTGGGCTACGACGGGCTGGAGGGCGACCCCGCCACCGCGCCCTCCTGCGTGGAGGCCTGGCGCCCCCCGCTGGCCGACCGCCTCCTCCTGTCGGCCTCGGCCACACCGGCCGGCGACGACACCGTCACCGCCCAGCTCTCGCTCGGGGTCGAGGGACCGGACATCGAGGCCTTCGGCAGCACCCGCGTCTCGTTCACCTACGAGGTGGAGGGCCGGCGGGTGGGCCCGACCAAGGAACGGACCGTCACGGTCACCGGCCTCGAGCCGGGGCGCTCCTACGACCAGCAGGTGACGGTGACGCCCGACGACCACCCCGAGGCCGCCGTGGTCGTCCGCGGCCCTCGCTTCAGCCAGACGCTCCCGTGGCCGGGCATGGACCTCCATGCCTCGGTCGCCGAGGTGCCCCTCGACCCGAACCGGGCCCGCCTCGACGTTCGGGTCAACCGGAAGCCGCCGGTGGAGGTCGAGGCCTTCGGCTCCCTCACCTGCGGGTCCTACCAGCAGCCGGTCAGCGCGGTCGTACCCGGCTTCGCGGACCGGTTCAGCGTCGATCTCGACCTCGTGCGCACCGGAGGGCCCTGCCGGATCGACGTGCAGCTGCGGGAGCGGGGCACCCAGCGCTACGGCGTGCCGTCGCCGCTGCTGTCCGCCGCGTTCGAGGCCGGCCGCCAGCCCGACCCCCGGTCGTTCCGGGCCCGGTGGATGAACCTGCGGGAGGGCCACATCGAGGTGACGCTCGACGGCCAGGGCAAGGGCGTGGACTGGACGCTGCGGGTCCTCCCGGCCTGCGGTGTCGAGGCGCGCCTCGGGTCCCCGCCCCTGCTGCCGGTGGTGCTGGACGCCAACCCCTGCATCGACCACCCCGACCACCGGGACGCGACCTTCGAGGTCGAGGTGTCCTGGCGGTACCTCGGTGCCGTGCAGCGCCACGTGCTCGCCGTCAGCGGCCGCCAGCCCGACCCGCCCCCCACCACGACCACGACGAC
>Ga0208490_100795_pt1 | contig 15483 bp, 18 predicted proteins | sample SubbioAug_CSWold_FD_184818 | JGI IMG/M metagenome (GOLD analysis project Ga0208490, IMG submission 184818) | Serpentinite rock and fluid subsurface biosphere microbial communities from McLaughlin Reserve, California, USA - CR11Aug_CSWold (SPAdes) | ecosystem: Environmental > Terrestrial > Deep...
TGGATGGTGGCGGCGCGGTCGTGGGCCGAGATGCCCGTGGTGGTCCCCTGGCGGACGTCGACCGACACGGTGAAGGCCGTGCGCATCGACTCGGTGTTCTCCCGGACCATCAGGTCGAGCTCGAGCTCGTGGGCCCGCTGCTCGGTGACCGGCGCGCAGATGTAGCCGGAGGTGTGGTGCAGGAAGAAGGCGATGGCCTCGGGCGTGGCGTACTCGGCCGCCATGATGAGGTCGCCCTCGTTCTCGCGGTCCTCGTCGTCGACGACCACGACGATCTCGCCGCGACCGATGGCTGCGACGGCGTCTTCGATGGGTGCGAAGGGCATTGCTCTCCTTCCGGGGGTGGGCCGAGCGTACCCGTGGGCCCGCAGCGGGCACCCAACGAGGGCCACCGGGTAGAGGTGTCGACATGACCCCACCCGAGGACCAGGGCGGACCCGCCCGATGGAACCCGACCGACCCCGAGCCGTCCTGGTTGGAGGCGGAGCGACGGCCCGCCGGGGTCGACGACGACACGGTGGCCGCCGTGGGCAAGCTGAGCGAGGCCATGGAGTGGGTCGAGCGGGCCCGCGGCCGGCTCTACGACTTCCACCAGATGATGGGGCGGGCCGACCTGCTGGCCGGCGAGGCGGTGGAAGCCCTGCGGGACTGCGGTCAGGACGGCCTGGCCGACGACGTGGAGCAGCACCTCGTGGGCCGCAACGTCCTGGAGGGGCGCTGGACCTTCCAGATCGTGGAGGAGTTCGACGCCACCTACCACCGGACGTTCCGCGACGGCCTGCACCACCTGGAGGCCGAGCTGATGGGCGGCCGGGCCCACGTGTTCGAGTCGGAGATGAAGGACGACCGCCGCACGCCGGACCGCCGCCACCACGAGCGGCGCCCGTCCGGGGCGGGTTGACCCGGCGCGGCCTCAGCCGCCCACGTCGCGGTGCCACTCGAGCAGGCGCTCGACGTACTTCACCGTGACGTCGACCTCGAGGTTCACGGCGTCGCCTGGCCCCTTGCGCCCGAGCGTCGTGACCTCGGCCGTGTGGGGGATCACGGCGACGGTGAAGCCGTCCTCGAGCACGTCGACGATGGTGAGGCTCACCCCGTCGACGGTCACCGAGCCCTTGACGACCAGGTACCGCAGCAGGTCGAGCGGCACGCGGACGCGCAGGTCGGGCACGGCCTCGACGATCTCGCCGACGGCGTCGACGTGGCCCTGCACGATGTGGCCGCCGAGCCGGTCCTGGGCCCGCACGGGGCGCTCGAGGTTCACGACCGTGCCCGGTGCGCAGTCGCCCAGGTTCGTGCGGCGCAGGGTCTCGTGCGACACGTCGGCCTCCCACCAGCCGCCCTGGTCGTCCCGACCCGTCGCGGTGACCGTGAGGCAGCAGCCGTTGACCGCGATGGAGTCGCCGATGCCGGCGTCCTCGAGCACGGTGTCGGCGCCGATGCGCAGCGTGGCGCCTTCGAAGGAGCGGATCTGACCCAGCTCCTCCACGATGCCGGTGAACATCAGGGGTTCCCTTCGGTGGGTCGCGGGTGGGGCACGAGGTCGATGCGCAGGTCCTCGCCGAGCGGCGTGACCGAGGCGATGCGCCCTCGCCAGGCAGCCGCGATGGTCGCGGCGCCGGGCCCGGCGAACAAGCCGGGGGCGTCGTCGCCGCCGAGGAGCGCGGGCGCGAGGTAGACGACGTAGCGGTCCACGAGCCCGGCGCGGTGCAGGTCGCCGGCGACGGTGGCGCCGCCCTCGAACAGCACCTGGACGTGGCCGCGCCCGCCGAGGTGGTCGAGCAGGTCCTCGACCGGGGCGTCCCACTCGGTGCAGGGGTGCACCCGGGCGCCGGCGGGTGCGGTGCCGAGCACGATGCGCTCGGGGTCCGGCCCCTCGGCGTCCCGCGCGGTGAGGGTGGGGTCGTCGGCGCGCACGGTGCCGGCCCCGACCACGATGCTGTCGCTCTCGGCCCGCAGGCGGTGCGCGTCGGCGCGGGCGACGGGGCCGGTGATCCACTGGCTGGTGCGGTCCGGCGCGGCGGTGCGCCCGTCGAGGGTCGCCGCCAGCTTGAGCACGACGTAGGGCCGCCCGGTGCGCCGCTGGTGCAGGTACGGCGCGAGCTGCTCCTCGACCGCCGCTGCGGCGCAGCCGACGTCGACGGTGATGCCGGCCTCCCGGAGCCGTTGCACCCCGGTGCCGCGCACGCGGGGGTCGGGGTCGAGGACGCCGACGACGACGCGCTCGACCCCGGCGGCGGTGAGGGCCTCGGTGCACGGACCGGTGCGACCGGTGTGGCTGCACGGTTCGAGGGTGACGTAGGCCGTGGCGCCCCGCGCCCGGTCACCTGCGGCCTCGAGGGCGGCGACCTCGGCGTGGGCCTGGCCCGGCGGCCGGGTGGCGCCGGTGGCGACCAGCTCGCCGCCGGCCACGATCGTGGTGCCCACCCAGGGGTTCGGGTGGGCGGTGGCCCGGACCTCCGACGCGGCGGCGACGGCGGCCAGCATCCAGCCCTCGTCGGTGGCGTCGGTCACCGGGCGAGCGTACAAGCGGCCTCCCGCCGAGCCATCCCCCGCTGGCCTCGTCCATCTCGTCAAACTGTCGAAAGGTCCGGTTTCGAGTCACCGGACAGGGGCGAGCACGGGAGGGTCGATGTCACCGAGGTCAGCAGTCGTGTGCGATGACGATCCGCTCCTCCGCTGCGTGCTCGCCCGGGTCATCGGCCCGATCGGCTACGAGGTCTGCGCCGAGGCGGAGAGCCCCGCCGAGGCGCTCGAGGTCATCGACCGGGTCCACGCCGACGTGGTGGTGCTGGACCTGGCGCTCCGCGACGGGCGCGGCGAGGACCTGCTCCAGCGCCTGGTGGCCGAGCGCCCGGGCACCAAGGTGGTGGTGTTCTCGTCCCACGTCGGCGACCACGACGCGCTGCTCAGCGCCGGTGCCGTCGCCGTGGTGGAGAAGCCGGACTTCCCGGCCCTCGAGGTCGTGCTCGGCGACCTGGCCCACGGCGGCTCGCTCCGCCAGGACCTGCGCCGACCGGTGGCCCGCCCGGTCCCGGCGCTCGAGCCGCCGACGGCGCTGAGCCTCAGCGGGCTGGAGCCGTGGTCGTCGTTCCGCCGGGCGGCCGAGGGCCTCCTGAGCGGCGACGCCGTGCTCGCCTTCGACCTCGTCCCGTCCATGGTCGACTCGGTGAGCTGGGACCACGTGCTGCGCACCGACCACCGCATCGCCCTGGCCCGCTGCGCGGCGTCGGTGCGCCGCGACCAGGACCGGGTGAGCCTGTCCCCCGACGGCGTCCCCCTGCTGCTCGCCGTGGCGTCGCACCCGGAGGCGCCCGAGGCCGTGTACGCCCGGGTCAGCGAGCACTGGAAGCGCGAGGTCGACCGCGGGACGCCGGTCGGGGTCTACGGCCACGTCCGCAAGGGCATGCCCGCCGGCACGATGCTGGACCACGTCGTCGAGGCGGTGCTCTTCGACGAGCCGACGCCCGACGATCCGCTGCGGATGATCTAGGGGTTCCTCGTCCGACGCGTGCGCGTCAGCCGTCTCCCGTGCCGGTGAAGAGGTCGTCGAGGATCGCCGTCGGCACGCCGTAGCGGATGAGCAGGACGACGCCGACGAGCAGCGCGACGGCCAGGAGGGCGAACGAGAGCCCGATCCCCCGGCCGGCGCGCTGGAGCTGGTCGACGTCGTGCTCGTAGTCGTCGGACCAGACGTCCTCGACGATCCAGGGCTCCTCGTGCGCCGGCACCCCTCCAGCATGCCGCGACCGGTGCGACAGGGGAACTGCCAGTTCCGGGGAGCGGGGGCGGATCAGTGGGGGCGATCGCCCCGGAGGAGCTCGAGGGCGTGGGGGATCACGTCGAGGACGGCGTCGAGGCACTCGATGCTGCCCGTGGTGGACCCGGGCAGGTTCAGGACCAGGGCCTGGCCGATGGTGCCGGCGGTCTGGCGGCTGAGCCGGCCGAGCGGGCTGACCAGGCGCATCGCCTCGGCGAGGCCCGGCGCCTCACGGTCCAGGACGGCGCGGGTTCCCTCGGGGGTGAGGTCGCGCGGGCCGAAGCCGGTGCCGCCGGTGGTGACGAGCAGCCCGGCCCAGCCCTCGGCGAGCGCCCGCAGCGCCCGGGCCACCGACTCGATGCCGTCGGCGACGACGAGGCGGTCGTCGACCTCGAAGCCGCCGGCCCGCAGGTGGTCCTCGACGGCCTGGCCGGAGCGGTCCTCGCGGGTGCCCGCCACGACGCCGTCGGAGACGGTGAGGATCTTGGCGTGGTCCACGACGCCTGAGCCTAGGAGCGCCGCCAGCGGGCCACGTACATGCCGTCGGCGTCGTCGTCGGGCGCCATCGTCTCGGTGCCCTGCAGGTCGAAGCCGGCCAGCGCGACCGCATCGACCACCCCTTCGTTCTCGGCCTCGGTGAGGGTGCACACGCTGTAGACGAGCGATCCGCCGGGGCGGACCACGCGGGCGGCGTCGCGCAGGATGCGGACCTGGAGCCCGGCCAGCCGATCAGGTGCGTCCTGGTCGATGCGCCAGCGGGCGTCTGGTCGGCGGCGGAGCACCCCGAGGCCCGAGCACGGCGCGTCGACGAGCACCCGGTCGAAGGCGCCGTCGCGGTAGGGCGACGCGGCGGCGTCGGCCACGACGACCGGCAGCGCCACGCCGAGCCGGTCGCGGTTGGCGACCACGAGCCGCGCCCGCGCCGGTGACGGGTCGGCGGCGACGACCGACGCGCCGGTGGCGGCCAGCCCGGTGGCCTTGCCGCCCGGCGCCGCGCAGGCGTCCAGCACCCGCTCGCCGGGACCGGCGCCGACGGAGGCGACCACCCGCTGCGATGCGACGTCCTGCACGTAGCCGTCGTCGCGGACGTGGGTCGTCGCGGCGTGGTTCATCGAGCGCAGGGCGTCGACGGCGGCGTCGGTGCCGAGCCGCGCCGTGAGGGCGTCGACGATCCAGTCCGGGTACGACAGCTCGGTGGCCAGGTCGGGCCACTCGACGCCGGCGGCGACGTCGTCGGCGACGCGCCGCAGGACGGCGTTGACCAGCCCCCGGGCCGGCTTGGGCGCCGCGCCCACGGTGGTGCTCACGGCTGCGTGCGGCGCGACGCCACCGAAGGCGAGCTGGTACGCGCCGAGGCGCAGGGCGGCGCCGACCCGGGGCGACGTCCCGCCGCTGCGGTGCCGTCCCACCAGGTGCTCGCACGCCCGGCGCATGCGGGTCGTGCCGAACACGAGCTCGGTGACGAAGTGCCGGTCCCGGTCGGCGAGGTCGCTGCGCCGGAGCACGGCGTTGGTGGCCAGGTTGGCGTAGGCGCCCTCCTCCTCGATGCGACCGAGCACGTCGAGCGCGGCCCGGCGAACGGCCACCCCGGCGTCGCTCACGTGCCGAGCCGGTCGCCGTCGGACCACCGGGCGCCGTTCGCCCAGGCCGACGCGGCCATGCGGGCCTTGCCGGCCGGCTGGACCTCGAGGAGCTCGATCGGCCCGGTCCCCGTCGGGTGGACGACCCCGTCGCCCGAGGGGGTCAGCGAGGTGCGCCAGACCTTGAAGCGCTCGCCGCCGAGCGTGGTCCACGCCCCGCCCACCCGCACCTGGCGGTGGATCTGCTCCGCCGGCGCCTCCCAGTCGATGCGCAGGTCGTCGGCACCCAGCTTGTGGGCGTAGACGGGCTCGCCGGCCTGGGGGGTGGGCTCCCCCAGGCCCGCCTGCAGGGAGGTGACGAGCAGGTCGGTGCCGGCCTCGACCAGCCGGGCCCGCAGCTCCTCGGCGGTCTCGTCGGGGCCGATGTCGAGCTCGGTCCGGGCGTGCACGGCGCCGGTGTCGAGGCCCTCCTCGACCACCATCAGGTCGATGCCGGTGCGCGCGTCGCCGGCGAGGATCGCCCGCTCGACCGGCGCGGCCCCCCGCCAGCGGGGCAGCAGCGAGAAGTGCAGGTTGACCATGGGGAGGGCGGCGAGCACGTGGGGCCGGATGATCCGCCCGAAGGCCACCACCACGCCGAGATCGGCGCCGGCACCGATGACGTCGTCGACGTCGTGGGACACGGGCAGGCCGAGCTCGGTGGCCGCGGCCTTCACGGGGCTGGGGGCGGTCGCGCTGCCGCGGCCGCGGCGGGTGTCGGGGTTGGTGACCACGAGGCGGATGTCGAAGCCGGCCGCGTGCAGGGCGCGCAGGGGCGGGACGGACATGGCCGGGGTGCCGAGGTAGACGAGCGAGCGGGGGCGCACGGGCGGCTCGCTAGGAGAAGAAGCCGGACGTCTCCCGGGGGGCGACCTCGAAGCGGTCGCGGATGCGTCGGATCTCCTTGAGGGCCAGCTTCTTGGTGTCCGGGTCCATGCGCTCGGTCATGAGCACGCCGTCGAGGTGGTCGAGCTCGTGCTGGAAGAGCCGGGCGGTGAGCTCGTCGGCCTCGAGGGAGACCTCGTTGCCGTCCAGGTCGACGCCGACCAGGTGCACGACCTTGGGGCGGGTGATCTCGAAGGACAGCCCGGGGATCGACAGGCACCCCTCCTCGTAGGTCCACTCGCCGTCGGACTCCACGATGCGCGGGTTGACCAGCACGTGGGGATCGGCGCGCGCCTCGGGGTCGAGGTCGTAGACGAAGAGTCGCTTGCCGACACCGATCTGGGGGGCGGCCAGGCCGAGGCCGGGGGCCTCGTACATGGTGTCGAGCATGTCGTGGGCCAGCTTCACGAGCTTGCCGTCGATGTCGGTGATCTCGGCGGCGGCGGCGCGCAGCACCGGATCGCCGACGACTCGGATGTTGTAGGGCGCGCTCATGACGGCGCCAACGCTACCGTCGCCGCTCGTGGGCTCCCCACCGGCCGAGGGCCACTACTTCGACGAGGCGCCCACGGCGCGCCGGCGGCCCGGTCACATCGTGGTCGACGTGCGCGGCGACCGCTTCGAGCTGGCCACCGACTCGGCCACGTTCAGCCCCCGCCGCCTCGACCCGGGCACCGCGTTCCTGCTCGATGCTGCGCCGACGCCCCCGGCGGCCGGCACCTTCCTGGACCTCGGGTGCGGCTACGGGCCGATCGCCGCCGTGCTCGCCCGCGAGCGGCCCGAGGCCCGGGTCCTGGCCGTCGACGTCAACGAGCGCAGCCGGGAGCTCTGCGCCCGCAACGCGGCCGAGCTCGACCTCCCCAACCTCGAGGTCCTGGCACCCGAGGACGTGGACCCGGCGCAGCGCGTCGACCTGATCTGGTCGAACCCGCCCATCCGGATCGGCAAGGACGCCCTGCGGGACCTGCTGCTGCTGTGGCTGCACCGCCTCACCCCGGACGGCGAGGCGGTCCTGGTCATGGGGCGGAACCTCGGTGCCGACTCGATGCAGCGCTGGCTCGGCGAGCAGGGCTTCCCCACCGAGCGACTGGCCTCCAAGCGCGGCTACCGCCTGCTGCGAGCACGCCGCACCTGAACCGTTCTGGTGTGCGAAATCCCTCGCTGGCGGGGGAATCGGTAGGCCAGAACGAGGTCGGTCTGTCAGATGCGGAGGGGGTCGACCGACAGACGCAGGCGTCCCGGCGGTCGGGGCACCGCGGCCAGCGCGTCGCAGAGGGTCCGGTGATCCGGAGCTCGGACCCGCCAGGTGCCGTCGACGGGGCCCTGCACCTGCACCCCGTCCGGGCCGGCCTCGACCAGCGCGACCACGAACGCCTCGCCGGCCTGGTCGCCGACCTCGGCCATGGCGGTGTGGGGCGGGAACCCGAGCATCGCCCGGCGCTCGTCCTCGGCGGCGGAGACGCGGTCGGGGTCGCCGAGCAGGGCCGCGCGGCACACCTCGTGCTCGGGTGAGCGGGTCTGGAGCAGCACGCGGCCGCCCTCGGCCCGGCCGCCGACGATCCGGGCGGCGCGGACCACCAGGCCCAGGGCCTGCTCGGCGGCCCGGTACCGGGGCGCGAACAGCTCCTGGTCGAGGTCGAGGAAGGCGACGACGTCGGCCCGGCCGACCTGGTGCAGGACGGCCTCGGTGCCCACGTACAGCCGGGCGCTGTCGACCTCGGCGGCCGGGGTCTCGGCGGTGACCGCGACGACGCGCTCGCCGCTGAGGGCGGCGAGGTCCTCCACCACGCGGTTGACCCCCATCCGGATCGCCTTGAGGTCGATGCTGCCGCAGGTGGCGCAGATGACCGGGCGGGTGGTCCCGCAGCGCCGGCACACCAGCTCGTCACCGGGCTTGGCCACGGCGGCCTGGCACGCGTCGCAGCGCACGACCTCCCCGCAGCCGGCGCAGCCCAGCAGCGCGGCCCGGCCCTTCTGGTTGAGCACGCACAGCACCCGGGCGCCGCTGCGGACCACGTCGACCAGCGGCGGTGAGAACAGCGCGTTGCGCCCCGGCGGCTCCTCGGTGCGGTCGACCACCACCGCCGCCGGCCAGCCGGCCCGTTCGCTGGCCCGGTCGGCCCGCACCAGCCGAGCTGCGCCGAGCGCTTCGAGGGTGGGCATCGGCGAGGTGAGCACGCAGGGCACCCCCCGGCGCCGGGCCCGCTCGACGGCGACGTCTCGGGCGTGCCAGGTGGGTGAGCGCTCCTCCTGGTGGACCTCGTCGTGCTCGTCGAGGACGACGACGGCGGCCAGGTCAGGGACGGGTGCCCACGCGGCGGCACGGGTCCCGATCACCGTGCAGCCGCCCGCGGCTGCCCGGGCCCACTCGTCGGGGTGCAGGGCCACGGGGACGCCGGCCCGGCGCAGGCGCACGGCCAGCTGCCGCGCCATCCGGTGCGACGGGCAGATCACCAGCGCATCGCCCGACCGGGCCGCGCCGAGGGCGACCGCCGCGAGGTCCGCCGTGGGAGGCAGGCGCAGCACGACCGGGCCGCCGGACAGGGCGTCGTCGAGGAGCGGAGCGACCACCGGGTCGGTGACCGCGGGAAGCGGTTGCGCCCGGGCCGGGGCGGGCGGGAGCCCGGCGACGTTGCGCGTTGGGGAGGCGGTGCGCAGGAACGGCACGGGCGTCTTCGCCGCCCACCGCCATCGCGCCCACCGGGCCAGGTCGATCAGCTCGGCCGAGGGCCCGTGGCCGGACAGCTTGGCGATGGGCTTGAGGGCCACACCCGCGGGCGGGTCGACGTCGACGTCGGTGACCCAGGCGCCCACCCGCCGGGGGCCGAGCGCGATCCGCACCCGGGAGCCGATCTGGATCCGCGCGCCGTCCTCCCAGGCCTCGGGGACGAGGTAGTCGAAGGTCTTGGCGGTGCCGGTCTGGTCCGGGAGCACGCGCACGACCCGGCCCCCCGGGGCGGACGACGGATCGGTCGGCGGCTCCGGAGGGTCGTCGCCGAAGAGGGTGGGCTCGTCGGTGCTCAGATGCCGAGTGCCGACTTCACGTCGTCGACCCGGTCCGTGCGCTCCCAGGGGAACTCGCCGTCGGCGCCGGTGCGACCGAAGTGCCCGTAGGCGGCCGTCTTGCGGTAGATCGGCCGGCGCAGGTCGAGGTCCCGGAGGATCGCCCCGGGACGCAGGTCGAACACCTCGCGGACGGCGTCCTCGATGCGGTCGGGGTCGACGTTCTCGGTGCCGAAGGTCTCGACCATGATCGACATGGGGTGGGCCACGCCGATGGCGTAGGCGACCTGGACCTCGCAGCGGGACGCCACGCCCGCAGCCACCAGGTTCTTGGCGACCCACCGGGTGGCGTAGGCGGCGGAGCGATCGACCTTGGACGGGTCCTTGCCGGAGAAGGCGCCGCCGCCGTGGCGGGCCCAGCCGCCGTAGGTGTCGACGATGATCTTGCGGCCGGTGAGGCCGCAGTCGGCGTGGGGGCCGCCGAGCTCGAACTTGCCGGTCGGGTTCACGAGGACCGTGAAGTCGTCACCGGCGAACTGCTCGGGCAGGGTCGGGCGGATCACGTGCTCGATCAGGTCGGGCTTGATGAGCGTGTCGGCGTCGTGGCCCGGGGCGTGCTGGGTGGAGATCAGCACCGTCTTCAGCGCCGCCGGCCGGCCGTCGCGGTAGTCGAGGGTGACCTGGGTCTTGGAGTCCGGGCGCAGGTACGGGAGGATCCCGGCCTTGCGGACCTCGGCCAGGCGCTCGGCGAGGCGGTGGGCCAGGTGGATGGGCGTCGGCATCATCGCGTCGTTCTCGTCGCACGCGTAGCCGAACATCATCCCCTGGTCGCCGGCACCCTGGTCGTCGAGCTCGTCGCCCCGCTCGCCGGTGCGGGTCTCGAAGGCCTTGTCGACGCCCTGGGCGATGTCGGGGCTCTGGGGGTCGATGGTGGTCATGACGCCGCAGGTGTTGCCGTCGAAGCCCATCGACTCGCGGTCGTAGCCGATGGCGTTGATCGTCTTGCGGACGATGTCGGGGATCTCGACGTAGGCGCTCGTGGTGATCTCGCCCGACACGATGGCCATGCCGGTGGTGACCATGGTCTCGCAGGCGACGCGGGCCATGGGGTCCTCGGCGAGGATGGCATCGAGGATGGCGTCGGAGATCTGGTCGGCCATCTTGTCGGGATGGCCCTCCGAGACGGACTCGGAGGTGAAGGTGAAGTCGTTCTTCATGTCTGGCTCCCTGGATTCGGGCTGCGGAGGGTGATGACGGCGTCGAGCACCGCCCTGGCGATCTGGCGCTTGTCGGCCTGGGCCACCTCGGTGGCACCGCCGGCGGTCAGCAGCACCACTTCGTTGGTGTCGTGCTCGAACCCTGCACCGGGGGCGGACACGTCGTTGGCCACGATGAGGTCGGCGCCCTTGGCGGCGAGCTTGGCCTCGGCGTTGGCTCGCAGGTCGTCGGTCTCCGCCGCGAACCCGACCAGCGTCTGGCCGGCCGGCTTGGACGCGCCGAGGGCGGCGAGGATGTCGACCGTGGGCTCGAGCACGACCTCGGGGGCGCCGCCGGCCTTCTTGATCTTGCGGTCGGCGGCGGCGACGGGCTTGAAGTCGGCGACGGCGGCGGCCATGACGACCACGTCGCACGACGACGACCGATGGGCGACGGCGGCGTGCATCTCGTCGGCGGTGTCCACGCGCACGACCTCGATGCCGGCCCGCACCGGGCGGTCGACCGTGGTGACGAGGGTGACCCGGGCGCCGCGGGCGGCGGCCTCCTCGGCGATGGCGTGGCCCTGCTTGCCCGAGGAGCGGTTGCCGATGAAGCGCACGGGGTCGATGGGCTCGCGGGTGCCGCCGGCGGTGACCAGCACGGCGAGGCCGGCCAGGTCCGCGCCGGAGGCGGTGCCGGCCAGGACCTTCTCGGCCGCCTCGACGATGGTGGCGGGGTCGGCGAGGCGACCGGCGCCGGAGTCGCCGCCGGCGAGGCGGCCCTCCTCGGGCGGCACGACGTGCACGCCCCGGGTGGCGAGCACCTCGAGGTTCTCGCGCACGGCCGGGTGCTCCCACATCTCGGTGTGCATCGCCGGCGCCAACAGCACGGGTGCCCTGGTGGCGACGAGCGTGGCGGTGAGCAGGTCGGCGGAGCGACCGGTGCGCAGGTCCGAGATCACCCGGGCCGTGGCGGGGGCGACGATGACCAGATCGGCGGTCTGGCCGAGGCGCGTGTGGGTGATCGGGCTGCCGTCGGCACCGTGGTCGATGTCCCACAGCGACGTGCGGACCGCCTCGGAGGCCAGGGTGGACAGCGTGGTCTCCCCGACGAAGTGGCGGGCGCCGTCGGTCATGATCGGTGTGACGTGCGCACCGGCGTCGACCAGGCGACGGCAGACCTCCACGGCCTTGTAGGCCGCGATCCCGCCGGTCACCCCGAGGACGATGCGCTTCCCGGCGAGCATGGGCAGCCGCGGTGGGGTGCGGCTAGTCCTGGTTCTCGACGGCGGCGATGCGCGCCGCCGCCTCGGCGGCCTCGGCCTCGCGCTTGGCCGCCAGCTCCTCGCCGTACACCGGCAGGATCTTGTCGGCGGCGATCTCCTCGAAGGCGATCGAGAGGGGCTTGCGCACCACGGAGGGCACCTGCGGTGGGACCTGGGAGCCCAGGCCGCCGCTGCCGACGGCGTTGAAGTACGCGTTGATCTGGCGAGCGCGCGTGGAGCCCAGCGTGACGAGACGGAACTTGGAATCCGTGCGATCGAGGAGGTCCTCGATCCGCGGGTTCATCATCGTGTCGTGACGACCGGACATGTTGCCTCCGAGGGGTTGCCGAACGAGCAACGCTAGCAGCGGGCCCGGGCGGGGCGGGAAACGGTCAGGCGCCGCGATGGGCGTCGATGAGGGCTTCCAGCTCGTCCACCGCGTCGTCGAGCACGTCGTTGACGATGTGGTGCATGCGCAGCCGGCGCGCCGCGACCCGCTCGTCGTCGCCCCGGCGCAGCCGGGCCTCGATGCGGTCCGGGCTGTCGCCCCGGCCGGTGAGCCGCTGGCGCTGGGCGTCGCGGTCGGGGGTGTCCACGAACACCAGCAGGGCGTCGGGGTCGACCGCCCGGATCGCCTCGGCGCCGGCGACGTCGATCTCGAAGAGCACGTCCGTGCCCGGCGGCGGATCGGGCACCGGGGTGCCCTGGCGGTAGTCGAGGAAGTCGACCCACTCCAGGAACCCGCCGGCCTCGATGTGGGCGTCGAAGGTCGCCCGGTCGGTGAAGACGTAGGCGTCCTCGGACTCGCCGGGGCGGCGCTCGCGGGTGGTCCAGGACCGGCTCAGCCAGATCTCCGGGCGCCGGCGGAGCAGGCGGTCGACGATGGTGCCCTTGCCGACCCCACCGGGGCCGGACACGACGATGTTCACGTGGCCGGCGGCGGCGTGGGTCGGGCGCCGGCGGCGCTCAGGACCCGAACTCCTCGAGCAGCTTGCGCTTCTGCTGCTCGCCGAGGCCGCGCACGCGGCGGGTCTCGGAGATCTCGAAGGCCTCCATGGTGCGGCGGGCCTTCACCTTGCCCACGCCCGGGAGGGACTCGAGCACGGCCAGGACCTTCATCTTGCCGATGGTCTCGTCGCCCGGCGCCTGCTCGAGCAGCTCGGACAGCAGGAGCGAGCCCATCTTGAGGCGTTCCTTCAGCTCGGCTCGGGCCCGGCGGGCCTCGGCGGCCTTGGCCAGCGCCGCCTGGCGCTGCTCCGGGGTGAGAGAGGGGGGCTGGGGCATGGCGCGACCCTAGACGACACCCCTCCCCGCACCGATCACGACAGGGCGTCGTCCACCAGGGCGGCGGCGGCGAGCGCGGGCTCGGCGGCGTGGGTGATCGTGCGGCCGAGGACGAGCAGGTCGACGCCGGCGGCGAGCGCCTCACCCGGGGTCGCGGTGCGACGCTGGTCGTGGGCCTCGTCGCCGCGGGAGCGGATGCCGGTGGCGGCCACGAACAGGTCGGGCACGATCCTGCGGACCTCGGCCACGTCGGCCACCGCGCACACCAGCCCGTCGCAGCCGGCCTCGGCCGCGGCCTCGACCCGCTTGGGCAGGATGTGGGGCGGTGCGGTGTCGTCGGAGGTGAGCACGGTCACGGCCAGGGCGTGGGGAGCCGCGACCCCCGCGGCCGCCGCCCCCTCGCGCAGCCCCTCGACGCCCGCCCGGAGCATGTCCACCCCACCGTGGGCGTGGAAGGTGACGTAGGAGACCCCGAGGGAGCCGAGCACCCGGGCCGCCTTGTTCACCGTGGTCGGGATGTCGTGGAGCTTGAGGTCGACGAACACGTCGAGGCCGATGCCCTGCAGCGTGGTGACGGCGGCGGGCCCGGCGCTGGAGAACAGCTCGAGGCCCACCTTCAGGGTCGCGAACCACGGCCCCAGCTCGCGGCCGCGCCGCTCGGCCTCGACCAGGTCGTCGGTGTCGAGCGCCAGGCACAGCCGGGCTCGCACCTCCTCGGGTGCCTCGATCTGCAGCTCGGTCATCGGCCATGCCCTCCCTGGTCCCGGGCCAGCCTGGCACGGGGGCCGGCGCCCCGCAGGCATGATGGGGCGTGCCTGTGCGACTCCGACCGCTGTCCGAGCGGCTCCGCGGCAGCCTCTTCTTCGTCCCGGTGCTCTACGTCGTCGGGGGGTTGCTGCTCGGCATCATCGGCGTCGAGCTGGACCGCCAGATCGTGGACACCAACACCGACCTGCCCTTCGGTCTCACCTCCACCGTCGACAGCGCCCGAGCCGTCCTCGAGACCGTCGGTGGGGCCACCATCACCTTCGCCGGCATCGCCTTCTCGATCTCGCTGCTGGTCATCCAGCTGGCGTCCAGCCAGTACTCCCCCCGGGTGGTCCACGGCCTCCTGCGCGACCCGTTCACCAAGCGGGTCATGGGCGTCGTGGTGGGGACCTTCACGTACTGCCTCGTGGTGCTCCGTTCGGTGCGGGGGCCGCTCGAGGAGAGCGGCGACCCGGTCATCCCCAACATCTCCGTGGCGGTCGGCGTGCTGCTCGGCGTGGTGGCGATCATGGCGATCATCGCCTTCATCAACCACAGCGCACACACGATGGACGTGTCCCGCATCCTGGCCCGGGCGACCGAGGACGGGATGGCGGCCGCCCGGCGCCTCTGGGACGAGGAGCCCGGGGTGGGCAGCGACCCCGAGCGGCTGCCCGAGGCACCGCCGGACCACCTCGTGGTCACCCACGCCGCCGACGGTTGGGTGCGCGACATCGACTTCGACCGCGTCGTGGCGGCCGCGCCGTCCGGCGGCACGGTCCGCATCGCCACCGAGGTGGGCCGCTACGCCGTCGCCGGGACCCCGCTCTGCGCCATCTGGCCCGCCCCCCACGAGCCCGACGAGGCCCGGGCCGAGGCCCGGGAGGCGATCACCACGGGCGACAGCCGCACCGTGGAGCAGGACGTGGGCTACGCCGTGCGCCAGCTCGCCGACGTGGCCCTGCGGGCCCTGTCACCGGGCATCAACGACCCGACCACCGCCCAGGACGCCATCTTCCACCTCGGCAGCGTCCTGCGCGAGCTGCTCTCCCGGCACCCACCCCGCCTCGCCGCACCGGTCGACGGGGATCGCCTCCTGCTGCGGCCCGAGCGCCTCGGACCCCGGGAGCTGATCGGCACTGCCTTCGACGAGGTCCGGCTCGCCGCGCAGGGCATGCCCACCGTCTGCATCTACCTCCTCGAGCTGCTGCACCTGCTCGACGAGGCCGTCGAGGACGACGGACCGGCGAGGGACGCCCTCCGCCGCCAGGCCGCCCTCGTGCGCGCCGGGGTGGAGCACGCCGGGCTCGGCACCCACGACGCCGACCGCATCCGCGACGCCCACGACCACCGCTTCGGCCCGCCGGTCGAGCGCCCCTCCTGAGCCCGTTCGTCGATGCGGGTCAGCGGGGGTCGGGCGGGTGGACCGCGCCGGTGAGCTCGGCGATGCGGGTGGCGCCGACGTGCTCGGCGAGGGCCGCGAGCTCGGCCAGCACCCGGGACGTGGCCCGGGGGTCGGCGAAGGTGGCGGTGCCGACCTGCACGGCCGTGGCGCCGGCCCGGAGCATCTCGACCGCGTCGGCACCCGTGCTGATCCCGCCGACCCCGATGATGGGCAGGTCCGGGTGGGCCCGGTGCACGTCGTGCACGATCCGGACGGCGACGGGGTGGATGGCGGGCCCCGAGACGCCGCCGCCCCGCTCCCCCGAGCCGAGCCGGTAGGC
>Ga0208490_100796_pt1 | contig 15483 bp, 16 predicted proteins | sample SubbioAug_CSWold_FD_184818 | JGI IMG/M metagenome (GOLD analysis project Ga0208490, IMG submission 184818) | Serpentinite rock and fluid subsurface biosphere microbial communities from McLaughlin Reserve, California, USA - CR11Aug_CSWold (SPAdes) | ecosystem: Environmental > Terrestrial > Deep...
ATTCAGAATGTATTATTCAGGCAATATTTTAAGAATTATTAAATCTACTGATTTTTCCTAGGCTACTAGGCTCTGAGGTCCTATTGCTGTAGTATTATCTGTTTTTTATTCTGAATTCGGACTACTGACTACTGACTACTGAATAGTTACATCGGATCTGCTTTGATACTAAGAACTATAGCACTAGAGATAGTTAAATGGATTGACTGCTTTGCCATTTAATTCAACAGTAAAATGCAAGTGAGGTCCCGTGCTGCGGCCAGTGCTACCCACCCGGGCAATAACCTGATTTGCCTCCACCCATTGGCCTGCTTTAACTGCCAGGGATGTATTGTGGGCATATAAGGACTTAAGCCCATATCCATGGTCGATTATCACTGTCCTGCCATAGCCTACCCGGGTTCCAGCAAAAACTACCATTCCCTTGCCTGCCGCCTTAACCTGTGTTCCAGTGGGAGCGGCAATATCAATTCCGTTATGAAATTCCCGGCCTCCTCCAAAAGGGGACTTTCGGAAGCCAAATCCAGAAGTGACTCGCCCATTAACCGGCCAGCGAGAGGGCACAGCCTCCAAGTACTCCAGCCTCTTAGCCACATCCGACATCAGCTGACTAAGATCTTCAGTTGTACTCTCAATTATCATGTCTATGCTTTCCAGGTTACCCAATACATCCTCGGGAAAAACGGTATATTCCCCTCCCCGGGATGCGGTAAATGCTTGTACCCTTGGGACGGCCAACTCAAGCTGGTCTCCCAATTCCTTCCTCTGTTCCAAACCCACCATTTCCCTGATAACAACCTCTAGCTCCTTTACTTCTGCCAGCTTTGTCTGCATGTTGATGGTCTCATCATTCAATTCTTCCACCTTGGCCTCCAGGCTAATTATCTGGCCTTGCTGCTCCTGGGCCACCTGACGGAGCTGCTCAAGCTCCTGAACCTCTGTTGACAGCTTGGAATATGTATAGACAAAATAGGCCGCTGTGAAAAAAATAATTCCAACCATACCCAGGAGAAGATGAACCCCCCAACGGGGGAATTGCATTTTACTCACCTTATCTTTGGCATGGGGAATAATCATCAGGGTATAAAATTTGTTTTTTTTAGATACAACTTTTGCCATTAATTCATCACCTTAGGAATTAACTTTTTTCATTTGCCTTCCATGGCTTATCCCATTCTCAATCCGCCGCCATCCTAGATTAAGATAATGCTCGTTGTAGTGCCTGCAGCTCTTCATCAGTTAAAAGATAGGAAGATTTCCCGGCAACAATTGGCTTTGCATAAGTCCGGGAATCCTGCCTCCCGGTCAAACCTGTTAACACTACGCCGTTACCTCCCTCATCAATAAGGGCCACAGAAAAGCTCAAGTCGCTGCCCATTTCAGGAAAAGCGTTATACCTCACCGTTCCAACCTTTCTAACACAGCCCGTTAAGATACATTCTACTTCTTTAAGTCCTTGCTCTAAGTTATTTATTTTTAAGTTGCTCGTATTAATCATTTGTCTGTTTGACAGCATGATTTCTTCTAAATTGTTACCTTCCATTCCCTGCATCAGACCATGATATCTCTTCGACAATTTTTTAAACCTGATATTGATGGAAATAAAAACCACCAAGCATAAAAACAGCAGGGCGATTGTTCCTAGTAGCACAAACTCAATATTAGCCGTTATTAATGTCAATACGTATTCTAGCTCCATTTCCTTCTTTTTTCTCCCCGCCATGAAATTTTTGGTAGAATTTATACATTAATTTAATAATTCAACATTTATTTGATAATTCAACATTTATTTGTTTTTTCCTGTCTGCATTTTATTTTTTTATTTTTTTAATGCCCCTTCAGTGGTTGTCATAGGCTTGAGGTAATGTTAATATTGCTAGTAAAAGGGGGACGGACTAATGACAGCTGAGAAAAAACTAGCTATTCTGCAGCAGATACTTTTAAAAATGGAATCTGTTATTGTTGCTTATTCCGGGGGGGTTGACAGCACTTTTTTACTAAAAGTAGCTGTAGCTGCCTTAGGGAATAGAGCTATAGGCATTACCTCTGCCTCTGAAACTATTTCCCGGAGGGAACTGCAGGATGCCAAAGAGTTGGCCAAGGAAATGGGAGCGATCCATCGCCTCATCTATACTGATGAATTAAATAATGAAAACTTTAGTTCAAATCCTCCTAACCGCTGTTATTACTGCAAAAAAGAGCTTTTTTCCAAGTTGCAGCATATTGCCAAAACAGAAGGTTATGGGTGGGTTGTGGATGGGGCTAATACTGATGACCTGGGAGATTACCGACCCGGACTTGGTGCAGGCAGGGAATTAGGAGTTAGAAGCCCCTTGCAGGAAGCAAAACTGTCCAAGGATGAAATTCGCTTGCTCTCAAAAAAGTTAGGTTTGCCTACCTGGGAGAAACCGGCCAAAGCTTGCCTGTCTTCTCGTTTTCCATACGGGGACAAAATAACCATAGGGAAAATACAGCAGGTAGAATTGGGGGAAGAATTGTTGGAGGATTTAGGTTTTTCCCAATATCGTCTGCGTCACCACGGTGATTTGGCTCGGATTGAAGTTCCGGCAACGGAATTTAGTAGAATGCTTTCACAAGATATGGTGGAGCAAATCACTGCCAGCTTTAAGAAACTTGGTTTTACATACGTAACATTAGACTTAACTGGTTTTCGCAGTGGCAGCATGAATGAGCCTATTATTGTAACTACTCAGGAGTCAGGAGTCAGAATAAGAGACTCGCGAAAATAGCAATAGTCATCGTGATTAAGTAGCATATGGGAAGGTGAAGATAGCGTGAAAACTAATACTCTATTGTATTTTGACTGCTTTTCCGGCATTAGCGGTGATATGTGCCTGGGTGCCCTGCTGGATTTGGGCATCCCTGCTGATTATCTTACAGACAAGCTGTCCCTGGTGCCCATAAGGGACTATCATATTGAATTTCTTTCTGTTACAAAAAAGGGCATCGGGGCTACAAAAGTAAACATTCTGCAAAAAAATCGGCAGGTTTTTCGTCATTTGCCCGACATTGAAAAACTTATTGCTGCTTCCCATTTATCCCCTTGGGTCAAGGAGCAGTCCTTTGTTGCTTTTACCAAACTCGCTGCTGCGGAAGCTGTGGTTCACCGCACCACTGTGGATAAGATTCACTTTCATGAGGTGGGGGCCTTGGATAGCATTATTGATATTATTGGTACTTTTATCCTGGTGGAATACTTAAAACCGACCAAAGTAATGGCCTCCAGCATCCCCCTGGGTAGTGGCTTTGTCAGGTGTGAACACGGCCTGTTGCCCGTTCCTGCACCGGCTACTTTGGAGCTTTTGGCAGGGGTTCCCGTTAATAGCTTTTTAACCGGGGGAGAACTGGTTACCCCTACTGGTGCTGCCATCATTACTACCTTAGCAGATGAATTCGCCTCCATTCCCACCGGAATCATCAACAAAGTTGGTTATGGTGCCGGTACCAAGGACTTTGACCATCCTAATGTCTTACGCACTCTGCTAATTCAATCCTCTTCTGCTCCTAGGTGTTCAAATGAGCCTTGCCCCACCTGTGACCAGGTGGTAGTAATTGAAACCACTATTGACGATATGACGGGAGAGGCCCTTGGTTTTTTGCTGGAAAAATTATTTGCGGCCAAAGCACTGGATTGCTATTACGCTCCCATCTACATGAAAAAGAACCGCCCGGCTCAAAAGCTGACAGTTCTATGCAGTACTGAGTGCCAACCGGAGATATTAACTGCCTTATTTAGGCATTCATCTACTTTTGGCGCGAGAATCGTTTCCCAGGAACGGGTAAAGCTTGATCGCATCTTTCAAATGGTGACCACTCCCTTTGGTCAAGTGCAGCTTAAGCTTGGTTACCTAAACCAGGACCTCGTTCAGGTTTCTCCTGAATATGAGGATTGCGCTCGTCTGGCAGAACTACACCAAGTGCCTTTAGCCATAGTATTCCAAGCGGCTTTAGCGGAATTCGGCGCATTTTAGTAAGCTTAGCCCCGGCAGATTACGGCTAGCCAATCCTGCTAGCCAGCTTGCTGTTTCGCTGCACTACCTTATTATTTTTAATTGCAATACTTAATGCTTTGGTGGTTCCAAGCAGAATGACCTTGCTTCTTGCTCTGGTTATTCCTGTATAAATCAAGTTCCTAGCCAGCATTATGTAATGCTGGGTGGACACAGGCATTATGACCACTTGATACTCAGAACCTTGAGATTTATGCACCGTGATAGCGTAGGCTAAGGTTAATTCATCCAGTTCCTCCTTGCTGTACTTTACCCTTCTATCTTCATATAGTACTTCTAGCCAATGGTTATCTTGTTCCCCGGTTTCCATTTGGTATATTATCCCAATGTCGCCATTAAATACTTCCTTATCATAATTGTTTACCAATTGCATCACTTTGTCCCCCACCCTATAGACAATATTTTTCTTCTCCATCTGTCCTTTGAGAGGGTGATAGGGGTTGAGAGCCCCCTGCAGCACATTGTTTAAAGATTCTACTCCCACTTCAGTCTTTTTCATAGGACTCAACACTTGGATGTCTTCAATTGGGTTTCCCTCACCTACCAATCGCACCACTATTTGGACAATCCCCTTGACTAATTGTTGGTTATCCTCTTCTTGAATAAAGAAAAAGTCATCCTTTCCTTCTTTAAATTCCAGGCTCTCTCCTCTATTGCATCGATGTGCATTCACCACAATTTGACTCTGGTGTGCCTGCCGGAAGATTTCCGTAAGCCTCACTGACGGTATACCTGCAGCTAATATTTCCCGCAATACGTTTCCTGGCCCTACACTGGGCAGCTGATCTGTATCACCAATAAACACCAATGAAGTTGCTTCATCCACACTGGCCATTAGCTGGTAAAAAAGATGCATATCCACCATGCTAAACTCATCTATCACCAACAAGTCTGCTCTGACATGATCCCCTTCATCAAACTCCTGAAAGCCTTCCCTTTTTCCAAGCTTCAATAACCGATGGATAGTTACCGCCTCTTGCCCCGTCACTTCCTTCATTCGCCTGGCAGCTCGGCCCGTTGGAGCTGCCAAGACGATCTTTTTATCCTGCCGTAAATCTTTCCAAATATCAATCAAAGCCCTTACTGTTTGGGTTTTACCAGTACCGGGCCCCCCTGTGATTACACTAAGCCTGCATGTACATGCCATTGCTATAGCATCTTTCTGTTTATCTGCCATCAGAATGTTATTTTTTTGCTGATATTCTTCCAACTTAACGGACACCTTCGTTAAATCAAACTTATCATTTCCTCCCCCAAGTTTTTCCATTACTGCCATGGCAGCCTCTCGCTCCCAGTAATGAAAAACGCCCCAATATATTAGTCCTTCCTTTTCAATTACTATGTTACCCTCTATCTCTAGCAGTCCTAACCCTGCCCCAATTTGTTCCATTTCCACCGTTTCATCCTCATCTGTCAACAACTCCCTAGTTTTTTCCGCCAGATAGTCCTTTTCTAGGTAAAGGTGCCCGTGCTGATTAGCTTCTTCCTGTAATACGTACTCAATTCCTGCCTTAATCCTGTGAATGGAATCAAATGGCACATTCATTTTCCGGGCTATGCTGTCTGCTTTAATAAAGCCAATTTGAGGCACAGAAGTAAGACTATAAGGATTTTCTATTAATTTAGGCAGGGTGTTGCCACCAAATTGCCGATAGATTTTTATTATTGTCTTGACGGTAAGCCCAAAGGGAAGCAGTTCCATCATTACTTTCTGAAATTCCAAAGCTTGCTTTAAACAGGAAGATATCTCCTCTGCTTTTTTTGCTGTAATGCCTTTAACAGCGGTTAGCTTTTCTGGTTCATTTTGGGCAATCTCCAAGCTCTTTTCTCCGTATAGCTTGACTATTTTTTTTGCAGTCTTAGGCCCAATTCCCTTTACCAGATCAGATGCTAGATATTCCTCCATCCCTTCCAAGGAAGTTGGAATTTTTTTACGAAAACCCTCTAATTTAAGCTGACGGCCATATTTGGGATGGGAGGCCCACTTACCCCACACTTCTATTTCATCACCGGTATCAACCTGTATCAACTCTCCTAAAACTGTAATTACTGCTTCATCTGTCTCCAAATGAAATATATGAAACTCATCTTTTTTAAATATAATTCTCTTGACAACCCCGTTTATTTCCAAGTCTTGCTCCATATGTACCCCCGCAAAGGAACTTCTATATAATTATTACAGAAAAAAGTAAGTCACTATTGTTATCACCAATAGTCCTGGCAGCATATTGGCTACTTTTATTTTTGCTAGATTAAGTATGTTAAGTCCAATTGCTATGATTAGTATCCCACCCAAAGCTGTCATTTCTAATACCACTAGGTCGTTTAAAAACCTTTCCGCCCATGAGGCAAAAATACTAATAGCCCCTTGGTAGATAAATACAGGTATAGCAGAAAAAATTACACCTATCCCTAGGCTAGCTGCAAATATTATTGAGGTAACTCCATCCAAACTAGACTTCACAGCTAAAATATTATAGCTTCCTAACAAGCCGTTTTCCAAGGCTCCCATCACCGCCATCGGTCCTATCACAAATAATAGACTGGCTGTCACAAATCCCTTTGCTATTTCACCTGATCCCCGAAATACCCTTAATACCACTTCTTCTAATTTCTTGCCAACTCTTTCAAAAGCACAATCTATTTGCAGCAACTCACCAATTACTATGCCAATAACTAAACTAAGGAGCACTATTAGAATATTGCTTGTCCCAAGAGACATTTCTATACCTAATAGTACCACTATTAGGCCTATGCCATTTAAAATTGTTTTTTGCATTGATTCTGGAATTACAGCACCAATTAGTTTACCAATAATCCCACCGATGATAATTGCCAACGCATTAATTACCGTGCCCAACATATCTTTTCCCTCAATATCACCATTTTTTTGTTTCACGTGAAACAATTCCATCAATAAAAGGAAATATATTGATCTTGTCCAGATTCTCTACTTATGTTAATCCCTTCCCTGTGTTTCACGTGAAACTATTCCACCAGCGAGTAGGACTTATATATTGTACGTTTCACGTGAAACAATTTGCGCTAATTAGCCTTGTTAACTATAGCCTCAAATATTCTGGTTAACTCATCGTCACTGTAATATTCTATTTCTATTTTCCCCTTTTTCTCTCCTGCTTGATTAATCAAAACCTTGGTGCCCAAAACTTGACGAAACTGGTCTTCAAGCTCTAGAATGAGGGGTGATTTTACTAAGTTCGCCTTATCCTTCTTTTCCCGTTTCCCTTTATCTTCTTCCCTTTCCAGCATGGCCTTGATAAGTTTTTCCGTTTGTCTGACGGAAAGGTGTTTGAGAATTATCTGTTCAGCAAAAATAACCTGCTTTGTTTCGTCACCAATGCCCAGTAAGCATCTGGCATGTCCAGCAGTCAGCTCTTCGTCTCTTACCATCTGTTGAATCTCATCAGGCAAGTTAACAAGCCGAACAAGATTCGCTATATATGGTCGACTCTTCCCAACTCTTTTAGCCAACTCCTCCTGGGTTATATTGAACTCATTAATTAGTTTGTGATAACTAAATGCCTCTTCAATTGGGTTTAAATCCTCCCGCTGAACATTTTCTATTAAAGAAACTTCAGCCATCTGCCTATCCTCCAGCTCCAGCACAACAGCTGGCACTTCAGTTAACCCCGCAATTTTAGCTGCCCTCAAACGCCTTTCGCCAGCAATTAATTCATACTTATCCCCTTTTTTTCTCACAGCTAACGGTTGTACTATCCCGTGCTCTTTTATGGATTGCGCCAATTCTTCTAAAGATTCACGATCAAAATACTTGCGAGGCTGGAACTGGTTAGGCATAATATTATTTGCTGGTATTTTAGTGGCTGTATCCAAGCTATCATCATAATTTGTACCTGCCCCAGTTGGCAGCAGTGCTGACAATCCTTTTCCTAAACCTTTTTTACTCATTTTCCATCACCTCCTTGGCTAATTCTAAGTATACTTCCGCTCCCTTTGATTTTGGATCATAAGTAATAATTGGTTCTCCGTGACTAGGGGCCTCGCTAAGACGGATATTGCGAGGAATTATGGTGCGATAAACTTTATCCTTAAAATATTCTTTAACCTCATCCACCACCTGGATAGAAAGGTTTGTGCGGGCATCAAACATAGTCAACACAACCCCCTCAATATAGAGGCCTGGATTAAGATGCTTATTTACTAATTGAATGGTATTCATCAGCTGGCCTAATCCCTCTAAAGCATAATATTCACACTGAATAGGAATAAGAATGGAGTCAGCTGCAGTCAGAGCATTCAGAGTTAGTAATCCCAGTGATGGCGGGCAATCCAAGATTATATAATCGTATTCCTCCCGGACTGTCTCAATTGCCTTTTTTAACTTTACTTCTCGGGAAATTGCAGGTACAAGCTCAATTTCTGCGCCAGCTAATTGAATAGTAGCAGAAACAATGTCCAATCCGTCAATCTTTGTTTTTCTCTTTATGGCACCGATAGGCATGCCATTAATTATCACATCATAGATGCACCCATTATCATCTATCCGATCAATGCCCAGCCCACTGCTGGCATTTCCCTGCGGGTCCACATCCATCAACAAAACCTTGCGACCATAATATGCAAGACATGAACTTAAATTAACTGCCGTAGTTGTTTTAGCTACACCTCCCTTTTGATTAGCAATAGCGATAACTTTCCCCATAGAATACACCACCTGTCAATTTCTTGTATATTATGTTCCACACACAGGCAGGTACTTCCTGCGTAATATTCCACTAAAGTAAAATTTCCTGGTATACATGAGAAAAAGGCTGCTGGATATACCAGAAGCCTTTTGAAAGAGTGCTAAATAGAACTTCAGCCTTTTGCTGAACCAGCTGCTATACCAGTGGATTTTTGCCGGGTATGCCGGCCTTCCGCGGATATTTAACCGGAGTTTCCCTGATTTTATTAATTAGCAATAAACTACGCCAATCTCCGGAGATGGGTAAATTAAATTTTTTTACTTCCTGAATTTCCCCACCTAGTTCAGTTAAAGCCTTCTTTGCTTCCATTATTTCCAGCTCTGCTTCTGGTCCTTTATAGGCAATAAAATATCCTCCAGGAGTTACAAAGGGTAAGCAAAATTCCAGCAGCACAGGAAGATGGGCAACTGCCCTGGAAACAACCAGATCAAATTGTTCTCGCAAATTGATCTCCTTAGCCAAGTCTTCAGCCCTTCCGTGAATACACTTGACGTTACACAACTCAAGCCTAGCAATAACCTCTTTTAAAAAAATAATTCTTTTATTTAATGAGTCTGCCAGGAGCAGATCCAAATTATTGTAGACAATCTTCAGGGGAAGACTTGGAAAACCTGCGCCGGCACCAACATCAATAACTTTTTTGCTCTCTATAAGAGGTAATATCTTGCCTGCTAACAGGGAGTCTAAAAAATGTTTTTCAATAACAGCATCTACTGCTGTTATTGCTGTTAAATTAATTTTTTCATTCCATTCCAGCAGCAGCTGATAATATTGATAAAACTGCTTTAATTGGCTTGGTTGCAAGTCTATCTCTGCAATAGCTGCCGCCTTGGCTAACCTTTCGGTAAAGTTATTCACTACCTATTCTCCCCCATTCGCCGCTGCTGTTCCAGATAAACTAGCAAGACAGATAGGTCTGCCGGTGATACACCGGAGATTCTAGAAGCCTGTCCAATGGAATTGGGGGTTACTTTTGCCAGCTTCTGCTGTCCCTCAATTGACAAGCCAGAGATTTTCCAATAATCAACCCAAGTGGGAATAAACTTTTGCTCCAGCCTATTAAATTTTTCAACCTGGTCCAGTTGTTTCTTTATATAACCTTCAAATTTAAGTTGAATTTCCACTTGCTCTGTCACAGCCTTAGGCAAGTTAGGCTGGTTTTCATCGGACATGGCATAAATATCATCATAAGTCAACTCAGGTCTGCGCAACAGATCGAGGGCAGCCACCCCTTGCTTTATTTCCGAGCTGCCTTTAGCCGCTAAGACATTGGCAGCTTGTTTGCTGCTGGAGGAAATAATTAGTTTGCTAAGCCGAGCTTTTTCTTCCTCAATCAACTGCCTCTTTTCGCTAAACAACAGGTGTTTTTCCTGGGGCAACAGGCCGCAATCATATCCATATTGGGACAACCGCAAGTCTGCATTGTCCTGGCGCAAAAGTAGCCTGTATTCGGCCCGGGAAGTTAGCATGCGATAAGGCTCATTGGTGCCTTTAGTAACCAAGTCATCAATTAACACACCAATATAACTCTCTGATCGCTTTAATATGAGTGGCTGTTTATTGCCAACTTTTAGAGCCGCGTTAATGCCCGCCATCAGTCCCTGAGCCGCCGCCTCTTCATAGCCAGAGGTACCATTAAACTGTCCAGCGGTAAAAAGGCCCCTTATTGTTTTTGTTTCCAAGCTCAATGTCAACTGAGTAGGGTTAAGATAATCATATTCAATGGCATATCCTGGCCTCATTATTTCCGCTTCTTCCAGGCCAATTACTGAGCGAAGCATCTCCCATTGCACATCCTCAGGCAAACTGGTGGAAAATCCTTGGACATACATTTCATATGTATTAAGGCCTTCAGGTTCAAGAAAAATCTGATGACTATTTTTATCAGCAAATCTAACTACCTTATCCTCAATAGAGGGACAATAGCGAGGTCCTGTTCCTTCAATTAAACCGCCATAAAGGGGAGATCGGTGTAAATTATCCCTTATAATCCGGTGTGTTCTTTCCGTAGTATAGGTAAGCCAGCATGGGACCTGTTCTTTTTCAGGCCGCTCATGCCAAAAGGAAAACCGCAATCCCCCCTCATCCCCAGGTTGGATTGTTGTTCTCTTGTAATCAACAGTTCTTGAATCTATCCGAGGGGGAGTACCTGTTTTAAATCGACCCAGCTCCAGTCCAAGCTTTCTCAGGCTATCCCCTAAATTAGCTGCTGCCAACTGACCGTTAGGCCCACCTGGATAGGTAACGTCACCCAGGATAATTTTGCCCTTTAAATATGTTCCGCTGGTGATAATAACAGCATGACAAAAATAGGTCGCCCCTGTTGTGGTGACCACCCCTTTTATCACGTTATCCTCAACTATCAGTTCTTCAACCAGGGCCTGTTTTACATCCAGGTTGTTCTGTTTTTCCAAAGCCAAAGTCATCTCTTGCTGATATCCCTTTTTATCTGCTTGCGCTCTGAGGGCGTGCACTGCCGGACCTTTACCCGTATTTAACATTCTAATTTGGATTAGCGTCTTGTCAATGTTATATCCCATTTCTCCGCCCAGGGCATCAATTTCCCTGACCAAATGCCCTTTAGCTGGCCCTCCCACCGAAGGATTGCACGGCATCAGAGCCACATTATCCAAGTTTAAAGTTATCACCAGGGTCTTACATCCCATCCGGGCTGAGGCCAAAGCTGCCTCACACCCGGCATGTCCTGCTCCTACCACAACAACGTCATAATTATTATTTACAAAACCCATTTTAATCACCTCTATTTGCCAATACAAAATTCAGCAAAAATCCGATCTAGGATATCCTCTCCCACTGTTTCCCCTGTTATTTCCCCCAAGGCCTCATAGGCAGCTGTCAAATCGATGCTTAAAAAATCTACGGGCAAACTGACCCTTAGCCCATCCTTGATGTTTTCCAGATGACCAAAGGCCCGAGCCAAAGCTGCATGATGGCGGGCATTAGTCACAGGCGTTTCCCCAGCAGCTCTCACCTTTCCGGCAGTAATCTGCTCCTTGATGGCTTCAGCCAAATGATCTATTCCCACCACTTCTTTGGCAGATATCTTTAGGACAGGCTTTCCCCCGGCCAACTGCTTTGCCTCACCAACGGTCTTTTCATTTACAGGTAAATCAGCTTTATTTAATAATACAATTGTGTTTTTTTCTGCCACCTTATGTAAAACCATCCTGTCCTCTTCAGTTAATGGAGAAGTGGCATCAATAACCATCAACACTAAGTCCGCCTTATCCAGAGTAGATAGTGATTTTTCTACCCCTAGCTTTTCAACTAAATCAGTAGTTTCTCTAATTCCCGCCGTATCAATAATCTTTAAAGGGACTCCCTTTAAATTGATAATTTCCTCTATTACATCCCTGGTGGTTCCGGGAATATCAGTGACTATGGCCCTTTCTTCCTTAGCTAGCACATTTAATAAACTTGATTTTCCTACATTTGGTCTGCCTGCGATGACAGTTTTTAATCCATCTATATAAATTTTACCCTCATTCCAGGATTCTATCAATATAGAAAGTTGACCAATTGCCTGATCTATCTCCCTGTCAACCTGTTGGTAGTCCACAGGGGGTACATCATCCTCAGGAAAATCAATGTTGGCTTCAAAAGCAGCCAACATCTTAAGAAGATTTGTTCTTATTTCAGCCAGTTTAACGGATAAATTTCCCCGTAATTGGTTAACTGCCAATAATAGGCCATGTTCTGTTTTAGCCCTAATAATATCAATAATACTTTCTGCTTGTGCTAGATCAATCCGGCCATTGAGAAAAGCTCGTTTTGTAAACTCTCCAGGTTCAGCTAGTCGAACTCCCCCACTCAATAACACCTTCATCACCTGCTGTAATGGCAAAAATCCACCATGACAGTTTATTTCCACAGTATCCTCCCGGGTAAAAGTTTTTGGGCCCCGCATAACCGTCACCAGACACTCATCCATAATATTTCCTTGCTGATCTAAAAAATGTCCATAATTAACTGTATGACTGGGTAATTCATGAATTTCTTTGCCAGATGCACTTTTAAAAAAACTACCAGCAATTAACCAAGACTCAGGTCCACTTACCCTAATTATGCCAATGCCACCTTCTCCAGGAGGAGTAGCAATGGCTCCAATAGTGTCAAAAAGCATCCTTAAGTATCACCTCTATTCCGCTATTTTTATACTTAAAAACCCAGTAATTAAATTACTGGGTTAACAAAGCTACTTTTTCAATGCAATTACTACTTTACGAAATGGTTCTTCTCCTTCGCTGAAAGTCTGCACTTCATTATCATTTTGTAGTGCTGTATGAATAATGCTTCTTTCAAAAGGATTCATTGGCTCTAGAATTACTTTTCGTCTAGTTTGTTTCACCTTAACGGATAGTTTTTTAGCCAGCTTTGTTAATATCTCTCTTCGCTTTTCACGGTATCCTTCTATATCGACTATTACTTTTACCTTTTGATCCAGTTTTCTATTGAGAGATAGGTTAAGCCAATACTGTAAGGCATCAAGCGTATCTCCCCTCCGACCAATTAATACACCCATATTATCTCCTGTTAGCTGCAAAACTATTTGGGCCTCCCTCTCTTCTAATTTCACTGCCGGTTTAACACCAAAATAAGGAAAAACCTGCTCCAGGAGATTTAACGCAATATCTTTTACTGTCACAATTTTAGTTACCTTAACCAAAGCATCCCTTTGCCCGATTAAGCCGAGGAAACCTTTACTAGACTCAGCAAGAATCTCAATGTCAGCCCTATCCCGATCAATTTCTAATAAATTCAGTGCTTTACCAATAGCTTCTTCAACTGTACGACCAGTAACCTCTACGCTTTTCATAACTTACTTTGAACCCTCCCTGGCAGCAAGGAAAGCCGGCCCGTTTATTATAAATTGCTCCACAGTTCCCATTATACTAAACATAGTCCAATATAAAGCAAGTCCTGCGGGGAAACTTCTCGCAAAAAACCCTAGCATAAAGGGCATTACGTACAAAAACATCTTTTGCATTTGTGCTTGATCAGTGGTTGCAGCGGTCCCAGTCAATTTTTGCTGAATATACATTTGCATAAACATAGTTCCAGCAACTAAAATGGGCAAAATAATTGGGTCAGGGTTACTTAAATTGGGAATCCACAAAAAACTGGGTATAACAGTATAATCAAAATTATCTAATGCCCTAAAAAGTGCAAATAAGATAGGCATCTGAACAAGTAGCGGCAAACAACCTGCTAAAGGGTTGACTCCCTCGCTCTTATAAAGTTGCATAATTTCTTGTTGTGCTTTTTCAGGAGTTTTCTTATGTTTTTCCTGAATTCGCTTCATCTCCGGTTGTAATGTCTGCATTGCTTTCATGGACTTTATCTGCTTAAAAGTTAAAGGAAATAAGACAACCTTAATGATAATTGTCAATAAAATAATTGCTATCCCATAGCTCGGAACTCCCATATTGTTTGTAAATTCGAATAAAAACTGGAGCACATTAGATATAAAATCTACAATAGCTTGAAACAATGTTATTCCTGCCTAAATCGGCAGGTTCACCTCCTTCATTCTCTATAGTTAGAACAAAAGCATTTCTTGCCTTTCGGCATTATAGGGTAATGCTTTTGTTCTTTCCCAGGGAACCAATGCGTTCCCCTGGATCCTTTGCTGACACTTGCCTAATATGTAGTCTATTTTACAGGGTCATATCCCCCTGGATTAAAAGGGTTGCACCTCATTATTCTCCATATAATTAATAAAATACCTTTAACAATTCCTTTCTTTTCCAAAGTTTCTTTAGCATATTGGGAGCAGGTAGGATAAAATCTGCAACGAGGAGGTAATAAGGGTGAAATGCCTTTTTGATAAATCATAATCAAGAATAGCATTCCTTTTTTAATCATTACTAACTCCCCACAGTATTTTTATTTAATAAATTAATTTAATTTGGCTTTTTTAAATAAGTATTTCATTTCTTTTTCTATTTCTTTATAAGAAGCTTCAACTATCTTAACTCGAGCAATTATAACTAAATTTACAGGTTTGAGCAGGGGTAAATATTGATTAATAGAGTTTCTCAACATTCGCTTTACCCGGTTTCTAGTTACAGCATTACCAACCTTTTTTGATACTGAAAAGCCAATCTGTAATCTATCCCGATCATTTGGCAACCAATAACATACGATTCTCCGCCCAGCTACTGAATTGCCTCCCTGATAGACCTTTTTAAAATGGCTTGATTTTTTTAATCGATATCTTGAGTTTAACATCCTAAATAAGCTAACCTCTTTCTTTTCCATCTAAGTCCATTTCCAGCAACTTAGCTTAGTGTTACCATTAATTGTTGAGCTTAATCAAACTCAGTTCCTATCTGTGATCTGTGGTGAAAGTGAAAGAAAGGCCAACAATGCGGCCTTATGCTGAGAGTTTTTTTCTACCCTTTAGTCTTCTTCTTTTTAACACATTTCTACCAGCTGTAGTCTTCATACGCTTAAGAAAACCGTGCTCTCTTTTTCGCTGCCGGTTTTTCGGCTGATAAGTCCTCTTCATAATTTAAAACCTCCTTTCATAATACAATCAAACGACAACACACGTAAAATTATAGCTAACACAAAGGTAAATGTCAAGTTATGCCTACAACTATCAGCTCTGAAGAGTAAATTTAATTACTATCCTCTTTAAGAGCCATATATGTTGAAACTTTAATGTAAAATTTTACCATATAGCAAAATTATATTTTTGC